>Ga0316189_10001666_pt1 | contig 22027 bp, 14 predicted proteins | sample LowCovwburrow_MG_FD_204930 | JGI IMG/M metagenome (GOLD analysis project Ga0316189, IMG submission 204930) | Coastal sediment microbial communities from Maine, United States - Lowes Cove worm burrow | ecosystem: Environmental > Aquatic > Marine > Coastal > Sediment | place: USA: Maine... | reverse complement strand
TCCTGTTCATTTATTCGAGCCCCGATCCGTCTTCAGAGTAAATGACCCAGATCTTCGTGTAGCCGTCGGTGTCCCAGGTGCCGGTCCACTCTTTCGGAATGGTCACGGCGTCGCCCGCGTTGATGACAGTTTTGGTGCCGTCCGACGACGTCAGCGTTACGCCGCCCTTGACGAAATACATGAACTCATCAACGCCGTAAGGCTCACTGATTTCGAAGAAGGTCTTGCCAGACTTGTACAGGCCAGAGGCGAATTTCTTGTCGCTGCTCAAGAGAGACGTAACATCGAGCGTCGTATTGCCGTTGCTCGTTGTCTCGAGCGTGTCTCCCCGCTCGAACATGCCACCGGCAATATCTGCTTGACTCATCTTGGCAGGATGAACAACAGCGGCATCGTCCGCGTTACTTCGGGTAATCACTACGTTCAATGCAAGGACGCCCAAGACCAGTATCGCAGTTAGCTTTTTCATCGTATCCCTCATGCTGAAATCTGAATGTGGTTGGTTGGTTAGCTGACTTTTAATTGTTCCTCTACGGCTCTCTCCGCAGCGTCGAATGCACCGTTCACATAGGCAAACGCGGACGCGTCTGAGTTTGCGATGGAGATTCGCCCAATCTGCGCCCGACCCATGACGTGCGGGCCATTTTCAGGGCTGAACCCTTCAGGGTCGTTCAAATCGTTGTATTCGTAGGCATAGCCGTGCGGCCAGCGATTGACCGTTATGCCCGCAATATCCCTGGCGGCATCGAATCCGCCGGGCGCGAGCGCGCCCTGCAGCTGACGAATAATGGCGGCTTCCATCTCGGCGTAGGTCTTCTCGAACAGGATCTTGCGCCCAGCTGTATGTTGCTCTCGCGCTGACAGTCCCTGGTCGGGCACTGACGGAACGTAGGTACCGTGCAGCACCGTCGCCTCGTCCGGATTCTGCGTAAACTGGTAGTCGCCCATGCTGACGGGGAAATCGAGACCGAAGGAATGCATCAGCTCGGGCTGGGGTATCGAAATACTGCCGAATCCGAGATTTGCAAACGCGCGCCAGTTGCGTACGGCGATGCTGATATAAACCAGCGGCACCTTGCTCGCATAATCGATGGCCTCGACCTGTTCCTCGGGCACCTCGGGGCAGACATGCGGCAACATCGCATTGTACCCGGCCCAGATCGCGTGACGTGCCCTGACGCGTTGCGATTGGCCATTGCGAATATAGGTAACATCGACGTGTTGCCGGTCCGCTGCGTGACGTATGTCGACAGCCGTGCTGTTGAGGCGAATTCTTGTATTCGAAACTCGTGAATCGAGTTGCTGGTAGTCAACACGTGACGTCACCAGGTCTTCCATCGAGGTTCCTGGCACCGCCTCAGGGATCAGCATTCGGACCAACGCGCGCGCAACGCCTGCGTTGCCGTCAGGGAAATGAAATATGTAAGGCTCATCAAAGCCATGGCCGACAGCCGGCAGCTCGCCGATGCCCAGTCCGGACAGACCCGGCATGCCCATGCGGTATGCCTCGAGCGCCGACAGGGCATCCCAACCGACGCCCCACAGGCCCTTGATAGAGTCACGAAATACCAGGTAGACACTCTCTGAAACGCCGACGACCTGCTGCAGGTAGTCGCCATAACTCATGCGTCGCAGGCGATCTATCTTGGTTTCCCTGGCATCGCCGGACATGAAGTCCTGCTCGGTCCTCAGCAATTTGAACAGCGACTTGCGGTCGTCCTCATCGAGGGGGTAGCCGCTGATCGCCTGCTCTGTCTCTGCATCGTTCATCGTGCGAGCGCGCCAGCCGAAAATCGCCGGACCGGTCACGTCCTTGCCATATTTGGACGCACTGAAATACACGCCGCTCTGCAGCTTGTGCTGCTGGTTGAAATCCTGATCGTAATAGTCGTAGAAGCGCTGCACCTCGATGCCAGCGTCGACGAGCAGCTGACGCGCCGCAGGTGAGTAACTACCGGGCGTATCGATCGACTGGCTGCCGCCATAGCAAATCAGTTTCTTACCGTCGACATCAAACTCGTTGCGTTTTGCGTGGCCGCCAAAATCATCGTGATTATCGAGCACCAGGATCTTCGCTTTATTGCCTGCCTGCTGACGATATCGAACCGCGGCCGCAAGCCCGGAGAGACCACCACCGACGATCACCAGGTCGTAGGTGGAGTCGGTCAGCTCATCCGGTCGCGGAAACTGCGCCCCACCCCAGCCCACGGCATGCGCCACCTCGAATGATCCGGGGTGTGCGCCTCTTAGCCCCATCAACCCCGGCGGGTAGGGCTGGCTGCTCTGCATCGCACCCAGCGCTGCGGCTGGCGTTACGCTGTATCCGGCCACCGCCCCAAGGGCAATGCCGTTGACGAAGTCGCGACGCGATATCTTGAGATGATCAGAAATTGTAAATAAACCTGATGCCTGCGGTTCGTGGGCGACTCGGGCTGATGTCCGACTGCACGTACGGGTTAGCAGGGTTGCCGCCGCTGCCGCCCGCATCGTAGTACTCATCGTCCATGAGGTTCTCAACATACAGCGCCAGCGACCAGCCTTTGTCAGACTCGTAACCGGCCAGCACCTGCACTTCGTTGAATTCGTTGACGAGTCGCGCACCTTCCGGGAACTCGGTGGTGTCAGGCGTCAATGGCAGGAAACCGGTCCGGGTTTCATCTTCCCAGCTCCACGCAAGGTTGCCGAACCAGGCACCGCCAGGTGCCGGGAAGTTGGTGCTCAACGACGCATAAGCCGTCCACTCGGGCGCACCCGGCAGCGGCTGACCCTCGCAGGCATTTTCATCACCCAGTACGCGCTCACCTTCGGAACAGAACGCCTGGATGCCGGTCGCCTCACTATCGAAGTATGCGATGCCGGTTCCCAGCGTCATGTATTCGTTGATGGCGAAGTTCCAGACACCCTCAAGACCCACGGCATCAACCGTACCGACGTTACAGACAACGACGGCGGGATTGCCGGGCACGGTACAGGTCGCCTGCAGGTCCGTGTATTCGTAGCTGAATACGTTCAGCTGCAGCTGGCTGCGACCCTCGAGCGCCGTGCCTTTGTAGCCCAGCTCGTAGGAAATGACGTCCTCACCATCAAACGAACCGGGTTTGTGGGTGCCCGGCCGCGCCTGAACGGTACCCCACAAACCACCGGGGCTCACCGTGAAGCTGTTGTAACCGCCCTGCTTGTAGCCCGTCGTAACCGTGCCGTAGAACAGGTTGTCATCGTTCATCCGGTAGTTGAGCACTCCACGATAGGTTGGCTTGCTCCAGGAGAGCGAGTCCGAAATGGGGCCATCCGGTGTCGTAAAACCGGTTTGCACGCGGTTGCCAAGCACCGGGCTCGGGTTCAAGGCTGTGAGCACTTCCTGCGACATGCGCTTCTCGTCGTCGTTGTAACGAACACCAAGACTCGCATCCCATTGCTCATTGAAGCGGAAGCTCAGATCAACATAGGCAGCCCAGCCGGAGAACACGCCCTTGGTTTCGTTCCAGTCGTCCATGCGACCGGTCGGGCTCGCTTCCCAGGTGTAGGTGCCAAAATAGTCGTACAGCACGTAGGCATAAGCGCCGCCGTAGTAGGAATTGTAGAAGTCGAACACGCCCTGGCAGGTATCGCCCCAATAGACGTTGCAATAGAGATCCTCATCCTGCTGCCCGAGGAACCGGGAGTCGATCTCTTCGCGATAGTATGACGCGCCGGCGTACCAGCTGAACATGCCGTCGTCATCCGACGTCAGGCGAAATTCCTGTTCAAAGTACTTGCCCGACTGAATCTGCTCGTAGTTGAAGATCGTGAGAATTGTTGCGTCGAAATCTTCGGTGTAGTGGTAGTCGTGGTCCTTGTAACCCGTCAATGACGTGAACGTAGTACCGCCCATGTCATAGTTAATCTCCAGACCGATCGTACCTATCTCGCCGTTGTCGATGATGCCGTTGTCCGGCTCATCGATATTGACGTTGCGCGGGTCGCTGGGCAGGCCCAGGTCACCGTATATGGACTCCAGCAGAGCGTAAGAGCCAGCATTGCCTGTTGCCCGGTAGATCGTGCCAGACTGATCGCGGTCTTCATACTCGAGGTACAAAGTGGCATCAAGGCCACTGTCATTATCATAGGCACCAGTCAGGCGCAGTGCCGTCTTGTCGTGCGCGATGTACTTTTCACCCGTCGCCTCGTTGGTCACGTAGCCATCTTCGGTTGAGTGCAGGCCCGCCAGGCGAACAGCGAAGTTCTCGGACATCGAGAAATTGGTGCCGCCTTCGACACGCAGAATGCCGCGCTCACCAGCTCGCAGGTCAACATATGCATCCCTGTCCGTCGTGGTCGGCTTCTTTGTAAAGATGTTCATGGCGCCGGAGATGGCGTTGCGTCCAAACAGGAAGCCCTGCGGACCGCGCAGTATTTCGGCACGCTCAATATCGTACAGACTGGTAACGGCAGCGCCGTTCCTTCCCTGGTAGAAACCGTTCTTGTAGACGCCGATTGACGGGTCGCCGCCATTGCCAAAGTCGTTTGTCACGATGCCGCGAACACGGATCGCGTCAAGGAAGCTGTCTTTCGAGTTGCCGGTTACACCCGGTGTGAACGCCACGAGGTCCTTGACGTCATCCAGGTTCACCTCACGCAGAAAATCGCCTGAGAGTGCCTGCACAGCGATGGGGACATCCATTGTTGATTGCGAACGCTTGGTCGCGGTAACGATGATCTCTTCGAGTTCCTGCGCCAGTGCGGGTTGACCAACCGCGCCCGCCACAAGAACTGCCGATACCGCTTGTGCAACCTTTGTCCTGCCAAATTCAGTGCTCTGCTGAGTGTTGCTCATTATCCCCCCCCGGGAGTCTTAGGCTTAGCGCCCTTGGGCAAGGTGCCCGATACAAGATGTGGCGCAAATCAACTGTGCCCGCTCGAGTCTACGAAAGGCACTGCTACGTAGCAAGCGGGTTCTTCTATCGCTCATTCAACATCGATACCACACTCTCGCAGCTCGAGCCGCATCGGCTGCAACTGCTGTTCATAGCGGCGCCAGCGGCCGATCGATCTTGTGTGCGCCGCTTCGCGTACCTGCACGGCACTTGCCGTCGTCACCGCTGCGCGTTGTTTATGGAAGGAAAGACAGGCGTCTTCCCATGGCAAGCCAAGGAAGTCGATCAGCCGGCGTGCGTTAGGTTCAATATCGCTGGCAAGATCCTCGTAGGCCACGTCAAGGAAACGACCCGGAAAGCGCTCGCGCCATACCTGCATCAGCTTCCTGTAGCGTGCATGATGCCGCGCCATTTCCTTCTGCTCATAGGAATGTGGATAGGCATCGGCGAACAGCTGTTTGAAACTCGCGAAGCAGGCGTCCATCGGATTCCGCACGATGTGAATAATCTTCGCGTTCGGCAACGCCGCAAGTATCAGCGGCACGTTACGGTAGTTTGTAGGCAGCTTATCGACGAAGCGTGGTTCCGAACCCTGCAGCTTCTCCGTCGTCATCATGTAAGCCGAGCCGAGCCGCTCAACATCCACCGTTTCTGCCGCGCGCACCAGCTCCGCGGAGTTGCCGCCCGGCCCCTCATAATTGACGAGGCGTCGCAGGCAGCGGCCGAATTGTTGCAGCTCGCCCGCGGAATGAACGCTCGAATGACTGGTAATGACACGCTCTGCAAGCGTCGTGCCCGTTCGCGGCTGCCCGACAATGAAGATAGGTGCCTCTGATTCGTTGCCGGCATCCTGCGATTCGAGCCATTCAGAGGTGAACACGTCCTGCAATGCCGCGAACATCTCAACCTCCGCAGGCTCGTCAAAATGCAAGGTCTTGCGGCGGGCGTTGGCGCCGGCCGCGAACGCCGCAAACGCCTCATCCCAGGCCTCTATATCTTCGAGCTCCTTGCCCAGCGCGTAGTTAAGATGGGCCAGTTCGCGATTCTTGTTGTTGCCCCTGGCAATAATGCGCCCGAGGTTCGCAATGTGGCTGCGGTCGGTCGCTTTCTTGATGCTGGACAGTGTCCAGTGCGCATAGGCATTGTCAGGGCTGACGGCCAGAGCCTTGTTCAGCGTTTTCTCAGACGCATCGAAGTCGCCGAGGAACATCTGGTTGTTCGCCAGGTTAACAAGGAACGCGACGTTCTCGGGCGCACGGGCTACAGCCCTTTCAGCCCATTGCGACGCCTGCTCGTGGTCGCCAATCAGGCCACAAACCATACCGATCAAGTCAAGAATGACGGGGTTATCGTCCTGGTATTGAATGGCATTTTCGAGTGCTCTGTCAGCGCGCCTGACATGACCCATTCGTGCGTACAAGCGTGCGAGGTTCGCCCAGGCTGCACCATGGGTCTTGTCCAGTTCCGTGACGGAGCCAAATGCGCGCACCGCGGTGAGCGTGTCCTGAGTCTCCACCGCGATCAGGCCGACAAGAAAGTGTCCCTCAACGAGATCCGGCTTGGCCCCGAGCACGCGGCGGCAGCAATCAGCAGCTGCGCGCACATTGCCCCTGGTGAGCTCTATATAGCCCTGCTTGAGCGCGTCGCGCATCCATGGCGCGGGCTTGACAGATTCATTCATCGCAGCGGAAGACTATCCCGAGGATAGATGCGAGTCCATTCGCACGGTGTCAGGGGTTGAGTGCTCGGTAGGTCCCGGTCGTCGTCGCCTTGCCGAGCGCTGCCGGCGCCTCAACGAAACGGCCCTGGACAAAGTCCACGCCAACGTCCCGCAGCCAGTCAAAGTCTTCCTGGTGCTCAACCTGCTCGGCAACGATTCGAAACTGCATTGTGCGCGCCAGCTTGATCATCGCTGACACCATCTCCTGGTTGACCTGGTCAGTCTTCAGATTTCGCGTGTAACTGCCATCAATCTTGAGATAGTCGATTGGCAAGTGCTTGAGGCTGGAGAACGAGCCAAGGCCACTGCCGAAGTCGTCGAGCGAAAACTCGCAGCCGATGCCGTGCAGTACCTCGATAAAGCGCTGCGCCTGCTGCACGTTCGACAGGATTGCCTTCTCCGTCACTTCAAAACAAATCGACGACGGCGATACACCGGTGCTGTCGAGAGCGTCGACAACGAAACCAAGGAAGGACTCATCTCCCAGCGTTTGTCCGGAAATATTCAGCGCACAGCTGCGATGACTTGCCAGCTTGATCTCGCCACTCGCTATCGCGGCCAGCGAGGCATTGATGACCCAGCGATCAATCTCCGGCATCAACTGGTAGCGCTCAGCCGGGCGCAGGAACTCAGCCGTGTCGGCGACCTTGCCGCGCTCATCCGGCATACGTATGAGCACCTCTACCGCGGGGCCAGTTTTGTTAGTGCCGCTCATCGCGATGATGGGCTGCACAGCAAGTTCAAAGCCATTCTCATGAAGCGCCTGCTGCAACACGCGCAACCACTGAATATCTCCTCGCTCCCGCGCGATGGCCTCATCGCGGGCCGAATAAACATGCACCTGCCCCTTGCCGCGCTGCTTCGCAACGTAGCAAGCGGAGTCGGCGGCGCTCATGACATCCTGCAACGTGCCACTGGCGTGCGAAATCTCGACCAGCCCTATCGAGATTCCAATATTGAAGATCTTGTCTTTCCATACGAAGCGGTAATCGGCAATTGCGACGCAGATATCGGATGCGATCTGTCGGGCCTTTTCGATCGGGCAGCCAATCAGTAGCGCGCCGAACTCATCGCCGCCAAGACGGCCCACGAAGTCGGAATCCCTGACCTGTTCCTTAATGAGCCCGGCTACCTCACGCAGCATGTTGTCGCCCGCCAGGTGACCGCAGCTGTCGTTGACAGCCTTGAAGCGATCCAGGTCCATATAAAACATCATGTGCACGGCCTCTTCCCCATGCGCCGAGTCCATCGCCTCATCAAGACGCCGCTCGAATTCGCGTCGATTGATGAGTCCGGTTAACGGATCATGTGTCGCCTGGTAACTCATTTGTTGCGTCAGTCCGCGGATCTCGCCAACGTCGTGGAACACAACGACCGTGCCCGAGATGCTGTTGCTTGGGCCACGAATCGGCGATGCGGTTATTTCGACGGAGTGCTCATGCTCGCCGTCAACGCTGAGCATCACCGCGCGTCGGCCCATGTTGACGCGTCGGCGCATTGCCAGGCAGCGTTCAACAGGGTCGCCCAGCGGACGTCGATCAGCATCATCCACGAGCGTGAACAGCTCGCCAACGCGATGCCCCGCCGCATCGTCGCGGCTGGCACCGATGAGCGTCTCAGCCGCGAGATTCATGTAGTCGATACGGCCGGTATTGTCTGTGGTAATAACGCCCTCGGATATGGACTCCAGCGTGTACTGGGCCTGGCGCTTGCTGCGGGAGAGTGACACCTCGAGACTTTTTCGATGACTGACATCTCGCGCGACGGTCAGGATTGCGGGGTTGCCGTGAAACTCGATATTCGAGCTCTGCGCCTCAACCCAGAGCCCGGTCTCGTTGCCATTAATCAACTGGATCTCGAGACGCTTGGGCACATTGTCGCCGGCAAGTCGCTTCTGCATGGTATTTCTGAACAGCGCTCGATAGGCAGGCTTGACCAGGTCGGCCGTATCTCTGCCTATCAGGCTGGCCGTATCGAGACCAACCAGGCTGGCGGCAGACTCGTTCGCCAGCAGGATCTTGCTGTCGTGAATGATGACAATCTCTGGCAAGGTGCGCGCGAAGTCCTTGAAAAGGCGATCGCGTCCCTGGATCTTTTCGTCGCGTTCACCGAGTGCATCAAACAAGCGGTTGACCGTATGCGCAACCAGCGCCGTCTCGGCGTCATCCGGAATACTCAGGCGCCGCCCTACGGACGCGTCAGCAGAGACCGCAACGATATTTTCATTCAATGCCTTGAGATAATCGGACTGCTGTTTGCGCGCGCGCCAAAGCGCGCCCGCTACCAGGATAACGAGCAGCAGAAGTACGGATATGACAACTATTGCAATAGTTGACGACATTCAGAAATTTGACCGTCTGGCGTCGTCAAGGTAATCCAGTTGGATGATCATTTGTTATTATTAGCTGCTCGACAGACGTTTGTTTTGCAAGCATATCCTAGCGGCGATTGTCCGCTGCCACGATTCACCATAATCCAGCCAAGGCCACAAAATAATGAACATTGATTTTGCCCGCAACCAGATGATTGAGCAGCAGGTGCGCGCATGGGATGTCTTCGATCCCGACGTGCTCCTGGCCCTCAAGACTGTACCACGCGAGCAGTTTGTCCCCGACAAATACCGGTCGCTGGCATTCGCCGACGTCGAAATCCCGATTGGCCAACAGCAGGTGATGCTGACGCCGACGTATGAAGGCCGCATTTTACAGGCGCTGGAACTGGACGGTACTGAACACGTGCTCGACGTCGGTACCGGCACGGGATTCCTCGCCGCCTGCCTCGCGACGCTGGCCGACAAGGTAACCAGCATCGACATTCATGCCGAGTTCCTCGAACTCGCCGGACAGAACCTCAAGGACTCGGGAATCGCGAACATTGATCTTGTACAGATGGATGCCACCGCCGAGCTGCCGCCGGGCGGCTTCGACGCAATCGCTGTCACGGGTTCGCTGGAAGACTTTGACCCGCGCTTTGTCGAAGCCCTGAATCCGGGAGGACGGCTGTTCATTGTGGTCGGTAATGCACCACTAATGGAGGCTCGGGTCGTGGAGCGAATCAGCGACAACGACTGGCGCAGCTCGACAATTTTCGAGACAAATATGCGGCCGTTGGTGCACGGTACGAAGCCGCCGCAATTCATTTTTTGAATTTTTTTGTCCCATTAAAGAAACCAGACTTGAACCTGCTGCATCTATAGATAGTCTGTAACTGCGGGACGGGTATGATGGCGGACGGGCCAGGCATTCCATTTCTGCACTAACTGATTTAGTGATATAGTCGACCATAACACCTAGCAAACGGCCCCACAGGCTGTGCACTCGCGGAACTCAAATAAATGAAAAATACTAAACTTATCAGTGGGTTACTTCTTACCATATCTGCAATAACGGCGCCTGCCGTGAGCAGCGCAGAAACGCTTCTAGAGATTTATCAGCAGGCACTGCAGAGCGATCCGCTCATCCACGAGGCTGAGGCCCGGCGCCTGGCAGCGCTCGAAGCCAAGCCGCAGGCGCGCAGCGCCTATCTGCCGCAGCTGGATTTCGGCGGCCAGTACAGCACCGCGCAGACAAGCGGAGATACGGTCATTATCGGCACCGACGGCGAAGCGGTCAGTGTCGTTTCGGATACCGACACCGACATACTGAACTGGGGCTTCACGCTTAACCAGTCGCTTTTTCGCTGGGACAAGATTGTCAATTTGCGACGCGCGGACAAGCTCGTAGCCAAGGCCGAGGCGCAGCGCGAAGCCGCGCAGCAAGACCTTATCGTGCGCGTCACGCAGCGTTACTTTGACGTGCTGGCGGCCGAAGACAGGCTGACGGCAAGACATGCGAACCGCAACGCAATTGCCCGACAGCTAGAGCAGGCGAAGCAGCGCTTTGATGTGGGCCTCATTGCCATTACTTCAGTGCAGGAATCCCAGGCAGCTTATGACTCAGCTGTAGCCGACGAGATTGGTGCGAAGCGTGCACTGGCGACGGCACGCGAATTCCTGCGCGAGATCACGGGGCAGTATGTTTCTGAACTCTCTGCACCTGGCGACAAGCTGCCGCTGAACACGCCTAATCCAAATCAGGAATCGGCATGGATCGATCTGGCGCATTCGCAGAACCTGGCACTCGTATCGAGTCGTATCGACGAAGAGCTGGCGCGCGATGAGATTTCGTTTCGCAAGAACGGGCATTATCCGACGCTCGAACTCGTGGCGTCGACAGGCGATCAGGATTCTGATGTATTCAGAGTGACTCCCGGCCTCCCCGACTTTACCAATGAAAGCAGTAGCTCGAGGGACAGCATCAGCGTGCAGTTCAACGTGCCGCTATTTGCCGGTGGCGGAACCAGCTCGCGTGTTCGCGAAGCCGTATACCTGCATCGCGCCAGTCGCGAGCAATTGCAGCGCGTCACGCGCGAGACGGAGCGAGCCACTCGCGATGCGTATCTCGGCGTCTTGTCAGAGATCAGCCGCGTCAAAGCACTGAAGCGCGCAGTCGAGTCGAATCAGACGGCCCTGGAGGCCACCCAGGCAGGATTTGAAGTGGGCACGCGCACGATCGTGGATGTCCTTGATTCACAGTTTGGGCTCTACCTGTCCATCACGAACTACTATCAGAGTCGTTACGACTACCTGTTGAACGTTATGCGACTCAAGCAGGCTGCCGGAACCTTGCAGGTTCAGGATCTCGAGATGCTCGAGCAGTTCCTCGAGGAGCGCAAGTCGCCGGAACAGCAGATCGCGGACGAAGAGCGTGAAAAAGCAGAGGCAGAGGCGACCAGCAACTAGTCGGGCACCTGCCCGATAAGCGGCTCCAGCAGCACTAACAATCGCTGCAGCGCGCCGCGATTGGCAGCCACAATATCGTAGCCATTTTTTCCGAGTCGATCGGCGACGTCGGGGTGTGCCAGTAACTCCTCGACGACGTTGGCGAGCGCGACCGAGTCTTCCGCGATACGACAGGCCTCGCGATCAACAAACATGTCGGCTATCTCCTGCGCGTTGAAGAGGTGCGGCCCGGTGACTATCGGTCGGGCAAGAGCCGCTGGCTCCAGCAGGTTGTGGCCGCCGATCGGCATCAGGCTGCCTGCAACGAACGCAATATCACTGGCGGCGTAGAAAAGAGGCAACTCACCCATGGTGTCGCACAAGAACACCTGGGTGTCGGCTTCGCATGGCCGATCTTCCGTTCGCGAGATAACGCTGAAGCCTTTCTTCAACACAAGCTCACGCACGGTCGAAAAACGCTCCGGGTGCCGCGGCACAAGCACCAGCAGCAGATCCTGGTGGGCGTCGAGCAATTTCCTGTGCGCATCGAGAATCGTTGGCTCTTCGCCATCATGCGTGCTGGCGGCGATCCATACCGGGCGCCCGCCAAACAGCTGCTGCCTGAGCGCCAGTCCGCGCTCCAGAAGCCCCTGGTCGAGTTCGACGTCAAACTTGATATTGCCGGTGACCGAGGTCCGAGAAGGATTGGCGCCGAGTTCGAGGAATCGATCTGCGTCCGACTGGCTTTGTGCCGCGATGATAATGCCGTGCGACAGTGTCTCTCGAATCAGTGGCATCAGCTTTCGATAGCCCGGTACAGATTTGGGTGAAATGCGCGCGCTCACGAGTATCAGGGGAATGTCGCGCACTCCGCAGCCGCGGTAAAGGTTTGGCCAGATTTCGGTCTCCATGATCAGTGCAATCTGCGGATCGACTGACGTAAAGAAACGCCGAATCGCGAAAGGCGCCTCGAACGGAATGTAGCAATGAGTCACCGAGTCACCGAACAGGGCCTCGACCCTGGCCGCGCCGGTCGGCGTCACGGTTGATACAAGCAGGCTTCGATGTGGGAAACGTCGCGCCAAAGCACGAATCAGCGGCACGGCTGCCTGCACCTCGCCAACGGATACGGCATGAATCCAGATACAGCGATTGAAGGTCGGAAAACCAAAGCCGAATCGTTGTGGCAGCTTGCTCCAGTAGCTCCGATTGGCCAGGCCGCGGAAGACCCAGTAACACGCGAATGGCAGTAGCAGGACCCAGGTCAGCAGGTTATAGAGAAACCGCACGTCGGTTTAGTCGCGCATCCGTTCGATGATGCGACTGGAAGAGCGCCCGTCCTTGAAGGACAACACGCGCACCTCGCCGCCATTCTCCAGTACCTCGCGGGCACCGGCGATTTCATCTGGCTTGTAGTCGCCACCTTTGACAAGGACATCGGGCAACACTGTCGAGATCAGCTTCGCTGGCGTGTCGTCGGCGAATGCAACAACCCAGTCGACAGCGGCAAGGCCTGCCAGCACCTGCATGCGATCCTCAAGGCTGTTGATGGGTCGATTCTTGCCCTTCAGGCGCCGCACCGAGTCGTCGTCGTTGACTGCCACGATCAACCTGTCGCCGAGGCTCTTGGCTTCCTCAAGGTAGGACACGTGGCCTGCGTGCAACACATCGAAACACCCGTTGGTCATGACGATTTTCTCGCCGAGATTGCGCGATTCGTCAAGCATGCTGGTCAGTTCATCCGCAGCCACCAGCCCGCGTCCACCCTGCCCGCGCTGATGCAGGGCAACCCGAATTTCGGACGTCGTAACGGCTGCCACGCCGATCTTGCGAACCACCAGACCCGCGGCGAGATTCGCAAGCGTGGCGGCCTCAGCGAGACCCTCGCCACTCGCCAGGGCGCTGGCCAGCGTTGCAATAACGGTGTCACCGGCACCAGTCACGTCATAAACTTCACGCGCCTGCGTCGATAGCATCAGTGGATCGTGACCTGCCTGCAGCAACATCATGCCCTTTTCGCTGCGGGTCACGAGCAAGGCATCGAGGTCCAGCCCGTCAAGCATCTCGCGAGCTTTGCTGACCAGTTCTTCATCCGTCTTGCAGACACCAGCCACGGCCTCGAACTCCGATTGATTCGGCGTAAGCAAGGAGGCACCGCGGTATTTGCTGAAGTCCGTTCCTTTCGGATCTACCAGCACAGCAACACCCGCCGCGCGGCAATCGGCGATCATGCCTTCGACATCGCTCAATGCGCCTTTGCCATAGTCTGACAGCACTACCGCGCCAGCCCCTGGCAGTGCCGCTGTCAGCGCCGCACGCATGGTGTTGCCAGGCAGGGTCTCCGCCTTTTCGCGATCCAGTCGAATCAGCTGTTGTCCGCGGCTTTGCACACGGATCTTGGTAATCGTCGGACGGTCAGCAACCCTTTGCAGCGCGCAGTCGATGCCGCGCGCGGTGAGGATGCGCTCGAGTGAATCGGCCGCGGCATCATCGCCGACGAGGCCAATAAGACAGGCCGAGGCACCCAGGCTCGCAATATTGACGGCGACGTTAGCGGCACCACCCGGGCGATCGTCGGTCTCGTGCACATGCACGACAGGCACCGGCGCCTCGGGCGAGATACGGCTGGTTGAACCGAACAGGTATTGGTCCAGCATCACGTCGCCGGCGACGACGACACGGGTGCTGGAAAAATCAGGTATCGATAGAGTCACGCGCGAACTTTATCACGATCGCGGCCGTACGGCCGCGCACGGCTCTAGCCGCACTTCGAGTCGCCGCAGGCGAGACAAGTCATGCAGCCATCCATCATGACCAGCGCCACGGTGTTGCACTTGGTACACAGCTGCGCACCCGCCGGATAGTCCGTATTCGGGTCTACGAATGCATCCTGCTGCTTCTGTGACTCTTCGAACTCGGCGCGTTTCTTGGCAATCAGTTCTTTCTGTGCAAGATCCAGCTCATCGCTCGCCATCATGCCGATCATGACCAGGTGCTTCTCAACGATATAGCCGAGTTCGGCAATGATCGACGGCATGAACTTGCCACCGGTCTGCCAATAGCCACCGCGGGGATCAAATACGGCTTTGAGCTCGTCAACCAGGAACGCAACGTCGCCACCCTTGCGGAATACCGCAGAAATGATTCGCGTCAGGGCAACAATCCACTGGTAGTGATCCAGGTTTTTGGAGTTGATGAAAATCTCGAACGGACGCCGCTTCTCAAACTCGGTGCCTTCGTTAAGGATGATGTCGTTAACCGTCACGTACATTGCGTGATCGGACACCGGCGTCTTCACCTTGTAGGTAGAGCCGATGAGCATCTCCGGACGCTCGAGCTTCTCGTGCATGCGAATGACTTCTGCGCGGTCGCCGCCACCACCTTCGCGGGTGATGGTTGGCTTTTCAGCGGCTTGCTCGGCTTTTGGCTTGGCAACGTCGTAGCCGACAATTTTCTTTTCAATCTTGATCATCGATGATTCTCAGAATTTTCCGTAGTAGCCCTCTTTGAGTGCATCAAAGAGGTTGGCGGCGGTATGGACTTCGCCGTCATATTCAATTTCTTCGTCACCCTTGAGGTCGACGGTCGAGCCGTCCTCGAGTGTGAATGAGTAGGTGGTGTTCTTCAGGTCTTTCTCTTTTACCAGTACACCCTGGAACGCTTCCGGGTTGAAACGGAATGTGGTGCAGCCTTTCAGGCCCTGTTTGTAGGCGTACAGGTAGATGTCTTTGAACTCCTCATACGCGTAGTCAGTCGGCACATTGGCCGTTTTCGAGATCGAAGAATCGATCCACTTTTGCGCGGCCGCCTGGATGTCGACGTGCTGCTTCGGATGGATGTCCTCGGCTGTAATGAAGTAGTCCGGCAAAGAGCTTGCTGCATTTTCATCACCGAATCCTGCCGGCATTGCGTCCTCGTCGACCCGCGCGCGATACGCCAGCAACTCGAACGAGAAAACGTCTACCTTCTCTTTCGACTTTTTGCCTTCACGAATCACGTTGCGGAAATAGTGATGTGCGAAGCTCGGCTCGATGCCATTAGAAGCATTGTTCGCGAGTGACAGCGAGATCGTGCCGGTCGGCGCAATGGAACTATGGTGCGTAAAGCGCGCGCCCACGTCCGCCAGCTCTTCCACGAGTTCGGGGTTTTCCGCGGCTACGCGCTGCATGTAACGGCTGTAGCGAGCATGCAGAATTCGACCCGGTACCTTGTCTCCGGCGCGGTAGCCGTCTGCTGCCATCTCCGGACGCTTGCGCAGCATCTCTTCGGTGACTTCGAACTGCTCGGTCATGATCGGCGCAGGGCCCTTCTCGCGAGCCAGCTCGAGGCCCTCTTCCCAGCCTGCCATTGCCAGTTCGCGCGACACGCGCTCTGTGAATGCCACCGACTGTTCATCGCCGTACTGCATGCGCAGCATGGTCGACGTCGACCCAAGGCCAAGGAAGCCCATGCCATGACGGCGCTTTCTCTGGATCTCGTTGCGCTGCTGCGGCAGTGGCAGCCCATTGATCTCGACAACGTTGTCGAGCATGCGCGTGAATATCTTCACCACCTTGCGGAATGTCTCCCAGTCGAAACGGGCATCCTCGGTGAAGGGATCAACCACGAAACGCGTCAGGTTGATGGAGCCAAGCAGGCATGAGCCGTAGGGCGGCAACGGCTGCTCGCCACACGGGTTGGTCGCGCGGATATTCTCGCAGAACCAGTTGTTGTTCATCTCGTTGACCTTGTCGATCAACACGAAACCCGGCTCCGCGAAATCATACGTGGACGCCATGATCACATCCCAGGCACGTCGTGCCGGCATGGTCTTGAAGATCTTGCAGGCCACCAGGCCTTCGCCGTTGCTTTCGTAGTTGCCAGCCTCTGGCCACTCGCGCCAGACAAACTGGCTGTCATCATTAATATCGAGGCCTTCCTGTTCCACTTCCTTAGCGGTAACCGGGAAAGCCAGCTGCCAATCGGTGTCGTTGATGACGGCCTGCATGAATTCGTCAGTCACCAGCAACGACAGGTTGAACTGGCGCAAACGGCCATCCTCGCGTTTGGCGCGCACGAATTCCATGACGTCCGGGTGACCCACATCAAACGTGCCCATCTGCGCGCCGCGGCGACCGCCGGCAGACGACACCGTGAAACACATCTTGTCGTAGATATCCATGAACGACAGCGGGCCCGAGGTGTAAGCACCAGCGCCTGTCACATACGCACCCTTGGGGCGCAGCGTCGAAAACTCATAGCCGATGCCGCAGCCCGCTTTCAGGGTGAGGCCGGCTTCATGGACTTTATTAAGAATGTTGTCCATTGAATCACCAACCGTACCCGACACGGTGCAGTTGATGGTCGACGTTGCCGGTTTGTGCTCCTGGGCACCGGCATTGGACACGATACGGCCCGCCGGTATAGCGCCACTTCTGAGCGCCCAGACAAATTCTTCGTAGTACTGCTCGCGCTTCGACTCGACTTCTACGTCGGCCAGTGCGCGTGCGACTCGTGTGTACGTGTCATCGATCGATTCGTCGATGTTCACGCCTTCTTTCGATGAAAGTCGGTACTTCGCATCCCAGATATCAAGCGATGCAGGTTGAAATTCGATGTCGGTAACCGTGTGTGATTGCAAGTGAACGGCAGACTTCATGCGCCCTTATACTCCCCTGAACTCCCTGTGGAGACCCCAAATATGAAAAATTTTGCCCAAATATCGAAGAGAAAAGGGCCCCGCTCGCCGACAATCAGAATTGCCCGGCAAGAGCCAGAAATGGCCTTGTTCTCTCGTAAGGTGGACACAAGATGTTGTGTCCGAACGAACACAAGATTATGCCCGTAGCGGGTCGGTGTCAAGGTTTTGCCCGTTTTTTTTGATAGGGTCTTTGCTATTAAAAAACAATAACTTACGTGACATCCCCGTAAAACTACATTAAAAAAGAGTCAAATTATGTGATTTTTTTATGAAACCACCTGACCACTACATGTTGTGCTATTTATTAGCAAAGTCGCATACACTTGATATGCGCCTTTTTGGCCTCATTTATGCGTTTCTTGGCGTTTTTTCGCCCGCGACAGCTGCAACTTTCGAGGCTATCCGGGCATCATAAGAGAGTCGTTCACAGGCTATTCAGCCCGTGGATCTTAAGCTTTCGAACACTGCGTACTGACCGAGGCATTACATGATCACAACACCCCGTGCATTTATCTCCGCCATCCTGCTGCTGCTGACCGCGAGCGGCTTCGCGGCATTGCCCGAGAATATCAACGGCCAGCCTTTTCCCAGCCTGGCACCTCTCGTGGAAACCACCTCCCCGGCCGTCGTAAATATTCGCGTGCGACAAACGGTATCAACGCGTTCGCAGTACGGCGACGAAGCTTTCCGGCGTTTTTTTGGCCTGCCGGATGTGCCTCAGGGCCCCCGACAGATCGCAAGCGCTGGCTCCGGCGTCATTGTTGATGCCGAAAAAGGCTACATTCTGACCAACCACCATGTTGTCGAAAATGCGGATGAGATACAGATATCGCTGCATGACGGTACGCTGCTGGACGCCGAGATCGTCGGCTCCGATCCCGCGACCGACATTGCCGTTATCCGGGTCGACGGCGAGAACCTGGTTGAAATGCCGATCGGCGACTCCGAGAACGTCCGGGTTGGCGACTTCGTCTTGGCCATCGGCAATCCTTTTGGCCTGAGTCACACAGTGACATCGGGCATCGTCAGCGCCATCGGCCGCACCGGCATCAGCCGCGACAGCTACGAAGACTTTATCCAGACCGACGCTTCGATCAACCCAGGCAACTCGGGTGGCGCACTGGTCAACATGCGCGGCGAGTTGATTGGCATCAACTCGGCCATCATCAGTCGTTCAGGTGGCAATGTAGGCATAGGCTTCGCGGTACCCACCGAGATTGCCAGCTCGATCATGCGACAGCTGCTCGACTTCGGCGAGGTTCGTCGCGGCCTCCTGGGCGTCTCCATACAGACCATCGATGCAGAGATCGCCGAAGCGCTGGAAGCAACGGTGGACAGTGGCGCTCTGATTTCATCGGTTGAGCCGGCCTCTGCGGCTGAAGATGCTGGCCTGCAGGTCGACGACATCATCGTCGAAGTGAATGGCAAGAAGATCGAGGGCGCAGCCGAGCTGCGCAACGCAATCGGACTAATGGGCTCCGGTGAGAAGGTCGCCATTCGCTATATACGCGACGGCAAGACACGCACCGCCAACGCAACACTCGGACAGCAGCAGACACTGCAGAGCGACGGCAGTGACATTCACCCGGGTCTGGATGGCGCCCAGTTCGCATCAACGACCACTACAGGTGATGCCGGCATCGAGGTAACGTCAGTCGCCGACGGCAGCCCCGCTGCACAACGCGGCTTGCGAGCGGGGGACGTCATCACCGCCGTTAACCGCCGACGCGTAACAAACCTGCAACAACTCGCAGCCATTGCCGAGGACAACAGCATTCTGTTCCTCATGGTACGGCGCGGCGAGCGATCGCTGATGCTGCAGATTCGCTAGGTAAATTCGCAACTGATTGCTAACCATGTGCGCAGTCAGTAAGGTCGACTGTCAACGGGAACACGCTTAACGGAGACAGTCGACCAGATGATTGCGCACAGGTACAGCAGGTTACTGCGCAGTTGCGTGCTCCTCGCCGGACTGTTGTCAGGCGTGTACGCGAACGCTTCCGCGCTTGAGCAGCAGCGAGAACTGTTCCGGGCAGCCTATCCGCAGGCCGAACTCGGCAACTGGAGCGCGATCGAGTCGCTGGCGGCCGCCGAGCAACGCGTGCTGCAAGACTACGTATTGTGGCCGGACCTGCGGGCCGCCTATCTGAAGAGCACCATTCGCAAGGCCGATCGCGCACAGGTCGAGGCTTTCCTTGAACAATACGGCACACTCAAACCCGCGCGCGAATTGCGTTATCGCTACGCGCTGCAACTGGCGAAGAGCGGCAATCTCGACGACTACCTCAATATTTACGAAAGCTTCTACCAGGGCATTGCCATGCCCAAACTCGATTGTCTTGCGTTGCAGGCAGAGCTCAAACAGGGCCGTGAGGCCCGGGTCGTCAACCGGGCTATTGACCTGTGGCTGGTCGGCCGCAGCCAGGTCGACGAGTGTGACCCGGTATTCGCGTGGGTAAAAGAGAACGAGACGTTCGGCCCTGACGAGTATCGCCAGCGTTTCGAACTCGCTATCGAAGCGCGCCAGTTTTCACTTGCACGTTGGCTGGGGAAATCGATCGACGACCGGCACGTCGAGATTGCGAGTCGCTGGATTCGCGCCCAGACCAACCCCGCAAGCTTCGTACGAAACTTCAAGCGTCAGGACAACGACAGCGTCTCACGGCAGCAACTGGTCTATGCCATCGAACGACTGACGTACAACGATCCGATTGTTGCGGCAGAACTGTGGCGTGACATTCATGAGCGATACGACTTTTCAGAACAACAACGACATGCCACGGAACGGCATATAGCCCTGTGGATGGCGCGCGATCAGCTGCCTGGCGCTCACGAAGCTTTGCACGCGCTGCCGCACGCCGCTGTCGATGACGAGGTTGCACGCTGGCGAGCGCGCAGCAGTCTGCGTCGCGCTGACTGGGACACATTGCTGGCCGATATCGAATTGTTGAGCGATACAGAGCGCACTTCCGAAGAGTGGCGTTACTGGCAAGCGATTGCCTCGCAGGAAACGGGTGCTGATGAAGCGGCGTCCGCAAGCCTCGCCCTGCTCGCGACAGAGCGCAGCTACTACGGTTTCCTTGCAGCTGATGCCATCGGCGCACCCTACCAGCTGGACAGCTCGATCATCGCGGTCGATGAGCAGATCCTGCAGCAACTCGAAGCCCAACCCGCCGTTGTTCGGGCCCGCGAGTTGTTCTTAACAGGACTCGAGGGTCGCGGCAGGTCCGAGTGGCAGGGCGTGCTTACATCATTGTCTGACAGCGAGAAGCAGCAGGCTGCCGCGCTTGCCGACCGCTGGGGCTGGCACTCCCGGGCGATCGCGACCGCTGCAAGCGTTGGCCACTACGACGACCTTGAGATGCGTTACCCGCTTGCGTTTCAGGACTCTTTCCAACGTGCGTCTGATGCGGCGAGTATCCCCTCGCCCTGGGCCTATGGCATCGCGCGCAGCGAAAGCCTGTTCATGCGTGATATCCGCTCGAGCGCTGGCGCTGTCGGCCTGATGCAATTAATGCCAGCCACCGGCAAACAGGTCGCACGTTCCCTGAAGTTGCCGTACTCAGGCCTCGCGACACTGACGGACCCGGATGCAAATATTCGTCTGGGCACGACCTACCTCAGCCAGATGGCACAACGCTATGGTGGCAATCGGGTGGCTGCGACGGCCGCGTACAACGCAGGCCCGCATCGCGTTGACCGCTGGTTGCCGCAACAGGGCTCAGTCGACGCGCGCATCTGGATCGAGAACATCCCTTTCAATGAAACACGGAAATACGTACGCCGTGTGCTCGCCGCCGAGACAATTTTCTATTGGCGTATGACGGGTGAAGTTCGCCGACTGTCAGATGCTCTGCCAACGATGCATTCGCTGACTGATCGGCAGCGACTAGCGAGCCGCTAATTCGCGCGCAGCGCTGTAAAAGCACTCGAGATCATCCTTACAGGCAGCCAGCAGGTCGCGGAACTCCTGCAGCCTCCCTTCGTACAAGGTCATGGATATCAGTCGCGCGTTATTGAGCGTCCCTGAGAACCAGCCGCTCTGCTCCTGTCCCTGCCTCTGCAATACTGCTGACACGTCCTGCTGCAGGCGCTCGAGTCGGTCCTGCTTCAGCAGGCGCTTCTCGTCAGGATCGATCGTCTCGGCATAGTAGGTGCCGAGATCCTCTCGTGCCGCCGCGACCAGTTGCATCAACTCCTGCCGCAATTCACGCCGCGCGAAGTACCTGTCGATCTCCTGGTCATTGCCGCGGGCCGTGAGCCAACGGATGACGCCGAGCTCCTCGACCGCCGTCGCGAACGATTCATTAAACCCTGAATCGCCTTTCACATAGAGCAACTGGTGCGCTAGCTCATGGAACAGCAGCGCAACCAGCTCGGTATTCTCGCGGCGCATCATGGTACTGATCAGCGGATCATCAAACTTGCCCAGCGTCGAATAAGCGGCTACGCCGCCGATCGCAACGTCGAATCCCTGGCCCTTAAGTTTGCTTGCCTGCGTGTTGGCGTCCTCTTGGCGAAAGTAGCCACGATACGAAACACAGCCAGCGACCGGGTAGCACCAGGTCTTCGGTTGCAGGGAAAACTCAGGCGCCGCGAACACGTTCCAGACGACATACTCCCTCTCCAGTTCGGCGTAACTGCGATAGCTGTCGTTATCCGGCAGTAACAGTGCCTCGACAGCGAAATCACGCGCCTCCTGCAACAACTCCAAGCGCTTCTTTAGCTCGGCCGGCGTATCCGCCGCGGCCAGCACTTCTTCAACCGGCACGCTGTCGCGCATCAGCTGCATATGCCCTCGTGCTGCCTGCGTGTAATAACAACCCTGCAACATCAGCGCTGCAACGAGCACCATGAGGGAGACAGCTTTACGAGTTCTGATCACGCCGTGAATGCTACTATGAATCCATGCAGGTTTATCTCGTAGGTGGCGCGATTCGCGACGAACATCTCGGTCTCCCGGTGAAGGAGCGCGACTGGTGCGTCGTGGGCGCGACGCCCGAGGAGATGCGCTC
>Ga0316189_10001665_pt1 | contig 22030 bp, 16 predicted proteins | sample LowCovwburrow_MG_FD_204930 | JGI IMG/M metagenome (GOLD analysis project Ga0316189, IMG submission 204930) | Coastal sediment microbial communities from Maine, United States - Lowes Cove worm burrow | ecosystem: Environmental > Aquatic > Marine > Coastal > Sediment | place: USA: Maine... | reverse complement strand
AGGCCGCGATGAAGGCCGCGATGAAGTCGCGGCTAGGAGCGTGAGCGGAAGTTGTAGGCCCGGTAGGTGTTGACCCTCGCGACGCCGCGGGGAGAGGGCTCGACCTCGGGGACAGCGCTCTCGGTGGTCGGCATGGCCGTGACGTCGACGTGGAAACGGACGCCGGGGGCGGCCTCGATCGCCCGGAGATACTCGATCGTCAGGGTCTTCGCCTCGTCCGCATCACAGGCGACGACGGTGAGCCCGGTGGTATAGCCGTCGCAGTCCTCAGGCCAATGCTCGGGGCTCTCGCAGGCCTCGGCCCGGGCGAGCACCTCAAAGGTGCAGGCGAGGGGCGAGCGGCCGTAGTCGGCCTCGTTGATGCAGTCGAAGATGTGCGGGGTGATCCACTCGTGGCGACCGGCGATCCGGGCGACCTCGCGGGCCTCACGACGGCGACCGCTCTGCCACAGCGCCTCGAAGATCTCCTCGACGACGACCGACGCGTAGCCGGCGTGCAGCGGATCGACGTAGCGCTCGAGGACCAGGTCGAGGGCTCGGTAGAGGTAGCCCAGGGCCACGTCGAGCTCATCCTCGGAGCCGAGGCTCCACGAGCCGAGCACCGCCAGGGTCAGGGGGTTGTCGGGCTCACAGCGGCGGGCGGCGTCGAGGGTGTTCAGCGCCTCTTCGTAGCAGGCGAGGCGGAAGAGGGTGATCGCCTTGTTGTAGAGGGCGCCGGGGTGCTCCGGGCCGACCGAGAGGGCGAAGTCAAAGCGCTCGATCGCCTCCTCGAAGCGCTCGAGGTCGGAGAGGCAGATCCCGTGCTCGACGAGGATCTCGAGGTGGAGCGGATCCTCCATTAGGTAGGCGTCGTAGACCTGCTCGGACTCTTCGAGGCGGCCCTGCCGACGGAGGAGCGCGCCGAGTGCCGAGGTCGCCTCGACCATCGGCCCCTGATCGGCGTCGAGGGTGTTGGCCCCGCGGTAGGCGCTCTCGGCCCCAGTCTCGTCGCCGAGCCGCTCCAGGATCGCGCCGAGGTTGTAGCGCTGGAGCGCCCCGGTCGGGTCGGCCGCGGTCGCGGACTCGAAGGCGACCTTAGCCCCGTCGTAGTCGCCGATCAGATCGAGGACGTTGCCGAGGGCGATCAGAATGTCGGGGTTGCGGGGAAACTCAGAAGCTGCCCTTTGGGCCAGGGTGGCTGCTGCCTCGAATTCGCCGGTCTCGGAGAGTCCGCGGATCCAGAGGCAGTACATCCGAGTCAGCTCCGAGGGCGGCAGCTCAGGCTCCCAGCAGCTCCGTAGGAGTCTGACGGCGGAGTCGGCTGCGCCCTGGTCGAGGAGGGTTCCGATAGCGTCCAGTTGATGCATGGGCGGCGGAGGAGGAGGGCCGGGCCGGCGCTGGCGAAAGTTGTTACACAGACAACTCGATCCTGGCAATGAACGTCGCAGTTTGCACTCTGCTGCGGGATCGGCGGTGCCGCCGATGCGCTCCTGGAGCCGGGCGCGCCTCAGCCCCGCGCCTGCGATGAGCGCCGGCCTTCGTCGGTGACGAGCCCGCGCCTTGGGCCCCCTTGGGAGGCCGTGGTGAATGCCCGGTCTCCGGCGGGACAGAACGTCGCTTCGCTGGGCCGTGGTGGATGTTGCGGCGGAGCCGAGAGGGCCGACGAGGGCGAGGGAGTGCGCGCGAGACCTCGCAACGGCCCTCCGGACGGACGGAGGCCGCCGGAGCTCCGCGGTCGACCGGGCTAGGTCCAGCGCAGGAGCCGGTGGAGGAGCTTCCCCGACCTGGGGTCCAAGGACCACGATCCTGTTCGGGATCTCTCCCGGGATGCAGAGGTCAGCGTGCGCGCCCGAGCGCGCCTAGACGATCGCGGACGAGGCCGACGAAGACTTTGATCCCGACGGGGATCAGGCTGTCGTCAAAGTCAAAGTCGGGGTGATGACAGACGGGCGTGTCCTCTCCGGGGCGCTGGGCCCCGAGGAAAAAGTAGGCCGAGGGGGTGTGCTGGGCGAAGTAGGCGAAGTCCTCGCCGCCGGCCATCGGTAGGCCGGTATCGCTGACCTTGGCGCTGCCGAGCACCTCCCGGCCGACGCGGGTCACCGCCTCGGCGCAGCGAGGATCGTTGAGCAGCACCGGATAGCCGGTCTTGAGGTCGAGCTCGACGCCGACGCCGAAGGTCGCGGCGACGCCGTCGAGGATCCCCCGGACACGGGCGAGCACCCGCTCGGTCACCGCTGGGGCGAAGGTGCGGATGGTCCCGAGCAGGCGGGCCGTGCCCGGGATCACATTGTCGGTGGTGCCCGCCAGGAAGGCCGTGACCGAGACCACGGCGCCGCCCTCGTAGCCGAGCTCGCGGGAGACGACCGTCTGGAGCGCGGTGACCAGGTGGGCGCCGGCGATGATCGGATCGCGGCAGAGCTGGGGCTGCGATCCGTGCCCGCCTTTGCCGGTGATCGTGATCGCGAAGGCGTGGACCTGGGCCATCATCGGACCGGCGCAGACCCGGAGGTCGCCCTGCGGGTAGCCTGGCCAGCTGTGGAGGCCGTAGACCTCGTCGACCCCGTCGAGCGCTCCTTCGGCGACCATCACCTTGGCACCGCCGCCGCGGATCCCCTCTTCGGCTGGCTGAAAGAGCAGGCGGACGTTGCCCTCGATCGCGTCGCGGCGGCGGGCGAGGAGATCGGCGACGCCGAGGAGGATCGTCGTGTGTCCGTCGTGGCCGCACTTGTGGGCGCGACCGCTGTGGACCGAGCGATAGGGGAGGTCGGTCAGCTCCTCCATCGGCAGGCAGTCGATGTCGGCCCGGAGGGCGATCGTCGGCCCTGCGCCGTGGCGGTCGGGGTGGAGATCGGCGACGAGACCGGTCTCGGCGGAGACCCGCGGCGAGTAGCCGCGCTCCTCGAGCCAGCTGCGGATCAGCGCCTGGGTCCGCACCTCCTCAAAGCCGAGCTCGGGGTGTTGGTGGATGTCGTGGCGGATCGACCGAAGCTCCGGGACGAGGGCGCTGATGGAGGTCTCGAGGTCGTTCCAGGACATGCACCGCAGCCTACACGATGGCGCCCTGGGTCGGCGTCGTGGCACCCTGGGGGCGATGATCCGTCGCCGGGGACCCATCCGCTCCAAGGCCTTCGTTCTCTACGCTGGAGAGGAGACGCCGCACCGCTCCTGTGGCATCGCCATCGCCGAGGCCTTCGGTCGGCCGACCGCCGCCTACCAGAGCCTGCGTCGGGGGGGGATCACCGGTCAGGGGACCTGCGGGGCGATCGTCGCCGGTCAGCTGATCCTCGGCGAGCTCCTCGGCGATCCCGATCCGCGCGGAGCGGTGACCGACGTCCTGCGCCGGGCGATGAGCCGCTACCAGCGTCGGGTCAGGGGCGAGCTCGACCGGGGCGTGAGCGCCGATCTCATCTGTAACCATATGACCGCGCCGCACGGTGATTTTCGCGGTCAGGCCCGGCACGCCTTCTGTACGCGGGTCGTCGCCCAGGTCGCCCAGCTCGTCGACGAGACCCTCCGGGAGGAGGGGGTTGAGGTGAGCGCGAGTTCGCTCGAATTGGCCGACGGCGCCACCTTTGATCCGCATGTCGACGCCGATCGTGAGCCGCCGCTGGGCGACGCCGGGGAGGGCGGAGATGCGGCCGAGTGCTCCTGATCCTGGCGGCCCGGAGCTCGACGCCGCCGGGTTGGCCCAGCGCCTCGGCCTAGAAGAGGAGTTTGGGGAGGGCGGCGCCCCCCGCCTGGTGTTGACCTGCGAGCTTCGCGGTCAGGTCGAGACGATCGGCTCGCTGCGCCGCTTCATCGGCGCCGGGCCCGCGATCTCCCCCGAGGGGGGCGCTCGAGAGCCTGGGCGCCTGGAGCTGCTGGAGCTGCGCCTTGGGGTGCCGCTCCTCGGGCTGGCGATGGAGCGGGTCATCGGCTTTGCGGGCAGGGCGAGCGTCATCCCTCACATCCTCTTTAGCGTCGTGACGACCGGTGCGCCTGGGGCCCCCGGCGCCTCGACGCTCACCGCGGACCTCCTGCCGCGGCTCGACCTGATGCTCCACCCGACCTACGCCGACGGGATCTACGGGCCGCTCGCCGCCGAGCTTGAGGAGTTCGCCAGGCGCTCGGCGGACGCTTGCGACGAGGTGTCGATGGCCCTGGAGGGTCCGCTCGCGCAGCGGCTCCTGGTCTCCCCCTGGGCGAGCCGACTCACCGCGGTCGCCGGCCCTCCAGCCCTGCGAAGCGGGCTTTTCCGGGTCTATGCCGGGCGCTGGGTCGAGCTTGTCTCAGGGAGCGCTGGCGCGCTCGCGAGCGTGCGGGGACCGTGGGATCCCGAGCCAGGCTCGCGCGATCGCAGGCTGCGGGCGGCGCTGAGCGAGGCTCGCTCCGATCCGCTGTGGCGGGAGCTCACGCGGCTTTGCGGCCCGGAGCAGGCGGCCGCGGTCCGAGCCCTCGTCCGCGGCGATGGTTGACCACGGGACTCGCGAGAGCCGCGAGGGACTGGCGAGGGACTGGCGAGGGAGCTGGGAGGGACGAGCGCCGCCGCTCGCCGGCCCGACAGAGCTGCGAGCGGCGTCGGCATCTCAGCCTTCACAGTCGGCAACGTCCGCGACAGGGGGGCAGGAGGCCTCAGCGAACGCCTCAGCGCTCCCCGCAGCGCCGTTTTTTGGCCTTGCTCGGCGCTTTCGGCTAGGTCTGCGGCAGGAGTATCGATGACGATGGAGATTATCCCGAGCGAGCTTGCACAGGCGATCCAGGCCGGAGATTGTGTCCTCTGGAGCGGCGCCGGGATCGGAGCCCTCGCCGGGCGTCCGGGCTGGAAGGTGGCCCTGACCCGGGCGATCGAACATTGCGCGGTCGGGGTCCAGCCGCAGCTCCACACGCTCGTCGCCGAGGGGCGGCTGCGCCCGGTGCTCGCGTACATCGGCCGTCACTGTGACGAGTCCGCGCTGGCGAGCTCGATGGTCGGCGAGGGGACGCCGGTCTCGGGGTCCGAGCTGCTGGCCAAGATCCCCTGGCGAGCCTGCTTCGCGACCGCCTACGGCGAGCTCATCCGCGACCTCTACGCCGCCGACGGTCAGGAGATCGAGCTCCTGACCCACCGCGAGATCCACCGACCGACCCTGCGCACCTGCGCCCGTGATGATGAGCGGCCGATGATCCTGCGGACGCCGCCCGCCGGCCGGAGCATGCGCGCCGATCGGGCCCTCTTCGAGCTCGTCGAAGAGGTCACGCGGACCCGGACGATCTTCTTCTTCGGCTTCTCCAAGAGCGACCCGGACTTCGCCGAGCTCCTGGAGCTCCTCGGGCGGATCGGCCGCGGCCGTCGGCACTACGCCTGGCTCGCCGACGTCAGCGAGGCGGAGGCCGAGGAGCTGCTCGAGAGCCGCAACATCGCGGTCATCGATCCCGGCGCTCACATCGACCTCGGCGAGGCCCTGCACGCCCTCCACCAGGGGGTCGGGGAGCACGCTGGCGGACCCTCGACGTCGCGGGTGGAGCTGGTCGCCTTCGATCTTGCGCGGGCTTTGGCGCACGTCCCGGTCCGGGCGGACATCGCCGCGGACATCGCCTTCGCCTGCGACATCGAGGGGCTCGCTCGCCTCGTCGCCGAGCTCGCTGAGGCCGCCGAAGAGGCGGCGTTCTTGCTCAGCGACGGTCGGCTTCAGGTCGAGGATGACGGCTTCGATCGGATCGACGTCAGCACCCTCCTGCGCCTCGGCAACGTCTACCTCGCCCGCGGGCGGACGACCGACGCCCGGCGCTGCTTCAAGGCGGTCCGTCTCCGCGGCGCCGGCCCGGAGTATCAGGCGGTGGCGCTCTTCAACCTGGCCTTGGCGGCCGCGGCCAACGGCCTCGAGCGGCTCGCGGTCAGCGGCCTACGGTCGGCGGCCGAGGCCGACCGATCGCTCTCTCTCCTGCCAGAGCGCCTCGATCTCGAGGCGGTCCGCACCTACGATCCGAGCCGACTGGTCCTCGGCGGTCGCGACCATCGCAGCGGTGAGCGGGTCGAGCTGTGGCTTCGGACCCTCGGGCAGCCGGTCGGGATCCACGATCAGCGCCGCTTCCACATCGAGGTCCAGCGGGCGCTCGAGCTCTCCCATCCGGGGGTTCAGCGCCTGCGCGGCGGCTTCACCGACGGTCAGCTCTTCGGGGTGATCGCCGATCCGATCCCCGGCGTGACCCTCGAGGAGGCGCTCGGGGGCGGCGGGCGGATGGCGATGTACAGGGCGCTCCGCCTGTCGATGGCGCTCCTCGACGCGCTCGGGGCGATCCACGCCCACGGTATGGTCCACCGCGACATCCGCCCGGCTCAGGTGGTGCTGGCGGCGGAGGGGCCCGTGCTCTGCGGTCAGGGCTTTAGCCCGCTGATTAATTTCAGGCGTCCGACCCTGCGCCACCTCGCCGACGGCTATGTCGCGCCGGAGCTGCTCGCCGGTGAGGCCCCGTCGCCGACCAGCGACGTCTACAGCATCGCCGCCGTGCTCTACCGGGCGCTCAGCGGTCGCTCACCGTCGACCTCGGTGCAGCCCGCGTCAGCCTTCCAGCCCTCGCTCGACCCGCGGATCGACGAGGTGCTCGCCCTCGCGCTTCACCCCGATCCTGGGTTGCGCCTGTCGCCACGCCGACTGCGCTCGGAGCTGGCGGGGATCGTCAGCGTGCCGATGCTCCTGGTCTCGCGCCTCGGGGGGCTCCCGGGGGAGGCCCCTGTCGTCGAGGCGCCGGAGTCCTCGTCGCTGAGGGAGGCGACCATGACCGCGGACGAGAGCGCTTCGCGGCCGCGGCTGCGGGCGGAGCTTGGCGCTCCGAGCCTGCTCTAGCAGCCGCTCGCTCGGATGTTCCCGGCGGACCGCCGACGTTCGGACGGAGCACGGCTCCCGCACCCGCCCGGAGCACGGCTCGGACATATGCCCCGGAGCACAGCTCCGACTCACGCAGCGAGGTGGCGTAGAGGGCTCCGTGTGGGCTTGCAGATCCGCTCTGCGCCCCGTTCTCGGCCCCGTTCTCGCTGCGCCGAGGAGCGTGACCCCGCGCGCTTGTTGCCTGCCGCAGGAGGGGCGCGGCGAGAACGGGGCCCAGTCGAGCACGCGGTCATTGCTTGACGAGCCCCGCTCGTGCCACGCTCGGGCCCATGGCGAGCGAAGGTCAAGAGCCCACTCAAGCCGCAGAGGCGACGGCGGCAGCCGGACAAGCGGCGCCGCCGAAGGCGGTCGCGCCGGTCGGGGCGAGGGCGCCTGCGGGCCGCGACGAGGTCTACTTCAGCGGTATCGCCAAGCACAGCACGAGCCTGTCGAGGTACCTGATATGGATCGTGGTCTGCATCGTCGGCGGCGTGCTCGGCTGGCTCTTGATGAAGGTCGAGGCGCTGGCTGAGCTGCCGCTGTGGCTGCTCAGCCTCGGCGGCCTGCCGATGCTCCTCGTCACCTACCTCCGCCACATCACCACCAAGTACAAGGTGACGGGGCGGCGGATCGAGGTCGAGCGGGGGATCCTCAGCAAGCGTGTCGACAGCCTCGAGCTCTGGCGCGTGCTCGACGTCCGCTACGAGCAGAGCCTCGCCGATCGGATCTTCGCCAACGGCAAGATCACCCTCTTCGGGACCGACCAGACCGACCCGATGCTCAGCCTCCACGGCCTCCCCGCGCACCGCGAGCTCTTCGAGAGCCTGCGCGACGCGGTCCAGACCGCGCGCATGACCTCGCGGCCGATGGAGCTGGTCGGCGGCGCCGAGGCGGTCGAGATGATGTCGGGCGGTCAGCTCGGCGGAGAGATCGACGGCCAGTAGGTCGGCGGCCATGGCTAGGCGCCCCGTCCGTCGTCTCTAGCCCCGCGGCCCGCAGTCAGGAGTCCCGCGGCGAGCGGTGCTAGGGCCAGTCGGTAGGCGACCAGGAGGTCGGCGATCCGTCCGTCGTCTCTAGCCCCGCGGCCCGCAGTCAGGAGTCCCGCGGCGAGCGGTGCTAGGGCCAGTAGGGAGGCGGCCAGGAGGTCGGCGACCGAGAGACCAGCGGCCAGCGATCCCGTGGTCGGCGGCCGGGCGCGAGGTCAGCGCTTCGTCGCAGATGGGAGGGCGGACGAGCGCCGCAGGAGCGCCCGCCAAGATCCGCTAGACCCTGAGCTTGTCGTGGCTGCTCGAGCCGAGCAGCGTCTGGATCGGCACCCGGATGACGAACACGGATCCCTCGCCGAGCTTGCTCTCGACGCTGACGTCGCCGCCGAGCATCCGGCAGAAGCGGCGGGTGATCGCGAGGCCGAGGCCGGTGCCGTCGAAGCGGCGGGTCGGCGAGTTGTCGACCTGGGTGAAGGGCTCGAAGAGCATCGAGATCTTGCCGTTCGGGATGCCGATCCCCTCGTCCTTGACGGTCAGCAGGAGCCAGCGGATCCCGTCGACCGCGGCGATGTCGACGATCAGGACGATCTTGCCGTTCTTGGTGAACTTGGCCGCGTTGCTGAGCAGGTTGAGCAGCGACTGGCGGAGCTTGACCCGGTCGCTCCGCATCGGCGAGCGGTCGATCTTCTTGATCACCTGGAGGCGGTTGCGGTTGCGGCTGAGCAGCGGCTGCACGGTGTCGGTGACCTCGTCGACGAGGTCGATCACGTCGAAGTCCTTGAGGGCGATCTCGTGCTTGCCGGCCTCGATCTTCGACAGGTCGAGGATGTCGGTGATGATCCCGAGGAGGTGATGCGCGGCCTGAAGGGCCCGCCGCAGGTCCTCCTCCGACTGGTGCAGGCCGTGGCTGCCGAGCTCCTCGTGGACCATCTCGGTGTAGCCGATGATCGCGTTGAGCGGGGTCCGCAGCTCATGGCTCATCTGCGCGAGGAAGGTGCTCTTGGCCCGGTTGGCGGCCCAAGCCTGGTCGCGCGCGGCGGCCAGGTCCGCGTTGAGCACCCGCAGGCGCTCCTCTTTGCGCTGGCCGTCGGCGACCTCGCCTTGGAGCTTCTGTGTCTGGATCTCCTGGTCGCGGAGGAGACCGCCGACCTGCTCGGCGAGGTGGTTGAAGCGCGCCGCTAGGTCGCCGAAGTCCGCGTCGGCCTCGAGGTGGGCGCGGGCGTCGGTCTCGCCTGAGGTGAAGCGGGCCATCGCCAGGCGGAGAACGTCGAGCGAGCTGGTCAGCCGGCGGCCGAGGAGATAGGCGCTCATGGTCGCCAGGAGCATCAGGATGACGACGATCAGGTGGTCGCGGTGGTTGAGCGCGGCCAAGAGCTCCGGGAGCTCGTCGGTGTTGGTGCTGACCTCGAGCTTCCAGTCGGCGTTCTTGATCGTCGCGACCGCCCGGGTGATCGTCTCGTCCAGGGGCCCGATGCCGGCGGGATCAGGAGCGCCTCGACGCTCACCGCTGCTGAGAATTATCAGGCCCTCGCCGCGACTCTCGGAGAGGGTGTAGGTCGGGCTCTTTATCGACGTCGCGGCGATCCACGATCGGACAAGCTCCGGGTGGAGGACGAGGGCGAGCCTATCGTCGGAGGAGCGCATCTTGACGCTCATCGCGATCCACAGCGAGTCACCGGTCGTCGTGATCAGCTGAGGCGTGGTCGCGCGGGTCGACGCGGCGAGGAGGTCTCGCAGCTCCTGATCGGCCAGCGGCATCGCACCCATTCGTGCGCGGATCTTCCCCCGCTCGTCGACGAGGACGCAGGAGACCCAGGCCCGGTGCGCGCCGGGGACTACGCGGCTGAGCCAGCGCTCGAGGACGGCGTCCGCCTTGTCATCGCCCTTGTCATCGCCCCTGTCATCGCCCTTGTCATCGCCCCTGTCATCGCCCTTGTCATCGCCCCTGTCACCGCCCTCGCCACCTTCACTGTCGGTAGCGCGGCGCAGGACGTCGTCCTCGGCCATCCACCGCAGGGTGTCGTGGAGCCGTAGGAGACCGCTCTCGACCTCCGCAGAGAGGCGCTCGGCGGAGGCCTCGAGGCGGGCGCTGCGGGCGACACTCTCGCGCTCCTCGAAGGCCGATCGGTTGACCTGGGAGTAGACGGTGTAGGGCACCAGGGCCGCGAGGATGAAGCCGATGCTCAGCTTGGAGCTGATCGGAAAGCGGCGAAGGTCGCGGAGCGCGGCGAGGGAGAAGAGGGCGATGGCGCCGTAGAGGACCGAGCGGGCGACCCCGCGATCCATGTTCTCGTCGGGGATTCGGTAGCCGGGCTGGATCCACTCGATCGCGGTGACAGCGATGAAGAGGGCGATCGAGCCGTAGATCCAGCGATCGATCCGCTTATGCGGGAGGACCCGAGGGCTGGTCAGGAGGACCGCGAGGCCGAGGCCGATCGCCGCCGCGGTGTTCTCGGTCTCGGCGAGGAGGGCGATGCCGAGGACCTCGATCGCCCAGAGCAGGTAGACTCGCTCGAGCGCAGCCTCCGGGAACCCGCGCTGGTTGAGGCGGTAGGCGAAGAGGTGTCCGAGAAAGACCCCGCCGAGGAGCAAAGCGGGGAGGAACGTCAGCGCGGACGGAGCGCTCAGCGCCAAGATCAGGCTGAGGACGAAGAGAAATAGGAGAACGACGACGAGGACCAGAGTCACTCGGCGAACAAGGAGCTGCTTGCCTGTGTCTGCGTCCAGAGACGCCATCGTGCGCTTCGATACTCGCACAGGCGGTCGCACTGCGGCTAGGCGAGGTGGGGGCGCGGAAGGGCGCAGAGCGGCTCTGCGAGGGTCTTTCATGCGCTTGAGGACAGCTCCACGAGGAGCCTTCAGCGGCTGCTGACGTCCACGACGAGCGACCCGCGGTCGGTCACTCGAGGCGGGCGCAGAGGCGGTGGAAGAGCGGCCTCCAGTCGGTGATCGCCGGGCTCTGACGTCGAGGGTGGACCCGGTTGCTCAGGAGGATGACGATCCGCGGCGCGGACTCCGGCTGGGGATCGATCCAGAGGCTGCACCCGGTGTAGCCGAGGTGGCCGATCGTCGCAGGAGAGAACGCATCGCCGGTCGAGCCCCCTTCAGAGATCCCGTCCCAGCCGAAACGACGGGTCGATCGCGGGACGGTCGAGGTCGCCCAGAAGCGCTCTCGTAGCGGCGCGTTGATCCCGAGACCGCCGACGAGCCAGACGCGGGCGATCTCCGCGACCGCCTCCGCGTCGCCGAAGAGCCCGGCGTGTCCGGCGACCCCGCCCATCGCGTAGGCGTTGTCGTCGTGGACCTCGTAGTGGGCGCAGCGGGCCGGGCGGCGGACGGGGAAGTAGCTCGGCTCACCCTCGGGGTGAAGGGCCAGGTCGTAGAGCTCGGTCGGCGCGACACTGCGCTCCTCGGCCGCTGTCGGGCCCCGGACTTCGCCGAGCCGGTGGTAGCCGATCCTCGGGACCGGCCTGCGATCGAGCCCGAGGGGCCAGGCGATCCGGTTCTCGAAGAGGCGATCGAGCGGCTCGTCGAAGAGGCGCTCGATCCAGGCGCCGAGGATGATAAAGCCGAGATCGCTGTAGACCGTACGCTCGCCCGGGGCGGTCGCAGGCGGGGTCTCGCAGATGGCCGCGAGGATCGGCTCGGGCCCGACCGGCGCTCGACCGGCGAAGGTCGCGAAGTACTCCCGGTGCGCCTCGAGACCTGCACTGTGGGTCAGGAGGTCGCCGAGGCGGGCGCCGGGGCAGGCCTTCGACCACGGCTGGGGGACTGGCGTGTCGAGGTCGACGAGCCCCTCGGCGACGGCGATCGCGGTCAGCGTCGTCGTCGACAGGACCTTGGTCAACGACGCGAGATCGTAGACGGTCTCCCGGGTGACCCTCGCCCCGGTCATCGGCGCCCGCGGGTGGCTGGCGTAGACCCCGTGGGCCTCGTGGTAGAGCTGCGCGCCGCCGGCGGAGACCAGGGCGACGCAGCCGGGGAAGACGCCGTCGCGGGTCGCCGCCTCGAGGTGATCAAAGAGGTCCTGGCGGGGATCGGGGCGCATGGCGCGAGCTTGCCACGGTGACCGGGGCCGCGGTCCTCCGGAGTTGCGCGAGCAGGTGTTGGCCGGTCATGATGCGCCGCCGATGAAGCCCGCCAGCTCGACCTCCTCCCATCCTGCTCACGATCGCAATTCTGCTCGTGATCGACTGATCGTCGCGATCGACGTCGCCGACGCAGACGCAGCCCTCGCCGCCGCTGAGCGTCTGCGAGGCCACGTCGGCATGCTCAAGGTGGGGCTCCAGCTCTTCGTCGCAGAGGGCCCCTCGGTGGTCGAGCGCCTGCGTCGGGCGGCGCCGGAGCTGGCGATCTTCCTCGACCTCAAGCTCCACGACATCCCCAACACGATGCGCGGCGCGATCCGGTCGGCGCGGGGCCTCGGGGTCCACTTCCTGACCGTCCACGCGGGATCCGGGATCGACCACCTGCGGGCCTGCGTCGAAGAGGCCGGAGATTCGCTCGGGATCCTCGCAGTGACGGTGCTCACGAGCCAGGACGCGGCGGCCTGCGCTGAGGCGGGGCATACCCGCGATCCCGCCTCTTTGGTCGAGCTCCGGGCGGCCTGCGCCCGTGAGGCCGGCTGTGCGGGGATCGTCTGCAGCGGGGCCGAGGTCGCCCGCGTCGCCGCGATCGCTCCGGAGCTGGCGCGGGTCGTCCCTGGCGTCCGGCCTGCGAGCGCCGCGGTCGGAGATCAGCGCAGGGTCGTGACGCCGGCTCAGGCGATCATGAGCGGCGCGACCCACCTGGTCGTCGGCCGACCGATCCTCAAGGCGGAGGATCCTGTCGTGGCCGCAGACGCGATCGTCGCCGAGATCGCGACGGCTCTCTAGAAGCAGAAGCGGGCGACCGTCCTGCGCTGTGAGGGGAGCGCACTTTGGGCCGGCGTCGAAGTGGCGGAGTGCGGCGAGGGCTGGGACCTTCGGCGCATGCCTGCGGCGCCTCGTGGCTCATCGGATCCTCGGCGCATCACATCGCCGGTGATCGGGCAGCTCACGTGAGGACGGCGACCTGGAGAGGTCGCCGTCGATCATCATCCCGACGCACGCGTCGCGGTAGGGGCCTGTGTTCGGGGAGCGATTCGCTCTACGCTCAGCGCCGGCGGGCACCGTCGGAGACGGGCGCCCGCGGCCGGGCTTACCTCGACGAGGCCGACATCTCGAGGCTCGCGTGCCGGCGGATGTACGAGAAGAGGAACGCGAAGAGGATCGTGTTGAAGATCGTGACGCCGATCAGAATGGAAATCGAAAAAATAGTCATAGCAGCTCCTCAGAGGGGTTCTATTCGGCCCAAGCGCCATGCCCCTCCGCCTTGATAATCTAGCTGAGGTCGACGCTGAGGTGAAAGAGGATTGTGCCGGCAAGGTTTGCTTAAAGGTCGATCCAAGGGGCGCAGAGGCGCCCTACCTGCCCATGCGTCAGCTTCTGAGATGTAGAAAAGTGACACTGCGTCACCCTCGGCGGGCCGAATCTGACACTACGTAATGTGACAGTTCGACTGGAGGCCAGCGGTGTCTCTAGCGGTTGGCGTCGGCCGCGAGCTTGTCGACCTTGGCCGACCGGGCGGTGAGCCAGGCGAGCCGGGCCGTCACCGTCGGGGAGCTCTCTTGCCGGCACGGGCCACAGCCACGCGCGGATCGTCGAGCCGACGAGGCGCCCGAGAGCAGGTGGGCGAAGAAGACGACGTGGAGGGTTGGGAGGGCCGCCATGGCTGTGGCCGTCGAGGCCTACACGAACGAGCATCGCCCCTGTCCCAAGGGACAGGGGCGATTTCTGTAGCGTTGCCGCGGTCTCGACGCCTGGCGTCGACCTACTCAGGCGCGCCGGCGAGGATCCAGTCCTCGATGAGCTGGATGTCTGCCGGGTCGAGCCCGCCGAGGGGCATCTGCGTACCAGCTCCGCCGACGTCGGCCTGGGTGTCTTTGAGCTTGTGCATGAGGTACGAGTTCTCGGGCTCGCTCGGCTCGATCAGGTTGAGCTCAGGGAGGCTCGGGGAGGGGGCGCCTACGAGCTTGGCGTAGGCGTCCATGTCTGTGAACGTTAGGTTTCCGTTGGTCGCGAGGTCCGGGGTGCCGCCGATGTGACAGCCACACAGCGAGAGGATCGGCCAGACATCGTCAAAGGTCAGCATCCCGTCGCCGGTGCTGCCGGTGCTGTCGGTGCCGTCGGTGCCGTCGGTGCTGCCAGTGCCGTCGGTCTCGCTGGTGCTGCCGGTGCTGCCGGTGCCGCCGGTGCCGCCGTCGTCCGGGAACTCGGCGCCGGCGATCCAGGCGAGGATCGTCGCGTTGTCCGGGTTGGTGAAGTCTCCGGTCGGCGGCATCCGACCGCCGCTGCGCTCGAGGCCGTTGGTGTTGAGCACGTCGTCGGGCAACATCTTGATCGCCAGGTACGAGCCCTGGATGTTGCCGATCTCGACCTGGGGCAGGGAGGAGCCGGTCGACGGCTTGCCGACGAGCGACTCCAGGTCGGCGGCGGCGAGGGAGAGCTGGCCGGCGCGGGATGTCGCGTCGTGGCAGCCCGGGGTTGCGCAGGAGTCGACGAAGGCGGCCTCTACCTCTGCTGGGATCGACGAGCCGCCGGTGCCGTCGGTGCCGTCGATGGCGGAGAGTTCGCCGCAGCCGCCGAGGGGGAGCGCGAGGGCGGCGAGCGCCGCGAGCCCGAGGAGCCCGCGGTGCAGGCCCGGGCTTCGACGGCGGGCCGACGAGGGCTGGTGAGGGAGCGCAGGGCGCTCGCTACGGGGTGCTTGAAGAGACCTCGGGAGAAACATTACTTGGCCTCCTTCTTCGCCTTGCGGTTCTTGCGTTCTTTGATCGTCCACTTGCGGCTCAGGTTGAAGCCGAGGAAGAAGTTGCCGCGGTTTTCAAAGGGGTTTTTGGTCTGGCCGCCGGGGGCGTAGAGGTTGGTGTGGATCTCCCGCGTGTTGGCGAAGAAGATCTGGAAGAGGTGGAGCCCGGAGCTGTAGGAGCCGCCGAGCGACCATGAGCCGATGTTCGCCCCGTTCGGGTCCGACTCGTCGCCGTTGTAGTGGAGCGCCTTGGCGGGGATCGGGAAGATGTACTCCATGTCGACCCCCCAGCGCTTGCGTTGGCCGAGCCAGACCGTCGACGCGAGGCCGAGGTTCAGGGTGTTGCGGGTGTCCTTGGCGGCGACCGGTCCGTCGCCAAAGTCGACGGTGATGTTGGCGGCATGGTTGGTCCGCAGGTAGTAGCCGACCAGGAGCATCGTGCTCCAACGCTCGAACCAGAGCCGGCTGAGCATCGCCTGGAAGTTGCCGGCGACCGGGTTTGCGGTGTTGGTGTCGTAGTCGCGGTAGTACTCGATCGAGGTGTACCCGCCGAGGCTCAGGGGGGCGCCGTTCTCCTGGCGGATGGCGATGAACTTGGTCCCGAGCTCGTAGCCCTTGCGCGAGTTGCTGCGGCGGAGGAGGACGTCCCAGCCGTCCATGATGCCGTAGGCAAACCCGGCGCTCATGACCACGCCCGCGTCGAGGCCGAAGGCGCCGCGCTCGGTGCCGATCCGGCCAAAGCGGTGGTCCATCCGGAACTCGAACTTGCGCTTGCCGAGGGTGCCGGTGGTCGGCAGGTTATGCTGAAAAGTGCCGTGGAAGGGCTGTTTGAGCCGCTTCGCCGGCGCCTCGTCGGGTTCGCCGGGGTCCGGCTCCAGGGTGGCCTCGCTGACCTCGACGCTGCCGCCGGCGGAGGGGTCCTCCGGGGGTTGAGCGGCGGCGGCGGCCTCACGGCCGAGCGCGGCGATGTACTCCTTGACGAGCCTGAGCTCGGCCGCGGCGAGGCGATCGTCGCCCATCGGCATCAGCTCGCCCTTCATGTCCGAGCTGGCGATGAGCTTGCTCCACAGGTAGGAGCCCTTGACATCGCCGGGGGTGATCATCGGCTTGCCGGTGGCGCCTTTGGTGGTCGTCAGGTGGGCGAGGGAGCCGGCGAGGACCACATCATCCCCGCCCTCGTCGTGGCACATGTTGCACTTCTCGTCGAAGAGCGCGAGGAGCTTGGGCTCGATCTCCGCCGACGAGGGACCGGCGGGGACGACCGGGGCAGGTGTTTCGGGTTCGTCCTTCGCGACGGGCTCGGCGAGGGAGACGATCCACGCCTTGACGTCGTCCATCTCGGACTTCGGCAGGGGATCGTCGCCCATCGGCATCAGATCACCCTCGATGTTGGTTCCGATCAGCTTCGCGACGAGATAGCTCTCGTTGGGCTTGCCGGGGACGACCATCGGCTTGCCGTTCTCCCCCTTGAGCTTGAGCAGTGGGGCGAGGGAGCCTTCGAGCACGAGATCGTCGCTATCGTCATGGCAGCTCGTGCACTTGTCCTCGAAGATCGACTGAACCTTCGCCTCCAGCTCGGCTGGCGCCGGCGAGAGCAGGGTGAGTACCAGTGGGGCCGTCAGCAGCATGGGCCCGGGTACGATACGCCACGGGTCTATCCGCCTACAATCGACGAGAGCGCCTCGAGGTTGGCCGTTCTCTTCAGCTCGGTTAGCATGCCATCCATGCGCACACTCGCCTCTGTCACGTCCCTCTTCGCCTTGGCCCTCGTCGTGTCATGTGGCGGTGACAAGCCCGGGAAAACGGGCGAAGACGCGAGCGGGACGCCTGCAGCCGCCTCGGCGGGGGACAAGAGCGCTGAGCCGAAGGCCGGGGGTGCTGCGGTCGACTCCGCCGCAGGAGCAGCCGCTGAGAGCGGGGATACGCCCGCGGCTGTCGCGGACGCAAGGCCCGGCGAGAGCGCGGGGGATGCTGCGGGAGCGGAATCGGGCGGGGTTGTCGCGGAGTCGGCGGGTGAAGCCGCTGCGGGGTCGGCGGGTGAGGACGTTGCCGAGTCGGCGGGCGAGGCCGCTGCGGAGTCGGCGGGAGAGGCCGCTGCGGAGTCGGCGGGAGAGGCCGCGGCAGAGCCCTCCGCCGAAGAGAAGGAGGCTGCGGCGAAGGCCGAGGCGAAGGCCGCGATCGCGGCCCTCCTCAAGTCGGTCCGCAGCAAGCGGACCTCCGACGCCAAGGCCGAGAAGGCGCTCGCCGAGGCTGAGGAGCAGGGCGCGGAGGCGAACGACCTGGCGAAGGCCGCCAACGATCGCGGTGAGGCGCTGATGGGGGAGAACGAGCGGGCGATCAAGTTCTTCGAGTGGGCCCGCGACAAGGATGAGAAATTCCCCGACGCGAGCTTCAACCTCGCCAAGATCGAGGTGCTCTCCGGCAACGTCCCGGGGACGATCGCCCACCTCCAAGAGGTGAAGAAGCGCGGCGGCAGGAAGCTGCTGAAGACCGTCGGCTACGATCCCCTCTTTGAGGTGGTCAAGGACGACAAGACTGTCCAGGCGCTGATCCGCTGATGGTCGAGAGCTCGGCCCGCCCCCAAACGGGGGTGCTCTTCGTCTGCTACGCGAACATCTGCCGCTCACCGCTGGCGGAGGGGATCTTCCGCGAGCTGGTCGAGCGTCGCGGGCTCGCCTCGCGCTTCGCGATCGACAGCGCGGGGGTCTCGGCCTGGGAGGGGTCTGCGCCTCATCACCTCAGCGTCGAGGTCGCCGAAGAGCGTGGTGTTGCGCTCACGGGCGTCAGCCGACAGCTGGTCCGCGGCGACTTCTACGATTTTGATGAGGTCCTGGTCATGGATCGCCTGGTCTACGGGGAGATCCGTCGCCTCCTCGGCCCCTCGGCCTTCGGCCCGCAGGCGCCGCTCCGCGCCCGGGTCCGCCTCTTCTGCGCCCTCGTCGATCCGCGGGCGGAGGGGCGGCAGCTCGACGTCTCCGACCCGATCACCGGCGGCATCGACGGCTTTCGCGCGACCTACGATCTCCTCCAGCGCGGCTGTGAAGTGCTCCTCGCTGAGCTGACCTAGGCCAGGCTTTCGCTCGTCAACGGCTGCGACGAAGAAGAGCCCGGCGCGTCGAGCCGCGTCGAGCTCTCGGCCCAGGCCAGGTCCTGCCCGTGTCGAGGCGGTGGGCTTCGATCTCCACGCCGAGCGCCGCCCAGCGCTCAGAGACGGCTCGGTAGCGCGTGATGAGCAGCGGGAAGACCTGCGTGGAGCGTTGGGTCCCCTCGGTTGGGTCCCCTCGGCTAGGCGCTGGTCGCAGCCGCGTTGGCGACCTTGGTGCGCTCGGCCTTGGCCGCGGCCTCCAGGAGCTCCGCTTCGGCGGCCTTCTCAGCGAACTCGGCGACGGCCTCGGGGTGGTGGGGCAGCTCGGCGACCCCTCCGGGGAGGAGGAGGTCCTGGACCGGGGTGCCGTCGGCGATCACGGTGCCGTCATGACGACGGAGGACAGCCGGCGGGTTCGCCTTGTAGTGCTCATCGAGGGCGGCCTGGAGCTCCGCTTGGCGGGGCTCCTCGAGCTTGTTCCAGCCCATCCGGCCGCGGCACTTGGGGAAGCGTGAGCAGCCGAGCCAGGGCCCGCGCTTGCCAAGGCGGAGGTTCAACGGCGCGTCACACTTCTCGCACAGCTCGTCGGTGACCAACGGCGGCGGGGTCGGGAGCTTGATCCCGCCCTTCTTGTCGAGGTTGATGACGTACTTGGTCTCCGGGTACTGGACCGAGGCGATGAAGGGGCCAAAGCGGCTGCTCCGCAGCTCCATGTCGGAGCCGTCCTCGGGGCAGGCGATGTCGACGTGCTCGGGGAGGAGCGGTGTGCCCTTGCGGTCGATCGGCGCCGCGTAGTCGCACTCGGGATAGGTCGTGCAGGAGAGGAAGCGGCCGTTCTTGCCGAAGCGGTAGCAGGTCCGCGAGCCGCACTTGGGGCAGGCGTAGAGGGCCGGCTGGATCTCCGCCTTGGCGTGGGTGAGCGACTCGTGGGCGGACTCCAGCGAGGCCTTAAAGGTCTCGTAGAAGCGCCCGAGCATGTCGACCCAGTCGGCGCTCTGCTCCTCGATCTCGTCGAGCTCGGCCTCCATGGCCCGGGTGTAGCCGACGTCCATCAGGTCGGGGAACGCCTCGACCAGCTTGTCGGTGACCACCTCACCGAGGTCGGTCGCGTGGAAGCGGCGGTCGAGCTGCTCGACGTACTTTCGGGCCTGGATCACCTGGATGATCGAGGCGTAGGTCGACGGTCGGCCGATGCCCTCAGCCTCGAGGGTCTTCACCAGCGAAGCCTCGGAGTAGCGGGGCGGCGGGTTGGTGAAGCGCTGGTCGGGCTCGACCGCGAAGACGCCGAGCTCCTGGCCCTCCTTGAGCGGCGGCAGGGTCTGCTCGTCCGAGCTCGGCAGGCCGGCGACCCGGAGATAGCCGTCGAAGTGGAGGATCCGGCCGTTGGTCTTGACGACCGCGCTTGTCGGCTGGTCGCAGCGCTCGAGGTGGATCGCGGTCGAGTTCCACTGTGCGGGGTTCATCTGGCAGGCGACGGCCCGCGACCAGATCAGCTTGTAGAGCTTGTACTGCTCCTCGGTGAGGGCGCTGCGGACGGCCTCCGGATGGCGGCGGGCGTCGGTCGGGCGGATCGCCTCGTGCGCCTCCTGGGCGTCCTTGTTGGCCGAGGAGTAGACGATCGGCGCGTCCGGCAGGTAGGCGCCGCCGAAGGAGCCGTCGATGTAGGAGCGGAGCTGGTTTATCGCCTCGGCCGAGAGGTTGACCGAGTCCGTTCTCATGTAGGTGATGAGGCCGACCTGACCCTCGCCGGGGATGTTGACGCCCTCGTAGAGCGACTGGGCGGTCCGCATCGTCCGCTGGGCGGTGAAGCTGAGCTGGTTGGCCGCGGCGATCTGGAGGCTGGAGGTGATGAAGGGCGCCGGCGGCTTGGAGGTGGTGCGCCGGGTGTCGATGCTCCGCACCCGGTAGCGGACGCTCGTCGGCAGCTCGCCCTCGACCTTTCGCTTCCAGCGCGCGGGGCCCTTGCCGTCGGGGTCCTCAACGCTTGTGACCGTCGGCTCGTGAAGGCCGGCGGCGGCGGTCGCCGCTTGGATCTCGGAGGAGAGGTCGCGGGCCTCGTCGGCGCTGGTGCTGATGTCGAAGCGGGCGCTCTGGAACTCGACCAGCTCGGCCTTGAGCCCCTCGCGCTCGGACATCCACCGGTTTTGCTCCTTGATCGTGTGGCCCTTGCCCTTCTCGTCGCGCTCGGCCTTGTAGGCCTTCCAGGCGGGGATCAGCTCGCCGCTGCGCGTGGGGTCCTGGAGCAGGCGGACGCTGACCTGCCAGCGCTCGTCGGGGACGAAGGCGGCGATCTCTCGCTCGCGGATGACGACGAGGCGGACGGCGACCGACTGGACGCGGCCGGCGGAGAGGCCGCGAGCGACCTTCTTCCAGAGGAGGGGGGAGGCTTGGTAGCCGACGATCCGGTCGAGGATCCGTCGCGCCTGCTGGGCGTTGACCTTGCCCTCGTCGATCGCCCGCGGGTTGGCGAACGCGCGCTGGACGTCAGCCTGGGTGATCGCGTTGAAGACGACGCGCTTGGCCGACTTCGGCTCGATCCCCAGGACCTGCGCGAGGTGCCAGGCGATCGCCTCTCCCTCGCGGTCAAGGTCGGTCGCGAACCAGATCTTCGACGCGCCCTTGGCCAGGCGTTTGAGCTCGTTGACCGTCTTCGCCTTCTGCGCGAGGACCTCGTAGGTCGGCTGAAAGTTGTGCTCGAGGTCGACGCCGGGGACCGGCATCTTGGTCCCCTTGGGCGCCTTGGTCGGCAGATCGCGGATATGGCCGACGCTCGCTTGGACGACGAATCCACTGCCGAGATACTTGTTGATCGTCTTGGCCTTGGCAGGGCTCTCGACGATCACCAGCTCTTTGCCGTCCGCGGACGCGCCGCTGGCTGCGGAGGTCTTCTTCTTGGCGGTGGTCTTCTTCTTGGCGGCGGTCTTCTTCTTGGCGGCGGTCTTCTTCTTGGCGGCGGTCTTCTTCTTGGCGGTGGTCTTCTTCTTGGCGGTCTTCTTCTTCGCCGCCGTCTTCTTCTTGGTCGCCGTCGTCTTCTTGGTCGCCGTCTTCTTGGTCGCCGTCTTCTTGGTCGCCGCCTTCTTCTTGGCGGTCTTCTTCTTGGCGGTCTTCTTCTTGGCGGCGGATTTCTTCTTGGCCGTCGTCTTTGTGGCGGACGCCTTCGTTGTCGAAGGTGTCGGCGCTTCGGCCGAGGAGCCAGGCTTGGCTGTGGGGGATGGGGACATAGGCTGCTACGGTCGAGGCGCCGGACCTAGGAGGACGGCGGCGAGGTCGGGGCGCGAGGGCCCAGAATGTAAGCGAAGGTCGGGGCCGGGCCAACTGTGCGCAAAGCGCTCTGGCCCGGGGACCATAAAAATCGCCGTCCGCGGCGCGAGGGCCGGGCGGACGGCGGATTTTGCTGACCGGGGGTCAGCTCATGGCGGCCTAGCCCGCCGGGACGCCGCACTTCGGCACGGCGCCGGGGTTCTTCAGCGCGCAGAGATCTTCGACACAGGGGCACGTGTTGTTGCAGAAGCCGCGCTGATTGGCCACGGAGAGCTGGCGGATACAGTCCTGGTAGGTCGGATCGGTGCCGTCCGAGGTCATGGCGAAGGCCGCACAGCCCTTCGCCTCAGGGTCCTGATTGGTGGTCTGCTCGCGGCCCCAGCCGGTCAATTCCGCGAAGATGTCGGCGCCGGTGAACGCGCGCCAGACGCCTGTGTCGGGGTCTTGGACGCAATCCTTGTCGGGATCGACCTCTTCCGTCTGGCAGCAGGCCGCGCCGCCGCAGATGTTGTCGATGTCGGCCGCCGGCCAGGTCGGGTTACAGGCGACTGGGCAGCCGTTGGTGAGCGGATTGGCGACCGCTGACGTCTGAACGCACATGCCCTGGGAGCTGATGGGGTTGTTGTTCTCGGCGAAGATCGGCGTTCCGAGGGTCGCCGAGGTCGCCACCCCGCGATACGCCGGCAGCTTGCCGCCCTGCGCCGCCGGATCGTCGGAGCAGCAGGCGTAGCTGTCCGGGCATGCGTCCTCGCCGTCGATTGGGGCGCAGCGGAACGCCGGGTTCCCGAAATCACCGCCGCCGAAGCAGGCGACAGCAGTTACAGCGCCAATGGCGAAGATCGCAGCGTGAAAGAGTGCGGACCTGACAAAGCTCAACGAAGCGGTCTCCTGTGAGTACCGTGTGACCCTGGCATATCGGGGCGCGGCTTGTAAAGGATCCTGGAACGGATGCTGGTGCCAAGGGACCCCATCCGTGGGCGAGCGCACTTCAGCTCTCGGGCGGAGGCGGAGACGATACCTTCGAGGTCTCGCCATGTGTAGAAGTCTTCGACGGTGGGGCGGCTTGGGGG
>Ga0316189_10001664_pt1 | contig 22041 bp, 11 predicted proteins | sample LowCovwburrow_MG_FD_204930 | JGI IMG/M metagenome (GOLD analysis project Ga0316189, IMG submission 204930) | Coastal sediment microbial communities from Maine, United States - Lowes Cove worm burrow | ecosystem: Environmental > Aquatic > Marine > Coastal > Sediment | place: USA: Maine... | reverse complement strand
TTACCCGCATCCGGATGATATTGTAATCTCTTATGAAAACGGAGTGTCTATCGACGGGCCGATGGATAAAGAGGCGGCACGTAAAGTGCAAAATACAATTGCGATGATAGATGCGTGGCTTTATCAGCGCGCACTTGATTGGGCACGTAAAGGGCGCGATGAAGTGCATGAAGTAAGCCCGGGCGATCCCTTAATAATGGCGAATGTACTTAATCAGTGCCTTCCCAAACGTTTGCGACGATCCGACAATGAGATGATAGGCCTGATGATGAAGTTGGAACGCCGACCGATCCGTATGTTGCTCAAGGAAACCTATGCGGCCTGGAAAGCGGCGGGCTGTCCTAGACGCAGAGGCGAATATGCGCCACCACCTGAAAAAATGATGGCTGTGCTGAATGTAAGCACCGAACTTACGAAATGGTATGCGCAGAACAAGACTGATTTGAGCGGATTGAATGAGGTTGTAGAAGACCTTGTTCATGAACATTTTGGGGTGATGTGAACAGGAACGCCTGATTTGAAAAAGAAAGCTAAAGGCTGAATAGCTAAGTATCAAGCCGAAATAATTTTACATATTGAAAGAGGAAATTTGAAATATATGGATTAATCATTTGCCGTTTATAGATGAATTGATTTATGAGCGTTATAATTTCATAAAGTGGTTGTTTTAAGAATTGGATTGATTGATTTGTCTCGCCCGAACAAGAATAAGACCAAAACCAAAACGCACATAGAACAACAAGGGCCATTAGGGGCAGGGGTATTTTCTCTGCTTGCTGCCCTGTCGGGTTCATGTGGTCTGGCTTACGAGATTATTTATGTGCGGTTGTTTTCCAATTACTTTGGGGACAGTTTTGTGATGAGCGGCATTATTCTAAGTGCCGTGTTCTTGGGTATCGCTTTTGGAGCTTGGCAGAGCACGCGGTTCATCCGCGCATTGGCCATTATAGAGATCACTATTGGGCTTTATGCCTTTATGGCCGTTACCGCTTTTTCATATTGGGGGTTTGAACTTGCCAGTTTTGGCTCGAGTACTCTTTTCAATGCACTAAAGCTTGTTTTCTTACTTGGGTTACCTGCATTTTTAATCGGCACCTGCGTGCCGCTTTTTACCCGATATGCTCAGACGAATAAAACAACAGGGAGTGTTTTTACGCGCATATACGCTTTTTATAATATGGGGGCATTTTTGAGCGTTTTGGCTATTGAGTTCATATTGTTTCGCCAGCTGGGAATATTTTTTACCGGCGTTATAATCGGGTGCATAAACTTGGCCATCGGCGCCACTCTGCTGATCACTCACGCTTCTAAGTGTGTGCCTTCAGAACCAACAATAAAAACGCAGATGAATACTCGTATCATTAGCGCGTTATTTGTAGCCAGCTTTGCAAGCGGTATATTTCAACTATTTGTATTGCGTCTGTCATTTTCTATATTTGGCCCATTGCATGAGAATTTCGCTATTATTTTAACCTCAGCCATTCTGGGTGTGGCCATTGGATCGTGGCTGTCACTGAGTAAACGATTATCTTTTGACAAAGCATTATTGTGTCTGAGTATTGGTGTTTTAATCTTCCTGAGCGTGGCCTCATTATTTATAGAGTTTTGGTCATCAGCTACCGGTTCAGATTTGAGCGACCGGGGTGAGCTGTTTGTAAAAATTGCCCTGTTGGGGGGCTATCCTCTTGTGATCTTTATTTTGTTTGGCGCGATGGTTCCTTTGGCAATCAAAGCCCATGATCGTGAAACGGCCCCACTTTCCGGACGTCTGCTGGCAATCTCTAGCTTCGGAAATGGTTTGGGTACATTGTTTATGTTTATCGTACTCTATCAGTACTTTAGTTTGCTCATGATTGGCGGGATGATTTCTGCACTTTTGTTTTTTGGTTTCCTAATTCTAAGTTATCAAAATAGCATTCGCGTCATTCAGGCTGCAGGTTGGGGTATTATCGTAACGAGTTTTGCCTTGGCATCTGTTTACATGTGGCCCCGTGTCGAGCTTTTATTCGGGTACCGGACACTGGCAAATTCAGAGCAATTGATCTATCGACGCACAGCTTTCAAAGATGCGGTCGTTTATAAGGCTTATGACCAAAGTGTTTCACTTGTTTCATTTAATGATCAAAACACCTCATTGGTCATAAATGGGTACGGAAGTTTAACTTTCGGCCCACAAAGCAAATCTGTGCTTCATGAGGCCATTGTGGGTGCAACACCGGGTCTGTTTAGTAAAAATAACGATGAGGCATTGGTCTTTGGCTTGGGGACAGGGATCACGGGTGGAGCGACAGCGCAGCTTTATAAACACACTAAAATTGTGGAAGTTAACCCTGCGATGTTTAACATCCCGCAACATTTTATTCAGGCTAACAAAGCAGTAATGCATAATGCAGACGTGGATGTGGTTTTGGAAGATGGCATTTCAACATTACTGAACGATAGTAAAACTTATGACGCAGTCATCAATACCGTAACGAGCCCACAGTATTACGCGGCGGCGAAGCTGTATACGCAGGATTTTTACGAGATCGTTAAAACGAGACTTAATGAGGGTGGGGTTTATTCAAGCTGGTTCGACTTGAGAATTGATCGTGCAGGAATTTCGATCATGCTGAATACCTTGGAAGCAAGCTTTAAATCCTGTCGATATTTTGTGCTCGGGCGGGCATATTTTAACGTGGTATGCGGAGATGCTCCTTTGATCTATCGCTCTTCCAAACTAGTGAGCGAGCGTATATCAGGGGCAGAATTAGACACGCTTGTCCACAGCTATGAATTTCCAAATGGTTTTGCTGCGACGATGATCGCTTTGGAAATAAAATTCAGGGAAGACTTTCTGATAAGAAACAGCACTGACATTAACACGCTTGATTTACCTGCTATTGAATTTGTTGTCGCCCGCAACAATGATATAATTGAGACTTCAGATCTTTTGGCTCAAGCTATTCTGGCAAATATCGAGTCACAACGAAAGACATCTTTTGGCACGCCAAAATGGAAAGAAAACTGCAAAGCTATTAGCCATATGAGCGGATTACAGTTTAAGGGGTGTTAAGGTATATGGGATCACATTTATGAAGAATTTTATATTGAATACTATGTTACTTGTAGTCATTTTTGTGACAGGCTTTTTCCATAATCAAGAAGCATACGCGTCCGACAAGATTGAACGTTATGTGCGTTTGACCCAAGCGAATCCATTATTCGCATGGCCCGGTGTTAACTTGGATCATATGGAAAAAACCGTCTCTATTCTGGAACAATCGCGGGCTGAAATTGTTAACCTTGTCGGAGCACAATATACTGGTTTGCAAAGAGATCGGGTTGCTAATACGCTTTATCCCACTGAGTATTTATCGCAAATGATCGCGCTAGAGACATTGCGCCGCACATTATATCAACATCGAACATTGACTGATTTGCAAACCTATCAAGCACAGTTGGTGCGAACCATTGGATCCTATCAGAGTTACCTCAATATTCTAATTCCGGCTTTAATACAGACTGCACGTGAACAGAATTACAAGGGGCTTGAATATCATTTAGGGCGCAGCAGTTTTAAGTATTTCCTGTCCGGTATACGTGGTTATCGCGCTCAGGCAGATCGTGCTCTGGAACTTTCGCAACAACGATGGGCGTGTTTAACAGACGATAGTGCCGTTTGTATGGATGCAAACTGGCCAATTGCGCCAAAACCTGATAAGGTAGAAATCGATGAAACGGTTTTTTCAGGGGTTGCTGCTACAATGGTTGCGACCATGCGTGCGAAGAGTAAAACCGGGGGGCGGGCAGTTCACCCAAAATGGGCGGTGACGCAAAACCATCAGTGTTTTCCATTCCAATCACATGTGTATTATTTCTTGTGGGAATTCCCATCAGGGTCTGACGTACCTATATGGCGGGCCGATGTGATCAATGACGTTCTGGTTCACGACCATCGTGCAACCAAAAGCAGAGTTTCAGCCTATGAGCGCAAATTAGATGCGTTGGGGGCCAAAGGCTATTTGCATCAAACCATGACCAATCACTATGCTTGCCCTGATATAGGTTCTGATACGGCCCTGATCAGATCCATGGTCTTTGTGTATCAAACACTGGAAGGCATAAATTGGGATAAGTTTCAGTTGGCGGCGCACAGTGATTTGCTTCAATTGCGTATTTTGGCAAAGCGCGTGATTGAAACACCTTATGTGAACGAATTGAGCGTTCAAGGTTTTATGCGTGAATTGGGCTTTGTTTTAAACACATACGATAAAAGCCAGCTTATTGCTTTATGGGGCGATGACATACAAGGTGTCTTTGAAAAACTGATGCTAACTTATCGTTTGAAAACGCCAAACCTTAGTCGTGATATGATGAATGTTATCTATAATAATATCGCGATTGGAGATTACGTGGCTCATGCGCCTTGGGGTTTTTTAGAAGAGCTGTTGTTTACCCGTAATGCGCCTGAGTTATTTTTGGGCGGGTCAAATCCCAGTATTATCTATGAAAACTTCCCACAGGTGGAACACCCCAGAAAAGAAATCTCTCCAAGATTGAAGAGTTACAAAAATGATCTTGTGAAAGAATACACCCCAGAAGAATTTACCGAAATACTGATTAAAGGTGCGAATGCCGAATATGATATGAGTGTATTACAAGAGCGGTCTTACTTACAAAACGTGTTGTCGATTAAATCAACCCCGACCAGTGATTAGCTTTATGCCCGGTTGTTTGTTGCCAGTTGGGCGCTTGTCAAGAAATGTAATTACCGGCACATCAAACATTCCTGCAGTGACCATTTCGCCTAAATTCGTAGTGGGGGATACTTGCAAAGAATGCATCAAGGCATTTTGCACTCTATTTCTCAGTTCATCCAAATGGATTGATTGCGGCATTAGTGGAACGACCTGAACGTTCATCGTAACCTTTTGAACATTGTTCGCGATCTGATCTCTGACTTCGGTTGCCACGAAACTGCCCAACTCTGTGTGAAATTCACCCACAATGTTGGCAATGAGTTCATGGCGAAGCTCTACACCTGATATGCGCACAAAATCCACATTTTGGCGTCCAAGTAGCTCAAGTGAAAGGCCCTTGTGACCGCAGCTGCATTCATCATATCCAATCCATTTGAGACTATCTCCGGTTTTATAACGAATTAGAGGCATTACCGTTGGTGTTTTAAAGCGGGTGATGACCAATTCATGATCTACCTCTTCCACATAAACATCATCGTCATTTATGTGATAGTAATGACTGTCCTGCCTGTTGCATGATGGCAATCGCACACCGATTTCCTGGCCAACTTCTCCTACTGAATATTGGCTGTAAAAAACCGCATTTGGAAATAATTGGGATAATGCCGATAAAGTTTGGGCCTGGCAGGGTTCTCCGTGTGTCTCCAGAAATCTGATTTGGGTATGAAGTCCAAATGGTATCAACATATGGCCAAACATCATAAGAAGGGACGGCGTTCCAGACAAGGTATCTATAGCCAGTTGCTCGATAAGTTTAATGCTCTTATCCAGCTGATGCGGGTCAGCAACCACTGTTTGCAGGCCCGCCAGACGATCAGCATGAACATAGGATGCGGCCAGATTATAATTCCAAAAAAGCAGTTTTCTACGCGCCCCGTGTGCGCGCATGTGTGTGACTATTTTGCGATATAAAACATCGCGTAAATAAAAGAGGGCACTTTGGCCGGTTGTCCCGCTTGTCGAGCGTATTTCGTTGACGCTTGTTAATGATGTAAAAGCCCGGTTAAACAGACTTATTGTACTCAGATCAGCGCGCGTCATAAGCGGTAACATGGAAATATCGCAAAAAGTCTTAATCTGAGGAAGCGTGTTTATGCCGTTTTTGTTGCAGTGATATCGATACCAGAGTGTGTGTGAATTATTATAGGTAAATTCTACAACAGATTGAATTTTCGCAATGAGGTCAGCTTGTTTCATTTGCACAGCTTATTTATGGGATGAGGTATGATTTCGCAGAACAAGTCAGGGTACTGTTCTTTTAATTGTTGCTCCATAAAAGTTTCTACGGTGCCTAGGCATATAAATAATTTCAAATGATCGAATGCTTTTGCAAATAGCTTGTCTGAAACGATGTAGGACATAAGTGTATCTGTCACGATTAGACAATCGTGATTGATCTCTGACAAGAATAGTTCTGTCCAGCCCGGATTGTATACGCTGCCCAAGCTTGCAGGTACGCCATATTTTTGGCATGCGTAGTAAAAGAAAATTTCAGATTTGGTTTCTGGTGGCGCAAAACACAGGGGAAGTTCAATGGAATGTTTTGCCCATAGACTGCGTATTTCGGGCCAGTCAATTTCTTCAGGCGAAAACTCAAATGATTTATAGCTCCCGTCAGGTTGTTCGACGGGAATTAAAACTTTAGGAATATCCATTGCGACGTTTTAGAGAACGCCGCCGCAACCGCTGAATTTATATTCGCTTGATGTATCACTGTTATAGGCGCTTAGAACATTGTGATAATCACGATTAAGAGGGGCTGCGCATTTAGCTGATAATTCCATAGGAACGGAAACTGTCGTGTCCTGTTTTTCTAAAACGGTGTTTGCTGATGCGGCGCCGCCGATACATACCGTGGCCAAAATGCTGAATACAAATGCGGAAACGCGATTTAATTTATTCATAATTTATTCCTCACAAATAATAATGTGGTTTATTTTTACAATTACTCTTCTAGCAAACCATTTGACTGAGTCAACGGGAAGTATAGTGAAAAAACATTTTACATGTCGTTTAAAGTTTTTGGCTGCAATGTTTTCATCTTACCCGCCTATTTCTTTTTGGGCATTGTCGGTGCAAATCGTCTGCAGCTGTTGCCCGCATAATGACTGGTTTTAATCCGGTTGCCACTCAGTGTTGCAGTGTACGTACAATCCTGGCTTACATATTCCGTTCTAAATAATGTGATCCATATACCGCTTTGATATACTTGATAGGGCACTTGTTTATAGTAAGCGTTATGATACTGCCAAACGGCTTTACTTTTATCTTGTGCTGTCGGCTTGCCGATTATTGCTGACACTTGGGCGACCGTTCTGTCATTAAATTGGGTGCGCCGTGCTTCTGCTTCTTCTTTTGTTTCAAAGCAACCTGATACCAGAAGTGTGAGGGCTAAGGCTATTAAAGCTTTTTGTTTCATCATGTTTCGAACTCCAATTATAAAGCCATGCGGGCAATGCCGCTTTGATATTTAATTACTATCTGTGCCTGTTTTTGTGCCGATACGGTCACAAAGCGATGTTTTTTCAATTTTTGGGGTAAACCAGATATAATCAAAATCAGTCAGGCTGCCAGAGACAATATCCTGATCTTCCGTTGCGAATTCTGCAGTGCTGCCGGCCGTTTCAATCATGATGATGGTGGCAGTTTCATCACTTGGTAAATAGTTTGGTATGCCTGAGCCTTTGCGAATATGTGCAGAGCCAACCACCAATAAACCACCTTGCACGGGGTCACTGCTTTCGCGCAAAGCGTTGGCCATCTGTTGGTCGCGGGCCATTTGCAGATAAGCTAGTTCTGTTGCGCGTTCTTCATCGATAAGCCCGCAATGGGCTGCTGTCATTTGGTCCTGATAATAAGACAGGCTTGCCGAGGGTGCATTCGCATCACTGGTTTTGGAAATTATGGCTTCATCCTGCTCCATAACGGTCAGATCGCCCCCAACAATCTTTGCTTTGGTGGTAAAGGCTACATCAAAAACCGGCTGATAAAAGCTCCATGCAGGCCAGTTGCTGTCAGACCATTTCAAGGGCACGGCGAGACCTAATGCATATTCAGGGGATTTTTTGCGGTAGCGTTCTACAATTATATCTTGCGTGTGATTAAGCATTTCAAAAGCGATGGTTGGATAGCGGCCTGCTTCGGCTAACGCCCCGATAAGAAAGGCTTCGCGCCCTTGGTGGGCTTTGCGCCCGTGACGTTCACCTAAGATAATATAGGTTTTGTCAGAGACGGTTTCTAGCATATCACTAAACTGTACAAAACTGCCCTGAGAGACATCCCATATCTGGCCTGCAAGGGGTTTGTTCTCATCTGCCATCAACGGCATTGAGAACGTCAGGCTTAGTCCCAATAAGGCAATGACATGCCTGACAATGACTTGCATGGCGATGACCCGTCTCATTTGAGGGCGCCATAAGCTTTGGTAAAACCCGTCAGAGAAATCACCGGGTTTACTGTGGTTTTGCCTGCATCAAAGAATTTAATACTCAGGCTATTGCCGCGTTTCAGGGAGGCAAGAAGTTTGGGGGTTAGTTTGACACCTGCATGGCAGCCTTCCGCATTGCAAATCTCAAAGGGCAAAAGGGTTTGGCGCTTGCCATCGATTTGATATTGCCAACCGGTGCTTAAAAGAATGCCTAATGGAAAGGTCAAAAGTAGGGTCGGTTGTTCTTTTTTAAAAACCCGCATTTGTAATATAAGACGCTTTGAAGTGGTTTGAACAACAGTCTGGGCCATACGACACGGGGTACCTTCTTCGCAGGTGACTTGCCAATTACCATAAGTTTGAGAGACAGGTTGATTTTGTGCATGGGCGGGAAAGCTAGCTATTAATCCTGTTGTGAGGATCACACAGGCCCAAAAAAATGACTTTAAATTTAATTTCATCTTGGTTGTCCGTATAAATTGCTTTAATCCAACCTGAGTTTGTTAAACCTATTAAAGATCAACTGCTAGATGAATTTATCATTTTTTAATAATAATTGCTTGTTATTGGCGTCCCCGCTTCACATAAAACCCCTGTCGCTTGCTTGCGGGGTTTCCAGTCTGTTGTTGATCGCACCCCCCGTCTTGGCACAGATGGTTGTACCCGACGGTGGCACTGCAACCTCTGTCTCGCTGGGGACCAGCGGCCAAATCACTGTTGGCCTGGCACCTGCTAATGCGGCATCGATCAGCCACAATACGTATACATCGTTCTCTGTGCCTAACTCAGGTGTAAGCCTTGATAACAGCATTGTTTCGGCAGGTACGATCGTAAATGAAGTGACATCCACTAATCTCACAACAATTGAGGGAGCTTTGACGGTCATCGGAACGCAGGCCGATGTTATCATCGCGAATCCAAATGGGATTACGGTGAATGGCGGACGGTTTCAAAATACCCGCAATGTTGCCTTGACTACAGGCATTATTGGGTCGGATACATCGGGGCGCGTAACATCATCGGTAAATTCAGGGGCAATTATAATTGGGGCAGGCGGCTTGAGCGGAACAATGGAAGAGCTCGCCCTGATCTCGAAATCACTTAAAGTCAACGGTGCCGTGTCTTATGATACGCCTGATGCCAAGTCTCATGTAAATATCATCACGGGTGAGAGTACAGTTAATTTTGATCCTGCGCGCGGTGGTGGAGGTATTTTGCCTTGGGGGCTTATCTCTAATTCCGGGACGGGGACATCGAACGCTGTTATCGTGGATATCACCGATCAGGGATCTTTGTCGTCGGGCCGCATCAGTGTGACTGTGACGGACGCTGGTGCCGGGGTTCGTTTTGCGGGTGATCAGATGGCCTCTGCAGGCGGGTTTCGTCTGACCAGTTCGGGAAAGTTGGAACTTTTGTCCGGCAAAATTGAAGCAAAGGGTTCGGTGAATATTTCTGTGGCTTCCACGGAGCTGGTTTCCAGTGCTTCAAAGCGCGCTGAAATTAGCTCAGAAGAGAGCGGCGTTGTAATCCGTGCCAAAGCCGGTGATATCAATTTGGGTCAGGCGTCAGTTTCGGGGCGTACCAATGCCTCAGACAACTTTGCCTCATCGGGTGGTGTGACGCTTATCGCTACAGGTGACATCCGGGCAAACCGGACGGATGATCGAAAGGCATTACTTTCATCTTCTGAAAGTAATGTGGTGGTCCTTGCAAGTGGTGCTGCCAGTTTTGATGGATTGGATGTTGCTACGGCGGAAGATTTCCGCATTTCAGCGAATGGTGCGATTAATCTTGCCGATGCAGTCGGAATAATCGGAGCCGATTTTCGCTTATTTTCAAACGAAAATCTGAACTTTGATGCCAGTGTCTTTACCGCCCAAAGCGATATCCGTTTGGATGGCGGATCATTGCGTTTTGGCAGTGAGGATATCGCCCAAGTGCGAACCGAGCTTAAAGCTGTGAACGGCGGTTTTGTAATTAAATCAACTTCGGGCAATATTTTAAACTTTGGTAGTCTGTTACAAGGCAAGAACGCCACTGCTGGGGATGTAGAGTCATTGGGTGGCTTATCCATATACGCGGCAGGCCTGTTTCAAAATAAAAGCCTTTCGGTGGATCGCCTTGCTGTTGCCTTTGGCCAAGAGGATAATCTTTTTGTTGAAGCTGGGGGTGATGTTTTAAATCAAACCGGTCGGTTATTTTCTAATAAAGGGATTACGATTGTCTCAGAAGGAGACATACTTAATGAAACGAATTTTACCGTTGAAGCTGCACCTTTTGAGGTTGTGCATATCAAAGGTGGCCGTTTTGCGGGTAGCCTGTTCCTGAAAAGAAAACGCTCAACGCAGATTTCGGCAGATTTCGGCGAGCAGTCCATTGCTGGCGAGCAATCCTTTATCCTTGGCGTTGGGGATGTGTCACTAACGGCGAATAACATTCGCAACATTGGTGCCGAAATCAACGGCGCAGCCCTGAATATAGATGCAGTGGATAGCTTTACCAATGAAGTGCGCCAAACCGGCAAATTAAGCTTTAGTCAAACATGTAAGTTGTTTTGTAAAACCTCCGGATCATCAACGCTGCGATCAATGGGTGGAACAGTCAATGCCTCGGATGAGCTTGCGATTTCAGCGGGTGCAAAAGTTACAAATCTTGCGGGTCGGTTTTCAGGTGTGAACGGCGTTACAATTACATCTCCTTTGATAAAATTTACCCCGTCGTTTACAGCCACTTTGGTTGAACGCCCGACAGGGATTTCAGGTTTTTTCCGAGGTGAGCGCGCATTTCTTTCAACCAGTAGTACCTATGGATCGTTGAGTTCAATAAATGGCACTATCACAATTGATGGTGATGTATCTTTGGGGGGAACGACCGGGTTTTCAGAAGATAATATCACCATTACGGGTACAAGGATTGAAACAGAAATACTGGATACACCACAACCAATAGGTCGCCAACCGATTGGTTTCTTTTGGAACATATTTTAAGCTATGTCGTCCTTTAGTCGTGTCATAACAGCAGCTCTGACTATGCTTGTTTTAGGTGGTGATGTGAGTGCGCAAAGCCGTGATCCCGGCGAAAGACTTCTTGAGGAGCAGTTGGAACGCGAGCGCCTGGAACAATTACAAGCCAGTCGCGCCGGGCAAAAAATTAAAACCCAAGAGGTACAAGGGCCGGTTAAAGAAGCGGTTTGTTTTCCCATTGACGAAATTGAACTTAAAGGCACAACGATATTTAAGGCAAAAGTGTTTGCCCCGGTTTTAAGTGAGTTTTCAAACCAATGTCTGGGTCAGGCCAGTATCGGCATTCTCATTCAACGCCTCTCAGGGCTTTATGCTGAAAAAGGTTATATTACCACACGGGCTTATGTGCCTGCGCAAGACATTGCATCTCGTAAATTAATGATCGAGATTGTGGAAGGCCGCATTGAAGCATTTGTCTATCAACAAGTGGATAAAGACGGCAAACCCGGAAAAGCCAGAACACGTAAAATCACGGGTGCGTTTCCAATCAAGACAGGGGATGTGTTTCAATTGCGCGATATTGAACACGGGCTTGAGCAGATCAATCGTTTGGCTTCCTCACAGGCCAATGCCAATTTGGCTGCGGGCCAGACCCCCGGTACAAGCCGTGTGGTTATCACGGAACAAAAGGTTGATACAGTTCGGGCAACTCTGGGGTTTGATAACCGAGGATCTGAAGATACCGGAGAAAGGCAGTTGCGCCTCGGGTTTGAGATTGATGATCTTTTGAATATCAACGACACTTATTCGTTTTCATACTCGGGTTCAGAAAATACTAATGCTCTTGCTTTCAGCATGTCTGTTCCGTTTCGGAAGTGGCTGTTTTCGGCCAATGGGTCATATTCCGAGTCATTGTCACCTGTGACAGCGGTCTCTGATTTATTCACCCAGACATCAAGTATATCGCTAAAAGCCGAACGGTTGTTGTTTCGCGATGCAACGACCAAATATTTTGCTTACGGATCCGCCAGTAGTTACTGGAATGATCGGTTTATCAATATTGTAGCTCTTACACCACAGCACCGGTCAACTTTGCGTTTCGGAGTGCGGAACGAGCACCGTTTGGAAAAATATATTATTTCGGCTGATACATCGTATTCATTTGGTGCAAAATTTTTGGGCGCGGATTTCGACTCTGACACTATAGCTGCCGGAGCGCCTCATGCTGATTTTGAAAAACTTGAGACGCGCATTACTTATATTCGCCCCCTTGAAAAAGGACGGCAATTGTCTTCGACACTCACAGCACAGCTTTCAAGTGCCCCGTTATTTTCTAATGAGCAGCTTTCAATGGGTGGTTGGGACAGTGTGCGCGGTTATACCGGGTTTGGATTTTCAGGGGATGCCGGGTTTTATTTGCGCACCGAAGTAAGCTTTCCTGCCAACGAGCTGGATATCCGCAAATTCGGCAAGATTTTTGAACAATCGAAAATTTGGAACCCGCTTAAAAAGGCCCAGGGCGGGGTTCGTCCCTTTGTATTTATTGATGTTGGAGCAGTATCGGTGCGTGCGACGCAATCTTCATCCGAAATGTTCAGTATGGGGGCAGGGTTTACAGCGCAACTGGGGCGGGTGACTTTAAGCGGAACACTTGCAATGCCATTAAAGGATCAGAATGGGCAAAAAGCGGGCAATGTTCAGGGCTTATTGAGTCTCTCCACAAAGTTGTTTTAGGACATTTTGTCTCACCTTTAAAGAAGTGATCGTGATCCACTTAAAAGAGACTCGCTTTAAATGAACGATCTGTTAACAATTCACCTAAAATATACAAACTCGTGATTATCCGTGAACCTTATTACGACAATATCAAAGAATAACGAAGGCCAATATTGAATGCTGAATTTCCCCTCCACGTTTCTCAAAACCAAAATCATGATGGGTGCTGTAGCATTGGCGTTCTCTGTGTCGGCAGTGTTCGCGCAAGAAGCAACTGTCCTTGAAGATGGTGTGACGGCTTTGAACGCAGGTGATTATCAGGTAGCGGCTGAGAAATTCTCGGAAGGCTTTAAAGCAGGTGACGTGAACGGTGCATTTTATTTAGGCCGTATGCTGGAACTCGGCCTAGGCGGCACTCCTGACTTAAAGGCAGCTATCGGTCTTTATATCGCAGGCAGCGCGAAAGGGTCAGGACCGGCTAAAAACCGTCTGGGTGTTTTACATATTCAGGGGACGGGCGTCTTACAGGATTATGAAGAGGGCGCAAAACTTGTGTGTGCATCGGCGAACATTGGTGATGTGAATGGTGCATACAATTGCGCAAGCCTATTGCTGGAAGGTAAGGGGCTAGAGAAGGATGAAGCTGCGGCTTACAGTTGGTTTAAGAAAGCTTCAGATCTGGGTCATTTGGGTGCCAAAAACGAATATGCCAACGCCTTAATCGAAGGCAAGTATGTTGAACAGGACGTTAAGGTTGCGGTTGAATTGTTTCAACAAACCGCCGCTGAAGGCAATCCTGTCGGGCTTTATTCCTTAGGGCAGGCGTTTGCCGCAGGGCTTGGTGTGGATCAAAATCTGATTAAAGCGCATTCTTATTTCAATGTTGCTGCAGCCTTGCAACATCCGCAAGCAGCAGCAGCGCGCGCAGCCTTAGAGCAACAAATGCTGGCGGGTGATGTGCGCAAAGCGCAGCAACTGGCAAAAGCCTGGCGTCCAAACGCTTTGGTAAAAACAGAATAACGTCATTAAAGATTAATGACGCATTAATTTAGGGGACGACACGCGGGATATTACCTGCGTGTTTTTTAAGAGGTTTATTTATGTTTGCGTTTACAAAAAAAACAAAAAAGAAATTAAAGAATATTTTCAAGACAACGGTGGCGGTTACATCGTCGTTCTCAATAGCTCTTTCAAGTGTTTCTTATTCTTACGCCCAATCCATTATCATTGACCCTTCGGCGCCCGGGACGACGTTCCTGCAAACAAGTAATCTGACCCCTCAGATTAATATCGCCAATCCTCAAAGTGGCGTTTCTCTTAACCAGTTTTCTGAATTCAATGTTGGTGCTGACGGTCTGGTTCTGAATAACTCTACCACAGGTGGCGTAAGTATCATTGGTGCCAATGTGACGGCAAATGCCAATCTTGTTTCTGGGCCTGCAAATGTCATCGTGAATGAGGTGACCAGTGCGGCCCCATCATCACTGATCGGAACAACGGAAGTGTTTGGTCAAAGTGCAGCCGTTATTATTGCCAATCCGAACGGGATTAGCTGTAATGGGTGTAGCTTTTTAAACTCAACCAGCAGCAGCCTGACCACAGGTGTTCCAACGGTTCATGCAAATGGAGATGTCAGTCTAACGGTTGAGAAGGGTACCATTACGATAGGCACGGGTGGATTTACGTCCGAGAATAACGTGGGACTTTATGGCCGCCACGTTGTGATCAATGGTGAAGTAAAAACTATCAACCAAGGAGCGGTAAATACCGCGACTGTTTCAGGTGGCTGGCAAAGTGTTTTATTTGGTGCCACCGCTCCTGATCAAGGGGGCGTTACCACACGCATCACAACGGAAACAAAAACCTCCCCTTTCGCGATAGACGCAAGCGAAGCAGGGCGTATCAGTTCCGGCATTGTTACAATCTTGGGTAATGAAGCAGGCCAGGGCGTAAATCTTTACGGTGATATATCTACAAGTGGCGCACTGAACGCTAGTTCCGAAGGCGATCTGTTTTATAAAAATGCCACGATTGGATCAGATGCTTCATTCAATGCGGCCAATGGTGGCATTCGACAATATGGCGATTTAAACGCTGGCGGCGCAGTTACTATCGCAGGTAATTCTTTTACGCTTTATGATGGCCGAACCATTCAAACTACGGGTAATATTACCATTAATGCGGCCGAATATCTGGTGATTGCTGGCGAAGTTTCCGGAAGCTCGATTGCAATTGATGTTTCTGGTGGTACGTTAACAAATAACGGCTTTATCCTGTCTGATAATGATCTGACCATTGTCGCAGGTATCTCGGTATACCAGCAACGCGATATCGCTTCTGAATATGATATTTATTTTGACCCTGCATTGCAGCAATATCTTGAGGCTTATCAAACGCAACTGATTGAGGGCGGGGCCGAGGCTGATATCGCGACTGAAATGATTGCACGGGCAGAAGCACATGAATTGATTGCGGAATATATCGATCAGGGTGCCACAATGACAGGCACGAATGTAACCGTAACGGCCACAAATGATATCACCAATACGGGCGGTGCCATTGCGGCTACGCACGATGTTTTTCTAAGCGCAGGCAATAAAATCATCAACGAATATCTGGCATTACGGTCTCGTTTGAATGCGGAAGACGGCTGCCCTGATGAAACCTGCGGGTACCGCACCGATTTCCACGCCGGTGAAATTCTGGCAGGTAATGATCTGACCTTGATCACAACAACCGGTAACATCGAGAACCGCGCCAGTGATATAGCGGCGGCTAACGATATATTTCTGACCGCAGGACAGGATGTTGTGAATTCTTTGATGACGTCAAACTTTAAGGCGGACGATACGGAAACCGTACAGCTTATTGGCCCGGGTTTGGTAAGTACTTGGTGTGGAAAAGATTGCGAGACCTATTCAGTTGTCAGTTCAGAATACAGCACATCTGAATACCGTTTTGATGAAGAAAACATTCTCTCCCCCGGACGCATTGCAACATTGTATGGGAATGTTCAGATAAACACGGGCCGCGATTTTATCTCTATTGGCTCAGAAATCTCTGCGGGTAATGATTTAACTATTAACGCAACGGGGCAGGTAATTTTATCCAGCTTTGTCGATGCAGAAGAAGATTTTATCAGCCGAAATGAACGTTATGCAAGTGTTACCTGTGGTAAAAACACAGGATATTATTGTTCTGGAAATCAAGGTTTCACCAATGTTATATACGATGGTACTGTACTTGCTACGGCCACGTCCAATCTAACGGGCCGTTCAATCAGCATCACTGCAGGGGATAATATCACGCTTCTGGGCGCGCGCTTTCTGGCGGCAGCTGATCTTGACCTCACTTCAACAAACGGATCGGTATTGATTGACAGCACGGATCTGCCTGATGAAATTGAGCTGGGATATACTACCGAGGTTCAGTTTGTTGAGTTGCGCGAAGATGTAATCGCTCAAATCTTCGGAACTGCAAATTTTGCCGATGAAATCACCGGCCTAAGTACATTTTATACAAATCTTATAACGGACCCTGTCATTGCAGGTACGACGCAAGACAATGTAATTTCCAGCGTGCTGGAAACTATTCTGGCTGAGGTGGTTCAGGTCTGGCAGGCTGGTTACGATCCGGTAAACCCGACTGAAATTTCAACGTCCCTGATCTCACTACAAGCGGATGATTTGCGCCGTACTGCACTGGCGGAGAACCTGCTTTACATCATTGCCAATGAGCTTGGCAATGAAGCGGATACGCTGGGTGATACGACTTACGCGTCTTTGGATGAATACGCGCTACTGCAAACGCTTATTTTAAATGGCGCACCTGATAGTGCTTTGAATACGGCCGCACTGAATTTGGTCGATGCTTTGGCAGCTAGTCTGCTGACCCAAACGATTGCTCTTGAAACGGCGGCTGTTGCCCCTACGGTCCTTCCAGAACTGACAGTGGAATTCTTGGACCTTCGTGAGGTAACGGTTTTCGATCAGGTGTTTGCACAGCTGACCAATGCAACGCCAACCGAGACAACAGATGCAACGGTCAGTGCATATGAAGCGCTTTCGATTGAAGATACCTTTATGCAGACCCTTGCGATTGAGCTGGCAAATGCAATGGCGATTGAAATGGGTCGCGATCCATTGTTCGTCGCAGACGGGACCGGTGCATATGATGTTGGTGATGCACTCATTGACATTGAAAGCGATGCGTCGTTACAACGCCTGGTTCTGGAAATGTCGTTGATCCTTTCCCCCGGGAATACAGAGACAAATCCGACATCGGCTGAATTGTCAGCGTTGGTGACCGGTGGCACGTCCACTGAAAATAATATCCTGAGAATTATCGATGAGCTGGCGGACTTGTCACCGCTTATTACCAATGCAGTGGTAAAGCTTATTGAGGAACGTGATTTAACAGCAAAATCAGAAACGGTTTTGGCGCAGGACGTGTCAGGTATTTCCGTAGATGCGTCTAGCCTGCTTAACGCGGTTGCAAGCTCTTTGGGCACACAAGCTTTGACAGAACGCCAGGCCGAGGTTGACGCGAATTCCTCTCAATATGTGCAGTTCCTGCAAGGCAATGAGTTGCTGACGGCTGTTGAAAGCCTGCGCCGTGCGACCAGTGGCGCCGATATCAAGGATGCGGCCCGCAATGTTGGTGTGCAATCCTATGTGTCTTTGATTGGCAGTACCCATCTGGATACGCTTCAGGCGGATGCAGCAGCTGCTATTGACAACTTACACGCCACTATTGGCGCGGATATTACAGCACATAACAATACGGTTGCGAGCTATCATGAAGACTTTAGAACCCAGCTAAAAGCCCTTACAGATCTGCTGGATCTGAGTGATGCGGAACTGGCGTTGGTAATACAAAGCCAGATCGATGCTCTAACGGTGGCTTATGAGGCTCAGGTCGCAACAATTGAAGCGGATTATCAGGCGCAATTGGCGGCCAATGAAGCCCAATATGGCGATTTGCTGACAACAAGGTATCAAGAAACTTATTGGGTTTCTAGTGGTAAGGACGGATACTATGCAACCAGATGGGTTACAGTTACAAACACCTACTACGTTAACCTGAAAAACACGGCAGACGCGCTGGCTGAGGCAGATCGCATTGCGGGTATCAATGCTGCAGATACGCAGAACCTGATTGATGTGGCCCTTGTGCAATCATCCTCAACCGATGCGGCTATAAATGGTCAGATTGCAACACTTTCTACGGGATTTACCACGCAATTGGATAGCTATGCGGCACAGAAAACTGTGTTGTTCACATCTTTGAATACAGAGGTGACCGAGGCAATGCGTGTCGCCGCGTTGGTAACCCAGCAAAAAGTGCTCGAGGAAAGTATGCGTACAACCGCTTTGGCAAAAGATTCTGTTGTTGAAGGTGAGCGCAGTCTTGCCGCGGCACTGACTAAGGACGCATTTCCCGAATTGGATCGGGTTCGGGACTTGTCGGTGAACGATGGCGGTCTTGTTCAAAATACCCGCGATGGTACCGAAGAGGCCACACGCATCGTAACGGAAACCCGGGATGTGGGTGAGTACCAGGAGCAGGTAACAATCGTCAGCGTTCCCCACACGTCTGGGTATTGGGGTGGAAAAGAAAGTAATATTTGGATTTCAACAACAACGTATACAGATGAAGAAGTCATTGAAGATGTTTGGGTTGTAACCGGTACGGAAGAGTATCAGGTCGAAGAGACGTATATAGTTCAAGTAACTAATCCTTTGATGCCAGGCACCAATGAAGAACAAGATGCATTTATCGACGCAACCGCATGGCGTTTTGCAACCGATAAAGCGCTTGTGCAGCTTTCATCAACACCACGTACGGTGATCCTGGCAGACAATAATTTGAGTGTTAATGCCCAGAACGACGTTTATGTCGTTGGTGAAACCATGCTTGCGGCCACCAATGATCTGTCAATAGATGCGGGACGCCGCATTGGCCTTCTAGGTGCCATCAATACCAACTTCCGCCTGGCAACAGGCACGCGGATTGGCGGCAATGTGGAAGAACAGACGGTAACGGAATCTGTCGCCTCATATTACTGCGGTGAAGGATGTAGCGGGAAAAATGGCAGTGGTATGCCAACCGTAATATATAGAGATGTTGAAGTGGTTAAAGACGTCTGGGTATCCAATGGAATAGAAGAAGAATACGACGTTGCTTATGAATCCTTTGTGGAAATCGGTGAAACCTTGCAACTGGGCACATTGCAGCGCGAGGCTTATGCGGTTGAACTTGTCGACGGGGTAGAAGCCATTGATGGTGAAGTTAAATGGCTTAATTTTGCGCAGGATACGCAATATTACGACCTGACGTCTACGTCACTTTCTGCGGGTGGTGATCTTAGTCTGAACTCGGGTGGCGATATCCTGAACTTTGGCGGTTCGGTTCTATCGGGCGAGAACACGTTTGTCACTGCCGGAACTGACATACGAAATGAAGCACTGCGCCATAATTTCACCCTGACAAGGGAACTTGGTTGTGTTGGATATGCCTGTGGTCGCTTAGGTCATGAATATAGCTCTGCTGAATTCTTGTCTGGCGCGGGCCTGATCATGTCTGCTGGTGGGGATATTGTGAATAAAGGTAGCGTAATTGCTGCTGCCGGTAGTATTCTGGCGGATGCCGAAGGGGATATCGTCAATGAGGCCCTCTCCAGCCAGTATCTCTATCACTATATAAACAGTGGCGGCCTGTTTACGCGCCGTATCGAACTTCTATATCGCGCGATTCTCAGCGAATCTGAGATCACCACTGAATACGGTGATATCACGCTGAATGCGGTGAATGATATCCGCAGCAAAGGGTCCAGGATATCCGCAGGCGGGGACGTTACCCTGACGGCGGGCAATGACATATATCTGGAAGCCAAGGCCGAAGAACTGCGGAATTACCGTAAAGTCCGTAAATTCTCAGGTTTTAGCCTGGGTCAGACCAAAACCTACTGGAACGAGTTTGATACCGCATTCACACAAATCGAAGGTAATAATATCTACCTTGATGCAGGCCGCGACGTTACAGGTATCGGCACGTTACTGTTTGCTGCCCAAGACATTGATGTGGTCGCAGGCGAAGATATCACCTTTGATGCACATCAGAATTTACGCTATGAATACACCTCCGGCTGGTCGTTCGGGATCAGCTTTGGTGGCAGCGGCATTATCGAGGCTTTGATCGAAGGGGAAAGCCTTCTGGATGCTTATATTGCGACTAATCCCACTATTGCTGCCGTACACCAGTTAGCCACTGCAAAAAATGATGATGATAGAAAAAATGGCCGCCGTAACCTAATTTTCCATCTTGCTGGTTTGGGTAGCAGGATAAAGCAGAGAATTGATGATGATGAAAAAGGTAGCACGAGCTTCAGAGAGGCTTTGGCAGGCGAACTTAATCCATTTGATTGGCTGAACACTAACGGCCTGTTTAATCCAAAAAATCAGAAAGTTATTGATGCAAAAGGTAATAAAAAAGCAAACGTACAGGGATATCTGAACGGCATCAAGTTTCGCTTCGGGGCCTTTAAGTCAAGCCGTGAATGGACAGAAAGTTTTGTCAGCCAGCTTGTTGCAGGTGAAGACCTGTGGCTTGATGCGGGCAAAGACCTGTCGTTGGTCGGTGGTACGATTGCATCCGCCAATAACAACGCACTGCTTTATGCCGGTGAAAACGTACTGGTGGCAGCCCTGTCTGACACAGTTCGTACAAGTTCATCCGGCTGGGGTATTTCAATTGGATTTGGTGTTACGGGTATAAGTTATGGTCTAGACTTTAGCCGCTCATCCGGTCATTCCGAATTGTTCACAAACGCGGTCATCACAGCGGGCGCTGATCTGGATATTATTTCAGGTTTGAATACTTCTGTACTGGGTGGCAATATCAAGGCGCGCGATATGTATATGGATGTGGGCCAGGATCTGATCGTGCAATCACGCCAGAACACCAGTGAAAGCGACAGTTTCGGCTTTGGGTTTTCAACGGACGGCAGCTTTTCTTTTAACACCTCGGAAGAGAACCGTGAATACACCGATACACCCACCAGCATTGTCGCTCAGGATCGGTTGAGCATCTACACAGGTGCCACAACCTATCTTCTGGGGGCGGTGTTGCAGTCTGAGGTTGGTAATCTTGAACTGGACACGGGCAATCTGATTTTCGACAACTACAATGACGTCGATTACCTGAATGCGATCAGTGTCAGTGGGTCAACTGGTAGTGGTTCGTTTACATCAGTTGACTTGGGGCAAGCCGATGCAGGTGGCTCGCACGCTTATAGAAATATTCAGGGCATCACCTTTGCCACCATCGGGGCTGGCAATATCCGTGTGCGCGATGCCGAGGATTTCGACTTTTCCGGTCTGAACCGTGATGTCGACAACGTGCAGGTGATCATTTCGCGCGAAGAGTTCGTGCATGAAATCCCGGGGATCAATCTGGTTAAACTAGCTAACCAAATTGAGGATTCACTGGATCTGATCAGGGACTTTACCGAGAGATTCTGGCAGCTTAACGTAAGTGTGAGTTCTAAGCTTGATACACAAGAATTAGACGGATTGGTTGGCAATGTATCAATATTGCAGGCTTGTGTTCAATCAGACTGTCCTGACGACTTGGTAGAAGCTTTGAAGATTGAGCTCTTGAAAATCAAAATAAAATCCACGCAAAATACGGTGAATGCGATCAATGTCTGTAAGCTAGGGGTAAGTGCCGAGTGCACTCAATTGTTGAATGAAATCAGTGACTTTCTGAATTGGCAGACAACAGTTGATGGCGGAGTTTACCTTTCAGCAGCCCGATTTACTGCCGATTCGAATGCCTTGCTAAGAGAGCTGGGTAAAGAAGAACTGGAATTTTCAGCTGACCTGGATCAGGTCGTTCTTGATGTGTTCAACAGTGGTTTTTCTGGCGATGCGGCTGTTGAAGAGATTGTCGCAAGGCTGAATGTTCACGACGGCAATAAAAAAAGAACGGCGGCTGTTTTTAGATTTGTTGGTGGGGCTATTACAGTTGCCGGCTGTGGCCTAACCGGTGGTGGCGCCGGTTGTGCATTCCTTCGGGGCCTGGGGGCGGTGAATTTAGCACTTGGGGCGAATGAACTTGAAGAAGGTGTTTCCCAAATATTATCGCGTGAGGATGAACGCTCGGCCATTGCCGCAGTATTGGTTGCCGCCGG
>Ga0316189_10001663_pt1 | contig 22043 bp, 21 predicted proteins | sample LowCovwburrow_MG_FD_204930 | JGI IMG/M metagenome (GOLD analysis project Ga0316189, IMG submission 204930) | Coastal sediment microbial communities from Maine, United States - Lowes Cove worm burrow | ecosystem: Environmental > Aquatic > Marine > Coastal > Sediment | place: USA: Maine... | reverse complement strand
CGGAAATCATTAGGACGCCTCATGGCTTTAAGTCATTATTATTTTCCAATGTTTGAAAGAGAATTGGATAATTATAATATTCCTTTAGAAGTAAAGTATCTGGCCATAGTGGAGTCTGCTTTAAAACCGAGGGCTAAATCTAGAGTTGGCGCTACAGGACTATGGCAATTTATGTTTGCCACGGGCAAACAATTTGGTCTAGACGTAAGCAGCTATGTTGACGAGCGTAGCGACCCAATTATGTCTACTGAGGCAGCGGCCAAATATTTGGCGAGCTTATACAATATTTTTGGCGACTGGGATTTGGCTTTGGCGGCATATAATTCAGGTCCAGGAAATGTAACCAAGGCGATTAGACGTTCTGGTGGCTACACAAATTATTGGAATATTAGACCTCATTTACCCAGAGAAACTGCGGGATATTTACCCGCTTTTTTGGCAACCATGTATATTTTTGAGTATGCAGAAGAACATGGCTTTCAACCACAGAAGCCTGAAACTATTTATATTGAAACGGATACCGTTAGAGTAAAGCAAATGATAACTTTAGATCAAGTGGCCGAACTAACAAGTATCCCTATTGAAAAGCTGCAATTTTTAAACCCGTCGTACAAATTAGACATCATCCCGTTTATAAAGGATGAAATTTACACATTACGATTACCAAGAGAACATATTGGAGCTTTTGTCAATAACGAGGACAGCATATATGCTTTTGCAAAAGCCGAATTTGATAAACGCGAAAAACCATTACCTCAGTTTTACGACACGAATTCACGTATTCGTTATCGCGTAAGGTCAGGGGATTATTTAGGTAAAATTGCTAGAAAATATGGTGTTAGAGTGAGCCAAATAAAACGGTGGAATGGTTTAAGAAACAATAATATAAGAGTTGGCCAAAGGTTAACCATATATCCAAGAAAACCTTCATTTACATCAAACACAAAACCATCAAATAAAACAACGATTGCCAAATCTAGTGCAAATGGTAAAACATATAAGGTAAAAACAGGGGATTCTTTATGGAGTATTGCCCAGAAGCTTCCCGGAGTTTCCATTCAAAATTTAAAAGATTGGAATAATATCACTAGCTCAAAATTAAAAGCTGGAATGATTCTTGTAGTGACCAAAAAATAATCGAACTAAAAACAGATACATGAAAAAAATCATACTTGTAGTATTTAGCAGTTTACTTATTACGGCCTGTGGGGATGGGAATTCTAAAGGCAAGATAACTGTACCCGCATCTTCAGGCAACATAAACAATCTTTCGGTTGTTATAGACAATGATCTTTGGGAAGGAAGCATAGGAGAATCAATTAGGGAAATTTTTGGAGCCGAAGTGTACGGGTTGCCCCAACAAGAACCACTATTTACAATGCGCCAAATGCCCACTGCTGTGTTTTCAGATTTTGCGACAAAAAACAGGACTATCTTAAAAATCGAAAAAGGAAAAGCCGTCAACACTAAATTAGTGGACAATCCTTTTGCCAAACCTCAAAAGGTCGCGGTAGTTAGCGGGAATAGTAACAAAGAAATAATAGAGGAATTACAAAAAAATGCTGCAAAAATAATTTCAGCTTTTAAAAGCACTGAGATTAAGGAGAAGCAAAAACGGATTAGTAAGTCGCTAAATAAAGACATTAGCATAGAAAACGGATTGGGTTTAACCATACAGTTTCCGTCTATTTATCGAGTGGCAAAAGAAGAAAACAAGTTTTTTTGGTTGCGCAGGGACACAAACAAAGGGGGAAACATAAATTTAATATTATATGAAATGCCACTGAATTCAATTTCTGAAGGCGATAATGCCATAAACGATGTTATCAAAATGAGGGATTCTATTGGCAAAGTTCACATTCCCGGACCTATTGAAGGGTCATATATGATTACCGAGGAAGCCTATACCCCTTTTTTTAACGAGACTATCATAGATAATAAACCTGCCTTAGAAACGAGAAGTACATGGGAAGTCAAAAATGCTTTTATGGCTGGACCGTTTATTAATTATGTGATTGAAGATAAAATTAATGAAAGACTTGTGGTCATAGAAGGATTTGCTTTTGCACCATCAATTCAAAAACGAGATTATATGTTTGAATTGGAGGCAATAATAAGGTCCTTAAAAATAAAGTAAATACAATCGGTAATACAAACAAAAAAGCCAACGCAATGCGTTGGCTTTTTTGTTTTACAGTCTTGGTGAGACTTATTTTTCACCCTTATCTTCACTCTTATCGTCCTCCTTGCTAGCGTCTTTAAATTCTTTGATGCCGCTACCAAGACCTCTCATAAGTTCTGGAATTTTTTTGCCACCAAATAATAACAAAACAACCACTACAATTAAAATAATTTGTGGAGCCCCAATTGCTAATGGAATAGTATATAAACTCATATCTATTTATTTTAAAAACAAAGTTAATAATTAAACTTTAGAAAATGCGTTTAATAGCAAACTTTAGTATATAGCAAAAGGGCATATGATTTTATTTTATTTAAATTAGCGGCGTAATGACGAAGCAAAAAAAGGAAAGAAAAAAAATAGCCAGTAAATTGTTGCATAAGTATCGTTTGGTCATTCTAAATGAAGATACTTTTGAGGAGCGTTTTGCCATAAAACTAACAAGGCTTAATGTCTTTGTCATTATGTCGTTATCTACCATTTTTTTAATTGGAATAACTATAGTTATTATAGCCTTTAGCCCTTTAAGGGAATATATTCCTGGGTACTCGTCATCAAAACTTAAAAAAGAAGCCACGGATTTGAGCTATAAAACGGATTCATTACGGCAAGTGGTGGCTTTAAACGAGCAGTATTTTGAGTCTATTAAGCGCGTTTTAAAAGGAGATGTCAATGTTGTTGAGTTTAACAAGGACTCTATTATCAAAGCAGCCGAAATAGATGTGAATAAGATTAATTTAAGCCCATCCAAAGAGGATTCTTTGTTAAGGGAAAAAGTTGACAAAGAAGATAAATATAATTTATTTGAATCGGCTACTTCAAAGGTAAATTTTGTACTGTTCCCTCCTGTTAACGGTACAATTAGCGAAGGCTATAATGTTCCTGAAAAGCATTTTGCTGTCGATATTGTTGTTGCAAAGGACACTCCCGTAAAAGCAGCAGCAGACGGCACTATTATTTTGGCAGAATGGACAACACAAACAGGATATGTAACTATTATTGATCATGGTAACGGATTAATTTCAGCATATAAACACAATGCATCACTTACCAAAAATCAAGGAGAGCTTGTAAAATCCGGAGAGGTTATTGCAATTTCTGGTAATGCAGGAGAACTAACAACGGGACCTCATTTGCATTTTGAATTATGGAGTGACGGTTACCCCATTGACCCTACAACGTTTATAGATTTTGAATAAAAAACACTTGTGAAAATCTCAAAAATTAAGTCATTAAAATCCCTTCTTGCAAAGCCCTTCGCTAAACAAATTAGAAGAAAGGTTAATAAATGGGCCAACACTCCAATACGGACCCAAGACAAGGTTTTTAAGAACTTAATTTCTGAAGCCACATCTACCGTATTTGGAAAAGATCATGATTTTATTAGCATCAATTCTTATGATGATTTTATTAAGAGGGTCCCTATAAGGGATTATGAGGCTTTAAGGATGTACGTGGAGCGAGCAGTGGCTGGAGAGGAAAATATACTTTGGCAGGGGAGGCCTATTTACTTCGCCAAAACATCAGGAACAACTTCTGGAGCCAAATATATTCCCATCACAAAAGAAAGTATGCCAAGTCATACAGAAGCCGCAAGAAACGCTATACTATTGTATGTAGCAGAAACAGGAAAGACAAGTTTTGTGAATGGGAAAATGATTTTCCTCCAAGGGAGCCCAATTCTAACGGAAGAAAATGGGATTCAAGTGGGAAGGTTATCGGGTATCGTTGCGCATTATGTTCCTAAATATTTACAGAAGAACAGAATGCCCAGCTGGGAGACAAATTGTATAGAAGATTGGGAGACCAAAGTAGATGCCATTGTTGAGGAAACCCTAAATGAAAATATGACCATTATAAGCGGTATCCCTTCATGGGTACAAATGTATTTTGAAAGGTTACAGGCTAAAACCAATAGAAAGATTGGTGATATATTTAAGAATTTTGACCTATTTATTTTTGGAGGGGTTAATTATGAGCCGTACCGCGCCAAGTTTGAAAATTTGATTGGGAGAAAAGTAGATAGTATAGAATTATATCCAGCAAGTGAGGGATTTTTTGCATTTCAAGACAAGCAAAATGAAAAAGGAATGCTGCTTCAGTTGAATTCTGGTATTTTTTACGAATTCATTAAGGTTGATGAATTTTTTGAGGAAAATCCAAAGCGCATCACCTTAAAGGATGTTGAAGTTGGAGTGAATTATGTGATGATAATCTCGACCAATGCAGGTCTTTGGGCCTATAATATTGGCGATACAGTTGAATTTACATCTACAGCACCTTATCGTGTCATTGTTTCTGGCAGAATTAAACATTTTATTTCAGCATTCGGGGAGCATGTAATTGGCAAAGAAGTAGAGCAAGCTTTACAAGAAGGAGTAAAAGATGGAAATGTTAGAGTTTCTGAGTTTACCGTTGCCCCACAAATTACCCCTAAAGAAGGGTTGCCATATCATGAGTGGTTTATTGAGTTCGAGAACGAACCTCAAAACCTATCTGATTTTGCGAAAGACATAGATTATTCTTTGCAAAAACAAAACAGTTACTATTTTGATTTAATTAAGGGAAAAGTCATGCAACCTTTGAGAATAACGCCAATAAAACAAAATGGATTTAAGGATTATATGAAGTCTATTGGGAAGTTAGGCGGGCAGAATAAAATTCCGAGATTGGCCAATGACAGGAAAATAGCCAACGTTTTATATTCAAATAATTTAACCAAATAATGTACCTTTGCGGGTTAAATAGCAGATATGAGTAAAAAACATCAAGGGAGGACGAGGGCACAAGAAAGTTCAAGCGCAATTGAGCGGATGTACATTACTATGCGTCATTTATTTAATCGTGGGTTTTATAAGCCTATGGGGATATCTGGAGAAACACTTAGGGAAGCATTATTATTATTAAGACCCGAAATTTATGGTTCTATTGGTGAAGAAAAAGCAGAACTAGACGGGTTGCTGTATGTCATTGATAGGCTCCCAAACGGTATTGAAGAGTGCAGGTTTATTAATTTGACCAGTGATGAAGGTTACGGGAATTCTCATTTTGAAGCCATTGTCCCTCCAAAGAGAAGGCGGAATTGTTATAGAATTGATGAGGAACAAATGAATATTGAAATCACACGCGGTCGGTCGGAGATATATGATATATTAACCCATTTAACGTTCCTATTTGTTGAGTCACATAAAATTAGTAAAAAGGTTCTTATTAGTGAAAGTGGCGCGACGACCAGAGACTGGTCCAAGCTAGAAAAGGCTGTTTTGGTGGGCAAAAAACTCACTTTAAAAGAACGAGAAATAGCCATAACACATACAGCAAATATTTTAGGAAGAACATTTGAAGAACTGATGGCAGCACATCAATTATTTGCCACAACAGCGAAACCAGAACGATTCTTAAATATTGTATATTGGTTAGGAAAATTGGCGATTGAAGAAGTTATTAAAAACAATAAACGCACAGTTACATTTAGCCCGGTTTTAAGAGAACGTTTGGGACATCATATTCATGGAGAAATTTGGGCAGATACTATTAAGGAAGTTCTTAAAAAGAATAATTTACTAGACCGGCCAATACATATTATTAGTGCTAATCTCCATAGTGTTATGAATACGCTTTACGCACCTAAGGCACTTAAAACACTAGCAGCCAAAAAAGATATTTTTGAGGTTTACGAAGATTTGAGTAATAGCAAAAGTGAGGCTTTGAGAAACAAGGTTGCACAAGAGGCCTTAAAAGAAGGCATGATTTTTATTAAGGACAAATCAGGAACCAATATTGATGTTCAAATTTTTGACACAGCTAAAATTAATCTTAATACTACAGATTTAAAGATTTGCAAAACAAATAAAGACTCAGAAAATCCTGTTATTTTCGTCATGGATTATGCATTTGGAGAGCAGGCTTATGAAACTATTGACGAACTTCTAAAGCCTTATAAGGGGAATGACTCGAAGGTGTTTTTAAACATTGAATCTGTATCAATAATGGGAAAAGCGGGAATTTTAGAAGGCGGTAAAGGTGATATCATGATTCCATCGGCACATGTTTTTGAAGGCACAGCAGATAATTATCCTTTTAAAAATGAGTTATGTAAAGAAGATTTAGATGGTCAAGGCGTTGATGTTTATGAAGGTGCTATGGTTACCGTATTGGGGACATCACTTCAAAATAAAGAAATTTTGAAGTTTTTCCATGATTCCACTTGGGATGTTATTGGTTTAGAAATGGAAGGGGCACATTATCAAAAAGCCATACAATCTGCTGCTAAGATTAGGAAAAGTATTAACCCAAACGTGAAAGTAAGATACGCCTATTATGCTAGTGACAATCCTTTAGAAACGGGAGGGACTCTAGCCTCGGGCGGATTAGGTACCAGTGGCGTACGGCCAACCTATTTAATAACACGTAAAATTTTAGAACAAATATTTAATTCATAACAATGAGTAAAAATCTACCAGAAACCCAACCATCAGAAGAAGTTGACTTAGGACAAATATTTAAATTGATAGGGAATGCATTTGACCGCCTTTTTAGATTTATAGGCAGTATTTTTTCAGCTATTTATAAGTTACTATTATTAGTATTAATACACATTCATAGACGAAAGATATGGTACGCGGGGGCTGTTATAATTGGGCTGGTTGCGGGATATGTGTTAGATAAAAACAAAGACCAAAAATATAGCGGAAATATGTTTGTTGAGACTAATTATAGTTCTTCAAGACAGGTTTACGAAGTTATTAAAGACCTTAATCAGTTAGCAAATATAGATAAAGACACGCTTGAGTTGTCTAGTCGACTTGGGTTATCCCTTGAAGAAGCGGGTAAATTGAAAGAATTTAATATTGAACCTGATATTGACGAAAATAATTTAATGAAATTGTTCGTTGATTATAAATTTGAATTGGATTCAGTATCTAGGCTTGACGCGACATTTAAAGATTTTAAAAAGGGGTTGGCAACGTATTCTTATAAAACTCATAAAATAGAGGTAGTTTCAACCGATAAAGGTATTTTTAAAAAATTAAGCAAGCAACTTTTAGCCGGTATTAACTCAAATGAATATTTAACAGCACTTAATAAAGTAACCTTAGATAATTTAAACAAAAGAGAAGAAGAAATAGATAAGGAGACAGGGGCTTTAAATGCTCTAAAAGAGGAGTACTTGAAAATAAGAATTAAAGAATCAGAAAAAGAATCATCAGCTGGAGAAGGCACGAATGTTTATATGGGTGATGCCGAAAAAAACCAACTTATCAAGGATGAAATTAGCATTGTCACTCGCATATACACCTTAGAAAACGAAAAACAAGCACTTAATAAAGCTAAAGTTCTAAACAAAAGTATTGTAAATGTGATTTCAGACTTTCCCAACTCAGGATATATTGATGAAGAGTGGTATAGCCAATTAAAGATTGTTTTACCCATTGCGCTTGTTGGAATAACTCTTTTTTGTTTTATCTTTTTAGGAATGGACAAATTCTTAAAGAAAGCAAGTTATAATTAATGACCATTTTAATTACAGGGGGGGCTGGTTTTATTGGGTCCAATTTTATAACCTATGTTTTAGGTCAGTATAAAGATATTCATGTCGTAAATTTAGATAAGCTCACCTATGCGGGTGAGCTTTCTAATTTAGAGGAGGTCTCTTTAGATGAGCGCTACACTTTTATACAAGGGGATATTTGTAATCGGGAACTGGTGGAAGGTTTGTTTGATAGATATAACTTTAAAGGCGTCATTCATTTTGCAGCAGAATCGCATGTTGATAACTCCATTGAATCACCAGACGAGTTTATTAAAACCAATGTAATTGGAACATTCAATGTGCTTGATGCTGCTAAAAAACATTGGATGAGTTCTCCTAATAAGATAAAAATAGGACATGAAAATTCTAGATTTCATCATATTTCAACCGATGAGGTATTTGGAACTTTGGGAAAAACGGGACTGTTTAGGGAAACCACACCCTATGCCCCCAACAGCCCCTATAGTGCGTCAAAAGCCTCTTCAGATTTTATTGTAAGAAGCTATTTTCATACCTATGGGATGAATGTTGTGACTACAAACTGCTCAAACAATTATGGCCCAAAACAACACGACGAAAAATTAATCCCGACCATAATTAGAAAAGCAATTACTGGAGAAAAAATCCCCATTTATGGTGACGGTAAAAACATCAGAGATTGGTTATATGTTTTAGACCATTGTAGGGGGATTGATTTAGTTTTTCAAAAAGGAAACCCTGGCGAGGTATATAATATAGGCGGAAAAAACGAACGTAACAATTTACAAATTGCGAACACGATATGTAGCATCTTAGATGAGTTGATTCCAAAAAATGTATCTTACAAAGACCAAATAGCATTTGTAACAGATAGGCCTGGGCACGATTTCAGGTATGCTATTGATGCTTCTAAAATTGAAACAGAGTTGGGCTGGGGGGCCGAGGAAAATTTTGAGTCTGGTATAAGGAAAACAGTACTATGGTATATTGAAAAGTACAAGAGGTTAAATGGTTAAATAGTTATAAAGGCAGCTAAGTCAGAATAATTATGAATCAAATAAAATCTCATAAGGATTTAAAAGTATGGCAAGAATCCATGACATTGGTTGTGGTTGTTTATAGAGCTATTGAAGACTTTCCTAAACATGAGATATATGGACTTACTTCGCAGATAAGAAGAGCCACAGTCTCAATATCTTCAAATATAGCCGAAGGAGCAGGACGAAAAGGAAATAAAGAATTTATGCGGTTTTTGTATATTGCTTTAGGTTCTCTCTAAGAAGTAGAAACTCAATTAGAAATAGCCTTTAGATTAAAATATTTACAAGAAGCAGAAACAATAACGCAACGAATCTATTTTATAAGAAAAATGTTGTCTAATTTAATTAAAAGTTTAGATTAAACCATTTAACAGCATAATCATATAACCACTTAACTTTATAACCATATAACCACAACAAATGAAAGGAATTATACTCGCAGGAGGTTCCGGAAAAAGATTATATCCACTTACAAAAGTAGTAAGCAAACAATTGATGCCTATTTACGACAAACCCATGATTTATTACCCGCTTAGCACCTTAATGTCAGCAGGGATAAATGAGATATTAATTATATCTACATCAAATGAAATTCCTAGGTTCAAAGCCTTATTAGGTGATGGAAAAGCCTATGGGTGTAACTTTCAGTATGCCGTACAAGAAGAGCCTAAAGGCTTAGCTGAAGCATTTATTATTGGAGAGCAATTTATAGGAAATGATAAAGTAGCTTTGATTTTAGGAGATAATATATTTTATGGGTCAGGATTAGAGCAATTATTACAAACAAATAACAACCCTAAAGGAGGCATTATATTCGCCTATCATGTTCACGATCCAGAACGTTATGGTGTTGTAGAATTTGACAGCAATAATAAAGCCATTTCGATTGAGGAAAAACCGAAACTCCCAAAATCCAATTTTGCAGTACCTGGGATTTATTTCTATGACAACAATGTTATAGAGATAGCAAAAAAGATTTCACCAAGCGTAAGGGGAGAGTTGGAAATTACCGATATTAACAAAGCGTATTTAGAGCAAGGAAAATTAAATGTTCAAATATTAGACAAAGGGACGGCTTGGCTAGACACGGGAACCTTTAATTCTTTAATGCAAGCGTCTCATTTTGTTCAGGTTATTGAGGAGCGCCAAGGCCTTAAAATTGGATGCATAGAAGAGGAGGCATATAAAAAAGGGTTTATTGCCAAAAACCAACTACTCAAACTTGCTGAACCTTTGCTTAAAAGTGGTTATGGGAAATATCTTCAACAATTAGTATAGTATGACGATTGAAAAAACAAGTCTAAAAGGGTGTTTTATAATACTTCCAAAGGTATATAGTGATGAGAGGGGGAGCTTTTTCGAAAGTTTTAACCATAAATTGTTTGAGAATATAGTAGGGAAGGCTGTAAATTTTGTGCAAGATAACCAGTCTGTATCAAGCAAAGGGGTATTAAGAGGGCTTCATTTTCAAAAAGGAGAATATGCCCAAGCCAAATTAGTGCGAGTGGTAAAAGGAAGTGTGTTAGATGTGTGTGTGGATATAAGACCAAACTCTGAATCTTTTGGAAAACATTTTTCCATTCTTCTAGATGATATTGAGAATAAACAATTGTTCATCCCTAAGGGTTTCGCACACGGGTTTTTAGCATTAGAAAACAACACCATTTTCAGTTATAAATGTGATAATTACTATAATAAAGCTTCAGAAGGTGGGATTATATATAACGATAAGACCTTAAATATTGATTGGGGATTACCAGAAGATGAGTTGCTTTTGGCGCCAAAAGACAGGGATTTACCACGCTTCGAAACGATGAGGTAATGAGAACAAAAGTATTAGTTACTGGAGCAAAGGGGCAATTAGCAACGACTATCAAAGATTTTTTTTCTAATAATCAAGACGGGATAGACTTCACATTTGTATCTAAGCAAGATTTAGATATTACAAACCCTAATATTTTAAATGCGTTTTTTAAGGTAAATAAATTTAAGTATTGTATAAACTGTGCCGCGTACACCAATGTTGAACAGGCGGAAAAAACACCACAAACGGCTCTAGCAATAAATGCATTGGGAGTTAAGAATCTTGCAGAAGTTTGCCTTCAATCAAGTTGTATATTAATTCATATTTCAACCGATTACGTTTTTGATGGCAAGAAAAACGCGCCATATAAAGAGACTGATACTCCTAATCCAATCAATGCATATGGAAAGTCAAAATTACAGGGAGAGCAGTTCATCCAAAGCATTTTAAAGGAATATTTTATTATAAGAACGTCAGGTCTGTATTCAAGGTATGGCAAGAATTTTTTTAAAACAATCGTTAAAAAAATTAATGAAGAGCAAGAACTTAAGGTTATTAATGATCAAACAACTGCTCCAACAAGCTGCATTGAATTGACTAGATTTATTTATTTCCTGATAAAAACAAATCAAAAGAACTTTGGAATTTTTCACTTTAGCGCTTCAGGAGAAGCTTCTTGGTATGATTTTGCTAAAGAAATCTCAAATCATTTCAACTACAAATTAATTTATCCTGTGAGTTCAGCTCAATTTCCATCAAAAGTTAATCGTCCAAAATCTAGTGTTTTAGATAATAATAAAGCCCAATTAATATTTGGCAACATAAAAACATGGGAATCTGGATTAAACGACGTCTTAATGGCAATGTAAAGAATGTCATCTTATTTCAATATTGTTATTATCAAATGACAAAAAAAAGTAAATTTGTAAACCAAGAGTCCCAATCGATAATATGTTACTTTGAGACTCCATAATTATTTATTCAAAACGCAATCAAAATGCAAAAAAAAGTAGCCTTAATTACAGGAGTTACTGGACAAGACGGAGCCTATCTCAGTGAATTTTTATTAAAAAAAGGATATGAAGTTCATGGGGTTAAAAGACGTTCTTCTTTGCTTAATACAGATAGAATCGATCATTTATATCAAGATCCTCATGTAGAGAATCGCAACTTTTTTCTCCATTATGGTGATTTAACCGACAGTACAAATCTAACACGAATTATTCAAGAGGTCCAACCCGACGAGATTTATAATTTGGCAGCAATGAGTCATGTGCATGTTTCTTTTGAGATGCCAGAATATACAGCAAATGCCGATGGCATTGGTACCTTACGAGTGTTGGAGGCTGTGCGCTTATTGGGCCTAGAAAAGAAAACCAGAATTTACCAAGCTTCTACTTCAGAGCTGTACGGGAAAGTTCAAGAAGTACCTCAAACCGAAACAACACCATTTTATCCAAGAAGCCCCTATGCAGTTGCTAAGATGTATGCGTATTGGATAACCGTAAATTATCGCGAGGCCTATGGCATGTATGCCTGTAATGGTATTTTATTTAACCACGAATCCCCTGTGAGAGGCGAGACCTTTGTAACACGAAAAATTACACGAGCCACCTCTAGAATTGCTTTAGGGATGCAGGACAAAATATATTTAGGGAATCTTGATGCAAAAAGGGATTGGGGACATGCTAAAGATTATATACGGATGATGTGGATGATCCTTCAAGCAGACGACCCTGAAGATTGGGTGATAGCGACTGGAAAAACAACGTCAGTTAGGGATTTTATAAAAATGTGTTTTGGGCACATAGGAGTCGAGCTCGAATTTAAAGGCAAAGACGCCGAAGAAAAAGGGTATATAAAGACCTGTAATAATCCTGATTTCCAATTAGAGATTGGTAAGGAAGTAGTAGCTGTAGATGAGAAATATTATCGACCAACCGAAGTAGAATTGCTTATTGGGGACGCTACAAAAGCAAGAGAAAAGCTAGGTTGGATACCAGAGTATGATTTAGCAGCCCTAGTTGAAGATATGATGTCTAGCGATATTGCCCTTATGGGTAAACAGCAGTTTCTTAAGGACGCCGGATATCGTATAAAAAATTATTTTGAATAGAATAAATGAATAAAGACTCTAAAATTTATATTGCTGGTCATAAAGGCCTTGTTGGTAGTGCAATTCTAGAAAATCTTCGAGGCAAGGGTTTTAATAACCTTGTTACTAAAACCCATAATGAACTTGATTTAACCAATCAATTAGCAGTCAAAGAATTCTTTAATAACGAGCAACCAGAATATGTATTTTTGGCCGCGGCCAAGGTTGGAGGAATAGTTGCCAATAATGTATATCGGGCAGATTTTATTTATGAAAATATGATGATTCAAAACAACGTGATTCATCAGAGTTATCTTAATGGTGTAAAGAAATTGTTGTTTTTGGGTAGCACCTGTATTTACCCTAAAAACGCACCACAGCCCTTAAGGGAAGACTATTTGCTTACAGATATATTGGAATATACCAATGAGCCGTATGCTATTGCAAAAATAGCAGGGATAAAAATGTGCGAAAGTTATAACTTGCAATATGGAACCAATTTTATTTCGGTTATGCCAACAAACTTGTATGGCCCAAATGATAATTTTGATTTAGAAAAATCGCATGTACTTCCAGCGCTTATTCGCAAAATTTATTTAGCAAAAATGCTCTATGAATCTAATTACAACGCAGTTTTAAGTGACACAAAGTTAAGCACAATAGAAGCAGCAAAAGAATATTTACTCAGTTTTGGCGTTACAGAAAAGAGTGTGGAAATTTGGGGTACGGGAAAGCCAAAACGCGAATTTTTATGGAGTGAAGATATGGCGGATGCCTGTGTGTTTATCATGGAGAACAGGAATTTTGAAGACACTTTCTCTAAAGACGAAAAAGAAGTTAGAAACACACATATTAATATCGGGACAGGAAAAGACGTTTCAATAAAAACATTGGCACAAACGATTAAAGAGGTTATTAATTTTAAAGGAGCCTTGGTATTTAACACTAACAAACCTGATGGCACCATGAGAAAACTCACAGATGTGTCTAAACTTAATAATTTAGGGTGGCATCACACCATTGAGCTAAAGGAGGGCATAGAACAGATATTTGCTTGGTATCTCGAGAATAATAATTAATCAAATAGCATCATTTATATATAAACAAATTTTTAAATATGCTTAATTATAAATTTCAACATCATGAAAAAAGTATTATTAGTATTATTAGTAGTGTCGTTTGCTTGTAAAAACGAAAAGAAGACAGAAGTTAAAGAAGAGAAAAGCGAAGTTGTAAATGAATTTGCACTAGTAAAGGAATTTAATAATCAAGACATTGCATTTTGGGCAAATACTGGAACCGCTTTAATAGAAACCACAGAGATGTATGCAAATAAAGAGGTTTACACTTTATCCAGGACAAGCCCAGACGAGTCTTCATATTTATCTACAAACCCTGTAGCCATTAATTATGCGAGTAATTATAGAATAAGTGTAATTGTAAAAAGAGGGGAAGTTGGTAACCTGCTTGGGTTAAGAATGTTAGGCACATACCCTGATCGTGTAGATGCTGTTTTCGACCTACAAAGCGGTACATTAAAAGAAGTGAAAAAAACAAGAGATTTTGAAGATGAAAGTGCAGAGATTGAGGATCTCGGGGAAGGCTGGTATAAATGTACATTAACCGCTGAGGTAGCCGCAGATTTTATAAGAATACTATTAGGACCAACAACTAGTGAAAAAAGTGTTTTAGGCTGGGAAGGTAAAACAAATGAAATGGGCAATGTTTATGTAATACCATCAAGTATAGTTATTGAAGAGGTTACTCAAAAAGTTATTAGCAATTAGAAAGCAGTCTTTTTTAATGAGCGCTTAAAATAAAAATTAAGCTTTAAAAACAAGAGGTTAAAATTTGTCCTATTAGCAGTTTAGAAGAAATTTTATTTTCTTATGCTATTTCACATAGACATTTAAAAATAAAAGCAATAGGAAAGAAAATTAATATAACGTCAAAATTTAACCAAGGCTTTTTGAAATACTTCAAAAACACAGCTTGGTTGCTTATAGAGAAAAGCCTAAGAATTATTGAGGCATTTTTTATTGGTATTTGGATAGCAAGATATCTTGGGCCTCAAGATTTTGGTATTTTAAGTTATTCACAATCGTTTGTATATATATTTGCTGCCTTTGCAGCGCTTGGCTTAGATCAAATTGTTGTAAAAGAGCTTGTAAAGAACCCCGAAAAAAGAGACGAAATACTGGGCACCACTTTAGGCCTTCGACTACTAGGGTTTGTATTAATGTTTACAATTATTTATACAACACTTCAATTAACCGAAAGCAATGCCTCCATTCAAGCCATTATTTTAATAATTGCAACATCCATACTTTTTCAAAGCTTCAATGGCATAGATTTTCACTTTCAAAGCAAAGTGTTAAGCAAATACGTGGTATTTACCAACGTTATTGTAGTGGTAACAATGGGAATTGCCAAGATTGTCTTGATACTAAATAATGCCAGTTTAATGAGCTTTGCGTATGTGTTTGCTTCCGAAACATTTTTAACAGCTCTCGGGTTTATTTTGGCATACACTTATAATAAATTCGATATTACCAAGTGGAAATTTAGACTTAAGGTTGCTAAAAAGCTACTTAAACAAAGTTGGTTTTTAATTTTAGGTTCAATAGCAGCATCACTTTACATGAAGATTGACCAGGTAATGATAAAAGAAATAATGGATGAAAAAGCCGTTGGTATTTATAGCGTAGCTGTAAGGCTAAGCGGTATTTGGCTCTTTGTAACCGTAGCCATTACACAATCGGTTTTTCCGGCATTGGTAGAAACAAGAAAAAGAGATAGACAATTATTTCTAGATAGATTACAATTACTATATAATTTGTTGGTAAAAATATCAATGGTAGTTTCGATATTATATGTTATTTTTGCGGATTACTTTGTTGTCGTTCTTTTTGGAATTGAATATGCAGATAGTGTTCAAGTGGTTGTTATTTATATTTGGTCTATAGTTTTTGTGTTTTTAAGCAATGGCTCATGGGGCTTTTATCTAAATGAAAATTTAGAGAAATTTTCAAGTATAAGACTCATAATAGGCGCTATAATTAATATTATATTAAACATATATTTTATTAAAATTTATGGCCTTTTAGGAGCTGCATATGCTACCATTATTTCGTATTCTATTTCAGGGTATCTGGTCAATTTTATTTTTAAAAAAACACGAACAAATTTTTATTTACAAACAAAAGCATTCATTAATTTATTTAATATAAGCACTTGGAAGAAGCCATTTTAACACACGTATTAAAACCTAGCCAATTAAAAACAGCAGCATTATCAATTGATAAAGTATGTAAACTCTTTTTTCACGAAAACCGCGTATTTAGAGCCGTTAATAAGGACTATATAAACGAGGTCAAAGAAATGTTTGATAGCGGAATGATTCAAGAACTATTAGATAATCAATTGTTTGTTGAGACCTGGATATCTGATGTAAAGATAGAGGGCTTTGAATTGGTCTTAGAACATAAACAAATTACCTACTGGAACTACCCTTACGAATGGTCTTTTAACATGCTTAAAGATGCTGCTAATGTTGTTTTAGATGTTAATAAAATTGCCAATAAATACGGATTCGAATTATTTGACGTTCATGCGTACAATGTTGTGTACGATATGTCTACTCCTAAATATGTAGATTTAGGGAGCTTATTTAAAATTGATGAAAAGAACGGGAAATCTTGGTCAGGATATTTAAATTTTTACAACTCCTTTTATATGCCCCTGTATTTGTATAAAAAAGGTTTTTCAGATTTGTCCCAAAGTCTTTTTCTTTTTAATGGGTTTTTTAGCGAACAAGACTTTTTTAAGTTAAAATTTAAATACTCAGAAATTTTTGGCTCTAAAATCTCTGGGTTATTATTTAAAGGTTACAGTAATAAAAGACGGTTAGCCGTTGCAAGACATTTTAGAGTTGTTGAAAAATATGGAAAACATAAGCATATTAATCTCCTGTTAAAGTTTAAAAAAACTTTTCAGAACAGATATAGTTTAAAGAAAGCTTATAGGTTAATTAGCAAAATAAAACACAGTAGTTTCGATTCTTATTGGAAAGATTATCATACTAATATTGCGCCAGAGAATAACCCACGTTTCCTTAGAATTACAGATTTCATTAAAACAGAATTAAATGATGCAAATTCGTTATTAGAGCTTGCTTCTAACCAAGGCAAATTTGCTAATTTCGTGTTAGAAAACAGCCAGATTAATGAGTTAATTGCTACAGATTACGACAAAAACGCGCTGGATGAAATTTATGTAAACAACAAAAAGAGCAAGACTGTATTGCCGCTTATTTATGACTTTGTTAGACCAAACTCTAGGGGCTGTGATCTAAAAATGGAGCAAAGAATAAAAGGCGATGTTGTTATGGCGTTGGCAGTTACACATCATTTAATTCTAGTTCAAGACATAAGCCTCGAGCACATTTTTAACGTTTTAAAAGCGTTTACAAAAAAATATGTAATAGTTGAGTTTATGCCATTGGGGCTTTATTCAGGAGACTTAGAAAAAACACCTCCAATTCCAGACTATTATACTTTCGATTGGTTTAAGGACATGTTTTGTGAAAGCTTTGATTACATCCTAGATGAGGAGACAGAAACAAACAGACATGTGTTTATAGGAAAACTTAAAAACTAATGTTTACTTAATTTGGTGAATGAAATATTATAACATAAAATAATTTTTCAACAGTTAAATAATGAAACTCAAATCACTAGTAACGTTTTTATATTTAATTGTAAGCCTTCCGTTGTTTCTTTTTTTTAGAGCAGAAATAGTTATTTGGATTTCGTTTTTCATAAACTTTTTATTAATAACAGGAATCGCATATTACCATTTAAATTATGAAAAGAGTTATTCTCCTTTTCTGACCTCGTATATTGTTTTTACTTTTTTGTTTTTTTTAGTAGCACCGATTATTCAAATCTCTTCGGCAGAAATAACCGAATTAGTTTTTCCTACGAGATACCCTTATCGGGTTTCTGACGTCCTTTATGCAAATTTTTTAATCCTTTTATTCAACGTATTTTTTTTCATAGGATATCTTTTTTTTAAGAAAAAATATAAGCCAAATAAAAAGGACATTAAAGTAAATGAAAACACGTTTTCAACCCCCTTAATTATATTAATTCTTTTCGTGTGTTGCGCCTTGATTTTATGGTTTAACTTCGGTTATATTGTTGATGAAATTAATAAATCAGTCTATATAGCAGCAACTGAATCTGTCTCAAGTATATTAATCAGAAAAAAGGTTCTTTTTTTAATCCCTTTAGGAGCAATTATCATTACATATCGATATTTAAAGGCAAAAAAAATAATAACTACAAATACTGTTATTGCTATTTTTATTTTTGCTTTTTTGTTGTTTTTACTATTGTTTTTGAAAAACCCTTTAACAGAAAAGAGAAATGCGTTGGGACCAATTTATATAACATTAATTTATCTATTTTACCCAAAACTCATTAATAGCAATGCGAAGTTCTTTTTATTTTTATTTGTTGCCATGATATTAGTCTTTCCTTTAATGTCTGCACTTACGCATGTAGATGCTTCTTTTAAGGAAATGGTAGCAAACCCAGAAGTGATTACCTCTTGGTTTTTTAAACATGGAGGAATAACGGAAACATTTAGCACATTAAATTATGATGCATTTGCTAATATTATGGCCACAGTGGAATATGTCTCTAGTTTTGGCTATTCATTGGGGTATCAGCTGTTAAGCGCTTTACTTTTTTTTATTCCAAGAAGTATTTGGGCTTCAAAATCTTTGTCAACTGGAGAAGTTGTGGGTAATTATTTAATGGACGAACATAATTTCAGTTTCAACAATTTATCTAATCCATTGGTATCTGAAGGATATATAAATTTCGGCATTTTCGGCATTTTCGTGATGTCAATACTATTAGCATATTTTATTGTAAAATTTATTGTTTGGCTGAACTCCACAGATGCATTAAAAGAGGTTATGGCTTTTTATTTTGCGGTACATCTCATGTTTTTATTAAGAGGAGATTTTGCCAATGGTTTTTCTTATTTTGTAGGAACTTTTGTTGGCGTATTAGTAATCCCAAAATTGATTCATAAAACAATTAAAATGTTACCTAAAAAGGCGTAATGGATTATAAATTGCTTAAAGAAAAACTGTTTGACATAAGTATTCTACTAATGTTTATGTTACCATTGTTTCAATCAAAATTAAGACTTACGTGCATTGCCCTCTTTTTTCTTTCAGTAATATTATGTTATACAAAACAAAAAGTTGAGTTTAACCCCAAAAGGATTATAATAAACGGGTCTATATATCTTATCATAGCCTTAAGCATAATTTATTCAGATAATAGCGAATATGCTCTAAAAAAGCTTGAAACAATGTCTTCTTTATTTGTTTTCCCAATAATATTTTCAATTCTTCCATCTAGTAAAATACAAAGATTATATGAGAACAGAAACCGTTACATGTTCGTTTATGTAATAGCAATTGTTGTTTTGAACTTAGGGTTTTTTATATACCATTTTGGACATTATAAATCGACTTTATTAACTCATTTTGTAGAAGTAACCAGAATTGCACAAGGACCATATAACATTCATCCAATTTATTTATCGATGCATATTGGTGTGGCAATAATTTTTACTTTTTTCCTTTTGAAGAAAGCAAGTAAACAAAAGACAATAATTCTGCTATTAGCCGATATTATTTTAATTGCTTTTTTGTGGTTATTATTAAAAAAAGGACCGATTATTGGATTAGGGATTGCTTTTTTCGTTTTTGTTTTTCTTCAAAAAAATAGACAGCTATGGATTATGTTTTTTTCGTTTTTGCTAATTTCCATTATTACAATACTATGTGTTCCTAAATTAAAATTTAAGTTTGCAGAACTGTCTGAAATTGAAAATATTAATACAGGAGAACTAACATCTACAAATATTAGATTTAGTATTTATCATTCCGCAATTAAGGTTTTTAAAAAAGGGCCAATTCTTGGGCAGGGTATAGGAGACTATAGGGATGAGCTAATAAAAGCATACGAAGAAGATTCAAAGGTGTTATTTGAAGGAGAGTATAATTCTCACAATCAATACTTAAGCTTTCTCATTTCCTTGGGTCTTATAGGATTCATAGTATTTATTTTTATACTAAGCTATAATTTCATTATTGCCTTAAAATATAAAAATCAAGAGCTTATCCTTTTGTTAGTATTTTATAGTTTTGTAATGAGTTTTGAAAATATTTTAGAAAGAGAAGATGGTGTGTTGTTTTTTAGTTTCTTTGTTGGAGTATTTAGTCTCTTTTCTTATAATAAAGAATCGCGTTCCTTATTAGAACGCAATAAAAAAGTAATTGATAATTGAATAAGTTACATATGAAAGCAGTAATATTAGCAGGGGGTTTAGGAACACGATTAAGTGAAGAAACGGTATCGAAACCAAAACCTATGGTTGAGATTGGCGGCAAACCAATTCTATGGCATATAATGAAGACATATTCCTATTATGGTATTAATGATTTCATTATTTGTTGTGGATATAAGGGGTATGTGATTAAAGAATATTTTGCTAATTACTTTAAGCACCAATCAGATATTACCTTTAACATGAAAGACAATAAAATGATTGTTCATAAAAAAAGAGCGGAACCTTGGACCGTCACATTGGTAGATACTGGTGATGATTCTATGACAGGTGGTAGACTTAAAAGGGTTGAACCATACTTGAAAGATGAAGAGACTTTTTGTTTTACCTATGGAGATGGTGTTGCAGATATTAATGTAAATGAATTAATTAAATTCCACAATGCTCATGGTAAAGCCGCGACACTAACAGCAACATTTCCCCCAGGAAGATTTGGGGCATTAGACATCGTTGATGGACGAGTTAAACAGTTCCAAGAAAAGCCTAGAGGTGATGGCGCTTTAATAAATGGAGGTTTTTTTGTGTTATCACCTAAAGTAATTGATAGAATTTCTGGAGATAATTCAATATGGGAACAAGAACCATTAAAAAATTTAGCGAGTGATGGTCAATTAATGGCATTTAAACACGAAGGTTTTTGGCAGCCAATGGATACTTTGAGAGACAAAAATTATTTAGAAAAATTATGGGAGTCTAATAAAGCCCCATGGAAACTATGGAAGGAATAAGTGGGACAGTGAATCGTTCTTTTTGGAACGGCAAAAAAGTTTTTTTAACTGGGCATACTGGTTTTAAAGGGAGCTGGTTAGCACTTTGGTTACAGTCCATGGGAGCTATTGTTAAAGGCTATGCGTTGACACCCTCTACTAATCCAGCATTGTTTATTGAAGCCAATGTTGCAGAACAGATGGATTCTGTGATTGGTGATATTAGGGATTTAGAAGTTTTAAAAAGAAACATGATTTCTTTCAATCCAGACATATTAATTCATATGGCAGCTCAACCTCTAGTTCGGTTATCTTATGTAGAACCAGTTGATACATATACTACAAATGTAATTGGAACAGTAAATGTATTGGAAGCAGCTAGATTATGTAAAAATTTGAAAGCGATAGTTTCTGTGACGACAGACAAATGTTACGAAAACAAAGAATGGCCTTGGGGATATCGTGAAAATGAGCCTATGGGCGGACATGACCCATACAGTAGTAGTAAAGGTTGTGCGGAACTAGTGACCTCAGCGTATCGACGTTCATTTTTTTATACTAAAGATACCGCAGCCGTTGCTTCGGCAAGAGCAGGAAATGTTATTGGAGGTGGAGACTGGGCGGAGGATAGAATAGTACCAGATATTTTGAGAGCTTTTGAAAACGAAACCCCTGTTATTATAAGAAATCCAATGGCTACTCGGCCATGGCAACATGTTTTAGAGCCTCTATCTGGGTATTTAGTGTTGGCAGAACGACTCTATGAAGATGGAGAGGAATATGCTGAGGCATGGAACTTTGGGCCTAAAGATGAAGACTGTCAACCGGTAAGCGGGATATTAAATAAAATGGTTGCAAACTGGGGTAATGGAGCCAGTTGGATGTTAGATGAAAATGAAAATCCACATGAAGCTGGGTTTTTAAAGTTGGATTGTTCAAAAGCTGCATCAAGATTAAATTGGCAGCCTAAATGGAATTTAGAGCACACCTTAGATTTAATTACAGATTGGCATCAAAAATGGATTGAAGGTCAGCCTATCAAAGAACACTGCCTAAAAGAAATTGAAAGCTATATGGCTACATCTAAACTAGCCTAGCTTATTGTGAGTTTAGCATCTAAAAATACACGAGTAAATAAAAAAATATTTGTTATAGGGAGCAATGGTCGACTTGCAAAAGCCATTTTAAACTATTACTCAGAAGAATTATGTACATGCCTAAAAAGAGAGGATTATGAGAATTGGTCGTCTCGGAAGAAAAGAGATTCAA
>Ga0316189_10001661_pt1 | contig 22051 bp, 29 predicted proteins | sample LowCovwburrow_MG_FD_204930 | JGI IMG/M metagenome (GOLD analysis project Ga0316189, IMG submission 204930) | Coastal sediment microbial communities from Maine, United States - Lowes Cove worm burrow | ecosystem: Environmental > Aquatic > Marine > Coastal > Sediment | place: USA: Maine... | reverse complement strand
TTTGACATCAGTAACTTTCTCGTTGATTGTCCAGCCAGTCTGATTAAGCCAAGTCGTAGGATTAAAATCATCAGCGCCAGCCGTCGCCCCATCTGCAACAGTAGTAGCCAACCGGCCACCTGTGATTGCTGGAAGATTGTAACCTGCGGGAACGGTCAGGAGGGTTTGGGGGTTGACTTGTTTGATGGAGATACTTGAAATAGTGAAATCATGCGGCCCAGCACCAGCCCCACGAATATCTACCTTCTGAGCGTCAGAGCTTGCTGGTGTTGCAATGTATGTAAAAGTCCCAGCAATAGATTTAGTTGAATTTGGTGCGCTAGAACCTGTCCCGTAACCAACTAAACCACTTGTTATACTATCTATCACTATAGTTATCTGGTATGTTTTCCCAATATCCATAATAGATTGCTGGACAACTGGCCTGTCGCTTGTAGCACTAGAATAAAACCTTGCGCCTCCAGTAACCTCTGTAACTATTGGGTCAGCCCCAGCTTCACCAATAACCGTCCAACCATCAGGGTCGTCTGCTGTCCACGCTGAAAAATCACCATTGGCCACCAACTCAGCCCCAAGCACCGTCCCATCGGAATCATAGCCCCAGACAGTCCTGCCGGTGGTTGAGGTGTTGGAAGCGGTGAGAAGGTTGATGATGAACTGAAATAATTTACCACCACCGCCGAATCCTATGCGCCGTGATAATCCTAATGCGATTGCGTGTTTAAGTCCTAAACCCATTATTTACTCCTGCTCGGCACTACGCCGCCCATTAGATATAAAGTAACTGCTCCTGAAACTGGAACCCAAACAAACGGGGTGCTGATGAACGCCATCATATCGCCTACTACATCGTTAGAATAAATCCAAATAGCAATAGACATATTTAGACAATAGAACGCCCACACCGACATGATGATAGTCACCATGATACGTTGCATGATCTTAAACGGAGCCATTGCGGTTAGAAACTCAGTTGCCCACTTACGAGTTACTTGAGCGTCTTCCGACTTCTCTTGTTCCGTATGACTAAAGCCACCAACCCAACCGCCAAGTTGCGTTAACAGCCCTTTGTCTTTATCCAGGATATTCTCTGCCGCTTTATCTACGGCGAATAGTGAACTAAACCAACCCATAATTAATTCCTTTGGAAATGCCCAAAATCCCAGCCCCAATTCAACCCGCAATCGTTATCTTCGTGCAAGCTGTTCCATTTATCGCGTACAGGCTTCAAAACACGCTTCTGGTCGTCTTTCTCGTAGTCCCATATAGGTAAGCCATGGTAGAAGATATTAAGGTCTCCTGCGAGCCGTTTGAGGTGTTTCGACTTTAATGTTTTGCTTTTACCGTCTTCCAAATACTTTCGTTGCTGATACGCTGTTCTAAATAACTCACCGGCAGTACAATACATATTCGGTTGCTGATTGATAAAGATAATCAACACGGCAAAATCAGAGAGAAAGTCAGATTGTTTGCGGGATAACCTCATTTCTTACGCCTTGTTACTATCGTTCTGTAAACTTTCGGCAGAATAACGATGATCTGAAACACTAAATACACCCCCGTCATTATTAATACCCAATCGCTGAAATGTACCCCTAAAATATGCGCTCCTGCTACACTGATAGGCGGTGTTGATTTTGCGACTTCCTGCGCTAAACTTACCTGTCTATTCATCTTATTCTCCGGTTGATGAGGTTTGTTCTACATAATTTTCTCTGTCTGGTTGCACTTGTTCCGTCACATAAAGATTCCTAAACGTGTTCGGAAGTTTACCTTTAAGCCTCTTGTCGAAAGGAACCTTGTTTGCTTTCGCTAATGCTTTTGCAAGGATGCTTCTAACTGTAGGAACCCTCAATACACGTTGCATTAGGGTAGCGCCAACCGTGACAGGCGCAGGAGCACTAGCGGCCCCCATAGCGCCCATAGTGCCTATGTCTTGTAAACTTACTGCGTTATTATTTCCGAGTCTATTAACAGCTCTCTCTAGCTCCCTATTAAGTGTCAATAAAACACGTTGTTCTTGTCCTAAAGACTTCAACTCTGGGTATACGTCATATATCTGCTTATTTATACCGTGAGCAACATCTTTTAACACTTCATCAGAAACGCTACTTATTTCTCCGTATGCACCGTCTATCGTTCTGTATATTTCCGTTTTCATTGCCCTCGCTCTTTCAATGGGCAACCGGCCACCAGAAACATTCCTATGGTTTCTAAGATACTCTATAGCCTTATCGACATGAGGTACAAGCTCATCATAATAAATATTGTCAGATATGTTTTTCCTCGTTCTCTCAACTTGCTTTAAAACAGCCTCGACTGACACCGTTTCGCCTTTAGTAGCCGCTAATTCTATTACATCGTCAAACTGCTTGTTGATAAAGTCTATCCTGTCCTTGACACGTTTAAGCCCTTTTGGGTTTACTGGTATACCGCTTAGTTTACTGTTTTTAAGACCTTCTGGGCCACCACTCGCAGCGTAGTTTAATATCTCTATCCGATCTTGAGGCCTAAGTGTTGTCGATGGTTTCATTTGCTTCTCTACCATCTTACGCCCTGCCGCCTCTGTAGCTTCTTGCGGGATTGCTCTGACGGGTGCTTTCACAGTTTCCATAGCGACATTTACAGGGTTAATCATACGGCCAGCAGTTGCAATAGACTGACCAGTTTTAGCCATCCTAGGAAGTTGTGCAAGCATACTACCACCGCCCTCAAGTGCTACACTTAAATCTAAAGCCATAGGACCAGGATTCTCTGCTAAATTGCGCTTGAAATCCTCATAGCCTGTTTTCTCTGTCAAGCCCCATTTGCCTAATACTTGCTCCATAGCTTGGTTAGCGGCTTGTTTCTGTTCTGGGTCTTGCATAAATTCTGGAAAAGCTTTTTCTAAAACACCATTGGCTACTTTGGCAAGTTCACCAACAGCACCAACAGGGTTAGCAACAACAGCAGAACCAATGTCTTCCACTGTACCGGCTAATGATGGCAAGAAGTTCTGCCAACCCTTCACAAGTGCCTCACCTAAAGTATAAGATTTATTAGGAGCAGAAACATCTTGCTCTTGCTTATCATCAATCCCGCCTGCCGTTGGGTCGAATACATCACCTATAACTGCTTTTTGCTCTGGTTTAATCGCAGTAGTAGGGTCGAAAACTGGGCCAAGTTTTGAGTTGTTAGCCATTTTTTATTTCCCTTGCGCTACGAATTGTCGCCATTTTTTATCAACAATAGACATATCACCGCCACTTTCCTGCCACTTCTGTCTATAATTTCCGTATGTTATTGGCGCACCTTTTTTACCTACAGCAAAATATGGTAACTTTCTGTTATGTGCAAGATACGATTTTTCTGCGGCCTCAAAGTTTTTCCTTGATTCGCCATTTTCCTTAACATACTCAGATATATAACCCATTCGACCTTCTGTCCGGTCAGCTATTTCGTCTAAATAATCAAGCATAAAAAGGTTGGCTTCTACTGTCTTACCCATACCACCAAATGTCTTTAATGCCCGTTGTGCATCACCCTCAGTCTGTGGGCCTTTCTGTTCTTTTAACGCATTAAGAAGTTGCTTAAATGTGGCAACCTCAAATATCTGGCCCTTAGATGGGTCTGGTAGGTTTAGTGTTTCTGGATTAATCCCGAACCCTTCAGCATACGCGGCGACTGCATTTGTTAATGGAGCAAGCGCACCTGTTTCAAGCCCAGACTTAATAGTAATCCGCTGAAGATCGTATGAAGACCTAGCATCATTAGCGGCTTTTGCCGCAGTAGTATAATCACCCCACCGATTAGCAGCATTTGTTTCTAGGACTTCTGCGAATTTCTTTGTGTCTCCACCTGTATTCACATTAACTAAAGATTTAGTCGGCTTTGATGGGCCTACATACACTGGTTTTGTTATATCAGAAACGTCATATAAGCCAGCCTCGCCCTGCGGCCCTTTGCCTAAATCTTTCAACAATGGTTTTTTACTAGGGAACGCTTTGGCATACTCAAACGGACGCTCAACTTGCGCCTGTACTGGGTTCTGCCTGTATGCTTCTTTGAAGTCGGCAGTGTTTTGCAGGGCGTTCACACCCAACTGCGCCGACTGCTGTTGAATATCCCTAAGAGCGTTCTGTTTCGCAATCTGCTGACGGTTTAACTTGTCACTAGCAATCCAGCGCTCTGTTTCCATCATTTTACCGAATGGGTCTATATTGTATTGAGGCATAATTAATAATCTCCCTGAACAGGGCCATATTGTGCGTCGTTCTGCCACTGAAGATTCTTTAAGTAGTTTTGCTGTTGCATGTAAGCAGGTAGTCCTGATAATTGTTGCATACCTTGTCCTATCATATTCTGCCGGTTGTTTCCTTGGTACATATTCGACATGGCGTTAGTATTGCCAGCCCTCGTGTATGCGTTTGCAAGAGCCGAGCCATACTGTTGAGCGCCTTGACCTGAAGTCGCCGCTTGGCCTTGACCTATCTTAATCCGGTCGATAATCTTAGCGTATGAGTCGTCTTGTTCTGACATATCCAAACCACGCCCCATTTCACCTTGAGCGTAATTTAACACGTCAGGGCTAAACTGACTCAGTTGACCAAGAGCCTCGCCACCTAATTGCTGACGGTATTGGTACTCAGGGGTTTGTCTGAAGTCGTAGCCGTCACGTAGAGAGTTAACACCACCGTAGCCAAATTCCATATACGGTTGATTGCGCCGTGTTTGGTCTTGGAATATGTCAGTCTGTAACTGCGTGTTTAGGTCTTGAATGTATGCTTCATTTTCAGCCGCAGATATTCCAGCAGCGTTTTGAGCCTGACCACCAAGAACACCACCGGCAATACTAGCTATTCCACCTACTAAGCCACCTAATCCCATTATCTGCTCCCTATATAGTTGGCTAAACCAGAACCGAATTGAGCCGCATTACCATAAGCGTCTGCTCTATTCTGTCCGTAGTTGAGTGCGTTACGTGAGGAAATATCACCGTAGTTACCGTAAATACTACTTGCACCTTGGCCGAAGTTTTGACCGGCTGTACCTATTTGGCCTACAGCACCTTGGCCGATCTTGACGTTGTTTAAGTTTTGCTGGTATTGACGGTTCGTATCTTCGCTAGTTAAATCATTTACAAACCCAGCAAGGTAGTCTCCCGTGTTGGAGGATTCAAACATACCGCCAGCGGCCTGAGAACCAGCAATAGTGTTGCCACCTTGTCGTAGTTGCTCGTTGAAATTAGGGCCACGTTTATAATTTCCGAAGTTAGCCAAAGACTGAGTGCCTAAATCAGAATAAGGCTGATTCATCTGTTGCGTTTGTATATACTGGTCACGTAAAGCGTTAATGCTTCGCTCTGCCGAACCTCTGGCAATTGCTTGTGTCTGCTCTTGGGCATACTTAGCACGATTACCGAAAAGGTCTAGCGGATCGCCAATAGTAGAAATAGCTTGGCCTGTATTTGAGCCAAGATCATATCCAGCCCCAGTGGCTAAATGGCCTTGACCAGGGGAGAAACTATCTTGCCAACTCCAATCATGGTTAGTCCAGTCGTGGTTGCCACCACCTACACCACCGGCATACATACCACTGTTAGCACTTAGAAAATTTGTTGTTGTGTTGTCTACGGCCATGCTTTACTCCTTAAATCTGCTTCTGCGTTATATTTAATGTTAAATCATATAACGAAATATGAGCATCGTCTTTGTCTGCTGTAAACGCTAGTTTAATAACGTCACCGGCTTCTAATTTTGCGTTGTACCGTCCGGAACTAGAGCCGATAACACCTAAAGCAGTTATGTCTCGATCCCAAAGGTCTTTTACTTCAGAATCGTTGATAAACAGCCCTAACTCGTATGACGCAATATCACCTGCGAAACACGAAGTAACTGACAGTTCATAGTTACCAGTTTGAAGGATTGTTATTTCTCCGGTCGCCTCGTTTATCGTAACGCCTTTATTTGGATATGCTGTTATGTTGGTTACATCAGTGTAACTTCCAGCGGTTACAACGTAGTAAGTCGGTTCTTCGATTGAAATGTAGTCAACGTACATAAAGTGCGTTTTATTAGGAGCGGAACTATGGTAAATTCTTAAACGGACTTCACCGGCAGAAATATATTTAGCGTCAGTTGGTAAATTGAAAGTCAATGAGTATTCTGCTGAAGTGGATGGGAAGTCTGTACCAGCAACTGTAACTCTATCCCAAGCAGAACCTACAAAATCCCAGATATACAGAAATACGCCATGTCCTGTGTTCCCTTCATAATAGCCAAGAAAAGACATTATCTCAGGTGGATTAACAAGGCCGGTAAACGAAAACTGTATGTCAAATCTCTCGCCAGTTCCACCACCGTTTTCTTCTTGAACAGTCAGATAAACTTGGTTCTTAGTGTATGTATCTGCAACCGTACCGGATGTAATCGTACCTGTCGGAACAGTAACGGAAGCCGCAGTCATTTTGGGGCCAGGATGCTTTTCAAACCCACCGTATGCCGATTGGTTTAATAGTTCGCTAATGCGTTGCCGCCAGCGATCAATGTTGTTGAATGCTTTAGGTGGTGTAACGAATAAATCCATTATCTAACCACCTCAAAGGTTTCCATCATTGGTGACATGGTAAATGGTGCGTCTGAAGTTATCTCTAATTCGTATTGACGCATATAGTATTGACCTAATCCAGTAGTGGAATATCTGAATTGATTATTCGATAACTTGTATAATTTAATCGGTCTGTATGACCATGTGTTTGTATTCTCGTTACGCCATTTAAAAGACATAATCAAAGACGGGTCTGCAACTGTTACGTTGTCTATCTCAATCCTGCCGGAGATACGTGAAGTCTTCTTGCGGTTTTCAGACGTGCCACGATCAATATACCCAGTTGTTAATACAGTTCTGATAGTTTCTGCGTTATCTGTATAAGTGTTAGTGTCAAAACTGTAAATCTTGCCAGACTTGCTATCACCAATGAGCATCTGGCCCCAACCTTCACCGGAAGCGTAAGTCGAAGAGAAAGCCCTGTATAGTTCGTCTTCTGCGTTCAATTCATCCCAATAACTAATCTCGTACCATTCGTCTTTGTCTATGTCGTATAGAAACGACTTCTCAGCCTTTGGTAATAGGCACATGTAGTAAAAACGTCCAGCAGAGACAACGTAGCGCCCTCTAGCGTCCGTTAAATCCAACTCTTGCAGGAACTTAGTTAAACCTCTAGCGTTCTGTTGTGGGAGGGCTACGGCTTGATTACCGTTTAGCATAACGAGTTGTTTGTATTCGTCTAACCATATCCAACGATCACGGCAATAGGCTGTAGCGTGTTTTGATATAACGCCACGTTGCGTATATTCCTGTGATTCTGGAACGAACGGAGTAGAACCATTATCCCGCCAACTTTCTAGCGTGTTAGCACCGAACAGCATTAAGCGGTCATTCTCTACATAAAGCCCTAACAGTTTATCGTTTTGCGCTTCAGCAGTAGCAAATCCGCTATAAACAGTTCCGTCACCGGCCTCTGAATAATGAAAACGTGCGTCAAACGCTAAGTCATTGCAAACTAATCTGCGGTTGATAACAGCAACGTGGGTAACTTGTGTCGGCCATGAAGAGTTTTGAAGGTAATCTGTTTTATTAATAACACCTGTGACAAATCCAGAAGCCTCTGCGTCTGGGTCGCTATTGGTTGTTTTAATGTATAAAGTGTTACTGCCAAGGCTATTCTGATCGCCCCACCCATATTCACCGTCAACCAAAGAACCGACAGTACCTTCTGTAAGTGATACGCTATTTACTTTTACAATATTTGGCTTACTAACTAAAGCTGAACCTGTATAATAATACTCACCAAATACAGCCTTAATATAGCCAGATGCTTGCCCGTCTGGATCACCCGTAGCAACCTTAACGTATAGGGTGTTGGCACCTAGAGTATCTTGGTCTCCCCATGCGTATTCACCATCTACCAATGAACCTAGAGTACCCAAAGTCAAAGTAACGCCACCGGCGGTTATCGAGTCAGGTGTCCTTGGTGCGTCTGTGCCAGTGTAATAATACTCTCCTGCTGTTGTTGGTGAGTCAGTCCATAGGTCTGTTGCGCCATCAGATAACTCTACATCAAAACCTGTCCATAAATCTGAAGAGCCATTTGATAGCGTAATGACGGCAGTTAAATCTAGCGGTATTCTTATAATCCTACCACCATTAGCCGCCATCACAAAATCACCGAAGTCTCCGAAGGTTACTAAACTGCCTAGCTCAGGTATGCCATCTCCGGTTATATCTGTTTTCGTGCCAGTTTTGTCAACTGTAAATATCTTCTGGCCGGATACGGAAATAGTAATATTATGCTTGGGAGAGTAGAACTCACCGACAACAGCGGCAGCAGTGCCTAAGTCAACGAAAAGTGACTGACCTGGACGACGTGTTAAATTACCAAGTTCGTCAACAACACCGTTCTTGCAAGTGTAGTTAATCCCGTTTAAAAACTTGCTATCGGTGTTTTTATTGCTTCCGCTGAATGGTATCGGTAAAGTAGGCATTAATGGCCCTCATCTTGCTCTATGGAATCAATAGAATGGTTTTCGTCGATTGACTCTAAAAAATAGTCTACTACTTTCCGTAACGGATAACGCCAAGGGATAACACCATTATGCCGGTGCTTAGTCTTACCTATCCGACTGCTGATAGTTTCGTCTGGATCACCGGCAAGGATAGCGTTAACGAATTGGTCTAACCCTATAAGGACATTTATTAAATACTTGCCCATAAAGCACCTAAATCGTCGGAGTTACTTAACGCTTCTGCTGTGGTTTGTTTAAACTCATGCGCAGCAGGTATATCGCTTTCTAATATCTCTGCTTCTGTTTTACCGCAAGGGCCGGTGCCGAATGGGTAAAAACTGCCATCTGTATGTTTTACGATATAATGCATTACTGATCTCCAAATGCTGTAATATAAAAAGGTAATGTCACGCCGCTGTCTAAAGTTGAAGCATCATATGTGTAAAAAGTGAAAGAAATGGAACCTGCTAATTGTGATGTTATATTAACTCCTGTAACAGCAGCACTACCTACATATGGAGTTATAGTAACAGCGTAATCAGCACTTGAAAAGTCAACAGCCCAATTAACAGTTTTAGTCGTTGTTCCTGAAACACTAGAAATATTATATCCTGCGCTAACTGTTGTTCCTGTAATATCACCCCACGCTTTACACGCTGATGGATGCGATTGCTGCACACTTGGGGTAACAGCTTTTTCTGTTGATGTAGCCGCCTCTTGTTCTGCCTGTGATGCGCTTGTTACATTAGTTGCCGTAGTAGCTAGAGTTGCTGTGTCAGCATTGCCTGTTAATGCACCTGTCACATCACCTGTCACATCACCTGTGAAGGTCGCGTCTGTTCCGTCTGTACCACCGCTCAAAACAAGCGTTCCGTCTGTTGCCTCAACTCCTGTTGCTTCTAGTGATGTTGAACTACCACCGACGGTTGCTGTTATTGTTGTCCCAAATAACAAAGAGGTAGATGTGTATGCAATACCTGTAGAAACGCCAGCACCATACCATTGAACCCCGTCTGTAACGTATTGCTGGCTACCACCGTCTGCTAATGTTTGTGATGCAACTCCGTCGATAGTTTCTGAATCAGAGCCATCAATAGTCAAAACAGTGCTAGAAGAACCCGTGTTCTTAATCGTGATGGGAGCCACGGCGGTGCTGACTGGGGGGAGGGTGATGGTAAATGTCCCGCCATCAGTCTTGCCTAAGATATAATCATCGTCTGCCGTAGCTTGATAATTAGCCGTCTTTTCAACAGTTGATGTATTCCTTGCCTGAAACTTTAGGTTATCAAGTGTGTAGCGAGTCGTGCCAGCTGCGTTCTTGACGATAAACTTATACACCCCGTCAAGATACACTTGCGCTTGGCCTGAACTATCCAACGTCACGGAAGTAATCGCAGAGGCTTTGTCTTTATCTTCCCATGCGTTCTTAGCGTTCAATGTACCGGCAGAGTAAAACTCAACAGTACCGGAGGCTAACCATTCGTCTGTTGTTGGATCGCGATACCCTAACAGCATCATGCTATCTTGTAAGGCTCTGGTAGACATATTTAATCCTTATCCGTAAAAGTAATCGCCGGTTATATCGTAATCACGGTTAACGCCAGCACTGGTTATTCTTGTTTTAGTTCGTTTAGTAGGAGTAGTGTGTAGTCTCTTTAACTTTTTAAGCGAATCGTCAGCAACCATAGCCGTCTCTTGTCCGACTGTCTCACCATATCTGTTGGCAATAGCAATAGCCAAGTTGTATTCAATGGCTTGCTCGTATTCAGGTGGTAAATTCAAGTCGTCGTTAGCAGAGCTATAAACAGCCAAAGGTTTAACACTATGCAAGTGTAATTCGTAATTGCTGTCTGGTTGCGGGTAGAAAGTAAGCGTACCGCTAGGATAGGTAGGCTCATACAATACCTCGTAAGGTCTGCCAGTTGATCCAGACTTATTCAAGCGGCTTGCGTACCACTCTCTATCCATTATTTTAACGGGGTAATCCTGGTTATTCTCTCTTACGAAAGCAAACGTGATTCTGTTGGGCCTCGTAGTGTCGAAAGTAGCACCACTACCAATGGCATACTCAGACGTTCCAGAAACAATAGAAAGAGTCTCTTTAGTGATAGCATGAACGCCTTGACGGTCTACAGACCAAGCAGCGAGCATTTGATTAAGTACACGCAACCCTTCCGCAGTCTGGAAAGCCTCAAGAGACTCACCGGCAGGAGTTATGTTACCTAGTCTAAATGATCCCTCTATTAATTCAGCAACTTTAGCCATTTTCTAACGCCTCTATCTCTTTAATTAGGTTTGGCTTGCTTTTTCTCTTATCTAAATCGACCTCAAACAGCGCCTTAGCGTACTGTAGAAGTTCGCTTTTATCCATGTCTTCAAGTGAGCATTCTTCTTCTTCGACTTCTTCAACCTTAACTGGTACTTTTTCGACCTTGACAGATACCTTTTCGACTTCCCAGCCGTCAACAGGCTGAACGTCTTTCTTGCCCCACTTGTCGGGAGTGTCTAGCCATCCGTCTTTAATATATTCATCTACTTCGTCAAGTCGTACTTTAACTCCACTTGCCAAGTCTTCTTTATATAGCCACATGTACATCTGTTTAGCCTTTCTTATGCTCGGCGTAGTTGCCTGTGTAAGCCTTCTCACCGATATGTTTAATAGTAGCGTCCGTTAATACGTTTATCTCGCCTCCTACGTCACGCCAGCGCCTACAAAACGTATAATCTTCGCCCCAATACCTTCCACCGTGTAGTTGGAAGTCGAATAAAGCGTGGAATCTTTCACCTTCATTCTCGTATAGTGTTTCTGGGTATCTGTTAATCATTCTTTCGATCACATTGCGTTTCAGGCACATAAAGCCAGTACCTACTGCATCAGCTTTAATCCAATCGCCTAATGTATCGTTTGTTACACAATGATAAGTAACGTCTTCGCTTTTACTACGATATGCACATGCTGAAAAATCGTTTTCTGACTTAATTAACTTGACAAAATCTAAAACGTCCCATGCCATATCTGAGTCAATGAAAAACAGTACATCAAACCCGCTATCCATAAAACGCTTGACTATCTCGTTACGGGCTTTCGGCAACACTGAGCAACCAGTGTGCATGTCAACTTCCACCGTATAGCCTAGTTTATCCAGGATAAGGCGGGTTATCATGAGGGAGCGGATGAACTCTGCACCCGCCCCCCCATACATCGGAATACCGATATAAACCTTCATTTAAGCGTCAATCAGTCCAAAAGCTACAAGCTTTGCACGAATTTCAGCCAGTTCCAAAATAACGGTAGCAACGTCAGTTCCAACCGTTACTGTCATAGTCGGTTGTGCAACCGGAGTCACACCATACAGACTAACTTTTTCTGATGTCGATGAGCCAAACGTTGCGCCATCACTCAGACCTTTACCAATAACTTCACCTGCCATGATATATTCCTTTTAATTAAGGGGCTGAGTTAACAGCCCCATGTTAGTGTTAGCCGATAATCCGACATGCTTGCGAAGGACGCTGTGCCAATGAGCCGAAGAAAATATCAAGGCGCATAGGATGTTGAGCGTTGTTAATGTCGTACTGACGCAGCAAGCGAATATTCAAACCGTCTTGCTCCATCTGACCTTTAAACGACACGTCCGAAGGCATTTCGAGTTTAGCAGTTGCAAAAGTATATGCGTCTTTGCAGAAGCTAAGGTTAATCGGGTAGTCAGTAGCGTCGGTAGTAGCAGCAGAAGCAACATTACTGAATACGATAGCAGCGCCATCTTGCGGGAATGCGTCGATGGTTTGCAGTGCGCCAGAAGTGTACATTGCCGGAGATACGCTTACGTCACCTTCGTTAGAAACAGCAGTAAAGTCAGCGGTTACAACAAAATCTTGCAACTGGCCAGTAGACTGCTTGGTTTCTGGGTTAACACTGTAAACACCAGCAACCGTAAACGTCTCGCCCTGCTTGATCGTATCCGTCGCGTTCGTAAACCCGTCTAAATGTATGACAGTGCTTCCAGCAGTTGCAACAGTACCGTCAACAACGATAGTACCAACACGGCTACCAGTGGTCAGAACAGGAACGTTTTGGCTCATGAAGAACTCTGAACCTAGCGCCATACCCATTTGGCCGGTAGTGTATTGCTTGCTGATCTCACTAGCGTTGTTAAACAGACTTTTCAGACCGTCAACTGTGCGAGCTTGAGCAACAGGGTTAATGACAGTACAGCGACCATCAAGAGGTGCGGCGAAGTTGCTCATCTTGGCCATTGCGTCCAGATATACCTGAGCAGAAGCCGGAGTCGTTGCCGGAGTACCAACTTGATTGTAAGTTGCTTTAACCATCTTAGTGAAAGTAACGCTATCTACTTCAGAAGCGAGACGCTTGACAGCAGGAGTGATAAAGCGGTTGGAGAACTCTGTAATGTCCGTTGCCAAATCAGCATCGGTAAAGTTCATGTCAACGCCACGTACCGAACCGATGGTCAGTGTGTCTGATTGCTCTGACTGATCTTGAGCGTTCAGAGTCCAATCACTACGGACTGTGTACTGGTTAGGTTGCTTGATACGCAAAGAAGCACCGCGAGGCCGTCCGGCAATAGTGGTGTCTTTGTCGTGCTGCTTATCAATGTTCTTGATAAACGGCAGGGAGTTGTGGAGAACACGCAAACTTTCTGCTGTGATCTCGTCAATTGTCAAAAGTGAATTAGCCATGATTTATTCCTTTTATCGCCCGAACTCTTCCTTATTACGAGCCGCAGCCCATTTTGCGAAGTCTTTTGTCGGGTCAAGTTTAGTTGGTGTTGAACCTTTAGCACCAACCGGCTTTATCGGAGCAGTAGCATTACTGACTCTCTTTGCTGGTTTAGATGCTAGTTTAATTTCCAGTTTAGCGATTGCGGCAGCTTGCTTGAGAGGATGCATTTTGCTAATAGCGTCCGACTCGTTAATATTACTGCCTAAGTAATAAGCAATCTCATGCCCGATTTCTGAATCGGTGATAATGTCTGCCATTTGCGGTGTAATCGTAAGGTCTGGATTTTCAATCGCGACTTCTTCAAAGTCATCGTATGCCGTTACACCCTGGACTAAAGTAGACTGCCGTTTACTTTCAAAGTCTTGATACACTTGCTCTTGTTGCGCCCGCTTTTGTTGTTCTGCGGTGAGTTTTGCTTGGCTTTTAATAGCCTCTTGAACCTTCCAGTCAGTCAAAGCGTCTACGTACTTTTCGTCGTCGTAGTCAAACTGCTCTAGTGTAGGCTTTGCTGTGTTGGTCGGTTGTGCAGGACGTTGTGCTAATTGTTGCTGAGCCGCCTGAAGCTCTCTTTCTAAATCGTACTTTTGCCGTGTGATCTTGTCGATGCGCTTCTGAACGCCTTTAGGGAGTGCGGCTTTCTTTGGTTCGTCTACCTCTTGCTCCGCTTGCTCTATTTCCTCGACAACTTCTTCTTCAACGGCTTCTTCGGTAGTGGTCTCTTCTACCTGCTCTTCAACGACCTCTTCTGCAACGGTTTCTTCCGTTGGTACTACTTCTTGCTCTTCCATCGTGTTTCCTTTCGCCTTGTTAGTATGAACAAGTACATTGCCCTCTTATGAGGTGGGTTATCTAATATCTATCGGTATTTCGTCTAATATCCCAAGTTTTTCTGCGGCTACCAATCTATGATGACCGTCGTATATCATTGCTCCACTATCTGCGTCTGCGGCAAGAATCATCGGTGGCTCTACTGGTTCACCGTTTTTATACTTCCGCATGTATTCTGCAACAGCATCACTATCTATGTTAGCGTTTTCACCCCATATTTCGTCGAGGTTGTTTGTGCCTGTTCCTTCTTTTAGTGTGGTGCGTCTGTACCCTTCTGGCGGGTTTCCGGTTGTTTTGAACGCCCCCACCTTCTCGCCATCCAAAGCCCCTCGTTCATCTCTAACCAACCTACTCAAAGCGTTACCACTTCCACGTTTAGCAGGGTGTGCCAACTTACCAAACTTACTCAAAGCACCGGCAATAGCAAACGGGCCGTCAATATACGGGTCAGCAACCATCCCCAACCCTGTGCCGTAATCCAACCCTTGTTTGTAATCTCGGCCAATATCCTGCGAGCGTTGTGCTATATCTTGCTCTCTGTGCAAACCTAACGACCTAACAGCGCCGCGTGGTGTTTCTCGTAACTCGCCAGGAGTGTACGGGTCTTGTGGAGCCATCTGCTCTAGCAACCATTCAGGAGCCGCTTGAATAGAATTGATATACGCATCCTTCACACCTTGCCAAACGTCGGCAGTATTCCTTTTATCCCAAGGATTGCCGTGTGATATTCTGCGGGTATCTCGTAGAGCGTTGGGCATTACTGTCCTCTAAGTGCTTCAGCGATTGCTCGTTTCTTGGCGTTGATGTTGTCGAAAATATCTTCGGCTTCGTAGTAAGTTTCAGGTTGTTGCGGAATAGCCATACCAGCGCCTTGCATCGGCTCCATTTGTTGCATATTCGGGTCTTGAGCACTACCTAGGATATACGGCTCGCCATTTTCGGGGAACACTAATTCGCCCATATCCAGCGGCTCAACCTCTTCAGCGGCAGCATAATAGCCCTGTGGTTGATACCTCTGGGCGTACTGTTGGGCATACTGGCGCATCTCAGCGTCGTTAACGTCCATATACCTGCGGAAGTTGTCTCTTAGTGCGTTACGATATGGCATTGTTTAATCCTTGCGCTCGTATACGTAGCAATTAGCGGAAGCAGAGTCTTGAATTAACGCGACTTTCATCGGTACAGCGTCAGTGCCAGCAGGTACAGGATAATCAACCATTACGCCAGCAGGGAGGAAGATTGAATCGCCCCACACCTTTTCCGTAGTAGCAGCGGCCACCGGAACAGCGGCAACTTGCGCCCATGCGTCAGCCAATGCGTAAAACGTGACTGCTTTCGTGTCTTTGCTCAATGTCAGCCCAGCATCGCTAGTACCATCAGTGGTAATAAACGAACACCTACTGACAAACATTAAATTATCGTTACCGTATGATCCCATTTAGTTCACCTCTTTTGCGGGCTTGCCTAAAGCGCCCAAGTCCTGTTGTATTTTGATTTCCGTAACCACGTTATCTAAGTCTTCGCCTTCTGTCTCAACTTGCGTCTTAACAGTGTCAGCCTGAATTTTAGCCATCTCTAGTTGCATCTTGGCAAGCTCAACCTCTTTAGTCTTGAGGTCTATTTGCTGGCCTTGCATAGCCATCCGCAATTGCGCTTCTTGTATCTGCGCTTGTTTCTGTTGCTCTTGTTGTTGCTGTTGCATCGCCTGTTGCTCTTCTGGGCTTAAATCGTTCAAGTCTTGCTCGATCAATCCAGGAGGTAACAACTTCTTTGCTCGTTTGGCAATCTCTTCAGCTCCAGGCCAATCAAGATTCTTAGCAATCAAGTCCATGAAGTTCTGGCCGAATTGCGGATTCATCTGAGCGAATTGCATCATAGCGTCTGCGGCTTCAACCCTTTGTGTCGAATAGGCTGGGCCGACATTTACAACAACATCATACTTGCCACGTGTCAGGTCATTGATAACCTGCTTACCGGCTTGATTGAGTACGGTCTTATTGACTTCGTGGAACTCTTCTGCACCATCTTCACCAAGAACTCTAACCACTCTTTCGGTGTCGTAGATGTACGGGATCAAGTCAACCATAATCCTACCGGCATGACGTAGAGCTCTACTCAGGTTATCCATGTAAACGAAAGTAGCAACATCACCTTCACGTTGCCGCATCAATATAGCTCTACCGGAAGTCTCGTTCGACCTCGCACCTAACGAAGCGTTAAAAAGTCCGGTAGTAGATTGAATGTCGTCAGCAGAGATACTAGCTTCTGTTTGCGCTCCAATGTCAGGCACTGAGCCGCCAAGTCTGGTAGGTAGTCCGTCAGGAGTTGCGTTGACTTTCAGGTAAGGCTTAGGAACGCGATGCATATCATCCCATTCAGCCTCATGTCCGTCTATCATAGCGTCAGTAACCATATACGGCTGACGTGGCGCTTGTGCTACTGTTTCGATTGCTGTAGACCGCATCCAGTTGTAAATCTTCTGAGCGTCTTTAGCGTCACGGATAGCAGACTTGTAAATCATCGTGCCGTCTACCCATCGTTCATCACCCCAAACACCGACGATTGGAATGTATCTACCGTCTCTATCGGCTTTCTCAAGGATTTTGTGGCCGGTCATCAAGCACCACTTAATCTTATTACAAGTGGCTTTGCGTTCTTTAACGATACGAACAGGCTGACCAGTTTGAGCGTCAATCAGAAATTTACCGCCTTCGTCTTCGTTGATAGCGTCTTTTACTTCTTCGGCAGAGACAACCTCACCGGACTCTAATTGGTAAATGAGCTTCTCGTACTCTTCCTTGTACCAATACTCGGCAACTCTGACATGCTCACCTGTGTACCATTGTGATTGGTCGTCGGCATAGGATGATTCCCAATTAGCAGGAACAGCGTCAGGATAGAGGGCTTCAAACTCTGCTTTAGCTAAAGTTTCCTCTACAAAGACATATCGTGCGTCTTCTTTGTCCTGGCGTTTAGCATAGGGATCGTAAGTGACTGAGAAGGGGTCTAGGATGCGCTCTATTGTAATATCTTGCTCAAAAGCGTCATCACTAGCATAGTCGGTATTAATACGGAAGAAACCGAAACCACCACCTGAGCATTGCTCAAATGACGTATCATAGGCTGATTCAGCGTCTGATTGCTGTTCGATGTTTCTGATAAGCCCTGTGTATATTTCGGCTACATCTGGGTCTGATTCGGAGTCTACAGGTTGGATTTTGATAGAAGGGCGGTTCTGGCGCTGGTCTCCGGTAATCTGCTTTTGAACACCGGCTAACTTATTAATGACCAAGCATGGGCGATCTTCACGGTCTTGTAGCGAGGCATCATCCCATTGCTGACCGTCAAGCATCTTAAAGTCGTCTTCAGCAGCACGGCGGTTGTCTTCCCATGCCTCGGACGCTTCTTGATAACGCTCTTTGGCTAATCTTAGTAATTCATCGTCTTTTTTGGACATTTAATTTCCTACTGGCTCGTCGTCACGACAGTCATTGGAAGGTTAAAGTTAATTCCGGTACTTATAACATATCTGGTAGTAAATGTCAAGAGGATTCACATGCTCTGCCAACTACCACGTCTCTTTGGCGGTGCTGGTTTATGCTTCCGCTTGCCGTATTTCATAATAGCCTCAAGAGCATAACGGATAGCGTCCATAATATGATTGTGCTTATCAAGAATGACCGTCGTAACTTCATTCGTCAGCCTGTCTCTCTTGTAGCGATAGAGCTTTGACTCTTCGATAGCGTACTTGCAACGTGGATGAATAACAATCTCTTCGTAACTTCTCATGTGAGCAACACCGTCTTCTACTGAGCCTTTGCCCTTCTCACACGATCTAACTTTAAAGCCATGCTTGTTCATGTAACTGATAGTCTCAGGTCGAGCGTTATCAGCAGTAATCATGTATTGCCTAGCACCAGGAACTGAATCGAATAGCGATGGTGTTGCGTCTATGTCAACGCCTAAGCCCCATGCTTCATGTTCTATATACAACGACCTGCCATTTATCCAGCATTTAACTAATGTCGTCGGGTCTTGACTAAATCCCCAGTCAGCACCAAGATACGGCCCATCCCATTCTGTTTCTGGTGTGAACTCTTCTATTGAGACTTTACCGGCAAGTACTTGATCGTCTGAGTGTAAGACGCAGTTGCCTTCCCAAATGTGGGAGTAAGCGTCTGGATCGACTTTTGCCAGATAGTCTTTTTCATCTTTAAGTACATCGGGAAACCAAGGGTTATCTCGCCAACCTACCTTAACAACCTTTGCGCTGTCAGGTGGGTCAACTATGAATCGTTGATAGGTTTCGTCTTCTTCTAAGTCAGGGTTGAGGCTAACCCATATCTCTGAGCCTTCCTTACGAATAGTTGGTATTAGTATTTCCCAACTGCGCTTGGTGACTGCTTGTGCTTCCTCTACCCAAACTCTGTCAATACCTTCAAACGACTTGATAGACGTTGCTGTTTGGTCTGATAAGCCGCTGAAGATGAACTTACTACCGTTGACACAATTAATCTCTGTCTTGAGTACTTCAAAGTGTGACGATAAGCCTAACGCTTTGATTTGGTCTTCTAGTAACTGGTGAACAGACTCCTTGATAGACTTCTGTACTTCTCTAGCGCAGAGAATACGTAAAGGACTCGATACAGCTAACGCCAGGAGCGTCTTAGCGTATGCCCATGACTTTGCACCACCTCGGCCACCGTAAGCAACTTTATATCTGTGCGGCTCAAGTAGGAACTCAAAGCACTCTGGTATTTGTAGTTTAGCTATCCTCTGGTCTGACAAGTGTAAACTCGATTCTATTGACTAGCGGGTTGTCTTCGTCACCGCTTACAATTACGTCTTTCGGCAGCATGGGTTTTACGAAGTTAGCGTAGAACCACATTGGTTCATCCTTAGCTATGTCGTATAAGCTCTTGTCTTCCTTCTCAAGCCTTTCGGCAGCGTTGAGAACCATTTGCTTTAGGTTCTTGGTAACTTTGTCTTTTGAGCCTTTTGGTCTTCCGCCTTTATGAGCGTGGTCTTTTATATTTGGGTTTCCTCTACCCATAACAAGTTCCTTTAAGTAATTAACTTAGAACGGCCATAGTTTAATAGCTATCCACACATAGAACGCACCAGTGATAAGACTGCTGATACTATAAGCTCCATCGTCTTTTCCGTAACCAAGAAAGTGGAGGCAAACTATATGTGATAATGACATGCAAATACTGCCACCAAGTAACCATACTACAAACAACCATGTCTGTTCCATAACGTCATCTTTCTATTGGAAGGGGATGCAGGATTTGAACCTGCGGAATGCTTGGATCAAAACCAAGTGTGTTAAGCCTCTTCACCAATCCCCTAGTTATGCGTCCAAGTAATATCGTATGCTATCTCTGCCCATAAGTTATCACCGCAGTTTTGACACATACCATCTTGCTCTATCTCTTTGTCTGTTAGGTCGCGGCCACATTCAACACCGTCGCTATCCTGGCATCTGCAAATATCGTCAGCCATACCCTTACCCTTTCAGTTTACTCTTGCTCCATATTGTCTAAGAGTTGTTTAATATACTTCTCCATTGCTTTCTTGGCTTTGCGTAGTCTCTTGGCTTTCTTTCCGTTCATCTGTTATCCGTCTGTAAAGAATGCGTATAGAAGTATAATGATTATGATTGCTTCGCCCCAACTCATAAGCCACCAGCCTTTCCGTATTTACCTACTCTAGTTTTAGCTGGCACTGCTATCAATTTCGTGGCGTATGCTCCACACTCACAAGTCGTAAAGTCGGAGTCGCATAGTTTGTCGAATGTCTTGCCGCACTTCTTATGTAGGCAAGTGTAGGTATTGTTTGCCATGTTATACGCTTTCTATTCCAATGGTGCGTATAACCATACAATTGGAGTCGTAGGCCATACACTTGTTGTTTTATTTGCAACTACTTAGTTTCTGTCGTCACCTTACAGCAGTCTGTGCCACATGCGTCTATGTCCGTGAAAACGCAACCGCTTGACTTCTCAAACTCTACACATGGTTCGTCGTTCAGTTTAATGCCGGTTACTAAGCCTTCGTCGAATGCGTCCTCTTGTAGCTCTTCTATCTGCCTGAGCATGTCTAACGCTTCTGGTCTTGATAGTGCTATGAGGTCTTCTAGGTTAATTTCCATTGGTGAACTCTATCTTAGAAACAGCTTGCTCTAACGCCTCAGTTATACCATAGATAAGCCTAGTACATTCACCACGCTGGTAATCACTGACTATCATAGTGTCGATAAATAGACAGTCTCTGAATAAATTAGAAACTGCTCTCATTTTAGCAAGGTTGGTAACGAGAATATACTCTTCCTCTGTCATCTCCTTAACCTTTCTATATCGTCGGCTTAAACTTCTCTAACTCTGCCATACATTGTTCGTTGTTGAGATATAACGCCTTGCTAACCTCTACCAGTACGTTGTATTGAAGCGCTAGGTCTTCGTATGCCTGAGCGCAACCTTGTAGGGAGATAGAGCAAGCGTCAAAATTAATTGTAGCGAGGTTTGTCTGCTTCTGGCATTCCTGGTGGTTCGGCACACAAGCCGGTGAAGTCATCGACAATATCGGTATGAAGAATAATATCAACCAGCCCTTCCTCATTGATCTCTGCCTCCATCTCAACGCAGACTTCCTTAGTTGCTCGTTTACCCATCGTGTTCAATTCGCTTACTTTCTCTGCGTATTCTGCGGTTCATCTGCTTTTTTATCTTCTTACAGACTCCGGCACGACTTGTATAACACATGACATTACGCCAGCCAGTTACAACGTCGTACTCAGCACCGTCTTTTAGTTTTTCCTTATGACCCATCATGTCATATCCACAAAAGGTAATCGCTCTGTTCGTATAAACCCTACATCCCGTTTGCGATCTGGGTCTTTACACGTACCTTCACCACGAAATGTATAAACGTCACAACGCCGACTACCGTTAGGACAATTCTCCCTGTCGATACATGCGGCGCAGCATTCTTCTATCTCGCAGTTTTGGTCACACTTTTCCATTAGCTTCTTTCGTAAGAGTTAGCACCTTTGCGGGGTGCAAGTCCGGTTGTTTAAAGTTAAAGCCCCGTTGCGGTGGGGCTAGGCCGGTTCGTGAGGGTAAACGACCAAGTAAAACCCCACTAAACTCAAGCTCGTTGCCGAGGACTACAAAAAAATACCCCGCTCTACCATTGGAGGTGGATGGGAGCGAGGCTAATACAAGGAGAATTATGAAAAAGTTGGCGCTCTCTGGCGCTCAGTATGTTTGGCGCTCTGGCATTCTCAGACGCTCTGGCGCTCTAAAAAGTCGCTACTCTAAAAAAGTACCCTATTTGTATCATAGAACATGGTCGTTTGTCAAGTGTTATTATAAGTTTTCGTAAAAAAAGTGACAATCTACTAACTCTCTCGGTATTGTTTCCTCTAGTTTATCCAGTGCTTCGTCAGATAACATCACCTCTTTAGGGCTTGCTGGTAGGTTGTATTGCCATAACACTTTATCTAGTGCATCCTGGTGTTGCTCTGATAGATAGTCGTGGTAGCGTTTAACGCTGAACGCCCAAAGAACATTGTCGCCTACGTTACCACCACCCTTAGTTGACTCGCCATCTACGTTAACGGCCTTGCCACGCATTTTAGCGCTTATGATCTCTCTCATTCCTAAGTATATCTTTTTAGCGCTCATCTATTCCTCCTTTGATAGTTGAAATTCAGTGCGGATAGCTGAGGCAACATTGGCTTTATAATACCTCGTTTCATTACATCTACCAAAAAGCAGTAACTCATCTGCTATCTCAGCGCAACGTGTGGCTGTTGCTTCCGTAGTCTCAACAATAACCCTACCTAGTTTTTTATCTTGTGAAGTATGCCAACTCGCTATCTCTTCCTTCTGGCTTTCCACTTGCTTGGTTAGGGTGTCGATCTCTCTGGCCGC
>Ga0316189_10001660_pt1 | contig 22055 bp, 21 predicted proteins | sample LowCovwburrow_MG_FD_204930 | JGI IMG/M metagenome (GOLD analysis project Ga0316189, IMG submission 204930) | Coastal sediment microbial communities from Maine, United States - Lowes Cove worm burrow | ecosystem: Environmental > Aquatic > Marine > Coastal > Sediment | place: USA: Maine... | reverse complement strand
GATGACGCGTTGGCAAGCTGCCGCAAGCAACATCCAGATTGGGGCATCAGCAAGTGTGACGTCTCAGATGAAAGCCAGGTCGACACCCTGTTTACTGAGGCGGATAAACATCTCGGTGGGTTGGATATCCTGATCAATAACGCCGGTATTGCCGGACCAACATGTGGCATTGGCGAGATGTCCAGTGAGGATTGGCGCCGGACGATTGATGTCAATTTAAACAGCCACTTTTACTGCACTTCACGTGCCGTCCCCTTGTTAAAGAAGTCAGATAATGCCTCCATTGTTTGTCTTTCTTCTGTTGCGGGCAGGCTTGGCTATCCCCTTCGCTCACCCTACGCTGCGACCAAATGGGCAATTGTCGGATTGATCAAGAGCCTGGCAATGGAACTGGGACCGGATGGGATAAGGGTCAACGCCATCCTGCCGGGAATGGTTGCCGGTGAGCGGATCGAAGCGGTTGTCGCAGCCAAAGCCGAGCAAAACGGCGTCCCCTATGAGGTCGTTGAAGAGCAATACCTGAGCAAGATATCCCTGCGCAAAATGGTCAGCGCACAGGACATTGCCAATCAGGCCCTGTTCCTGTGTTCCCCACTTGGTGCCAACATCAGTGGTCAACCAATCAGCGTTTGCGCCAACGTCGAGTCTCTTGTTTAAAGAGACTCGATTTGGGTTTTCAGGCGACTGAGGGCCAGATTAAGGATCGGGCGGGGGCAAGCGAGATTGATACGCTCAAAACCGAGCCCTTCCTCGCCAAAAATATGACCTTCATCGAACAGAACTTTTGCATCCAACTGGGTCAATTTTTCCAGCGCCGGTTGCTCAAGACCTAACGCCCTGAAATCAATCCAGGCCAGATACGTCCCCTCAAGCGGAGTGACTTTAAGTTGTGGCAGGTTTTCGGCCAGAAAGGCTTCGACTAGCTGATAGTTGGCATGAATATAAGCCAGAACTTGTGTCAGCCATTCTTCACCTTCCCGGTAGGCCGCTTCAATGGCCACCAATGCCAGGGGGTTGTGTCCGCCAGCAACCCCTGTTTCCGTCATATAGGCATCAAGGTCCTGTTTCAGTTTCGGGTTCGGGATCACCATGTTTGAGAGGTGCATCCCAGCCAGATTGAAGGTTTTTGAGGGCGCCGTACAAACAACCGTATTGTTAGCAAACTCATCCCCCAGCATGGCATAAGGCTGGAAAGAAATTCCCGGCATCATCAAGTCCGCATGAATTTCATCGGCAATGACGATCACGTTATGACGATTACAAATCTCACCAAACTGGCGCAGTTCATCAGCCGTCCAGACACGTCCAACCGGGTTGTGGGGATTGCACAACAAGGCGAGCTTAACACCTGGGTCAGAGGCCTTTTTCTCAAGGTCTTCGAAATCCATCCGGTAATTAAGATCTTCCTCGATCAGGTTACTGGAGACAATTTCACAGCCGCCGTTGGTGATTGAGCGGAAGAACGGGTAATAGACGGGGCGCTGGACCAACACTTTATCACCCGGTTTACACCAGGTTTTTACGGCAAAATGCAGGGCCGGAACGACCCCGGGTGTGGTGCTGATCCATCCTTTGGGCACATCCCAGCCAAGGCGCTTTTTGAACCAGTCTGTGACAGCATCGTAATAGCTGTCCGGAGCGACTGAATAACCGAAGATGCCGTGGCTGATTCGCTGTGAAAGGGCATCAAGAACCGGCTTGGGGCTGGCGAAATCCATGTCGGCGACCCACATGGGGATCGGGCCATCACCATTGAGTTCAGCATCAACCGGCGTAATCGGCCCTTCATGGCTGCCGCCCCGGTACATTCCCCATTTAACCGAACCGGTGCCTTCCCGGTCTATAATGCGATCTAAATCATACTTCATCGATTAGCCCTTATTTAACTATAAAATAGTGTCAGCACCCCAGACGGTACAGACATATGTAAAAATTGATTATCGACAACAAACCTTAATGTACAAGATATTAATTCAGCGGATTTTAAGGCTCAATCGCCCTGAGCGGTGTCCCCGTTCGTTGACGTTCTTCCCAACCCTCAGCCAAACCAACCGGGGCATTGGATGCCGGTAATATCGCGGCCCCCCGAACCAGATCGGCAGCACGTTCCGCCAGCATAATCGTCGGACCATTCAGGTTGCCATTGGTCAGTGTCGGGAAGACCGAAGAATCAATCACCCGCAAGTTTTCGATGCCGCGAACCTTAAGCTCGGAGTCAACAACCGCCAGATCATCTTCCCCCATTTTACACCCGCCACACGGATGATAGGCACTTTCCATAGCGCCGCGGACGAAGCTATCGATCTGATCATCCGAGCGGACATCAGCCAGCGGCTGAATCGGCTTGCCCCGGAATGGATCCATCGCCGGTTGCTCAAATATTTCGCGGGTCAGGCGGACACAGTCTCTAAATACGGCTCGGTCGTCTTGATGCTCCAGATAATTAAAGCGGATCGCCGGATGATCCAACATATCCGGTGTCTTCACCCGCAGATAGCCTCGGCTTTTCGGCTTATTTGGTCCCATCGCTGCCATGAATCCATGACCCTTGATCGGATTTTTACCATCATATCGCATGGCAACCGGCAGGAAGTGATACTGAATATCGGGCCACTTCATCCCCTGCTTGCTGCGGATAAAACCACAGGACTCAAAATGGTTGCTTGCCCCCAGGCCGTCCTTAAACAATATCCAACGCGCTCCGATCAAGGCCCGGCTGAACAGATCAAGTTTATTGTTCAGAGTCAGCGGTTGGGTACATTCATATTGCATATAGACTTCGCCGTGGTCCTGAACGTTCTCCCCGACTCCAGCCAGTTCATGTTTGACCTCAATCCCGGCATCCTGAAGCACTTTGCCGGGGCCAATACCCGAGCATTGCAACAAGTGGGGCGAACCAATTGACCCTGCGGAAATAATCACTTCGCGGTTACAATAAACCGTCTCTGTTTTGCGGCCTTTCTTGTAGACAATGCCGGTAGCCTTCTTGCCTTCCATGACAATCGAGCGGGTCATGGCTTTGGTAACCACCGTCAGGTTGGGGCGAACCATGGCGGGGCGGAGGTAAGCATTGGATGTCGACCAGCGCACACCGTCCTTGACCGTCATGTGCATCGGCCCAAAACCCTCTTGCATGTGGCCGTTATAATCCTTGCTCTCGACGTATCCGGCCTGTTTACCTGCTTCAATGAAAGCCCCATAGAGTGGGTTTTTCATGTTGTTGCCATTGTTGACATGCAGCGGACCCTCAACGCCTCTGTACTCATCTCCACCAAATTTGAAGGTTTCAGCCTTTCTGAAGTATGGCAGGCAATGGCTGTAATCCCAACCTGAGGCCCCCAGCTCTGCCCACTCGTCAAAGTCACAGGCATGTCCGCGCACATAAACCAGACCGTTGATTGATGATGATCCGCCTAATACCTTACCGCGCGGGCAATGCAGGGAGCGCCCATCCAGCCCCGGCTCTGGTTCAGTTTCATAAAACCAGTTGAATTTTTTCATATTCATCGGGATCGAAAAAGCCGTCGGCATCTGGATAAATATGCTCTTATCACTGCCGCCAAATTCAAGCAGTAACACAGAGACATTTGGGTCTTCGGACAATCTGTTGGCCAGAACGCAACCTGCGGACCCGGCGCCGACAATGATATAATCAAAGCGGTTAGTCGTCATAGTGATCTAATCCTGTTTCAACTTTCTGAAGTGCATAATTCTGCCCAGCATGTTCATCAGCAGTTGGGCTGATAATATCCCGGTCATGCCAGTATGGTCATAATCAGGGGCGACCTCTACCAGATCAATGCCGACAATTTCCCCTTTTTCCGCAAGCCCGGCCATGAACTCAAGCACTTCATAATAAAGAAAACCGCCGTGACTGGGAGTGCCGGTACCCGGTGCGATTGACGGATCAAAGCCATCGATATCAATCGTCACGTAATAACGCTTGCCGGTCGGGACCTTATCCAAAACCACATCCACACCAAGTTTGCGAAAATGGCGAACAGAGAGGATTTCCGAACCCATCCTGCGGGCATCTTCATAGCCACTGCGCGCTGTTGAGGAAACATTGCGGATACCCAGCTGAGTCAGGCCGGTGACGTAATCTTTCTCGGCGGCCCGGCGCATGGGATTGCCATGACCAAACCGCACTCCGTGGCGCTCATCAACAAAATCAAGATGGGCATCAATTTGCACAAGATGGATCGGTTCCTGATCATCAAAAGCATTGATACAGGGGATGTTGATTGAATGATCGCCCCCCAGAACGACAGGTAACGCCCCGGCCTTGAGGATTTTCCGAACTCCGTATTCAATATTTTTATGGCTGTTGATGGTATCGGTATGAATGATGTCGGCATCACCGATATCAACGATCGTCACTTCATCGGCGGGCAGATATTGAATATCATCTTCAAAATCATAGGCACCCCCATGACCGAATGAGAACAGGGTTGAGGCTTCACGGATGGCACGTGGACCAAATCTCGCCCCGGCTCGCCACTGGGTTCCAAAATCAAACGGGGCCCCCATCACCGCAATATCAGCGTCTATTGCATCCCAGTCCTCAATGTATTTGCTTTTGGCAAACGTACAGATACCGACGAATGGTAGATTCAAACGACCTGAGTCGTAGCCATGTCCTGACATTGCATTACCTCCTTAAGTGATGGAGGGACCGTTGCGCTATGCCTCGTGGGCAAGCAGATCCCGTAAGGACACGACGGTGCCAATGATAATCATCGCCGGTCCTTTCAGGTCTGAATGTTCTACCAGTTGGGTAATGTTATCAAGCTTTCCGATAACCACTTTCTGGTTTTTGCGAGTCCCATTTTCAATCACAGCTACCGGAACCTTAGGATCGGCACCATGCGCTATCAGGGACCCCGTTAACTCAGCCATAGAATGCAGGCCCATGTATACCACCACCGTTTGGTTGGGCGGTGTCAGGGTTTGCCAGTTCAGATCGAGCTTGCCGTCTTTAGTATGCCCGGTGACAAACACACAGGCCTGAGCGTGATCCCGGTGGGTCAGAGGGATGCCGGTATAAGCTGCGCACCCATTGGCCGCTGTGATGCCGGGGACAACCTGAAACGGGACACCTTCCTGTGCCAACAGCTCCATTTCCTCACCTCCACGGCCGAAGGTAAACGGATCACCCCCCTTAAGACGAAGCACTCGTTTACCAAGTTTGGCTTGTTCCACCAGCATCTGGCTGATCTCTTGCTGTGGCACAGCATGGTCGCTACGCTGTTTGCCAACAAAGAAAAAATCAGCCTCACGGCGAACCAGCTCAAGAATTTCATCAGAGACCAGACGGTCATGCAGAACGACGTCCGCCCTTTGCATCAGGCGTAAAGCCCTGAACGTCAGCAAATCCGGGTCGCCCGGTCCACTGCCGACCAGATAGACCTCACCCATTAGCGGACTGCGGCCAGAATTCAGTTGTTCATCCAGCAGCTTCTCTGCTTCTGAAATGCGACCATTGCGGACAAGCTCACCAATTGGTCCCTCGCCGAGGTCTTCCCAGAAACGTCGCCGCTCTTCCGGATCGGTGATAATTTTCATCACCCGTTCCCGGTGATCCCCGGAAAAACGAGCCAGCTCTCCCGCCCCAACCGGGATCGATGATTCCAGATCAGCCCTCAATTGCCGGGCCGAAACCGGTGACAACCCGCCACTGGAAATCGCAATTGTCAGGGGGTCACGGTCAATAATGGAGGGGACAATAAAGGTAGAAACGTCAAGCCGATCAACGGCGTTTACCGGAATACCTCGTTGTGTTGCCAACGTGGCAACACGGGTGTTCTCATCCTCCTCTTCCGAGGCGCTAAAGACGACAACGGCATCGCTCAAATCGCCTTCTTCAAAATCTCTTGAGGTATGTTTGATTTCAGACAGCTCTTCAAACGCGGAACACAGCTGTCGTGCAACAACGCAAACTTCTGCCCCCGCCTTCAAGGCCAGGGCCGTTCGGCGGGCGGCCTGCGTTCCGCCACCAACAACAAGAACCGGGCGCCCTTTGACGTCAATAAAAGCAGGCAGGTGTTGCATGGTAGCTCTCTATCTGAAAGTGACTTTGTGCCCCAGATTATCAAAACTGGCGACAAAAATCTGTGATCCTGTAAGGGTTATACTTTCACTGCGCTGAAAATTAAAATCATTTCCACCCCGATCACGAATACGGACGGTAATTTCGTGTTTTCCCGCCGGTACTGTAAATTTTTGATAAAAAATTGACGGTCCATCGTTCGACAGCCCCTTTGGCTGGGAGGTTTTTGCAAATACTCTTTTCCCGTCCAGCTCCATCTCGATATATACGGGCCAACGCTCCCGCCCACATTTCATAGCAGTACGCATATTTGGTGACAATTTTGCCAGCTCAGCCCGTGATTGCTTGACGCAGGCTTCCTTTTTTTGCCCCGGGTGACTGATACTCAGCTTAATCTGAGCTTGATCCGGCGGAATAAACGTATAGCTAGGGTTGGCCGCGAAATAACCGACACCCAGTGCAAATGCCGCATACATCACGGCCTGCATGGCATAACCTAACGGGGAATCATTCGGCCCACGAACCACCCCAATGGCCTTAACCCCCCGTTTGCGTTTGCGTTCCTTCTCAAATTTTTCTGCCCGCTCCTCATCTACTTTCTTCTGAACGCGCATTTCGCCGGGGATTTTGATTAATTCACGGATGCCAAAATTCCACAGGATATAAAGGAATATCGGTCCAAATACGACTAATGGGACGGCGTAAAGATAGACATTGAATTCTTCTTTCATGACGGCTCTCCCTCATGGCCTTCGACATCAGAATTCAGGGTACTCAGCCGTTCCCGGAAATGGTCAATTTCTGTTTCCAGAACATCCAGTTCACCACCGCCACCCCAGAAAGAATGCAGCCGATCACGGGGTACCCGTTTACGTAGATAAGGGTCTCTCAACCCGGCCATCCGGTCTGAGGTCCAGCGAATGCCGATCCGGTGATAACAGTCACAATCTCCACATCCTGTCAGCATCACACCGTCCACACCATCTCGCGACAGCGCATAGTCAACAAATGAAGGTGGCAACATACCAATGCAGGGTAAACTGAAAGACTTGGTGCCAGATGTTTCTGCCTGGGCAATCTCGCCTCCATGATCACAACCAATCAACAAGATGGACGGTTGCTCAGCGGTACTTTCTGCCTTGGCCTTGAGCATCACGGCATTGGCTTTTTCTAGCACATTATCAAGCGGCATTTGTGGTAAATCGATGCCTGTTTTAACTTTACCTTCATGCCTGAACGGGGTCGACATTGGGCAGGCACCGACACAAATGCCACACCGTGTACAGATATCATGATCAACAATAGCCTGTTGCTCAAACGGTCGTCCATCGGTTCTGGGGACCATTGAAATGGCGCCGTATGGGCAGTCTTCTGCACAGCGGGTACAGCCATTACATTTGTCGAGCATTACCTCCGGTGCGGAAACTTCCTTCAATCGCGGCAACCACGGCATCACACAGACAAACAAGGACAAACCAACCGACACGGCCCACATCGCCCCGCCACCCCATTCATCAAATACCGGATACATGAACAGATAAAACCAGTCGAAGTTGAGTGTCGAAGGAGCTATCGCCAGATCGGCTTTCGGGTTGCTGACGGCCGGCATCAGGAATGATAACACCACCAGCACCACCATCGACCCGAGCGCCAATGCTTTTGGCGGGTTGGTTATGGCACGGTTGACCCTGAGGATATGGATCCACATACCAAACAACAAAAACAGCGGGCCAAAGATATGAATAAACACCAGCAGACTAAAGAAACGATCATCGAGACTACCGCGGGTCAGAAAGTTATTGGCAACCGGTTCGCCGAAAATAGTCAGCCAATCAAGCCATTCCATCGACCCGACCGCGACGTACTGAGCCAATTGATCCCAGACCAACCAATAACCACTGATTCCGGAAACCATCAGCAGCCAGATCAGCGGTACCCCGGTAAACCAAGAAAACCAGCGCACTCCCCGGTAACGATCTCGGGAGAATTCGCGAACCAGATGTAGCATCATGGTAACCACCATGGCATCTGATGAATAACGGTGCAGGCTGCGCATCACTCCACTGTAGTACCACTGCTCATGGGTCATATGCTCGACGGATTCATAGGCTCCACTGAGGCTCGTATCGAAAAAGATGAATACATAAATTCCGGTGACAGCGGCAACCCAAAAGAAAAAGAACGCCAGTGTCCCCAATTGACGCAAAGGATTCCACGGCGGGCCAAAAGGCTTATCGAATAGTCTTTCAAACCACTCGAAAATCAATCGAAACGGTGCCTGAAGGGCATATAACATTTTTATTTCACCAGTATTTGGAAAGATCAGTGAACAGGAGTTTTGCGCCGATGCCTGTTGCGCCACAATTCACGAAGAAGAAGAATTAACACTCCACCGATTACAGTTGCACCAGCGAATAACTTGACGAACATCGAATAGTCAAACTTGTAGCGATCCGCTTTTGGGTCATAGATTGTACAAATCAATCTTACCTTTTTAACAAGATCACTGAGACTTGCAAAAGGGGTGATTGTTCCAAAAACCAAACCTCGCAGCGGCTCTACCAGAAGCGGTGTATCGAAGTTCTCGCCGTAAACCTGACGCACAACTTCACCCTTCTGGTCAATAACGGTTATCTGAGCCAAGTGGTCATACCCTTTGGCGGAGCTATAATACAGAAATCCGCTATTGGCCACCAACCGAGCAACTGTTTCTTTATCTCCACTGAGGAACTTCCAGCCATCAATGCCGTGAACCGTTCGCTCGCGGGCAAAATTTCTCATCCGCGAAGGTGTGTCGACGGGAGTATCAAAACCGACTGTCACAACATTAAAGCTATCCTGACCAAGCGCATCCCAGGCAATTTCAAGAGCCTCTTCCAACCGCGACGTAATCACCCCGCAGGTATGAGCACAGCTTGAGTAAACAAAATTCAGAACCAGTGGTTTTCCCAAATAATCAGACAATTGAACTTTTTGCCCTTCGGTATCCAGTAATTGATAGTCACCAAGGGTTTTTCCCAAGGCTCCCTGACTAATTCGAAGGGCCTCTTCCTCCGTGTAGGGTACTGATTTAGTTACGGAGGCTTGCGCCGTTATTACAGGCAAGCTCAAAACGACAAGCAAGACTTGAATGGTAAGCTTTTGCCAATACTGACGCATGATTTCTCTTTATAATTATAATAGTTAAAAGATATTTCTAAAAAAGGCGGCTTTGAGAGTCCCCCAAAGCCGCCAGTCTTTTTAGGACAGACCCCAAACGCCAGACAGATACTTCCAGTTTACGAAGTAGTACAGAATGAACGAAATGAGGAAGACCATTGCCAGAACGAATGTTCCTGGAACAGCCAATGTCCCGGAACCGCCGTGACTTGAAATGGCAGCCGCACCTTCAGCCTGTGGAGGCTCTTCTGATGCAGGAGCTGGTACCTTGGCTTTACCAAAGAACACTGTTCCCACCATGCAGAGGATGAAGATAGCACCACCGATACTACCGACCACCGCGGCGACACCGTTCAGAGCCATCATCAAGTGAGCCGCACCCGGGAAGTCATACCCCATGATCGCATCGGCAAAGTTGATGTCCCAGTGACGACGCGGAACACCAAGCGTACCGGCACCCATCATGAAGATGGAAGCCAGGCCCATTCCGATACCGAACAGGTAGGGCTGCCACTTGGCAAGACCCGGGAACATCAGTTCCTTCTGCCACAGCACAGGAACCAACCACCAGCACAGAGCCATAAAGGTCAGTGTTGTACCGGTTACGACCGTGGCGTGGAAATGACCCGGAACGTAAATGGTATTGTGGATGATGATGTTCAGCTGTTCTGTACCCATCATAACGCCGGTGATGCCACCCAGGAAGCCGAACATGACAACCGAGAGAGCGAAACCGGAGAAGGCAGGATTACCCCATGGCGCTTTGCGTAACCACTCGAACAGACCTTTGTTAAAGCCTTTCTTGCGCTGAGCCGCTTCAACAGCACCGGGAATGGTCAGGCCGTGGATCATCGACCCCAGGACCGCCAGATAGATGGCATAACTGGTGTTGAAGATCTTGTATTCGGCACTCAGTCCTGGCTCAACGAGCAAGTGGTGAGCACTGGCAAGCTGGAGGAACAGGATGTAGAGCAGGAAGGCCGTACGGCTGACTTTTTCGGACAACGGTTTTGCGCCAAACAGGATGGCAGCTAAGGCATACCAAACCGCGATGTGTGCAGCAACGTTGACCTGCTGGGAGGAGTGACCCATAGCCCACCAGATCACTTTGTACATAACCGTATCAATGTGACCGACGAAATCAACAGACCACAACAAAGTTGGCAGCAAGATAGCAGCACCAGAAAGAATGGTGAAAACCGCGATAACGGCGGCAACAATTGCACCGAACGTTACCAATGGCACTGAGCCTTCATAGGTTTTTTCACGCTTGGCGATAACCAGTGTTCCAAAGAACACCATACAGCCGAGCAGCGCGCCAACAGCAAACAGGATAATCCCCAGATAGAAATCCGGAGCTGCTTTCATTGGAACATATGAAGTAAACATAACCGAAGAGTCACCCCGGAGGACCGCGATGTTGGTCATGATTGCACCACCGAGCATCAGGATATACCCGAGCCAAGCCAACTTTGGTGTCGCCAGACGCACGTTTAGCAACACAGCAGAAGTAAAGTAGAGGAGCGCTACCTCAAAGAAAATGCACCATACCAGCAACACGTTAAAACCGTGAGCTGTCAGGGCGAGATAGAACATATCAGCTGGAAGCAGGTGTACTGCCGGCCAGCGGGTTAAAGCGATAGCAATACCAAACAAACCACCGATCAGTAGGAAAACAATAGCCGTAACGGCATTCCATTTGATCAACTTGTCAGCTGGTAGGTGGATTTTAAATCCAGTATCCGGACAAACCCGGAAATCAGCAGTATTAGACATTTGCATCTCCTATTTGTCCACGACGTAGATTTTTCCGACCATTGTATGGTGACCAATTCCGCAGAATTCGTTACACACGATCGAATACTCACCAGCGCGGTTAGGTGTAATAGTAACAATCATCTCGTAATCGGGATGAACTTGAATATTAATATTTTCCGGAAGCAGGGAGAAACCATGTTGCCAGTCAAGAGATGACAAGTGGAGACGGTAGGTTTGATCCTTTTCCAGCTCCAAAACAGGCCACCACTCCCAGAGACGACCAAGCATATAGATGTCGCTTCCTGCGGGTGGTTTTACGACAGGTATACCTGTGTCCCCTTCTTCACGAACTTGATATTTTTCTGCAAACGCCTCGGTGCGCTCAGCGAACTTTTCGGCCGTAATTTTATAGGCCTCATTGGTAAGGTTCTGATCACCTACAATATGCCAATACGGCATCATGAAGAACATGATCAGGCACCACACGAGAGCGATGGACACCCAGAGAATTTCAGTTCTCTCAATTGGTTCGTTCCACCACACTTTTTCTTTTGGCGGGAAAATAGCCATTTCAGCCCCCTTTAGCTAGCCATGGGGATGTTGGCGACTTCGACCACACCCCAAATGATATAGAAGACCGTTGGAATGGTTACCCCTAAGAAAAGCAGCAGAAATGGATTATCCAGAATTTGCTGCATGAATGGAATGGGTTCGTCCGCGGCCGCGCCCCCCTCGGCATGATTATCGTCAGACATCGTCTCTCCTCTCACTAAATTGGACCAGTTTCCTAATACCTTAACGGTTTTAATTGGCCCACTGTAACTTAAAATTCCAGCGTCCCCATTATTTTGATGTATAGCAAGGATGCCTTGATATATATCAAGTGGTTGCTAACTAATAAAAATCTCGTAAGTAAAACCCCTAATGACTGGTCCCGCGTGAATACGTTATCTTATTGAAAACATTATATTTTCCAACAGGTTTATTCATCGGGATGCGCTTTACCTCTTCAAAGGTTGCAGCGTCATAGATGACCAGCGCGCCCTCCTTGTCCCAGATACTGACGAGGGCGAATTTTCCATCTTGGGTAAACTCGACATGGGCCGCGACTTTACCGGGTTCAGGGCGCAGTGTTTTAACAATTTCCAGAGTCCGTTTATCAATCACATGCATCGCATCTTTATGCGGGCCAAAGAATACATCGGCCCAGGCATAAGGCGTATTGTCATGACTTCGCATGAAAAATCCAGGTCCTAGTGTTTTGATTTTCTTGACTGTTTTCCAGTTGTCCATATCAATGACGCTGATCATCCCTTCTTTCAGATGGGGAGTCGCCATGACCTGCCGACCTTGATACACAAAGGTAATGCCGGAGCCCAGATGCGGCATACTGGTGAGTTCCAGATCAGCAATTTTACGTCGCGCATCCAGGTTGAAGACCATGCCTTTTTTGGCATTTCTCGCCGCCCCCATCACATCGGTGTAGGCCTGATCGAAGAAGAAGTCATCCAGATAATCACCGACTTCGATTCGTTTGACCCCGAAGGGCTGGGTATCGACAATTACCGCTTCAACGTGATCTTTACGGTAACTATGGACAAAATTACCGTAAATCGGCTCGGCTTCCGGGTCGTAGGACAACTCCCAGATTTCGGTGACATCCTTAAGAGCTGCGATAAAACTCATTCTGGGTGGGGCTGTATAAACCGCGCTAACCCGGGACGGAGTACCATCCTTTCCTTTGACCTCAATATACTTAACCACAGAGAGGTCATCCGCATTGAGAAACACCAGACTGTTAGGCAAGGTATTTCCTACCGCAACATATTTTCCATCCCCTGAAATTGCGATATTTCGGGTATTGATCCCGGCCCGGACTTCGGCAACGATTTGAAGGCTGTAGAGGTCATATTTTGAAACCCAGCCATCGCGGGAACCCAGATAGACAAATCGTCCATCCGGGGAATATTTCGCCCCGCCGTGCAAGGCAAAGCGCGACTCAAATCTCCAGATCGACTCAAAACTGTCGCCGTCCAGAATCGTCACATGGTGGTCCCCGGCCTCAACAACCGTGAACAGGTTCATCTGATCTGAGGAATGGGTCGGTTTATCGGGCAGGATGGCCGGATCAATATGAATGATCCGGGACGCTTCGGTTTCTGCCTTGCCCCAGACCGGGACTCGGTCCAATGGCGTAAAAATATATTTAACCAGCGTTTGAATTTCATCGGCGTTCAGAATCTCTTCAAAGGGCGGCATCTGCGTGCTGGGCCGTCCTTTTGTGATCACACCGGTCGCTGATTTGCTGCGTAACCGCCGCAGGTTTTCAGGTAACAATGCGGGTCCAATTGCCCCCAACCGGTCCCCACCGTGGCAGGCTGCACAATTGGCATTGTAAAGCTGCGCCGGGTCTGGCTCTGCGGCTTTAAGCGGGGTAATAGATACTGCAGATACAATAAGGCCGACGATTACGGTTGTAGCCAAACAAAAGCGCATCATTATTCCCCTGCTTCCAACAAAGGCTCGATGCCGATTTCTTCATCCGTCAGATAGCAACCGGGGTCTTCGCCCCAGACATCACCGAGGACCCGTTCTGCCCGTACCCGGGTGTTGCCACCGCAAATCCCGAAGTACTGGCATTCACCACAACGTCCGCCGATCTTGCGGGGGCGATCCTTGAGGCGGGCCATCAGGGGATTGCTGGTGTCCATCCAAATCTCAGAGAACGGTCTGTTGCGCACATTATCCAGGGTGTGATGCCACCACATGGAATCAGGATGGACATTTCCCAGATTATCTATATTGGCAACATTAACACCGGTCGCATTGCCGCCCCACTGATTCAGCTTGCCTTCAATATGGGCCGCTTTATCCGGAAAATTGCGGCGCACCCAATGTAGCATGTAAACGCCATCGGCATCGTTATTGCCGGTGGTGAACTCTTTCTCCTGGCCTTCCTGGATCAACCGATAACAGGTATCAAACAGGAGATCCATTGCCTTGCGGGTTTGAATGAAATGGGCATCTTCACCCCGATTCTTCCGCCCCCGCCCTGCATAATTCAGATGAGAAAAATAAAACCTGTCAATCTTTTCGTCTTCAACCAGCTTGAGAACACCCTTAAAATCCTGGGCATTATCTTCGGTCATGGTGAAGCGCAAACCAACCTTCAGGTGCCGGTCCCGGCACAGTTTGAGGCCGTGGATTGCTTTTTCAAAACAACCTTCATGCCCACGAATTTTATCATGTGTCTTGCCTAGGCCATCAACACTGATCCCGACGTAACCATAACCAATTGAGTCGATCTCATCGATATTTGCCTCGTCAATTTTGGTGCCATTAGAGGACAGCGCCGTATAGATATTCAGCTTACGGGCATAGCGGGAAATATCGAATATATCCGGGCGCAGCAACGGCTCACCCCCAGACAAGATCACCGCCGGAACCCTGAATTTTTTCAAGTCATCAAGAACACTGAACACTTCTTCTGTGCTCAACTCGCCCGTATATGACTTGTCATCTGAAGAGGTATAACAATGGCGGCAACTGAGGTTGCATTGTCGGATCAGGTTCCAGATAACGACTGGTCCCGGCGGATCACGCCTGACCCCCACTGGGGTCGGATTATCAAGTTCTTTCATCAGGTTGGTAATTCTAAACATGTTATGTGCCCTTTATCCGCAAACCCGTTTTCTTCAAAATTCGGGTGCTGTAGAGAATTTTGTGTTGTTGTAAAGCATCACCCAGCATCTCTGCGATCTCCGATACGCGCTGTTCAACAACAGGGCGCTCATGGGCATGAACCATGGTAAAAAAATTGTAGGGCCAGTCCGGCAAATGGCGCGGGCGGCGGTAGCAATGGCTGACAAAATCAAGATCCCCGATCATTTGCCCCAGTTCAGAAATGCGCTCATCCGCCACATCCCAGACGGCCATACCGTTGGCCTTGTAGCCAAGGGCATAGTGATTGGGAACCACGCCTATCCGCCGCATTATGCCGCTCTGTTTGAGCGCCTCCATGCGACGCATCACTTCCGTTGGTGTCAGCGAAAGCTGCTCCGCAACCGCATCATAAGGCCGAGCCACCAACGGCAAACCCGCTTGTGTGGCGACGATAATCTGACGGTCAATGGCATCGAAATCACTCAAACTGCAAACCTCAAGTTGATCGAAAACTCTTCAAGTTTAGGAACATTCATCACCGGCAATCCGGTTGCTTCTTCAATACGGGCGACCATGGCATCAATCTGATCCGGTGTTTCTGTCGCCAGCACGAACCACATATTAAAAGCATCTTCACGGGCATAGTTGTGGGCGACTTCCGGGAAACTGTTCACAATATCGGCGATCCGATCAAAGTCTTCATCCGGCACCTTGATCGCCGCCAGGCTTAACCCACCGCCCAACCGCTCTGCATTGTAAAGGGGGCCAAATCGGCTCAACACACCCTCCTCCCGCAGGGTTGATATCCGGGCGATCAGATCATCCTGATCAATGCCAAGCTGTTCTGAAACTTCTGCAAAGGGTTCTTCACATATGGGAAAACCATCTTGCAGCATGTTAATAATCGCGCGGTTGGTATCGTCTAAAGAAACTATTTTGTTACTCTGCGGCATAGACAGCCTCCGCTTGAGAGTATTTGGCACCGCGTTGTTTATAGGCATGAGTACTGAACAACACATCATAGGGGATGTTGGTAATGCCCGAGACTTCCACGAGCTTTGCAACCTCCACCATCACCACATCTCGCTCTCGACCGTGGATCATACAAAACAGGTTGTAGGGCCACTGCGGTAGTCGACGTGGCCTCTGATAACAAAGAGTGACGGCCTTTCGGGCAGCAAAAATCTCCCCAACCCGCACCACCTGATCATCTGGAATATCCCACACCACCATGGCATTTTCGGTAAAACCTATTTTTCGGTGACGAACAATTAAACCAAACCGGCTCACCACCCCTTTGTCACAAAGGGACGAGATTGTCTCAATCACCTGTCGCTCTGACAAGCCGTAAGCTTCACCGATCTTCTGATAAGGGCGTGAACAGATCGGCAGCCCTTCGGCAAGGGTTTCAGCGATGAGCATTTCTGTAGAGTTCAGTACCATTACAAATCAAACCCCAAATCTATGTGAAAGGGTTGCTCAAGCGGCAGGTTCAGTACTTCAATACAGGTTCTATTCTGAATATCATCTAACACGTCCTGAACGGATTGTTCACTATCGGCGATCACGACGAACCACAAATTAAAGCGATGTTCGCGGCGATAATTATGATTAACTTCGGAAAAACTGGAAACAATATCAGCCACTTCCGTCAAGCGCTCTTCATCCACCGCCATCGTCGCCAGTGTACTTGCACCGATTGTATTGGGACGAATGGTTGCCCCGACCCGTACCAGTTCATCCGAATCCATCATCGATTGAACAAGCTTGAGCACATCGTCTTCACTGATCCCCAGCCGTTTCCCGATTTCAGCAAAAGGGCGTGTCACCAACGGGAAACCCCGTTGGGAGGCATTGAGTAACTGCCTTTTCTGACCGGTGAATTGCTTATTCATAACCCTACAACCCTATCTCATGGGCCCGGTTGGTAAAAAAGATACCACTCGGTTTTTTGGCCGGCATCTGCTTCAGTTCTTTGAGGCTGCGGGTGTCATAGACTTTCAACAGATCATCATCACGAACAGAGAGCCAAACCTTCTCACCGCGCGGTGTGAATTCCATATGCAGGATCGCCTTGCCCGGCTTCAGGGTCGCCTTGACTTTGCGCGACAGCACATCAATCACCTGAACGGCACTATTATCCGGAATGGCAAAATTGACCCAGACTTCCCGTCCATCGGGCCGGGCCATCACAAAAATTGGCTGTCCATGTACCTTGATCCTGTCGATCTCCTGCCAGGTTTTGGAGTCAACCACCAGCACCTCATGACGCCCAACTGCCGGAACAAACAACACGTCATCAGCACTGGCCCAACCTTCGAGATGAGGCATCTTGTAGACCGGCAGCTTCTCTTCGCCTCGACCATAACCACCCATGATCCGTTTCACACCAGCGTCGAGATTCCATAGATCCAGCATCGCCATGCCATCTTCCCCGAACAGGCCCGCGATATAGTAGCGCCCTCCGGGGGTCAGCAGTGCATCATAGGGTTGGATGCCAATATCTTCATATTTGCGAATCGCCGGGTTTTTGGGATCAGAAAAATCAGCGACCCAGATCTCGCCCGTATCATAGAGGCTAAAGACAAATTTGCTGTCCGGGGCATCAACCAGACCTACTGTTTTTGAATCCGTCTTGAGGTTAGCGACCAGTTCAAGTGTCTCGGCATCGAAAACCTTTACTCCCCCCGGATCATAATTCGAGACAGCAACCAACTTACCATCCTGAGAGATTGCCCCGCCAATACTGTTGCCAGCCTGAATGATGCGATTGACCACTTTGTGGGTCAGCAGATCAATCTTGGTCAGACCCCCTTCGCGTCCAAACACATAACCATAACGCTCATCGCGTGAGAAAACGACTGAGGCATGGCTTAGGTTTCCAAATCCCTCAACACGCCCCAATATGGTATCGGTAGAATGTTCGACAATCAAAACGGAACCATCGGCCCGCTCAATTACAAGGCCCAGGTCTCCTGTTCCTCTGAGCTCGGTAGCATGCGAGTTGGCTGCAAAAACCAACGTCGCCATCAGAATACCCAACATCAATTTAAACTTGTTAATCACTCTTGATCGCTCCTTCCCGCAGCAATTTGACGATCCAGCTCACATCTTCATTGCTCAACAATCCTTTCCACGCCGGCATTGGCGTTCCGGGTATCCCAGTGAGGATTGTTTCGATCAACACTTCGTCTGATCTGTCTTTAATAATTTCGGGGCGCAGGGGTGTTCCCAGCCCGCCCTTAAGCTTCAAGCCATGGCAGGAACCACAGTCCTGTTTTAATAAATTACCTAGGTAAGCCTGACGCTCAGAATCCGGCTTTGCATGCAGATCAGAAAAGCCTGAACTGATCGCAACAACAGCCGTGGTCACCACAGCAAGAAGGGTTACAAACCGAAAATTCATCTTATTAGCCAAATTCAACCGTGTTCTCAGGTTGCGTTTCCTCGGCATTCAGGATCGCCGCCAAATTAACTACTCGCCCGATCACAAACAGAGTCGGGTTCTTGAAACTCTCCTGCTCCATCCGCTGATGTAAATTATCCAGCGTCGTAAAACAGGTGCGAATATCTTTGGTAGAGCCATTTTCAATCGCCGCGGCGGGTGTTGAGGCTGGCAGGCCCGCCTTTATCAGATTTTCGGTGATCGTCCCGATGTTGGACAATCCCATATAGATGACAAGCGTAGTGTTCGGGTCAGCCAGATTTTGCCAATTATGATCCAGATCCTTACCAGCCAACCTGTGACCCGTGACGAACTGAACACCGGTTGCCAGATCACGGTGGGTTAACGGAATTCCGGCAGCCTTGGTACAACCGGAGGCGGCACTGATTCCGGGGACGATCTCAAAGGCGACATTATTACGAACCAGATATTCAGCTTCCTCACTACCCCGCCCGAACACATAGGGATCACCCCCCTTCAGGCGAACAACCTGCCTGCCTGAACGGGCCTGATTGACCAGAATCTCATTTATTTCATCTTGGGGAACGCAGTGCATACCCGGCACCTTGCCAACATAGATAATGCTGGCATCCTGATTGACCAGAGCCTGTATTTCGGCTGAGACCAGACGGTCAATGATTACGACTTCTGCGGATTGTATCAAGCGAAGAGCCTTGACGGTCAACATATCCGGGTCGCCTGGACCGGCCCCTACGATATAAACTATCGGTTTCTGATTCACGTTAACCCTCGCAGTTCCAACAATAATATCAACTCACTAGAGGCCAATCAAAAAAGCTGATGATTGACCTTTAAATAGTATCAAGATCAATAGCATGCGATACGAGAAGACCACTTGATTAGTATCAAGTGGTCTTATTTTTTTATTATATTAATTAAAAACCCTAACCAGGCCTTCACGGTTCGTTTCAAACGAATCAGTCTCTGATATCAGGCAGTTATTTAAACCGTCTGGGCTTTTGAGTCCCTGATGCTAATTTGTTCATTACTGAAATCAGTCAGTTGGCTCACGTCCGCAATAATCACCCGGCTATGCTCCGTCTTGACTCCAAGTGAGCGGAGTTTACCAAGTATTCTTGACAGGCTTTCCGGTTGAATACCAAGCCTTCTGGAAAGTAATGTCTTGTCATACGGTAGGAACACAACAGCAGACCCTTCCTCTACGGAACAGAGTTTGAGTAAAAAATCAACAACCCGATGGGTGGCGGTCAAGGTCTTCAGCTTTTCAATTTCTGAAATATGATAATGGAGTTTTTGGGATATCGACCCCAACATACTCATGGCGACTTCTGGCATTATCGAAACCTGTTTACTGAACGGGGCACTGAGAATCGGAAGAAGACGTGAATTTTCAACAATTTGGCAACTGGCCGGATAATCAATGCCGATAAAGGCCGCCGCCTCTCCCAGGCTTTCCCCTTTGGTAAAGACACCGAGGACAGCTTCATCACCTTCTGCCGTTTCCCGGTAGATTTTCACCCACCCGCTCATAACCACATAGAAACAGACCGAAGGCTCACCGCGACAAAACAAGACTTGCCCTTTAGGATATTCTTTTGGTTGTGCTCCACCGATCAGTTTAAGCAGTTTTTCTTCTGGCAACCGCTCAAATAAGGGGATTTCCCGAAGGATTTTCAGATCCTCTTCGCCAAGCATAAACATATCCTTTTTAGAGTTACTCACTGAGACGCATATTGCCTATACATGCCCGGTTCGTCAAATGCAGAGAGCAATAAGATAGCCATCGAACACTGTGATCCCATATTTTTATCTATCGACTGGCCTCTGAGCTCTATGAGCTGTTAAATCGCGACACAGCCCCGTGACTGATTTGATAAACAAATTGAGGTATATAGTATTCTCTGGGATGTATTAATCGGTATCACAGAGTCATTTTTTTTAATGGAGCAAAGAAATTATGATTGCTGAGAAAATCTTGTTAATTCGACGCTGGCACTTGCTTTCAATTTAGATATCATTGGCTAAATAATTTTTTCCAAAGACCTTCAGGATATTGACATGAATGAAACTGCAGCCCGGGATGACATCGCAAAACTTGCGAAATCAATGTTTGATCGGGGGCTGACCTTTGGCAGTTCTGGCAATATCAGCATGCGGATTGACGATGGCTGGTTGATGACCCCTACCGGATCAACCATGGGTGAGCTTGATCCGGCGCGAATTTCAAAACTCGATGATCATGGCAATCATGTTGGCGGAGACAAACCCACCAAAGAGAGTTTCCTGCATATTGCCATGTATGAGGAACGCCCCGGCACTAGCGCTGTTGTCCATTTGCATTCGACACATTCTGTCGCCGTGAGCTGTATGGCCGATGTTGACCCGACCAACGTCCTGCCCCCCATAACCGCCTATTACGTTATGAAGATCGGCACCCTGCCCCTGATCCCATATTTCCCCCCCGGAGATATTAATCTGGCAAAGGCTGTAAGGGAGATGGCTTCGGCTCATCACGCCGTGTTACTTGCCAATCATGGCCCTGTTGTCTCTGGCAATTCGCTTCGTGATGCGGTTTATGCAACCGAGGAGTTAGAGGAGACGGCAAGGTTGTTTTTGTTGCTAAAGGACCAAAAGACCCGGTTCTTGACCGTGGAACAGACCGAGACCCTCAAAGAAAAGTTTGCAAAGTCGTAACATTGAATTTAAACACACTAAAATTGTGGTCAAATTTGATCTGATTATTGTAGTCAAACTTGATCTAAGTTAAGTCACAAATCGTTCTTGCTGATTAGCATACCATTTCAATAATCGAATCGCCCTGGAAGTCTATGTGTTTCCATAGGGGGGGTAGACGAAAGGGGTAACAATGAAATTGCTAGCGCTAGCACCTCTGGGTCTGGGGGCGCTGTTGGGGCCTCTTTGGGCTTCAAAGGCAACAGACACTACAATTTTTGCCAATGCATTACTGATTACAGTATTTTGCATCGTCGGCATATTGTGGGTACTGAAACGCGGAAATGACACCGGGGGTCCTCTTGATCCAAATAGCGGTGATATTCATTACAACGACGAAATCATCCGGGCCGGGGTCATCGCCTCTGTTTTCTGGGGTATCGTTGGTTTTCTGGTTGGGCTGGTTATTGCCCTCCAGTTGGCATTTCCGGCTCTTAACCTTGGCCTTGAGTGGACAACATTTGGACGGCTTCGCCCGCTCCATACCTCAGCGGTGATTTTTGCCTTCGGGGGCAATGTCCTTCTGATGACCTCTTTCCACGTGGTACAACGTACCTGCCAAGCCCGCATCGCAGGCGGCTGGGCTCCCTGGTTTGTATTCTGGGGCTATCAGTTGTTCATCGTGATGGCAGCTTCCGGGTATGTTACCGGGATTACCCAATCCAAGGAATACGCGGAACCTGAATGGTATGTTGACCTCTGGCTAACCCTTGTCTGGGTCGTATATCTACTGGTTTACCTCGGCACGCTAGCGCGCCGCAAAGAACCTCATATTTATGTCGCCAACTGGTTTTATTTGGCGTTCATTGCAACCGTTGCATTGCTTCATATTGTTAACAATATGGCGGTACCGGTCAGCTTCTTCGGTGCCAAGAGCTACATTGTTATGGCAGGTGTTCAGGATGCCCTGACCCAGTGGTGGTACGGGCATAATGCGGTTGGCTTCTTCCTGACCGCCGGTTTTCTCGGCATCATGTACTATTATGTACCAAAGCAGGCAAACCGTCCGATCTATTCGTACCGGTTATCCATTGTTCACTTCTGGAGCCTGATTTTTCTGTATATCTGGGCCGGTCCTCATCACCTTCTCTACACAGCTCTTCCCGATTGGGCGCAAACACTGGGCATGACCTTCTCGATCATGCTGTGGATGCCTTCATGGGGTGGGATGATCAATGGATTGATGACCCTTTCCGGGGCCTGGGATAAACTGCGGACTGACCCAGTGTTGCGTCTGATGGCGATCTCTCTGGCTTTCTACGGAAT
>Ga0316189_10001659_pt1 | contig 22060 bp, 24 predicted proteins | sample LowCovwburrow_MG_FD_204930 | JGI IMG/M metagenome (GOLD analysis project Ga0316189, IMG submission 204930) | Coastal sediment microbial communities from Maine, United States - Lowes Cove worm burrow | ecosystem: Environmental > Aquatic > Marine > Coastal > Sediment | place: USA: Maine... | reverse complement strand
AATCAACAATGAAGATATAATCAAATAAAACAAACAAAATGAAAGATATAAACATAACAAGAAATCATTTAAGAAAGCACTTGAAGCATTTAATTAATGAGTATGAGGAAAATAAAATAGAGGGTGTAGATGTACATGATGAAAAAAACTTGAAAGACTTAATTAAGGAAATCGCAGAAATAGTTGAGACAGTTAGTTTAAATGATAAACTATACTATACTCAATATGGGGTAGGTAGTAGTAAATATTCGGTAAACTATCATAATGGCATTAAGCAATTCAAAGACGGTTCAGACTTTTATGATTTTAAAACTTTCACTAATAAGAAAGAATTTAATAAATTCATTGAAGAATTAAAAGAGGCTGGTTACAAATTAAATTATAAATAATAAACAATATGAAAACATTAATAGAAACAATCAAGACATTAGCAATAGTGGGAACAGTGGCTTATACAGTAATAACAGTCTCACATGACTATAATTCAACTGATAATCAAGTAGATTCAACAATCAATCAAGAAAGTTGCATGCCAGTAACATTAAGCGGGGCAGGGTCACCAGACTTGAGAGCAGATATAAATATGAAGTTTGATGTAGTAGTTTGCCAGAACAATCAAGGTCAAGCAGTAATCAACAATAACTATGATGAGTTTGTTAATGATATGATAGCGGAGAATGAAGAATGGAAATAATTCTTAAAGTAAGTAAATAACAATGCTTGACACAATAGAATAATTATGACGCTTTAGATTAACTTCTAAGGCGTTTTAATTTATGTCATGGTATGGTAAGACCTTTGTTTACTTGATTGTTAGCAAGTTTGATTAGTTGCTAAGAGTTAAGTTGATAAGATGTAATAGTTATTGATTAGTTGTTATGGTTTATGTTTGATGGTGTTGTTATGATAGAGGATTAAGCATATTTATTATTAATGTGATTGTTGATAGAAGATAAAGAATGTTGTTTAAAGTAGAGAATAGATAGAAAACATTAATATAATCTTACACAAAAAAAGATTATTACTTTTCCACTCAATAGAAATCAATTTAAACCTATCAAAATTAAGCTCTAACGAGTTTATATAACAAAGTGGTATGTACATACTACTTCACTATAATCAATCAATACAACTCAATTTTAAGCCATGTCGCACAATTACGATTGTGAGACACAACAATAAAGTAACAAAAAGCAGATTAATTCAATAAAGAACTAACCTGCTATATAAAGTATATCAGTTAGAAAGTATAAATATAATAATCATTAGCCCTTATTGGTCAATGGAATGCTGGCAAGCTTAATGCACTCCTCATATATCTTTTTGGGTACTTGCGGTAGAACTGGGATAAGCTTGTTTGTGCGTAGTCTGCTAAGCAATAGTGGTGATACTGATGTATTATCGACCTTATCCCCTATGGTTCACTGATGGCTTCTTGTGTCACTTGTGTGTACAGCTGGGTATTACCCCTTAAATTATTATTTGTTTGTTTCTTTATAATAGTTTATTTCTTTTTTTTTGTCTAGTTTCTTTGTTTGTTTGGGTGTTTGTGTGGGGGTTTAATTATTCTTGTGCGTGGGTGTGTGGGGGCTGGAGCAACCACCCATGGGGGTCGCGCGTGTAAATCCATTTCCCGTCTCCCTAATCTGTTTACTTTAATAAGCCGATTTCCCCCGCCAAAAAAACAAAAAACAAAAAAGACTCTTGACATGATCATTAAATAATTGTATTGTATAGACATAATTAATCACCACTAAAACCATGGCTAATAAAACACCCGCTAAAAAACAAAATAAAAAGCCAATAATTAAAGATACTAAAAGTTTAGAAACCGCTCGTGTAGAATTTTTTTCTAAGTTTTCTAAATATAAAGATAAGTGGACGATTGCTAAAGGTGATAAAAAAGAAGCACAAATATTTTGGGCTTCACAGTTGGAGCAATTTATTAATATGGTTGAACCAATGATTGATGATAATTGGCAAAAGAAAGAAGGTTCAGGACAACCACCTAGATACACTCCTAGAGAGTTATTTAATGTTCTAGTGGAATATCTAGCTTCTTGTATAGAATACAATCAACCGCCAACCATCTTAGGAGCATTTGAATTTAATGGAATGAACCGAATGACTATTTATGATAAAAAGAACTCGCCTGGTTATGAGTTTTTAGAATTGTTTAGAGCATACATCAATCACTATACTGCCTCTGCTTCTATGACTAAACAAAATCCAGCTGGGCCAATTTTCATGTTAAAGAACACTGCTGGAATGACTGATAAGATTGAGGTTGATTCTAAAAATATTGATGGGGCTATGGATGATGATCAGAGAGAGGATACTCAGGCTAGGTTAAATGGCGTTGGATATAAATCATTAATTGAGGATAAATAATTAAACACCACAAATATGAAAAAAAATATAGTACGAAGAATGTTTCATGGAAGATTAGTTGATATGTATCAGGACGAAAAAGAAGTTTGGCATGTTAAAGTAGTTAAAAATGATAGATAAAATTAAAATCAAAAAGTTTTCTGCTGAATTTTCTCAGATTGATTCTGAAGATACTAAAGGTATAATTAAATTCTTTAGAACATTTGAATTGATTGATGGGGTTGTTGATATTGAAGAGCTTTCTATCAAAGTTATAATTTGGGGGCATTATTTTCTTCCTCGTTATTTCAGTTCCCCAACTCCTGAATTTCATTATGATTTAGTTAAGAGGTTTTTTAGACCAGGTAATGATTATACTGCTGCTCCTCGTGGATTTGCTAAAACTACTATTATTCAGTTATGTTTGTGTTACTCCTGTGCTAATGGATTAGATAATTTTATTGTTATTATTGAGAAATCTTGGAATGAGGCTAGTGAGGTATTAGATGTATTAAGAACTGAATTTAGTGATAATGAGGAGATATTACGGGTGTATGGTGATTTGACAAAAGTTAATTCAAAGGGGGAGTCTTCACAATCTGTTAAAAATACTGCTGGTGACTTTGTTATAAATGGTATTCGAGTTAGAGCTAAAGGATTTGATTCACCTATTCGTGGTTTGAAATCTGGGTATAGCCGTCCTACTAGAATCCTTTTAGATGATATTGAGAGTGATGAGCATATTGATAATATTGATCAGAGAAAGAAATATCTAAATAACTATACTGCGGGGATTATTCCTGCTATTGATAATAATATTGGTGTTATTAAAATGTTTGGTACTATTCTGCATGATGATTCATTACTTAATACTTTAATAAAAGCTCACAAAGGAAAAATCTACAGAGCGTGGAATGAAAAGAAAGAATTATTGTGGTCATCTAAATGGGGTTTAGAAAAGTTAGAGAGACAAAGGAAAGCGATGAATTATGGGATGGGAGATGCTAAGTTTTATCAAGAGTATTTTAACGAGCCTATCAGTGAGGATGATCAGATATTTAGGAAAGAGATGTTTCATTATTTTAATAAACTACAGTTAGATAAAATTAAAGAGAAGAGTTATAAAACATATACATTAGTTGATCCTGCTATTTCTAAAAGAACCACTGCTGATTTTACTGCTATTGTTACTGTGTTGGTTGATGAGTTGAATAGGATTTTTGTTTTAGAGATTACTAGGGAGAGGTTAGACCCACGAGAGACTATACAGGGGATTTTTGCTCATTACACTCGTTGGAGACCAGTATTTGTTGGAATAGAGACTGTCGCATATCAGAAGGCTTTAGAATACTTTTTAAATGAAGAAAAGATGAAACAAGATTCTTTTATAAAGACAATGTGCGTAAAAGAAATTAAAGCAAACACTGATAAGATAAGCAAGATAAAAGGAGGACTTCAACCATTTTATAGCCGAGGAGAGATATTTCACAATTCTGATGATAAAAATACTTCTGTATTGGAGCATGAACTAATTAGATTTCCGATGGGAGTTCACGATGATGTGATTGATGCCTTAGCTGGAATTAAAGATATAATCATACCAAATAATAAAGTGGTAGAACAAGAATATAATAAATTTGATAAATTAAGAAGAAGCGGTGCTTCAATAGCTTACTAATATTATGAAATATAGAATATGGTGGATACAAATAAATTTAATATTATGAAAGACCCAGTTAAAAAATTTACAGATGGTGTTTCTGATTTTGATATTGTAAATAATAATACACATATGAAAGATAAAACGTTTGGAGTAAGAAAAACATATCTTAAAAATGGAAAAAGTTATTGTCTGAGATGTAAAGAAGAATGTAATTGGTGTGATTGTAAAGGTTATTGGAATTAAATAAAAAAATATTATGGAAACTCAAGAAAAAGAATTAACACCACAATATACACCCTCAGATAAAGAGCTTGATGTTATACAACGTATTTCAACAAGGTTCTTTGAAATGAGAAATGAGAGAGATAAGAATAGACATGAATATGATGGTGATGACTTAGAAACGTATGTTGAAAAATCAATGGACGCTTATAATGGTATTGTGTCTGAAGAGATGAAAGCCGCTAAGGAGGATTGGCAATCAGTAGCATGGGATCATAAAACACGAGGTAAAGTAAAAGCAATTATTTCAATGGTTGTGGGCATTCGTCCTTTTGTGTCAATTGTTGGCGAAACTACTGAAGCTGAAGTTCAAAAATTAGCATCTAAACTTTCTGACGTTTATGAGGATTCTTGGGATGTTGAGAAAGGTAATTATAAACTTTATTTACAAGTTCTTTCAGCTGTTTGTAAAGGAACTGTTATTGTTGAAGAGATCTACCAAGAAGATCGTGTAAAAGAGAAAGAAATTATAAGTGTTGATCAAGAAACTGGCGAAACAACTTTTAAAGAAAAGACAAAAATTAAAGGGGGATTTGGAACAGTTAGAGCAAATATAATTCCATTGTTAAATTTCTATCCAAACGAAAACCATCCTGAAGTTGAAGAGGACTGTTGTTTAGTTGAGGATTTAACAGAGGCTAAGTTTAAAAGTAGATATGGAAAGTTCCCTAATTTTGAGTTTGTTAGAAAAGGAGTCACAGCATCTTTAGGTGAGGAACAACCTCAATACAAAAGTTATATTGAAGATACAAAAGATTTGATTCGTGTTATTAAATATTATAATGAATACACTGACGAATTTGTTATAATGGCAAATGGAGTTTGGCTGAACCCTCAAAAAGGGGATGTTGTTTGCCCTATTCCTTTTAAACATAAGAAACTTCCTTTTGCTAAGATGATTTTTGAAGTGGCTGATGAAGAATGTTTTTATGGCAAAAGCCTTCCTGATTTAACTAAAGGGGAACAAGATCCTACTAATGCTTTACTAAGATTGATGATCGATCAAGAAATACTAGCAGTACAACGACCTATTTTGGTTGGACAAGGTGCAGAAATTGGTAGTAATATGTTATCTCCTGGAAAAATAAACAGAATAAATGGAGATATTAATCAAGTTAGAGAAATGCTTTTACAAGGGGCTTCTCAAGGTGGTTTTCAGATGTTGCAGTTGTTGAGAGGAAATATGAATGAGAATACTGCTATTGATCCTATTTCTCAAGGAGTTCATGGCTATGGTTCTGGACGAAAAACTGCTCGTGAATCAGTTATTTTAGATGAAAATTCAAAGAAGAGTAATGGTCCACTTTTGTTGCATGTTTATAAGTTCTTACATGATAGAGCTGTTTTAAGAATTTCCAATATAAAACAATTTTACATAAATGCAAAAAGTACAAAAGATAAAGATAAAAGAACTATAACTGTGAAAAAACCTGGCGAGCGTCCTAAATGGATTACTCTTGATGAAGAAATTAGAGACACTGAATTTAAGATAACTTTAGTAGAAGATTTCGAAGTATCACAAAGTAAATCAGTTAGGCGAGAAGAGGCTGATGAATTATTATCTCTTGCTAAAGAAAATCCAATGATTGAGATTACTGCTGTAACTCAAAAATGGTTAATATCAAGAGGATTAGATCCAGAGAAATATTTTAAAGAACCTGACCCAGGGGCTTCTGATTTACAAAATGAGCAACAAGGAGTAATTAATCAACCACCAGCACCCGAGGTGCCAATACAATAATATGATGTATACAAGAGAAGATATTATCAAGGCAAGAAAAAAAAGAATTAAAAAAACTGATATTAAATTTAAACAACCAATTGGATTAATTGATAGTTTTAGACACACAAGAAATGATAAAGGGATTTTTTATAAACTATATAACGGATTTAAATATCGTAATTCTAGAAGATGTTCTGTTATAATAGATGGTGTTGATATATTTTCTCCTAAGCTTGCAAAAAAATTAGGCAGTAAAAAAGTAGAAGAATTTACATTTTATGTTAAAAAATAATTATGAAAAAAATTAGAAATATTTTGCTTACAATTTTACTTAGAGTTTATGGAAGGATGAGTTATGGGAGACTTTCGGAGAAAAGAGTTTCTACTCTATTTAATAGATTAGCTAGAGATGAAGGATTTGAAGACTTCCCTAAATTGCTAGAAGATTTAGCAGATATACAAAAAGATTTATATCTTTATACAGGTGAAGAACAGCATAAAGGAGGTGTTTTAGCATTAAATCATTTGAGGGCAGAAATATTGTTAAGAAAGAACTTGACAAAGAATAAGAAAAAAGGTATTGTAAAAGGGAAATATTGATGAAGACAATTGAATAACCACCACAAATCTAGAGCTTTGTTCTTGTATCTGTGGTGGGCACAAGAACAAAACTCTGGCGAATGCTAGAGTTTTTAATTTTTAACATACGCTGGATGCCACCAGTAGTCAACAAAACAGGTAGCTTAAAAATATGGAAGAACAAAAAAAAGGCGAGGAAGAGGAAGTTGTAGAAGAAGTCATCGAAGATAAAAAAGATGAAGCTGAAGAACAAGCCCCAGAAGCCAAAGAAGATTTTACTAAAGACAAAACTGTTGCTGCTGGAAAGTACAACCAAGCAATAAGACAGAAGAGAGCTTTAGAAGCTGAAATTAGGGAATTGAAAAAAGGGTCTAAAGAACCAAAAGAGGATGAAGAACAAGACGAAGAGGAAGAAGAGTTTTTTGCAGATGACACTGAAAAGATTGTCAACGAAAAATTAAAGCCAGTTCTCGATTCTATAAAAAAGAAAGAAGCAAAAGAACGACAAACCTCACGATCTGAGTTCATCAAAGAACATCCAGAATATGAAGATAAAGATAAATGGAATAGTCTTTTGGATGAATTAGACAATTCAATAAACCCTAACTCAGAAGATGATCATTATACTCAACTCACGAAAGCCCATAGAATACTTTCACCTGAAACATATAATCCTATAATTGAGAATAAAGCTAAAGAAATTGCTGGCACAACTTCCTTTGGAGGTTCTAGTAAAACAACCAATAGCTTAAAACTTACTAAGGATGAAATTTTAATGAAAAATGAAATGGGAGTTTCAGATGAGGCTATTATCCAATTAAGGAAATATGAGGGGAGATAAATGGTTATAATTAACTATTTATAATTTAAAAATTATGTTTATATTTGCTGGGCATACCGACGGAGGTAGCCGAAAACTTAAAAAAGTTTTGCTTGCTGATAGTCAAACAGTTCAGGTAGGAGACGCTATCGAAATGTATACTACTGGGAAAGCAACTCTTGCAACCGCTGCGCACCACATTGGAGGATTTATTCAATCTTTTGTTGATAAAAATGGGATGCCATTTCCACACGATGCTATCGTAGCTGGAACTGCATCAGGAAATGATGTAGCTACTGTTGCAACATCAACTGGAGGAGACAAATACGCTATTGTTGATTTTAGTCGAGAATCACTTTATTCTGCTGCAGTTAGCGGAACTTTAGGAACAACTGCTTCATCCGATTTACCTGGTTGTCATATTGATGTCAATTCAGCTAATACTGAATATGGAGAAGTTCTTGAAACAACTGCTACTCGAACAGAAGGAGTTGAAGCTAATCTATACTCTCACGGAGTTGATCCTGCTGATTCTTCAAGATTGTTAGTTAGTATTGCTATGGGTGAAAAGCAAACAGTAACTACTTAATCTACTTAATAATTTAATTTTAAAAATATGATTGAAAATAGAGGAGCATTAGGTGATGTACATGTTAGAGGACTTACTGCTCAACTTTTAGAAGTTGATAACCAAGCGGAGAAAAATTATGTGTTGGCTCTTGATTCCTCTCTAGGAGTTGAATCAAATGATATGACGCGTCTTTTTAAGAGAAAGTCATCAACCAAAGCTCGTGAAACCACTACAAATATTTCTGGATTCGGTAGACTAACACAATTCGGGGATGGAGAAAACTATCCAAACGATAGTCGAGTATCAGGATATTCTACTGAATGGAACTTTATTCAGTATGGATCACGATATGAGATTACTCGAATGGCTATTGATGATGGAGAAGATTACATTTCTGATTACAAAGATCCAAAACGAAACTTGATGGTTGCTGGAAAGTATAGTCAAGATGTAGACGCTTTTGGACTATTCCGAGAGGCATTTACTGCTCAAGATTCATTATCTGATGGAATTTCTTTCTTATCTGATGGTGTGCCAATGTGTTCAACATTACATCCTTTGAAAGGAAAAGATGGTGTTACTCACAGTAATGCTTCAGCTACTAGTATCCCATTAAGTGATATTAATTTAGAAATTGCAAAACAAGCTCTACGAAGACAGTTAGACGATAAAGGTCTTCCAATGCAAATTGGTTCAGGAAATAATATTTTGTTAGTGCCAGATTCTTTGGAGTCAAACGCAGTGAGAATTGCACAGTCTACAAAGAGAAGTGGAACTGCAAACAATGACTTGAATATTTTTGACGGAACTGTAACAGTAATATCAACAAAACTTATTAACTCACAGCAAACTAATGGTTCTGACACAGCTTGGTTCTTAATTGATCCAATGATGGCTGATATTATTTTCTTTGAGAGAGAAGGATTGACTACTCGACATTTCCAAGATGATGATAATGATAACTTCATTTGGAAAATTCGTGCTAGGTATACAGTTGGTTACAAAGACTGGAGAGGTATTTGGGGAAGTAAAGGAGATAACTCAGCTTATTCAGCTTAAATTTAATTCGCTTGGGAGAGCTTTATAACTCTCCCAATAAAAAACAAAACTATGGACTCAAATTTTGACAGTGTTGATGTCACGGGTGGTTATAAAGTTGACGGAGTTGAGGTAATTGACGGTGATGGTGAAATCTCTAATAATGCTTTAAGTGCCCCGGCATTAAAAGCACTACAGTTCACAGTAGCACTTGCTGATTTTACAGATAATGAAGATGCAACAGGTGATTACACTCATACTGTTTCTATTCCCAAAGGTGCTGTTGTAACACAAACTTTAATTAATAGTGTTACTGGTTTTGCAGGGGATACTTCTGCAACAATCCAAATAGGTGATGGAACTGATGTAGATAGATACAATACTGGAACACCTAATGTATTCACAACAGCTGATACAATTTCAGCAGGGGCAGTAAGTGGTACTGCTTTTCATTCTGCAGCCAAAGCTCCAGTGGTAACTGTTACTTCAGACTCTGATTTTACTAGCGTAACAGCTGGTGCAGTAACTATAACTATTTTCTATTACGAAGGAGTTTAAAGATTGATTCTTTATATCTAGGGGGAGACGTCCCTTTAGTATAAGTAATTAATTTTAAAAATTATGGCTAAAGAAGAATTTGCTTGTCAATTATGTGACTTCGTAGGGAAAAGTAAAGCTGGTTTGATGGCTCATATCAGATCTAAACATCCAGAAGTTGCAAAAGTAGAACTTACAGAAAAGAAAGATAAAATGGAAAACTTTGTTGAGATTCCTAATCTAAAAGAGACTATTAAAGTCATTGAAGAGGAAGACAAAAGATATGCTCTTTATGGATTTATGAGAGAAGATGAACAAAGCCCTGTTTTTATAAATGGAGAGCCAAAAATCTTATTAGATGATAAGTATGTAGATTTAGAGGATTCTCAAGTTGTTTTTCAAACTAGAAAAGTTGTAAGAGAATATCTTAAATTACAAAATTTAATTAATAAACAAAAATAGTATGATTCAACATGATTCATTTGGAAATGTAGCTGGTCCATCATTAGACGCATATAATGTCGTTGTTAAAGAGCCTGGAGCTTTTATAGGCGGAACTGCTAACGCTCGAGGAGACCACGATGGAACTTCTGACCCAACAACTATCTTCACAGTAACTGGGGATGTCATTGTGAGGTGCTATGCAGTTTGTATAACTGATATTGTGGGAGCTGGAAGCATTGAATTAGGAGTTGTCGGAGATACAGATTCACTGATTGCACAAATCGTAGACGCTACTGATTTGTCTGCTGGAGAGTTTTGGGTAGACGCTACCCCAACAGATTTAAAAGTGATAGATGTTTCAGACATCCCTGTCGCTAAAGTAATTAATAATGGAGCTGATATTATAGAGACTATTGGAACTGCAAACTTAACAGCTGGAGAAATTTACTATGTTTGTTTGTGGAGACCATTAACTGCTAAATCTTCTGTAATAGCTGCTTAAACTTAAATGAGAAGACAAGGAATAAATATTATAAATAAAAGTACAGGTCCTCAAGGCGATAAAGGCGCAACATGGAAAGGAGCTTATGCTGGAGGAACTGCTTATGTAGCGGATGACATCGTTTCTTATGGCGGTTCATCCTATATTTGTATTCTTGCTTCTACTGGCAATTTGCCAACAGATGGAACTTACTGGGAGCAAGTAGCTTCTAAAGGTGATACTGGAGAAACTGGGGAGCAGGGGATTCAAGGTATTCAAGGTATTCAAGGTATTCAAGGTGAGCAGGGAGACAAAGGGGACCAAGGAGATCAGGGGATTCAAGGGATCCAGGGTATTCAGGGGATTCAAGGGGACCAGGGGATTCAAGGGGAAACTGGTGCCACTGGAGAAACTGGGGCTGATGCCGACGTTACAGGGACATCAACTTCAAGTGTTTCCTTAGCTGACTTCACAAATAAAACTTTTGAAACTCAAGCTGGTTTAGGATTCGCAGTAGGTACTTACATTAGAGCTTATTCAACTGGTTCTGGAGAATATACTTATGGTCCTGTAGCAAGTTATTCTGGTACTACTCTTGTGTTAGATCCTGATGTTGTTGCAGGTAGTGGAACTAATTCAGATTGGACAATTACACTAACTGGATCAAAAGGTTCTACAGGAGCGACAGGTGCTAACGGAGAAACTGCTATTTCAGGAACACCAGTTGCTAATGACTTTGCTAGATTCGTTGATGGGTCGACTATTGAGGGGAGAAGTTACGCAGAGGCTAAAGCTGATTTATCGCTTGATAATGTTGATAACACAAGTGACTCAACAAAGAACTCTGCTACTGCTACTTTGACTAATAAAACTATAGGGACTACTAATCTTATATCTTTTAATTCACCTCGTGGGTTTCTTATAAACGGGAAAATTGTGCCAACAGTATCAGGAGGACAACTTACACTTTCGTTAAAAGGGCAAGATGGAAATGCTCCATCAACAAATAATCCAGTGTATATAAGCCTCAATAATGCTATTCATAGTGTAACAAATGCCTTATCAGTAACGCTAGCCGATGGAACTAATTGGATGGATTTAGGAAGTTCTGTTTTTGCTACATATCAACAGCAGTTATTCGCTTATATTGGATATAATGCTACTGATGGAATAACTCTAGGTGTATCTAGGATACCTTGGGCGAGAATATATGATGATTTTTCAACATCAAGTACTAATTGGATGTATTGTGCTATTTCAGATATTTCAAATGCTTCTACTAACGATTCTTACGCAGTAATAGGAAGATTTGACGCAACACTATCAGCAGGAGCCGCTTATGATTGGTCAGTGCCAACTTATACTGATAAAACACTTATACAAGAGCCAATTTTTGCAACTGGTAGAATGCAATGTAAACCAACGACTGATATAACAGAAGGAAACGCAACTAAAGATTTCTACTATTCAATTAACATGAAAAGAGCTAGTTTTGCTGGAGAGTTTACCTTTGGTAGTACAACATCTTTCGGCTCTCAAAATAATATTAATCTTCCGATACCTTCATCATACGCTAACGCACACTCTGTGACTAAACCAATGGCTATATTTGATAGCTCAACTGGGGCTTATCAACAATATGCAATGATAACTCCATCAGGGACAAGTAATATAATATTAAGATTAAGATGTGTAGATGTATCAGGTACTTATATTGCTTTAGCTAATATATCATCTACAGCACCTTTCACATGGGCAACAGGAGATAAATTCATGTTTGATATCAATTATCCAATATCTAATTAATTAAAATGTTCAACATAACTATATGGCATTACAACCAATATTTGCAAATTGCAAAGACTTACTACATGGGCGATATAGCTCAAATTTAAAGGCTGACTATAACGCTGGTTCTAGCACTATTACTATTAATAGTATTAGTCAATTTGCTGTTGATCAAGTTTTATTAATAGGTGAATGGGGGAGTGAGGGAAGTGAGATTATAAAAACTCACGCTTCAACAGCTCCAACAGGAAACACAGTGACTCTAGCTTCGAACTTAGTAAAAGCTCATGCTAAAGATACTACAGTCTATATAATCCCCTATGATCAAATAGAATTTTCACATGCAGACACTTTAACAGGAACTAAAACAGTTCTTGCAACTTTAACTATAGATCCAGAAGAAGAGGCAATGCTTTATGACGACACAGGACATTCAGCTGGATATTACTTTACAAGATATAAAAACTCAATAGACAGTAGTTTTGACGGCTATTCTGACGGTGTTCCTTATGATGGATTACCAGCAGACACAGTTGGATATGCTATAGATACTGCAATGAATGAATTAGGAGAAAAATTTACAGATGTTGTTACTTTTGGATTGCTCTTAGGCTACTCAAGGCAAATGCTTAGGTTGGTTAGAGGTAAGTTGAATATGTGGAGTAAATATAAAGAAGTCGAATATAATCTAGGGACATTAACTCAAGGAGTTAGAAAATACGCAGTACCAGATGATTTATATGAAAAAACATCAAATCGATCAATTGCAAATTTAAGAATAGGAACTGACACACCTCTAACGCCAATAGATCAATCAGAATATTTACAAGCTACAGACGGGGTTGCTTATACAGAAGTACAAACGCAAGCAGAAATTGGTGCAACATCCCTAGTATTAGATGATACAAGTGATTTGGATGACACTGGTTCAATAAGTGTTTATGTTTCAGGAACTTCATATGATATTGAATATACGGTTAATAACAGAACAACAAATACCTTAACAGTTGCTACTGATCAAATCACAGCTACTTTAACAGTTGATTCACAAGTATGGCAAGGAATGGAAGAAGGAACACCGCTATATTACAGTGTTCAAGAAGAATATGTATTAATATACCCAATTCCTACTTCTAGTTATGCAGGAAGAAATATCACAGTTGATTATTATACTGATATTGAAGATATAGATAGTCAAATGGATGTTTTAAAAGGAAGTAAGTTTGATATGCTTATTCCATACTTGAAATGGAAAATTAAAGCAATTACAAGAAATAATGGGGAAGAAGATATGAAAGATGTATGTTATGCAGAATTTAGAGAGTTATTAAATGACGCAGTTAAAAACGAACAAATGGATGAAAGTATAGCTTTCAGACCTAGACCATATGCAATCTATGGAGGAAGAGCTTCTAATTCAAAAAGATAATTATGCAAAAAAAAACATTACGAGCATTAAATATAGAAAACTTTCAAAAAGGGACTTGGCAATCAATCTCTACTTCTTTAGCGTCTGAAAAACCAGTTAAACTTGGTTTAAACTTAAATTCTGATGAAATACTTGGGGAGTTAATTTCTCGTAAAGGCTCCACCTTAGTTGGAGCACAATTAGTTAATGACAAGCCAGTTTTAGGATTACATAACTTTAGAGATAGTGGAGCTGGGGCTGGTTCTAAATTATTTGCAGTATTATCAGATGGGACTAATAATGATATTTATGATGTGATAGCAGGTATAAAATCACTTGAGAATGATACTAAAGATTTAAAAACTAGATTTCTAACATATTTGAATAGTTGTTTAAGGTTAAATGGAACTGACTCACCAAAATCTTATAATGGTGTTTCATGGATAAGCTCGCCAACTGGAGCGAATTTTACTGCTGAAGCTGAAAATTATATAAGATCTAATAGTCATGGACTTTTAGACGGTGATGTTGTGTCTTTTACGACTACAAACACTTTGCCAGCTGGGTTGTCACTATTAACTAATTACTACGTTCGTGACAAATTAACTGATCGTTTTAAAATTTCATTAACAAAAGATGGTCCGGTTGTAAGCATCACAGATACTGGAACTGGAACCCACACATGGACTTATTGGAATCCTTTTGATTTAGATAATCTCCCACAAACATCCAAATATGCAGTTGAATTTAAAGATAGAGTTTATGTAGCTGGAAGAACAGATTATCCTGATAGGGTTGATATTTCTGGTATTTCTAATTCAACTACTAGAACTGTTAGTTGGACAGTTGGAAATAGATTTATAAACTTTGAACAAGAAGATGGAGGTGGAGATATAGTAGGTTTGGCTAAAGTGCCAGGATATGTATTAGTCTTCAAAAAGAGAACTTTAAAAAGATATGATGGATCTTCTGCTTATCCTGAAGATATGATAAATGAGGGAGCACCATCTCAAGAGGCTATTACTGTAGCTAAAGGCGTTTGTTTTTGGGTAAATGAAAATGGAGCTTGGGCGTCTTCTGGTGGAGTTCCACAAAAAATAAGTTCTTATTCTGTAGACGATATTATTAAATCTTGTTCTGCCAGTGATCTCGCAAATGTATCTGCTGGGACTGATGAGGATCATATATTTTGGTCTTTTGCCTCAGTAACTATAAGCGGAGAAACTTATACCAATGTTGTACTCAAATTTAATTATCTTCAAAATACTTGGGATGTAAGAAAATATCCAACTCTACACAGAGTACACACAAAATATTTAGATTCAAATGAAGAAGTATTTTTAGTAACTGGGGATGACGATGGCAATGTTTTGAAACTAGACGTAGGAACAACCGATAATTCAATTCCAATAGTTTATTCACTAGAAACGCATGATATAGACTTTGGTTATCCTACCTTTAAGAAATCACTAAAGGAGGTAGCGTTTTTAACAAGCGGCGTTGCAAAGGCTGAAGTTAAATGGAAAACAACTGATGATTATAGAGATTGGAAAAATTATGGTTTGATAGACACACCTGCTAAAACAATAAGAAAAGCACTAATAGATTATAAGTTTAATTTTAAAATAACAGCTACTACTGATTCTGGACAAGAAAGAATAAAAGGAATTTATTTTCCAGAAGGAACAGAAGTATTATCACAAGTATGATATTTGATGAAATACCAACTAGAAAAACGTTTTCAGAGAATGGTCTTGATAGTTTTGGTCAAGCACCTTTATTTTTTGGTGGATCTGAAAAGAATTTAAAAACATCTTCATTTTATGAGGCTGGCGTTCCTTCAAATTTTATACAAGATGGCGATACTGTAGTTAGGTTGAATGTTATAGATGGTCATTTACAATCAAATGGGTTTGAGACTGGTGTGGAAGGTTGGCAATTAAATTCTAACGGAAACTTAGAAGCTAATGATGGTAATTTTAGAGGATCTTTGAATGTAGCCGATAATTGGCATGTCGACACTGATGGAAACATGTGGTGGGGTGATTTTGCTACTTATGCTTTAGCTACTATTAAGATTTCAAAGGCAGGAGCCGCTTTTTTAAGCGGTGCAACAATTTCAGGGGATATTACCGCTGGGGCAGGATCCGATATACCGTTTGATAAAATTAGTGCAGCAACTAATACAAAAGATTTAAAAGTTGGAGGTTCTAATGTGCAGATAAGAGGGTCTAAACCAGACATTATGATAAATGATGGATCTAATGATAGGATTCATCTTGGTTATATGTTAAATGGATATTAATAAAAATATATGGGAAATTGGGGAGCAAAAGTTAGTCAAAAAGGTTATGATGTAAAAACGTGTGCTGATAGGTTTTTGACATTTAGCAGTGCGTTTCCTACATTGAAAGTATTTAGTACGCAAGCAGTTTCAACAACAATTCCTACATCTGGGACAAATACAATCACGATAACCCATAATTTAGGGTATTTTGCACCGTATTTAGTAGTTTATAATGGAAGCTCTACTACAGGAGTTGGAACAAGTAATTTAATGAGTGATAATGATAGCTATCTCACTACTTATCAATATGCTAATAACTTACAAATTCCAGTAGACGAATATTTTGATCAATATTCAAGCTCGCAAGGAGACACAGTTTATTTTACAGTTTATATTTTTCTAGATAAATTAGAAAGTTACACTTCAAACATAATAAGTACAGCTACAGCGAGCGGAGGAAGCTCTAACAATTATGGATTTAAAATAAGCAAGGCTGGATATGATGTAAAAACATGTACAGATGAGCAATTAGTTATGTCTAGTTCGTTCTATTCAGCACTTATTCAAAAAAAGGGGTTATTAACTGGTAGTAGTGTGTCTCATGGATTAAACTATGTTCCATCTATATTAGTTTATGAGTATGACTCAGCTAATAGTAGAATACAAACAAATAATCTTTCGTTGCAGAATTTACACTATGTAACAAGCAGTTCATTATATTATGATAGTAGTGTAGGAACAGGAGACGGTATATATTATATAATTTTTAAAAATACATCGTAATGGCTAATTGGGGAATGAAAATTAGTAGAGATGGGATAAATGTAAATACTGGAGCAGATAGAGACATGGTTTTTACATCTAAATACTCATGCCTTAAGGGTAGTTTAAGCGGGAGCGGTAGCAAAAGTGTTTCTAACAACGGGACAGTGGCAACTGTTACAATCCCACATAGCTTAGGTAGTATCCCAATGGTTCAAGGCTTTTTTTCAGAAAATAATGTAAACTTCCAAATTTTACCATATTTTAACTTATTAAGTGGAGGAGGATTATTTACTCAATATCATCATAATGTTGAAGCAGATTCAACTAATGTTTATTTAAGATTTCAGATAACAGAATTATTAGGTGGGGCAACTAACTATACGGTTTATTACAAATATTTTATTTTTATTGATAAAGGAAAATTATGATTTTATTTTACAACAAAAAAACAGGAAATGTTTTTGCAACAATAGATGGGCGTGTTCATAATAAAGAACAAATGAAATGCAATATAGATGATGGAACACCAAAAAAAGATATTGGAAAATTAATTATAGGTTGGGAAGAAACAGGAAAATATAAAGAAGTTGAGGAAGAAGTTGAGGAATTAAAAGAAATTAAAAAGAATTTATTTACAAAAGTAAAAGTAAAAGTTCCGAGACAAGAGCCTATAAATAAAGAACATAACTTGAAACAATTTAAATTGTTACAGAAATTTGAAGATAATTCACCAGAAAATCCGTTAATGTACAAAGTCAAGAATGGTAAATTGGAGAAAAAGTTTTGACAAAGTACTTAAAATATTGTATTATTAAAATAATTAATTATAATTTATGGCAAAACTATCAAAAAGAGAAAAATGGGCTCAAGAAACAGGCAGACCAAAAGAGGAATATCCTGGTAGTTCAAAGTCTAAAAAGAAAAAGAAAAAGAAAAAGAAATCTTCTTCAAAAGATGAAAAGAAAGCAAAGAAAAAGATAAAGAAGTATTATGGAGAAGAGCGAGATATTGTAACTAAAGAATCCGATACTAGTGTTAGCCGTCTTCAAGCGGATCTTAATAAAATTTTAGAAGAAGCGGGTATTTCTAAAACAAGAGCAACTGAAGATTATTTTTCAAATTTAAAAGATATAGAAGAAGGCAAGACAACCTCTCTTGGAGATTTAAATGAATATGTAAAAACTACTGGAGGTAAATTAAAAGAAAATTTAGATGCATCTCTCAAAAAAGAAGAACGTAGGTATGCTTTAGAATATGATAAAATAAATCAAAGTCTTGCTGATAGAGGGCTTACTTTTAGTGAACGTACAGATGAGGTTGTGGCGAAAGAAACAAGTGAAGGAATTAAAACAGAAGAGCAAAGACAATTCAAAGGATCTTATTCTGATTTAATGCGTTATGAGGAAGTGAAAAATAGAGATATTGAAAAGAAATATGGAGATTTAGAAAAAGATACTAAAAAATCTTATGGAAGAACCACTGAAGATATTAATAGAGGGATGACTAGTAAACAAACTGATATAAATAGAGGTATAGAAGATGTAAACACAAATAGAGAAAATAAACTTAGAGATATAGGGTATTCAGAGGACACAGATGTATCAACTTTAGAACAAACGTTTGAAAAGAACGAATTAAATAAAAAGCTTTATGATGAGCAAATAAAAGCTACAGGATTTTAATAAAAAAATATGAGTATTTTAGAAGACGCAATAACTAAATTTGGAGGTCCAGACGAGGCTTATAAAGAGAAACTTAAAACTCATATAGCAGGTTCAATGGGATATTCAAATTATGTTAATAAAGCAAATGAAGCTAATAACAAACCTTTGAGTTTAAATTTAAAAGGAGATATTACTCCTCAAGGCGTGAAGTCTTTAGTTGGGGGTGCGGTTAATATGAAAGACCAAGAACGTGGAACATATGGCAAAATTGCTGGACAAATTGATTCAACAGCTGGTCAATTAGCCTCATCACAAATAGCAAGAGAAAAAGCCGCAGCCGCAGCCGCAGCCGCTAAAGCTAAAGCAGTGGCTGCTAAAAAAGCTAATGCAAGGGGTCTTGCAAATGGAGTAGTATTTAGAGCAGAAGATGATTTAGATGTGGCTTTAATGGGTGCTGTACAAAAAGCATGGAATGTAGATGAACAAGGAAATAGAACTGATATAAAATCTTTACAACAAATAGAATCAGAGCTCGGCGAAAAGTTTTCTGGAAATATTGGGAAAGAGTTTGAAGATAGGATTAATAAAATTTCTGAAATTACAGGAATGTCTACTGATGATGTAAAAAATTTAGCAGGTGATCCAGAGGCTCCAGCTAAACTTTCATCTGCTATTGGTGCAGATGAAATAAACCCTATTCTAAAATCATTAATTGAGGGCGTTAGCAACATCCCAGTAAATCCAACCACAAAACAACCTTACACAAAAGAAGAAATTAATGAAAGAATACAGAGTAAGCTTCCTAAAGACTATATCGGTAATGAAGAAAAATACATGCAGATGATGAGGGGTTATAGTGAAAAAGAGGCTGAAGCTAATGTTTATGCTATGAATTATTATGACTTATCAGGTCCTGAAAAACTTATTTCTGGTATAGCAAATCCACAGATGACAAAAATACTTCAAGATGAACCAGGCTTTCCAAAAGCAATGAATGACATAAATGAAGAAGGAGAAACTGGGGCTCCAAAATATTCTTATGAGGAAATAAAAAGAAGAAATCCTGATGTAACGGAAAGTGTTTTAAAACAACAAGCTATACCAAAGTATAAAAAAACATTAGACAATAGTATAAAACAAACATTAGATAGTAATGGAAAAGATGACTACTTTATTAATTTATATAATGGAGAAGTAGATGGAAATGATAAAACTGGATTTGAAGCTGTCAAAAATGATCCTGAATATAAAGATATTAAACAGAAAGCTATACTTAGCTACGGAGATATTTTAAGTGATTCAGAAATAGAGATGATGCTACTAAAAAATATAAATGATAAAATAAATGAGCCTCCAGAAGAAGTATTAGAATAATAAATAAATTTAAAATAATGCCATTTATAGATTATTTACAACAAGACATTGATAGAAATAACAGAAAAAAAGACCTAGAAAAAGCCCCTAGTCAAGAACATAAATTTGGGAAAACACTGAGTCAAATAGGGTCTTTTGTTGGTGGGTTAGATACTGAATTATCAAATATAGCAGGCTCAGCAAAAATTTCTGGTGAGGCAGATATAGCACAAGAAAATATTAAAAAAAGATATAGAGGTGATGAATCTGAAAAAAATGTATACAAACCTATATTTGACTATGTAAATGCAGATAAAGATTTCAATAAAGGTAAAATATCAGGAAAGGAATTAAGGGAAAAACAAGAAAAAGCTAAGAGCATTATACAAAGCAATCCAGAGTTACTAAAGAAATATACATATAAATCAAATTTATTAGATAAAGTATCTGATAAGTTTTTTGGACAGGAAGAATACAAAGGATTAAATATGAATGAAATCAGAAAAGATTTCGGAGAATTAGATGAAACTAAAGAGAAAATTGGTGGAGCCAAAAAAAAATATGGTGAAAAAGTTGGGGAATATTTTAAAGGTCAAGCAAAAGGAGTTGAAGAGACTTTTGTAATGTCAGATGAACAATTTGGGTTGGTAGGGAAGGGTATTAAAAGAGGTGCTGAAATTACTGGACAAATGGTACCGACAATAGGAGCCACAGTAGCAGGGACTGCTGTTGCACCTGGGGCTGGGACTGCCGCAGGTTTATCTACTGGGTTTGCTGGAATTAAAGGAGCGAGTGCAGAAGAATTTAAACAAGACAAAGCTAATGAACAAGGTATAGATGTAAAAGATTTATCAGACGAAGATATATTAGATGTCAATTATTGGGCTAATGTCGATGGTGGAATTAATGCCGCTCTTGAAATGATTCCTTTAGGAAAAGGATTGGATAAAATAACTGCTCCGCTAGAAAAAAAGATATTAAGGAAAATGTCTACTGGTGTCACTAGAGAAGTTGCTGAAGAACAAATCAAAAAAGAACTTAAAAAACCTATCAGAAAAGCTATTTTAGAAGTAGGGAAGTCAACAGGTAAACAATCTTTAGAAGAAGCCACTCAAGAGGGGGTTCAAGCTTTTACACATAATGTTATAAAGAAAGTATCAGAAATTGACCCTGATATAGAATTAAGTGAGGGAGTGATCCAAAATGCAGTTGGAGGGGCTTTATTCGGTGGTGCTATGGGTTCAGTTGGCGGAATTAGTGAAGCGGCTAAAGTTGGGGTGAGCAAAGATGTTAAAGAAAAACAAGGAGACCCCAATGTCGCACAATCTACCACAGAACAGCCAATCATTTCTCCAGAACAAGCTAATACTGAACTTTTACAAGCTGGTAAGGGGCTCTCGCCAAAACTAAGATCAGAATTATCGAATACATTAGCAAAACAAGTTGAGGTTGACCAATTTGCTAAAATGACTGTTGAAGAGAGAATGATGTTAGGGGCTACGCTAAAATATGCGGATAGACTCCCCGACGCAAACCATGATATAATCAGATCTAATATAAGCAAAATAGAACAAACAGGGGTAGAATTACCCTCAATAAGTGGAGAAACACAAATCTCTCAACCAACGCAACAAGAAGTTACCGCTCCTAAAATTGATCAAGAACAAATTACCCAACAAGCAGAAGTTAAACAACCAGAAATAAAAAAGGAAGAAGTAAAAACTCCTGAAACTAAAGTGCCTGAAAAACCTAAAGCAGAAGCCAAAGCCAAAGAAGTCATTAAAGATGGCGAAGCATTGCCAACCAAATATTCAATGTCTGAAGCTGGGGCAAATGTTTATCAAGAATTAGATTCTGCTGAAAAAGGAGAGCGTATTAATATTGGTAAAACTGGAGATATTAAAAGTACAGTAGCCAAAATATCTTCATTTCCTAAATGGGTGCCTTCAGAATATCGAACAACAAAACTATTCAACGAAGTAAAACAACATTTAGTTAAAGATACATTGCCAAAAGGCAAAAAAGCAAAAGAACTATATAGTATAGTTAAAAAAAGAATTATAGATAAATACGACGGAGACGCTAAATCCCAAAAACCTAGTAATTTCAGAGAAGGGCATAAAGACATTACTGGTAAAAAGGCTGTAGAGAATGCTAAGAAAATTGCTAAGCGATTCAAGATTTCTAATTTAGATACTCATATACTTGATACTATTTTAGATGATAAAGGAGGAGAGGCTATGGCTGTTTCTTTTGGTAATAATATAGGATTTAAAAAGGTTGTAAA
>Ga0316189_10001657_pt1 | contig 22064 bp, 19 predicted proteins | sample LowCovwburrow_MG_FD_204930 | JGI IMG/M metagenome (GOLD analysis project Ga0316189, IMG submission 204930) | Coastal sediment microbial communities from Maine, United States - Lowes Cove worm burrow | ecosystem: Environmental > Aquatic > Marine > Coastal > Sediment | place: USA: Maine... | reverse complement strand
CGAAAGCGTATAGTCTGGCGTGCCTGCCACCGGGGCATCAAGGAGATGGACATCGTCATGGGCACGTTTGTGCAAAACAGGATTGAGCATTCTGACGAGCCCGAGTTGCAGGAACTGGAACGCATTCTGGAAATTCCGGATCAGGATTTGCTGGCATGGCTGACCGGTGCACAACCGGTGCCTCGCGAACAGCAATCGGCACTGCTCAAGGAGATGCTGTCAGTGCGTTTTGATGAAACGTTTTTCGGAAACCCGGAATGAAACGTATTGAGTTGAAAAGTGCCATTGCTTCACCTGGCAAGGTGATCATATCGGGTGCGCCGGAGGGTCTCGACGGCAAGGTTGCAGGCGAAATCGCGCGACTTGCCGAAGACCGTCTGGTTGTGCATGTGGCGCGTGACGATCAGCGCGCTTCGATGATCGGTGAGGCGATTACCTTCTTTGCCCCCGAAGTAAACATTATCCCGTTTCCTGCGTGGGACTGTCTGCCTTATGACCGGGTATCGCCGGTTGCAGATATTCTTGCCAGGCGTATGAGCGCGCTAACCCGGTTGGCTGCGGGCAATATTGACAAACCCGCAGTGCTTTTGACCACCGCCAATGCGATTATTCAGAAAGTGCCGCCTCGGGATATCCTGAGGTCAGCCAGTTTTGCGGCAAAGCCCGGCAGCAGGGTGGATACCAACGAACTGCAGAAGTATCTGGCAGTCAACGGCTTTACCCGCACCGGCACGGTGGTTGACCCCGGGGACTTTGCCATCAGAGGTGGGATAATCGACATTTATCCACCCGGCAGCGAAGAGCCGGTGAGGCTGGATTTTTTCGGCGATACACTGGAATCAATAAGAAGTTTCGATGCCCAGTCGCAACGGACCACCGGTCAGCTGCAGGAATTGAAACTGGATGCGGCAAACGAGGTTCTGCTGAACGACGAAACCATTGCCCAGTTTCGCACGTCCTATACGGCGCAGTTTTCCGGTACCGGGATGAATGATGCGGTTTATGAAGCTGTATCGGCTGGCAGACGGTATCAGGGAGTGGAGCACTGGCTGGCATTGTTCTATGAAAAGCTGGAGACCGTGCTGGATTATGCCGGTAATTGCGTCCTCACAATGGATCATCTTGCCGAAGAATCCATAGACGCGCGTTGCGCCCTGATTGAGGAATACTATCAGGCCCGGATAGAAGCCCTCAACAAGGACACGTTCGGCGCACCGGTATACAAACCCCTGCCGCCTGAGAAGATGTTCCTTTCCACTGAGGCATGGTCCGATCTTGCAGCACAGTATCCGGTTGTTGCACTGACGCCGTTTGAAGCACCTGAGGGTTCCAGTCTGCGGGTTATTTCGGCTCACGGCAGGCAGGGCCGCAGCTTTGCTGCAGAGCGCACCGAGGAAGGGCGCAATGTCTATGACGCCGTTGTCGATCATGTCCGGGACCGTCAGAAATCCGGTAAACGGGTGATGCTGGCAGCATGGACCGAAGGATCACGCGATCGCCTGCTGGGCATTTTGAAAGATCATGATCTGGGCCTTGTGGTACCGGCAAAGGACGGACCTGAGGCGCTCAAACGATCCAAGGACATGGTATCGGTCATCGTGCTGGGCCTGGAAACCGGTTTTGAAACGGATGATCTGGCCGTTATCGGGGAACAGGACATACTCGGTGACCGGCTGGTACGGCGCGGCAAACGCCAGAGAAAAGCCAGTGAATTCATTTCCGAACTGGCATCCCTCAATGCCGGGGACCTGGTAGTTCATGTTGATCACGGGATTGGCCGTTTCGAGGGCCTCAAGGTGATTGACGTGCAGGGTGCCCCGCATGACTGCCTGTATCTGCAGTACCATGGTGGCGACCGTCTTTTCCTGCCCGTGGAAAACATCGAACTGCTGTCGCGCTATGGTTCGGACGACGCCGGCGCCAATCTCGACAAACTTGGCGGCGTGGCCTGGCAGGCGCGCAAGGCACGTCTCAAGGAACGGGTCCGTGAAATTGCCAGCCAGTTGATCAAGACGGCCGCACAACGCGAGTTGCGTGATGGAGAAATCCTGAGCCTGCCCGATGGTGTCTATGACGAGTTCGCCTCCCGGTTCCCGTATGAAGAGACCGAAGACCAGTTGACGGCCATTGATGCCGTGATATCCGACCTGGCGCGTGGACGTCCCATGGACCGGTTGATCTGCGGCGACGTTGGTTTCGGCAAGACCGAAGTTGCGCTTCGTTCTGCCTTCATTGCAGTGATGGCCGGCAAGCAGGTCGCGGTAGTGGTGCCGACAACACTGCTGGCGCGCCAGCATTACGCCACTTTCGCGGATCGCTTCAAGGGCCTCCCGGTCCGGATCGCCCAGGCATCGCGTCTGGTCAGCCGCAAGGATGTCATCGAGGCCAAGAAGGGCATTGCCGACGGCACGGTCGACATCATGATCGGGACCCATGCCCTGTTGGCCGAGGACGTCAAATTCCGTGATCTCGGCCTGCTGATCATCGATGAAGAGCAGCACTTCGGTGTCAAGCACAAGGAAAAGCTAAAGGAGATGCGTGCCGACGTTCATGTGCTCACATTGACCGCGACACCGATACCTCGGACTCTGCAACTGGCGTTGACCGGTGTGCGGGAACTTTCCCTGATTACCACGCCACCGCTGGATCGGCTCGCGGTGCGGACCTATATCTCGCCGTTTGACCCGGTGATCATCCGGGAGAGCTTGTTGCGCGAGTTGTATCGCGGCGGGCAGAGCTTCTACGTGGTGCCGCGCATTTCCGATCTTTCGGTGGTTGCCGATTTCCTTAAGGCACAGGTTCCCGAGGTAAAATTCGCAATTGCCAACGGCCGCATGGCACCCACTGAACTCGATGACATCATGACCGGGTTCTATGACCGCAAGTACGACGTGCTGCTGGCCACGACAATTATCGAGTCCGGCCTTGATGTGCCGACGGCCAACACCCTGATCGTGCACCGGGCAGACATGTTTGGTCTGGCTCAGCTTTACCAGATCAGGGGCAGGGTGGGACGCTCAAAACAACGCGCCTATGCGCTGTTTACCGTGCCGGCCAACAAGACGCTGACGGCGCCGGCGGAAAAACGTCTCAAGGTACTGCAATCTCTTGATTCGCTCGGGGCAGGCTTCACCCTGGCCAGTCATGACCTGGATATTCGCGGTGGCGGCAACCTTCTGGGCGAAGAGCAATCCGGGCATATAAAGGAAGTCGGCTTTGAACTCTACCAGCACATGCTGGAAGAAGCTGTTGCATCATTGCGTTCCGGCGAGCTTGAAATCGAGGCCGATGGCCAGTGGTCGCCACAGATCAACGTGGGAACATCCGTGTTGTTGCCGGAGTCGTTCATCCCGGACCTGCAAGTGCGCCTTGGTGTGTACAGACGCATGGCCGATCTACCGACACAGGAAGAACTGGACGGCTTTGCGGCTGAGCTTCAGGATCGGTTCGGTCGCTTACCGGAAGAGGTGGTGCATCTGATTGATATAGTGTCGGTCAAGTTGCTGTGCCGTACTGCCAATGTCTCGAACATTGATGCCGGGCCCAAAGGTGTCGTGTTTACGTTCAGGGATGGCAAGTTTCCCAATCCGGAAGCGCTGGTTCAGTGGATCAATGATCAGGGCAGCCGTGCCAAGATCCGGCCGGATATGAAACTGGTGATTATCAGGACCTGGGAAACGCCGGCCGACAGGTTGGCCGGTACTCGCCAGTTGATGCAGACCTTGGTGAAACTGGCAAACACAGACTGAAGGGATTTGCTGCGGATCATGCCCGGATAATTGGTGAATACCGTTTCGACTAGAACCGTTTGCGAACCTTCAGCCCAAATAAACCACAAGCCGGTTGTGCATTGGGGTTCCACCCGGATCATCCCGGTGCTATTGCCAACGTTTACTTGCTTCAGGCACTTTTGGTTTTGCCCGCAAACCCTTCGAACGAACAGCTTGCCCCGATGTTGCACATTTTAAGGACATTCTTCACAGCCGAAGGCGCCAGGCCCGGCGTCGTCCTCATTTGTCTGCTAATTGCGGGACTGGCGGAAATTGTGTCTATAAGTTCGCTGTTTCCCGCTCTCTTGCAAATTTCGGGCGAATCCAGTGAGTTGCCGCCCGCGTTTCAAACCGTTCTTGATACTCTGCTGTTTCCACTGGGGCCAAGCCCATCATTTTTATCTCTGACAGTCGTCGTGATGCTCGCCATGGTACTGCGAGCCGTCATGCAGGGTACGGCGAACGCCTACACCGGATTTTCCGCAGCGCGGGTGGTCAAGCGAATGCGTCTGGCCGTACTGGAGCGGCTGATGAACGCCAGATGGAGCGCCTACAGCAGTCTGCCTTCAGGCCGCCTGGCAAATACGCTGAGTGTGGATGTCAGTCGGGCTGGGCAGGCTTATATGCAGTCGACCCGGTTTGTAACCGCACTCGCACAAACCCTTGTCTATGCTGTCCTGGCGCTCATGACTTCACCCGTGCTGGCGCTGGCTGCCCTTGCAGGTACGCTGATTCTGGTCATCACCCTTGGTAAATTGATCACAATCAGCCGCCGCGCAGGAGCGAAGCAAACGTTGGCAACCCGCGAACTGGTGGTCAACGTTTCTGATGCGCTTAGTAATATCAAGCCCATCCGTACAATGAACCGATCACGACAATTCCTTGATTCGTTTGCCGCGTCTATTGGCCGGATCGAACATTCCTACAGGCTGATGGTCGTCGCTCAGCAAGTCCTGTCCCGCGGTTCAGAAGTGTTGCTTGCACTCCTGGCAGGCGCCGCAATCTATGCCGCGCACCAGGTTCTCGGGATGTCTCTTGCCGCACTTGCGGTATCGAGCTTCATATTTTTTCAGGCCTTCGGTGTGGTGCAGCGTCTGCAGACAATCGTGCAGCGGGCAAGCGAAATGGAAGCGGCACTCACCTCGGTAAAGAAATTGACTGCCGATCTGGGCGATGATGGTGAGCGTACCGGCGGCAAACCGGCGCCTGGCCTAAAGACAGGTTGTCGTTTCGAGAATGTATCGTTCAGCCATGGAGACACACCGATAATCAGTGACGTTACAATAGATATCCCTGCTGGCCAAATCACCGTTCTGCAAGGCCCTTCAGGTGCGGGAAAAACGACACTGGTGGATCTTTTGCTCGGCCTGCATCAGCCGGCCGAGGGGCACATTCTGGTCGATGATGTTCCTCTGTCAGAAATTTCACTTGCGTCATGGCGTGAGGAAATCGGGTATGTACCGCAGGAACTGTCGCTGATGCACACCTCGCTGCGTGAAAACATAACCCTGGGCAAGACCAGCGTCAGTGATGACGCGGTCTTGAAGGCATTGACACTTTCTGGCGCACTTGATTTTGTCACCAGATTGCCGCAGGGACTGTCTACTGACGTCGGGGAGTTGGGTAGCCGCTTGTCCGGGGGCCAACGCCAGCGCATTGCACTGGCGCGAGCGCTGGTCAATTCGCCGAAGTTGCTCGTTCTCGACGAGGTGACAAGCGCGCTTGACCCTGAAACCGAGTCATCAGTGTGTGATAATGTAAAGGCCCTGGCAGGTGATTACACCATCGTTGCCATTACGCACCGTCCGGCCTGGTCTGCGATTGCCGATCACGTATACAAGATTGAAGCTGGACAGACCATCTGACCACCGAAACGGGACCAGGCCGTCTCTGCACCGCAGGCGACATCCTGAGTTATTCCGTCCATATTCGGTACCTCTCAGGCTGCGACTGCAGTGGCCTTGACGTAGACGCGTCGTGCGCGGTCTGTCGCCACCAGTGAATACCGTCCCGGTGTCGGGGTAGTGTTAATGCTTAAGGAAAGTATTGTTTCGGCAGGAACGGGGGCGATGAACATCGCATCCAGCCTTGCTATATCCGGTTGTTCCAATGTCCGAGCCAGCAGGCTGGTCAACATACCCAGGATCATCATGCCGGGCGCGATCGGACGCTCCAGTCCGAGCGACTGAGCCGCAGCATGATCGTGATGTACAGGGTTGGTGTCGCCTGATGCCTGCTGATACGTGCGGAACATCTCGGCTGTCAGCAAGGAGCTCTCAAGCGACGCTGGTGGATTCGCGCTGCCCGGTGCACTCGCGGGGTCTCTGACGACGGCCGTCGGCGGTAATGTCCGGGCCAGCAGCAGGGTACTGTTGGCATCGCAGACAGGCTCGCCGGAAGTGTCGGTCATGTGCAGTTTCAGACTGCATCGTTCATTTGTCGACCCTGTCAGTGAGGTTTCGCATGTCAGGGTCTCGCTTATCCGCAATGGGCGGCGATAGCGAAACGACTGCACTGCATGGATGGGCACAAGCCCACCATGTGAGCACTGCCGGACAAGTTCTGCAACAGAAGGCGTACGCGGCAAAACGGTCATCGGCCAGGTTGTCGGAACCTGTGAACTGGTCCAACCGATGGCATTGGCGAACCCGGCCACGCCGGCGTCTTCCACGCGCACCAACAGCGCGTCGGCATCCTTCTCTGAAGTCATGAGAAATCTGGATGCGTCAGACAGAGCACTGCATTGAGACCGCCGAAGGCAAACGAGTTCGACAGGGCCACACCGGTTTGAGCCTTGCGTGATTCATTGGGAACGCAATCAATGTCGCACTTTGGATCCGGTCCCTTCCAATTGACGGTAGGTGGCACAAATCCATGCTGCATTGCCAGAATGGTGGCAACCAGTTCCAGAGCGGCGCCACCACCGAGTGCGTGGCCATGCATCGATTTGGTAGACGACATGGTGATCTTGTCGGCGTGGTCGCCGAGTACTGATCGAACTGCTTCGGTTTCCGCAATGTCATTGGTCACGGTTCCGGTGCCGTGGGCATTGATGTAGTTCACTGTTTCGGCGGGAAGACCGGCATCTTCAAGGGCAGCCCGGATCGCGGCACTCGCACCGGCCGGATCTGGACGCAGCAGGTCGCCGGCATCCGAAGACATGCCGACGCCGGCAAGCCTGGCATAGACTGTCGCGCCGCGGGCAGCGGCAAGATCGGCTCGCTCGAGGATCACGATACCGGCACCTTCACCCAGTACCATGCCGGTACGGCCCTTGGAAAACGGCGAGCAGGGAATGGGTGACAGGACCCGGAGAATTTCCCACGACCGCAAGCTGGCCGGGGTGATGCAGGCCTCGCTGCCGCCTGTTATCACGCGGTCGGCCAAACCTGCACGAATGAGGCCGAGACCTGTTGCAACGGCATGATTTGACGATGCGCACGCGCTGGACACTGTAAATGACGGCCCCGTTGCACCAATCTCCATGCTGATCTGGCTGGCTGCCGCATTGGGCATAGCCCTCGGGATGGTCATCGGGTCAAGCCGTTTTTTCTGCTCGCCATAAAAAGTATGATAGGCATCGTCCTGTGTGCAGACGCCACCGATCCCGGTTCCAAGAATGACGGACGTACGGTGTGAGCGCAGGTCGGTCTCCTCCAGTCCGGATTGTTCAACTGCTTCAAGACAGGCAGCAAGGGCAAACTGTGCAAACGGGTCCAAAAACGGGAGCCGCGCCTTGGGCAACCGCGCGGCAGCATCGAATCCGCGCACCTGGGCCGCAATTTTGACCTGCAACCTGTCACTGTCACGGTGCAGTTCCAATGCAGAGATACCGCTGCGCCCGGCGACCAGCGCATCGCGCATGTCCTCTGCAGTATTGCCCAGAGCCGAGACGCACCCGTACCCGGTAATAACGACGGCTGGTCCAGTCATGCATTGTCCTGCGCGTTGCTCTCGACCAGGCGGGTTATGGTGTCGATCACGTCACCGACGTTCTTCAACCCCATGATCTCCTCATCCATAGTCACGTAGATACCGAACTCCTCTTCAAGTCCCTGAAGAATCATCACCATGTCGATGGACTCTATTTCCAGGTCCTCAAGAGAGGCCTCCCGGGTCAGTTTAGCTTCGTCCACCATGCCTTCTCGAGCAATAACCTCTCGGATCTTGCCCGCAATAGCACTGTTGTCGTCGGTCTCTTTTGTCATTTGTTCTTTGCCCCGTACGGTTGTGAAGAGTTGTTTCCTTCGTTCGCCCGTGTCTCAACGAGTACCTTTTGGTAGACCCTGTGAGTTTTGTAACGCCTGGCGTGCATCAGGTCCAGCATGCGTAACATGGGTCTGTTGTCATCCAGTACCCAGCCAAGTTCCGCAGTCCGAATTCCCAACTTTGCAACCCCTTCACGCATTTTCTCAATTGCCAATAGTGCAATTCCGGCTCCCAGTCCAGTTTCTCGGTGCTGACGGTTGACGCCCATCAGCAACAGGCGTCCGGACGTATAAGCCCGGCGTTTGACCTTCCAGGCAAGCTTGGCCCAACCGAAGGGCAGTAATCGTCCATCCAGATCGGCAGACATCTCATTCAGGTTCGGCAGGGCAAGCGCGAACGCAGCCGGCTCACCTTCGACCTCCACGATGGCGAGGCACTCGTCCGCGAGCAGGGGTTTGAGGTCCTTGGCCATGTGCGCCAGTTCCTCGCGTGTCATCGGCACGAAACCCCAGTTATTCTCCCATGCATCGTTGAACAGTTTCAGCACCGTGTCGAGCTTGCTCTCGATCTCGCTGGCTTTTACAAGATAGGTGTGAATTTTCATTTTCGCAGACATTGCGGCGAACCTGTTTGCCATCTCGATAGGCGCTTCAATGTCCGTGTACTCGAAGGAATGCAGGTCGCGGGCCTTGGTATAACCCGCTGCCTCCACCAGATCGGCCAGATAGGGCGGATCCCAGGGCGTCAGGAACATGTTCCGTTCCTTGTGACCGGACACCATCAGGCCACTCTCGCCATTGACTGACAAGTTGAAGGGCCCCGTGACTTCGGTCATATTCCGCTCGGCCAGCCATTTTTCCGCTGCATCAAACAGCGCTGCCACTGTTTCCGCGTCGTCGATAGCGGCGAGATTGCCGAAATGACCCAGGTTCGGTCTGCCTCTCATGGCATCGAGCTTGTCGATCTGGGCAGATATCCGTCCGACCTTGCGACCGTTTTTTTCTGCAATCCAGTATGCCGCCTCGGCATGCAGGAAGAATGGATTCTTGGATGCGTTCATCATGTCGCACTGGATGATGTCCAAAGGTGCAACGTAATCGGTAAAGCTCCCGTAGAGTCTGCGAGGCAGGGCCGCAAAGGCACGGATGTCGGCCTTACTTTTCACCCGCTGGAGGCGCACAGAACACATCTTTTACTCCGTCTTGAATCCACTGGTGGGTTATACAGGCGCGAGGAAATCAGTCTAGTTGCTCACGGTTGCAGCCCCCGACCTGCCTGGTTTGATTGGTCCGGTCTGAATGCTTGGGCATGCTGAGGAGTTGTTCCAGGGGAGCATTGTCATCATACCGGGTTGTTGGTCAAGTGCGCCAGTCAGGTTTCTCAGGCAGCAATGATCAGGCGCATGACTTGAGATGCGTGTGAAGCACATGCCAGTTAGACCGCTGACTTGATTCCGTTTATGCCACAGCCTTGCAACGCCGTCGGCGCACACAACGCGGATGTAACACCGGCAATTGTGTTGACCGAATATTTCGAATGTTTTCTTCCAGGCAGAATTGCATAAAATTACCCTAAGCATTGCCTGCAGGGGCAGCCCGTTCCTTGACGACTTCGGCAATGGCTTGCGCAATCGCTTCGGGTTCGCGCGCGCCCATGACGGCATACCTGCTGCCGATGATGAAAGCCGGCACGCCCGTCACGCCCATTTGCTGCGCCTGGGCAATTTCGGCCTGGGTTTCCGAAATATCTGCTTCGCTTTCGAGCAGGCGCTCGACGACGGCACGTTCAAGACCGGCCGCAACGGCGGCATCTGCCAGCACCGTCTTGTCTGTCAGGTTGGCACCTTCGATGAAATATAGCTGGAACAGCCGTTCGACTGCAGCGTCCTGTACGCCTTCCGCCATAGCCCACCTAATGATCCGATGCGCATTGAGGGTGTTTGGAGAAACGGTTATCTTGTCGAACTCGAACGGTATCTGCTCGTCCTTGCCCGCATCGCGGACTGGCCCGTACACTTGTGCGGCCTGCTCATCGGAGCCAAACTTGTTCCGCAGGTATTCTTTGCGGTCCATGCCGTTTTCCGGAATGGTGTGATCCAGCTGGAACGGCCGCCACCGGATATCGACCGCGACGTCCGGGACCATGGCAAGCGCCCTCTCAAGCCGGCGCTTGCCGATATAACACCATGGACACATGACGTCCGAGATCACGTCGATTTCGATTACATCTGCGGTTTCAGTCGTCATTGGCGTGATCCTTGGATTGTTTCAGCAGCGATGCCAGATCCTTTCTGATGATCTTGCCATTGCCGGATTGGGGTAGGGCTTCAACGAAGAAGACCTGCTTGGGCACCTTGTAGCGCGCCAGGGAGTTGGATGCAAAACTGATCACCTCGGACGCCGTCAACGTTTCGTGTTCACGCATCACTACAAACGCCGAGACCAGCTTCATGCCGGGGTTCAGTTCGACTTCGGTGACTCCAGCCTGCTGGACGGCAGGGTGGCGCATGATGGCGAGTTCCACCTCCAGCGGCGAGATGCGATACCCAAACGACGTCATGACATCGTCATTGCGGCCCTTGAACCAGACATAGCCTTCGTCGTCGAAATGCCCGAGATCGCCGCCGATAAACCAGTCGCCGCGAAGCACGGCTTCATCATCCGCAGGACGGTTCCAGTACCCAAGCATCATGCCGGGATCGGAGCGATGGACCGCGATCAGCCCGGTCTCACCGGCCTCAAGCGGTTCTTCGCCGCCTGACACGGGCAGGATGCAGACGCTGCGGCCGAGTTGGGGTTTTCCCGGGCTGCCCGGTTTGGTGGGTACGGAGGGAGAACTCGAGATGTATGTCGAGATTTCGCTCATTCCCAGGGCTTCATATAGCTCCATGCCGGTTGTCTCCTGCCATTCCCGTTGCAAGCCGGGAAAAATGGCCTCTCCGGCAGTCAGGCCATGACGCAGGGTACCGATGGTGTCGGGTGATAGTCCGCCATCGCCGAGCATCTGGCGATACAGGGCAGGCACGGAAGCCATGATCGTGGGGTTTAGATCCGAGATCAGCTTGATCCAGACCGAGCGATCTCGCGGGCCGGTGTAAACGATGGAGCTTGCGCCGTTGGCCCAGGGGTCAAACAGGGCGGTACCAAGAGTGTAGGTCCAGTTGAAGGCGCCGGTGTGCAAGATGGTGTCGTCGGACGTCAGGCCATACCAGCCCTGATACATGGGTCGGCGACCCCATACGGCGCGTTGTGCATGCAAGACGCCCTTCGGCTGGCCTGACGTGCCGGACGTATAGACCATGTAGGCAGGTGTCGTGGCCCTGGTATCGACATAGTGGTCGCGTTGTCCGGATTTGAATACGGCGATGTCATCCGGGGTAATCAGCCTGCATTCAGCCGGCAAATCACACAAATCCAGCATCCCATCGTGCACGATTGCCGCGGCCTGACTGTCTGACAGAACGAATGAGACTTCCTCGATTGACAACATTGATGATGCAGGGATTGGCACCAGGCCGGCCGCATTGGCGGCAAAGAATACGGCTGCATAGTCAAAACTGTTGCCCATCCGGATCAGTATCCGGGCACCGGCTGCAAACCCCAACAACCTGAACGCGGAAGCCAGTCGAAGCACGATGTCTTCAATTTCGGCAAAGCTCAACCGGTGATACCCGACGCCGTCGGCGATGGTGAGCGCGATTTTGTCAGGCCGCTCTCTCGCACTTTGTGAAAGACAATACCGAGCCAGATTGAACCTGTCTGGCGGCAATTCACCCGTGAATCCTGCCATTATTCCTCGATCCACCCGGTCTCTGCGAGAAATCCATAAAGAGACGGCTGATCAGGGCGCCTGATCTGGTTCCAACGCGCAAGCCATTGTCCGGGCGCATGGAACAACTGCAATACATAATGACCTTCCAGCAGCAAACGATCCAGTCCACGCACGGCGTCGTCAAACGCGGCCTTGTCGCGCGCTGACAACAATTCGGTTATCATCTTGTCGATTGCCGGATCGTCTGCACCCATGTAATTGCGCGTACCGTCCTGGGTCCGGCCTGCTGACCCCCAATAGAACGCCTGTTCATTGCCAGGCGACAGCGAGTTATACCAGGTGAACGGAATCATATCGAAGTCATAGGTCTGCAGGCGACGCTGGAACTGTGCCGAATCGACTTGCCGGATCGTCATATCGACACCAATGGTGCGCAGCATGCGCTGCCATGCCAGTGCGATGCGTTCCTGCGGCCGGCTGGCCACTGTAATTTCGAATGAAAGACCCTGGCCCTTTGTGTTTGCCAATCCATCGGGTCCGGCTTTCCACCCGGCTGCGTTAAGCAATGTCAGGGCTTTACGCAGGTTTTTTCGATCCCGCCCCGATCCGTCAGATACCGGCAGAGTGTATTCTCCGTCCAGTATATCCGGGCGGATATCTGCTCCCGACCGCTTCAGCATGTCGCGTTCATTGTTCGTCGCGGGCCGGTCGATTGCACTGAGTTCCGAACCGAAGAAGAAACCCTCAGTACGTTCCATTTTGGAGTGAAACAGGTTCTTGTTGATCCACTCGAAATCGAAAGTCAGGATCAGCGCCTCGCGGACCAGTTTGTCGGCAAAAACCGCCCGGCGGGTATTGAATACCAGGGCCCATACCGGTTTTGGCAAGCCCACCGTGACGGTTTCCAGGGTGACCGGCTGGTCTTTCAAGTCTGCATAGCCAGTTGCCCAGCGCGATGCGTCGGATTCAAAACGCAGCAGGGTCTCGCCTTTCTTGAAGGCCTCGAACGCGCCCTGTGTGTCGCGATAATAGTCATAGCGGATGGTGTCGTAATTAAACTGACCGCGCGCGCTGGGCAGGTCCCTGGCCCAATAGTCAGGGTTGCGGCGGTAGATGATGTGATCACCTGGGTCTATCGTGTCGAATACATAGGGGCCGGAGCCGACCAGCTTGTCCAGGGTGGTTTGCTCGAAGTCGCGCGTCTCAAACACATGTTTCGGCAGCACCGGCATGAGACCCAGAATAAGCACCAGTTCACGGTCGCCTGGTTCCAGCTTCATCCTGACAGTCAGATTGTCAGGTGTCTCGACAGACGTGACCTTCGAATAATAGGTGCGGTGATTTGGTCGACCGTGTTCGCGCAGCGTTTCCAGTGAATAGACAATATCATCGGCCTGGATCGGCTCACCGTCTGAAAACCTGGCTTTCGGGTTTATCCGGAAGGTGACTTCTGTTCGGTCGGCATTGACGTCGATGGTTTCGGCAATATGGCCGTAAAGCGTGAAGGCTTCGGCGCGTGATCGTGCCAGCAGGCTTTCGAATACCAGCGTACGCGGCCCGTCTGCCGCCTGGCCCCTGATGATAAACGGATTGACGCTGTCAAAGCTTCCGGTGCGCGCTGCCCGCAAGGCGCCACCTTTGGGCGCGTCGGGATTGACATAGGGAAAGTGCCGGTAATCGGCAGGCAGGGCAGGTTCACCCTGCATGGCGATGGCATGACGTGGTTCCGCAGGCGCCGACGATGCCAGTGGTAACCAGAACAAGCAGATACAAAGCAGTCGAATTATTGAATTCATCCGCATAATCTAGAGCGATTCAGGATTTGATGGAATTAAAACCGCGTAACAAAGTTTGCTCGGGGGCATCGGGGCCCGCACCATGCCGCGACAGCTTCAGTGGGTTGCGCTGTCACGTGGCAGATAGGTGTGCTTTTCCGGGTCATAGGTCTCAAAGAACTCGGGGATCTGGGGATGTCGAACCGGATCACCGGTATCATCGGCCAGCAGGTTCTGTTCCGAGACATAGGCGATGTATTCGGTTTCTTCGTTCTCGGCCAGCAGGTGATAGAACGGCTGGTCTTTCGATGGCCGGGTTTCTTCGGGAATGGAATCCCACCACTCGTCCGTATTGGAAAATGTAGGGTCCACATCAAAGATGACACCGCGAAACGGGAACAGGCGGTGTTTCACCACTTGTCCAATTCCGAATCGAGCCTGTCTGTTAATTGCGATCATGACCTATAAATGCATCCAATTGCGGCTGGTTTCAAGCAGGCAGCCCAAATTTAAGTTGATAGTGGCTGACCGGTCCGGCGTCTACAAACCGTAAACGCCAGCCATCTCCGGATCCTTGTCTGCAACCAGCCGGGCCAGGTCTGCGATAACACGAGCCTGTTTCCAGGTGGCGTCATCCTGCATCTTGCCGTCAATCATCACCGCACCTGTACCATCAGGCATGGCCTCCAGAATTCTCAGTGCGAACTTCACCTCGGCCGGATCCGGTGAAAATACACGCTTGGCAATTTCAATCTGCGAGGGATGCAGTGACCATGCGCCAAGGCAGCCCTGAAGAAAGGCATTGCGGAACTGCGCCTCACACGCATCGGGATCAGAAAAATCGCCAAATGGGCCGTAGAAGGCCTTTATGCCATTCGATGCACAGGCATCGACCATCTTGCCAACGGTATAATGCCACAGGTCCTGCTGATGAAATGTTCGGGCAGAACTGTCCCTGGCACCATTGCCGGCACCGTCTGCCAGGACACCGTAGTGCGGGTGTCCACCACCAACGCGCGTGGTTTTCATGCCTCTCGATGCTGCCAGGTCTGCCGGACCCAGTGACATGCCGTGCATGCGCGGACTGGCGGCTGCAATCTCTTCAACATTCTTGACCCCTTGCGCGGTCTCCAGAATGGCGTGGATCATAATGGGCTGACTGATACCGACACGTGCCTCCAGCTGGGCCAGCAGCTGGTCCAGATAGTGAATGTCCCAGGCACCTTCCACCTTCGGCAGCATCATGACATCCAGCTTGTTTCCGGCCTCGAGTACAATCTGAGTGATGTCATCGAGGGCCCACGGACTGTTCAGACAGTTGATCCGGGTCCACAAACCGGTCGCGCCATAGTCATTGGCAAGGGCCATTTCGATAAACCCTTCACGCGCTGCAATCTTGTCATCGGCGGGAATGGCATCTTCCAGGTTTCCAAGAATGACATCGACCTGAGAGATCATGGCCGGCACTTTCTTGCGCATCTTTTCGACCTGCGGCGGCAGGAAATGGATCATCCGTTCGATCTTGACCGGAACCTCGCGCATCGGGTCAGGGGCGCCAATGGCGAGTGGTTTATAGAATTGCGATGGGAGTTTCATGATACCTGCCATTGTTGAAGCGGCTGTCAGGCCTGCCTAGAATTGTTGCGATGCACAAATTGTTTAGGGCAGCTTCCCGTGCTCCACAATGTTTATTTAAAAATCCCATCAGCGTGTTGCGCACAATTGGTTTGGCGGCTACACGAATACGGTACTTTGGATTTCCGGATCAGCATTTTAGTTATGACAGGCACTTCAGCATCCGCACAGCCATTGAGCGGGATCAAGGTTCTCGATTTTTCGACACTGTTGCCAGGCCCCATGGCCACATTGTTTCTGGTCGAGGCTGGCGCACGGGTCATCAAGATTGAACGACCCGGTGATGGCGAGGAAATGCGATCCTATGACCCGAAATGGGGCAGGGACCCGCCCAGTTTTGCCATGCTTAACCGGGGTAAACTGTCTCTTGCACTGGATTTGAAGTCTGAGCGACAGCTTGAGTTCCTGTTGCCGCTGATCCGCGAGGCAGACATTGTTGTCGAGCAGTTCCGGCCGGGTGTGATGGAAAGGCTGGGGCTCGGATACGACGCCATGGCGCTCGTCAATCCCCGCATCATTTACTGTTCGATCAGCGGATATGGCCAGACGGGCGCGCGCACCCTCAAGGCAGGTCATGACCTGAATTATATCGGGGATACCGGTTTGTTGTCCTTGAGCATGGGACCTTCCGAGCATCCGACAGTGCCGCCATTTCTGGCAGCAGACATCGCCGGCGGTACTTATCCGGCAGTTGTCAACATTTTGCTGGCCCTGCTGAATCGCGAGAAGACCGGACAGGGCACTCACATCGATATCGCCATGGCAGACAACATGTTCATGTTGATGTGGTGGGCGATCGGCAATGGCCTGTCGACCGGGCACTGGCCTCCAAATGGAGGAAGCATGCTGACCGGCGGGTCTCCGCGCTACCAGATTTACCCTGCCTCTGATGGCCGCCATGTTGCAGTTGCAGCGCTTGAACAAAAGTTCTGGGACACATTTTGTGACACAATAAACCTTGCCGATGAATTCCGTGATGATCGGCAGGATCCGCTGGCGACCATTGACGCGGTCAGGTCGCTGATTTCCGAGTTTCCGGGTTATCACTGGGAACCCATCCTGGTGCAGGCGAACTGCTGTTGCACAGTGGTGAAGACCTTGCCCGAGGCCATGCGTGACATGCATTTTCATGGTCGCGGGATTTTTGACCACACGCTTGTCAATGAAGCAGGCGAGACGCTTCCAGCTACGCCGGTCGCCATTGCACCGCAGTTTCGCGATGATGCCAGTGTGGAAAAATCCGCCCCCGCAGTGGGCGCGCATAACGATATTGTTCTCAACCAGAAATAGAACGCTCCGGGCAGAAATAGAGAGTTGCGGATCGCTGAAGGGACTAAGCCCGCATGGCACGTGGCAGTGAACCGGTGGGGTTCATGCCTTCCAGCATGGCGCGGCGCTTCAGCGGCGGAATGCGTTGCAAGGCTGCCATCCCGATTGCGCGGCCGAGGTGCAGCGGAAAGAACTCCGATATCAACGAGCGGTTCATGGTGTCTACCGCGGCCTGGCGGGGCAGCACATCAGCACGTCTGCCAGTGTCGTAAGCTGCGCACAATGCTGCGCTCCCGGGGTCTTCATCGAGACGAAACGCATCGGCGATTGCCTGGGCTGCAAATGCCGCATCCCGTAAGCTCATATTCAGTCCCTGCGCGCCGATCGGTGGAACGACGTGAGCGGCTTCACCAACCAGCAGTACGCGATTGGCTGCAAATTTTCTTGCAGCCATCCCGGTCATGGGGATGGCAACCGGGGATGTCACATCTTCCACCAGGCCCAGATCACCATGCATTTCCAGTTGCAGCCGCGCAGCCAGTTGATCTTCGGAGAGCGCGCTGATCGATGCGACATCTTCCGGCCTGACCATCCACACCAGACTTGACCGTTTGCCGGGCAGTGGCACGGTTGTGAACGGACCTGATGTCTTGTGGTATTCCACAGACATGCCGTGATGCGCCGAGGAATGGGAGAAACTCAACGCAAGAGCGGTCTGGTCATAGCGCCATTCATTGACTGGTATACCGGCATCGCGGCGCAGGACAGACTGGCGTCCATCTGCTGCAACGACAACAGCACTCGTCAGCACATCGTGGGTATCCAGAGTCAGTTCGGCTTTGTCGGCGCGAACCTGGTAACCGGATACGGAAGCGTCAACGAATGTTACCTTTGCGACTTGTGCGAGTTCATGGACCAGTAAATCAAGTGGTATGTTCCAACCAAACGGGACGTCACCAAGTTCACTCGAGGAAAAGGTGACTGTGGGTGCCGTGAAAGCAGCCAGGGTGTCATCAACGATTTTAAGCAGATCAAGCTTCGCGCATTCGCGTTGCAACTGGCCCGGCCAGACGCCAAGGGTTTCAAGCAGGCGGATGGCAGGTTGCATCAAGGCAACGGTGCGCCGCACGGGCTGTGGAGTGCGTGGTGCTGACAGCTTATCCACGCCAGGGGCTACACAGGCGGTTCTGCAGCCTGCCTGAGCCAGCAAACACGCCGCGGCCAGTCCGGCCGGGCCGGCACCGGCAACAATCACGTCATAGTCTGAACCGTTCTGCATATTGCGCACACCTTGCCAATTGCGCGACACCTCCAAGCTGAGGCACACTTCGACCATGTTTCAATCCGACAGCACCGTCAAACCATCAGGACCTGCAAATGGCATACTCCGACATTACATTTGATCTCAATGACAATCTGGCGGTTGTGACGCTTAACCGCCCCGACAAGCTGAACTCGACCACCCGCAACATGCATGCGGAATTGCGCGCCGCGTTCGATGAAATAGAAACGTCGGGAGCGCGCGCCGTGTTGCTGACGGGAGCCGGCAGGGCATTTTGTGCGGGCCAGGATCTTGCCGATTTGCGCATGGACGGGCCTGGGGAAATCCTGGAGCTGCTTGAACAGGACTTTAATCCGCTGGTCTCGCGTATTCGCAATCTGCCGATGCCGGTCGTATGTGCGGTTAACGGTGTCGCTGCGGGAGCCGGCGCCAACCTTGCTCTGGCCTGCGATATCATCCTGGCCGCCAGGTCCGCATCTTTCCTGCAGGCATTTGCCCGGATTGGCCTGATCCCGGATGCCGGCGGAACCTGGACACTGCCCAGACAAGTCGGCGAAGCACGCGCCAAAGGAATGGCGATGCTCGCAGAACCGCTGGCGGCCGAGAAAGCTCTGGAATGGGGGTTGATCTGGCAGGTCTGCGATGATGACAAGTTGATCGCCGAAGCCACAGCCGTGGCGAGCCGGTTGTCAAAGCAGCCTACAAAGGCTTTTGCGTTGATAAAACAGTCGATTAACGCATCTTCTTCACATGGACTCGAAGCACATCTGGCAGTTGAAGCAAAACTCCAGGCGCAAGCGGCTGCAAGTCATGACTACAATGAAGGTGTCACTGCGTTTCTGGAAAAACGCAAGCCTGTGTTCAAGGGTGAGTGATGGCCGGCTCGATTACGGGCCGGACCACTCGATATTGCACAGTTCTGCGGACTTGTCGTCGAAGTTCCAGACCCGGCCGAAATCGCGTACTTTGGCTTTGACGCCCTGCGCCACGATTACTTCGGGTCCCATCCAGTAGGACGTGTTCTGTATTGTCACTGGTTCATCGGGCCGGGCACCGTCAATCTGCCTGATAGTGGCCATCACCTTGCGCCCGGCGGTTACGGTTCGCTCGCTGCCATTGGTTTCATAGGTCACCGGCATGCGTTGGGTGCCCAGGAAATTGGCCACCAGCAGTTTGAACAGGCCGGTTGTGCCCTTGCCAGAGCCGGACATGATCATTTCAAGGGCGTGGGTTTGTGCCTCCGAGGCCTTGTCATCGACATAAAGACCGACCGACCAGCCGCCTTCGCCCATCCGGCCGGGGATATCCAGCAAGGCGGCCACGTTGATGCCCTTGAGGCTCACTGAACCCCAATGACCATCATCGATACGTACAGCCATCCATGCCTGGCAATAGCCGTGAGTGGGTTTTGCAGCGCCCAATGATACGACACAGGGGCAGAACAGGTCGCAATTGCAATTCAGCGCGAGCTCGCCGTTTATTTTCCAGTCTTCAATTTCGGCCATGGTCTTGGTCAACTCCAATATGTTTGCAACACAACGTACAAGCCGGTGACAATCAGCACAATGCCTGCAAGGCGTCCCCAGGTTTCTGCGCGGGGTATGATTTTCTCGGCCACGAAATACAGCGCCAGAACAGCCATCCACCACACCGTCATTGCGCCGAAGACAAACATCAGGCCCATGATCATGCCGCAACAACCGACGCAATAGGCACCATGGTGCAAGCCTACCGGGAAGGCGCCTTTCAGGCCACCTTTCCAGTGCGCCATCAGAAATGTCATCGGGCTGCGGCAGTGCTGCAGGCAGGCATCCTTGATCGGGGTCAGTTGCCAGGCGCCGGCTGCAATCAACAGCGCACCGGACGCCGCCGGCAAAGCCTGGGTCCCGCCGGCCTCAAACCACGGTGTCTGGGCCAGTGCAGTCTGCAAGACTGCTGCAGCAACCGAAAACACAGCCCACAACGAGAAATAGCCGGCAGCAAACACGACGACCCGTAAGACAAGCGCGGCTCCACGCACCTCGTTTTTCGAGACCAGGGCATAGGTGGCGACCATCGGCACCATGGCGGGCAGCATCATGGCCAGCATCATGAACAGCCACATTGCCGATGTGCCGGTCAGGCTTTTTGCACTCCAGTTCACCATCATGGGCATGTCGGACATGGGTGCTGCATTTCCCATGTGGGCCCACATCATCCACCACAGGCCTGCAGCCAGGCTGAGCATGATTGTGCTGACCAGAAAACCGGGATGTTCAATAATGCGGATCATGGCAGGCACGACTCAGGCAGGTGGCTGCGTGGCAGCGATTGAGGGTCGAGTTGCAAACTCTTCATAAAACGCAGCCAGCTTCGGCCGGGAGTTACGCCAGCCAAGGTCACCATAGCGAAAATCGAAATAGGCCAGGACGATAGCAGTGGCGATGGAACCGGCATTCACCGAGGCAAGTTCATCAGACCAGTTGTTTTCCAGTTCGTCCAGTCCGGCTTCCATGCGGGTGTGCTGGCGTGCAACCCAGTCCGGCCACCGCTTCTCCTCGGGACGCACCGCTGTTTCATAGCGTCGCGATACACCTGCATCCATCAAACCGACAGCCAGTGCCTGCAATGTCAAAATGCGAAATCTGGATACCGGTTCATCCGGCAACAGCTGCTTGTCGCCGGCGTGGTGACACAGGTACTCGCAGATCACCCGGCTGTCATACAGGGCTGTTCCGTGGTCTGTCACCAGTGCCGGTATCTTGCCGAGGGGATTATCAGCGGCAACCGCATCATTGACCCTATCCGGCAGGAAGACCCCGGTGTCAATCAATTCGATCTGGTCGGAGATATTGAGCTCATGCGCGGTTACCGTGACCATGCGTACAAAGGGTGAGGCCGGATTGTGATGAAGTTTCAAGGCAGATGCCTCCCGTTCAGGTGTTGACGTGTTGATCCGAACCTAACGGAGAGTTGGCAGGCTCGCCAACTGAAAAACGCCTGACCACGAAGACCGGCAATCTGTATGCAAGGCCAGGTGGAACAACGCCGCATGGCTGCTGGTGTCAAAAATGCCCCGTGACGTATGCAGTTGATCAATCTGGAGGGCCAGCGTCACCTGTTGGCGCAAGTACAGTTGCCGTACGAATGGATCGCATCCAGTATCTGCCCAACATTTTTGCTAGACGATCAGGGCATAAGTAGGCCACATATGGATGAAACTGCAAATACAGCCAAGAATACATCAAGGAGGACGTTATGGGAATTTTCGATTTCATCAAAAGCGCCGGTAAAGCGCTGGGCATAGGTGGTGATGATGCACCCACTGCCGACGCTCTTAAAAAGGAGCTTGATTCACACAAGCTCGGAACAGAAAACGTGAAGGTGGAGATTGATGGCGACAAGGCTATCGTAACAGGTGATGTGGCTGACCAGTCAATTCTGGAAAAAGCAATCATCGCAGTTGGCAATACGCTCGGTGTGTCCAAGGTCGAAAGCAAACTGACTGCGCCATCTCAGAAAGACCCGGTGTTCTACACGGTCAAGAAGGGCGACAATCTTTGGAAAATCTCGGAAAAGCATTACGGCAAGGGCAAGGGATCAAAATACAATGTGATCTTTGAAGCCAACAAGCCGATGTTGAGCCATCCGGACAAGATTTATCCGGGCCAGGTTCTGCGTATTCCTGAACTGGATTAGCGTTTGATGGCAATGGCCGCAGGAAATCACTCAAAAGATCTCTGCGGCCATTTCATCGTTTAACAATTTTCAGACATGTCAGCTTGAGCCACGCACCTCGTCGACGCGAGCCCGTGCCGAATTGCGCATGGCTTCATCAACGACGTCAATGTCCTCGACCGTCTTGCCGACAGGGAACAACGAGGCACCGGCCAGTTTCACATGTGCCCAGGCAAACGGGATGCCGATTATCGTCACTGCATTTGCAACCGCAAATGTCAGGTGCATGACTGCCAGCCACCATCCAGCCAGAACAAACCACACTACATTGCCGACAAGTCCCATGGTGCCGGTGCCAATATCTTCGCGTCCATAGAGCTGGTCGCGCGAAATCACATCACGACCGAACGGCCACAAGGTGTAGTTGGCGAGCATGAAGCACGATCGTGCCCATGGCAGCCCGATTATGGTGATTGCAGCCACCACACCAACCAGGAACCAGGCAATAGCGGACCAGATGCCGCCAAACAGCAGCCAAAGAATATTCAGGATTAGTCTCATCGCTAAGGACCCTCAGAAGTTTTCAATCCGTACATATATGGGTATGCTGACCGGGCAATTCCAGAACCGGGAGATATTTGATGTGGCACGACAGCAGGCTTTGCCAACTACTGGATATTGAACATCCCATCGTTC
>Ga0316189_10001656_pt1 | contig 22065 bp, 15 predicted proteins | sample LowCovwburrow_MG_FD_204930 | JGI IMG/M metagenome (GOLD analysis project Ga0316189, IMG submission 204930) | Coastal sediment microbial communities from Maine, United States - Lowes Cove worm burrow | ecosystem: Environmental > Aquatic > Marine > Coastal > Sediment | place: USA: Maine... | reverse complement strand
ACAACGGTTGGACGGATCTTTCAAAGAAGCGCCACAACTGGCTTTTTTCGGCTAATGGCCGTCCGATCTAAAGGACAAAGATTCGGTGGACCAGGACAGCGCATCCCATAAACAGCAATGGATCGTCAAGAAAGGGCTCGAAAAGAGCGAACGGATGATCTCTGATGTCCTGCAGAAAGTACGTCCCCGCATGGCCCACTAGGATTGGAGAAACCATTACAGAAGCCTGATGCGCTGAACGGGTTTAGTAGCGGTTATTGCAGCGCAGTCGGCAGCGCGGGCACCGGCTTTGCGGAATCGCTGCCCTCTCCCGTCATGACCATCACCGATGCCGTCGTCCCGACGCGCAGCGGGATATCCTTCGGCGGGTCGATCAGGTGCACGCGCACCGGCACACGCTGCGCCAGACGTATCCATTCAAACGTCGCACTGATATTCGGCAGCAGGTTATAGCCGGTACTGCCGTCATCCTGGGCGATACCCCAGCCGAGGCTGTCGACCTGCCCTTCCAGCGGCCTGTCAGGGTAACTCATCAGCGTGACGATGGCGCGGTCACCGGCATTAACACCGTCGATCCGGTCTTCGCGGAAATAGCCGTGGACCCAGTAGCTGTTGATATCGATCAGCGCCAGCGCCGGCTGGTTGGTGACCGCCTGGCTGCCCAGGCGCAGGTTCAGATTGGTGACATATCCATCCACCGGCGCCTTGACGCGGGTAAATTCAAGGTTCAGCTGTGCCTGCTCCAACTGTGCCTGGACACCAAGCACCGTGGCTTCCGCCGAGCTCTGGTCGTTCACTTTTCTCTCGAGCTGCTGTTGTGACATTGCCCCCCGGTCAGTCTTCCTTATCTTGCGGGCACGGTCGGCTTCTTCCTTGGCATCCTTGGCTTCGGCCTGGACCTGCTGCAGGTCGGCTTGCGCTTTCTTTACCGCAGCCTGAAAGGTGCGCGGATCGATCTCGAACAACAGATCACCGGCTTTTACCTGCTGATTATCGACAATCGGTAAATTGATAATCGGCCCTGAAATCCGCGGTGCGATCTGAATCACCTGCGCGTGTACCTGGCCATCGCGTGTCCAGGGGTTGGTCAGGTAAAACCAGTATTTGCTTACCAGTATGGCTGTAGCAATGAGCACCACCGCACCAGTCATCAGCAGTTTCGTCAATTTGTTTGTCATAGCATTCATACCGGTATGAAAAACGTGCCGATCAGGCCCGTGTAGATAATCGCCAGGGCAATAAAAACGACCGGCGGATACGCGAACCAGCGCGACAGGCGGTAACGGTTCAGTAACATCACCGTCAACCAGGCGAGTACCGCTCCGAACAGGCTGGCGACAAGCAAGGGCGGCAGATAGACGCCACCGATGCTCAATTCACTGGGCACATAATCCATCGTTATCCAAAGCGGCTCTCACGCCATTCATTCGTGTTCATTGTATTCATAAGCCGAGCATAACCGACCATGGCCTCCGATACACCCCGGAAACCGCCCAGCAGGCGATAGAAATTGCGGTAGTCTTCCTCTTTTAGCCTGTCCGCCCCGCTCTGTTCGAAGGTTTCGCTGATACGGGTTTCCAGTTCTGAGAGCTTATTGCTCAGGCGCTGTTCCAGCGCACTTTCGGACTCAACGGTAGTATGTTCTGACCAGTCCTGGAAAAGCGACTGAATGGCCAGCCGCCAGTTGCGCATGTCCTGCGTCAGTTCCTGTACCAGGAACTCAGACTGTGGCCGTTGTCGCGCCTCGATGAGTCCACTGATCCGATAGGACAAGGCCTGCAGATTGATCACCAGCGCCTGGACCTGTTGAGTATCGGTATCGGGGAATACCTTTGGATCGATCATCTTTCCCCAGGCCCCGAGCATGCCCGGCAGGATCGCCACCTCCCGAGCATGAAAACGTTTACGCCACCGCTGCCAGGCTGTGAGTGGTTGCTGCGAATCCTGACCCAGCGTGGAGATGAGATATTCGCTGCTTTTGAAAAAGCGCGCCAGCAACCTGAGAAACACGCGCTCCGGCAACGGTGACCAGGGAATATAGGCGGTCAGCAAAATGATAGTGAACACGAGTGGTAAAATCATGGCCGCATTGGCCACTGCTATAAAACTGTAGCCCTGCTCGTTGGATACCCCGATAACCACCACGAACATTGCCAGTCCAAAAGCCCGGCCGAGTTCCCGCCGGGGAGTTGCATTCAAATAGCAGACGGCAAAAGTGGCCAGGAATATCATGACCCCCAGGCCCAGAAAGCTCGACAGCTGCGGCATGACGAAGATGTAGAGCAAAGCTGCGAACAGCACACCGGAAAGTGCCGGTACAAATAATTTCAGCACTGAAACCTGCGGCATGGTCGACATGGCCATGCCTATCGGCGTGGCCACCATGATCAACAAATAGCCGCCGGGAATGCCTTCGACATAAATTGTCATCAACCAGGCAATCCACAAAATCAGCACGACGCGGAATGCACCCAGAATGCGCTCCGGATCGGGCACAAAACCGTTCTTTTTATCACTGGGGTATTCAGCCATGGCGTCCGGCCGGGAAAAGCACTTGATGTCACTGACACAATCAAACAATGACCGCGTCAGCTCTTCCAGACGGTGCGCACGGGAGCGGGTAACGGTCAATGCCGCCTTGTGGAAATGGGAAAGTTCATCGAGCCCGGCACCATCAAGTTCAAACTCCACAGGCACCGGTTCGCTTTCCGGAGCCTGATTAGCCAGCATACGTTCGATCTGTGCGAAGCGCCGTTCCATCTCGGCGTCAAAGTCCTTCAGGTTGGGCAGTAGTGCGTGCAGATCCAGCGCCTGTAATTCATCGAAACTTTCACGCCAGTGCTCAAGCACTTTGCCCACTTCGCTGACCAGGCCCTGATAATGCCGCCACTGCCGGCGCAACTCCCAGACTTCGTAACTGTCGGTCTGCGCCGCAGGCAACAACCGATTAAACCCGGTCTGCGCCTGCACCGCTTCTGCGCGTAGTGCCTGGACAGCGGCGGCATCGGACTTGTTGAGCATCAGGTCATGATAGGCCCGGTACAGCTTATGCTGCACGGATGCCAGTTTGGAGACCGAGGCTTCAAATTCGTGGCGGGAATTACTCGGCCATAGCAGAACGGAAATAAGCCCGTAGACCAGAATCCCAAGGCCGGTCTCCTGCGCGCGCAGCATTGCCGTGTTAAAGGCGTTCACCGGATCCGCACCGGCATCGAAACAGATAATCACGGTGGCAAAGCTGGCCACATGCCACAGATACTGGTATCGGGCGCCGCTCATCAGGTAAGTGCACAAGGCTACCCACGCGGAAAGGAATACAATAAACAGCCAACGATCCTGCACAAACCAGGCAATCAGGGTCAGTGAAACGACTATCGCCAGCAGGGTGCCGACCATCCGCAGCGCCGCCTTGTTCAGCGACTGGCCCGACGTCGAGAGGCTGACGAAGGCCACCGCGAAGCCCGCCCACATCGGCTTGTCCCAACCCATCGACAACGCAATGCCATAGGCGATAGTCATCGCCAGGGCGGTTTTGATGGATTCTTTAGCCCTTACAGACAGCATTGGCCCAGTGTACTACAGGTGTGGTCTGCAAATACTCCCTGACTGTCCAGTTCTGCTGATTTGAGGATGTGAATTAGCCAAGCAATCAATGGCTCGGTGTATGCTGAGGGCATGGACATTATTTCTGCCACCTTCAAGGCGTTAGGAGAGTTTGCCCGTTTCGCCCGCACACTTTTCACCAATGGTATGCATTATATTGCCTTATGTGCGCGATCCCGTATCGGCGGGTCCCGAAAATAGGAGCCTGTGGATTCTGTTGTATATTTCTGGATGATGGTTGATCCTTGGATCCATGATACGGCTGATCCAGTTCCTGTTGATATTGATGACTACATCTGCCAGATCGCGGCTGTCTTTACAGGCAGAGAATGCGGCGCTGCGGTATCAGTAGATTCTGTATCGGAAATCGGGACAAAGGCCAAGAATTAGGTCTGCTGACCGGCTGCTCTGGTGCTAATAGCGCAATATTGTGCGGATGTGGGAATCCAATCCAACCTGGGGCTCGCCAAAGATCGTCGCTGAACTCGCGATGCTTGGAATCGACGTTGCCAAGCCAACAGTAGAGAAGTATCGACCCAAGCGAGCCGGGCCTCCTTCGCCTACGTGGAGAACATTCCTCGACCAGCATGTTCGAGATTTCGTATCGATCGACTTTTTCATCGTCCCGACGGCTACTTTTCGGGTGTTGTTCGTCTTTATCGTGCTTGCCCACGACTGACGGCGAATTGTTCACTTCAATGTGACGGAACATCAAACGGCACAGTGGACCGCGCAACAGACTGTCGAAGCGTTTCCGTTTGATACTGCTCCGAGTTATCTGATTCGAGACGGCGGTGGCATATACGGTGAGCGCGTTACGCGGAGGATTGAGAGTCTGGGTATCGACGAGGTCATCACGGCACCCGCGTTGCCATGGTAAAGCGCCTACGTAAAACGAGAGATTGAGGCCCTACGCCGAGAACTTTTCGATCACGTCATCGTGCTCAACGAGCGGCATCTAAAGAGACTCATTTCGTTGTATCTGGATGACTACCATCCGTCGCGAACACACCGGTCCTTGAACAGCGACACGCCGGACGGTCGTCCCGTACGAGCAGCGGAATCCTGCAACGTTGTTGAATTCCCAGCTGCCAAGGGCCTTCATGATGCCTATCTTCCGAAGGCCGCATGAATATTCGGAACCTACAACCAGTCCACTCGAAGGGTTTTAATAGAAACAATGTTTAACGCAGCGGCGAATACCTGCCGCTGCGTATTTTTACCGCTTAGAGGTCGGCAGCATTATTCATCTTCTTCATCGCACAACATATAAACAGCCTTACCACTTTGCGCGACAACAGCTGTGCAATTTTGCGGTACTGGAACGATGCTTCCAACATACTCGCCGTCTTCATTAAAAATCGGGCTTTGATCTCTGACTTTACCGCCTGCTGCCATTACCAGGCTGGAGCTAAGGATCAGTGCTGCGAACAAAACCATTTTTTTCATACTTCGAACTCCTTCATTACTGCAAAAAAAACCGAAAAACGATGTAACGCCCTTATTGTTCGACTGGATTTATATGTTCTTTAGGACAAACTATGTGACCCAGTACATAATATCGGTTAAGAATTTTTTACATTCTGTCGCCGCTCAAAACTCGCCCGCTCCGAGAATCAATAAGTTGTTGCGCCAGGCAAAGCTTGGTGAGGGAGAAGTTATGTAGACGGATAGCCATGACAGAAACCCTGTATGCGATCCAGCAGGTGAAAGTCCTGACCCGGTAAAGGTTGGCCACCAGCCGGAACCGAGTGTTGCGTGGTCCGGGGGGTTAACCCCGACTGCGAAGCGTACACAGGGAGCTTGTAGGCTTCGTGATAGAGCCTCGCAAGTGATACTGATGCGGCGCCGACGTCGTTAAGTTAGCGGAAGGCAGTATGGCTTACCCCGAATTGGCCTGGTGTAAGCGGGGGTCCCAGAGCGGGGTATGCAGTCAAGGGTCGCCCAGGAACCTGGGAGATCGCGTTTTCTCCACCTTTTAGCAAGCGATGTGGGCGCAGTGGTAGAAGCGGTCCGGACCCTGGGTGTTGTTGCTCCAACCCGGGGAGCGATACGGGGCAGTGGGTGGTAACGCCGAGCGAAGGCAACGAGGCGAGGCAGAAGGGAAGGCGAGAGGTCGGAGCCGATGGCATCTGTGAGCGAGTAGGACGACCGCACATGCACTTTGTTCCGCCAAAGAGTGTCGAACAGCAGGATATGCAGGCGCTGCACCGGGTTAGGGAGCAACTGGTCAAACAGCGCACCGCCCTGGTCAACCAGACGTAGGGGCTTCTCGATGAATACGGGATTGTGGTAGCCAAAGGGGTGCGTAAGCTGCGCTCTGTCTTGCCGCAGATACTGGAGAATGCAGAAAACGGGCTCAGTCCTCTTACCCGTGAATTGTTTACCGAGAACTATGGTAGATTTCTGGATTTAGTCTAGAGGGTAGGTTATTACGAGACATTACCCCTTTTTTCTATTTTTTCTCGATGCGATTTGATGAGACGTTAATACTCTGAGCCGTCAAGGCAATTTCCAGCGCTGTTTCCAGGCGAATAACCCGCCCCGTCAAATCCTCGATCCTGGCTTGCTGATCCTTAATAGTCGCAGCCAATCCCTCTACTTTTACATCCATACGGATGACGCGGGTTATTCCATCCCACATCTTGTCAGCAATCCCCATCAGGACATCTCGCTTTTTGCTTTCGCTTCCATTTCTTCAATCCGCTTATTCGACGCTTTGACAAACGCCAGTGCGTCATCGATAGCTGTCTCTGCGTTCTGAGTCGCCTTGTTCATTTCGTTGATCATGGCTTCCAGGGCTTTGTCGTCGTCAGCAGGTCGGTACCCTTCTGCCGCCCGGCGCATATACTCGCCAGTGGTCAGTCCAGCCTTATTTGCTTTGGTGACTACTCGTTTCTTCTCTGCCGGTGTCATTAGCACCGGAACGCGCTCTGTTGCAGCAGCCATACGATCCCTCTATTGTGTGCATGTGCTGTACATGACCATATTATGGCAAATTATTCCACTATTTTCAAACGTTGGCTGCTATGTCGACTTGCAGTTCTGGATACTCTATTTAGAAAAGATGAGGGGATTTGTCGGCTAACGGCGCTTTACCAGTTAAGGGCCATTAATGATCGATTCAGAGGCGGGCCCGGCCACTGGAAATCTCAACGAACAGGGGATAGGAGAATGAAAACTCTCACCAACAACCGCCACAACAAAACCGTTATTGGCAGTGTAAGCGCAGCCGCCCTCGTCTGTGCTTCCCTGGCGATGCCCATCCCCGCTTCCGCGGGTGTCATCGACACGATCAAAAGCCGGGTCGACAGTATCTATAGTCAGATTCGTTCGACTCGTGGGAAGGTTTACGAATTGGTGAATAGTATGAATGAAACGAAAGATTCGTTGAAAAGCGGAGGCGCAAAACAAATGTTGAATGCAGTCAGGTCAACACTTGAATTCCTCGAGGAATCCCGAGAGCAGTACGAAGAATTCAGCGGACTCAATGATTGCGGTGCTGACTCGCCCTGCGACGCCTATCGCGATAGCCTCCACAATCTAATCGAGAATGCCAGCGCCTTGCCCGAAGATCTGCCTTTTCTGGAAAAATCCGCATCGCTTGTCAGCAGACTTGGAAAGGCATCTGAATTAATAGATAAAATCCCGACCTTTGTTCTCTTCGCCAGCGAACAGGTGATCGGAGATACGATCGGAAACGTCGAAGAAATGCTCGGGACGCTGCGATCAGTTGCCGCTGAAATGCCCGAGATTCCTACTCTCAATCAGTTGAACACAATGGACAATAAGGCTTTTTCCGCGGTTTGCCGGACTGTTCCCGATAACCCGCATATTGCGCTTGCGGACGTTGTGCTCGACAACACAGCTGGTCTTCTTGGCGACCTGGCCGATGGCACTCAGGATAATATAACCTTCGGTATCACTGCCGTCGCGGGTGGTACAGTGAGTGTCAAGAATCCTATGAAAGGAACTATCCAGGCGATCGCCTTTGTAGTCAAAACTGTGAAGCGCCGTTTGAACTTTTCGGTGGCGTTGGTCAACAGCGCATGTGATGTCGCGGGATAGGGCAAAGACAAAAAGTAGTTCTCTCCCGACAAGCGCTTACAACTAATGAACTACGGGGCCAAATAGGCCCCGCTGTATTTTAAATCGATCGAGATGTTCACCAACCTGCTAACGCCACGAATCCCTCTACCCCAGGGCTGCCGAGTCTGATTAGGCGTTTTCAGCAGCATACCCCGCGTTGTCGCGGGGATGCTGATGGGGAATGATTGTAGTCAGACTTTACTGGCGATCATCCGGTTACTCTCTTCAACTGAACCACCTCTCCGTGGTTCTGCGCTTCCTCGGATTCGATTTGCTCCACAATCCCGTCCAGTTCGTCGTCGTCCAGTTTGAGGGTGTGTTCCGTCTCTCTCAGTTCCATGGCGCGAGCCGCGAACAGAATCCCGGCCATCTCGATCAGTTTAGTCGACACGTCGTAGGTATAGGTATTGTCATTCATCAGCGAGGTGGCCATCTTCTCGGTGATTAGGCGGTCGCGAATCAGTCCATTCAACGTGCCGTTGGCGACCACATCATTACCTTCCACTTCCGCTGTCAGCCCGTCCAAATCCAGCAGTGTGATGTTTCCCGGATCATCGGATTCAGCTCGCAACCCACCCAGTTCACGCAGAATGTTGCCCAGCTGCAGACGCAGAAGATCATACTCACGCCGGATATACTGATTGTCAGAGCCCATATAGAACTCCAGGTTCTTACGCATGTGCTTGACGTCCTTGATCGCTTCGACGATGTGCCTTCCAGCGGTACGCAGGGCATAAAGATCCTCCGCCTGTTCCGCGGTAATCTTCGCCTGCGCCTCCGAGATGAAACTGACAATCGCGCCGTAAAGCACTTTCACATTTCTTTCGTAAACCGTATCGATGTCTATGTCTATATTTTCGCGCTCCTGCTCCACCAGTTCCTCCAACTCCGTGTCGGAATAGATCTCGTGCCGATGCAGGTTGATACCGTGAGCCAGAATTTCCAGCGCATTGTCATAAAGATGCAGGGTTTCCTTACGCACTGATTCCATAATCACATCAGGGAACTCGAGGGCAGAATCGGTCAGATACTTTGGCTGCACGACCGTAACTTCCTTTTCACGCAGCGTGCTTTCCAGGAAGGTAACCAGCCGGCCGATAAGGGGTGACATGACCAGGACGCCGGTGACATTGAACAGAGTATGAAAAACGGCCAGTTTCAGGGTGTAGTCGGTGGCGCCGATTCCAACAATGGCGCTGATCTGTTCGACTCCCCAGAGGAACTGACTCATGAATACAATGGCAATGACTCCGGTAGCGACATTGAAGATCAAGTGAGCCGCGGCAAGTCGTTTGCCCTGCACATTGGCGCTCAACGAACCGATGATGGCTGTGATGCAGGTACCAACATTGGCCCCGATCGCCAGGGCGAGTCCGTTCTCATAGGTGATCTGCCCCGCAGCCAGAGCGGTGAGTATCAGTACCAGGGTAGCGTGGCTGGACTGCATCACCACCGTAGCGAAGATGCCGATGCCTGCAAAAAGAAACAAACCCGGGTAACCCGCAACCGCAAACTGGGTAAGGTCGATAGTGGACTTGAAGGCCTCAAAGCCCTCTTTCATATGGTGGATACCGAGAAATAGAAAGCCTAATCCGGCCAGGATGTAGCCGATGCCTTTCAGGCTCTTTGAATTCTGGAACACCATGATGATGCCGAACACCAGCATCGGCATGGCGTAGGCCGAGATTTTCACCTTAAGGCCGAGACCGGCAATCAACCAGGCGCCGGTGGTGGTGCCGATATTGGCGCCGAAAACGATGCCTATACCCGCGGCCAGGGTGACGAGACCGGCGCTGAGGAAGGAGATGGTGATTACCGAGACCAGGGAACTGGACTGCATTAGGGTGGTGCTGAGAATACCGAAATTGAGGCTCTTCCAGTATTTGTCCGTACTGTTACGCAGGATGCGTTCCAGTGTGCCGCCGGTAAAGGCCTTGAAACCCTCTTCCAAAGCGAGCATGCCAAACAGGAAAATAGCGACACCCGCAGATATCTCTTTGAAGTCCGGGCTTATCCAGAATCCGTAAGCTAGAATCGCCAAAACGGTAGGTAGAATGATCTTTTTTAACATATTTATGGCTGCCTGATTATTGTCGTTGCCTGGTCAGAAATTTAGCCTAGCGCTTCTTTCACGACTCTCTGACTTCGTATCGAACGAGTATCCCCGTGGCCAAGGCAAGGGCTGTCATACCTTGGTCGAACCGGAATTACAGTCTCTGTCACCCCTTGGTCTCCACTTCGGGCTTCAGTGGACCGCAATTTTCCACGTCCAGCTTTTTGCGATTGTTCAACAATTTCCGCGCAACCCGGTAGAGAATGGGAGAAAACAGCGCAAGCAGAAAGCTAAGACTGACAAACACCACGCCGAATGTTCCCATCATGGTGTAGCCGATGAGAATCAGATACATGAAGGTTGTCGCCAGGGTTACCTGCATAAAGACACCGATACTGCCGTTTGGAAAATTGTACTTTGCGTTTTTCAGTTCACGGCGTGTGTAGGCCACTCTCAGTTCTGTCTTGCTGTCCTGCTGCTTAGTCATGGTCTATGCCCTCATCTGAATGAATGAAATCGCCATTGCCAAATTTTCTGTCAATGGTGGTGAATACTGTTGTTGACAGATGAATAAGCATGAACTGTGCCAAGGCTTTTATGGACACGAAAAGCAAGTAAAATCAGGTGGTTATATTTTTGTTTTGGCCATTCGGGTGCTTTCAAGGTGTGTAACAGAATGCACGGAAGTGCAGGACGCACTTCTTTGAACGCTAGATAAATATTATGTAATTCAATAGGATAAAGATGCACAAGGGGTGCGCTGTAACAAATTAAAATGTTACACCCCTGTTTCTTCTACTTCTTCTTTTCCTGTGCTGACCGGGCCAGACGCCGATTCAACGCCGGGCGTGAGATACCCAGAAGTGTAGCCGCAATGCCCTGGTTACCGCCTGCCCGGTTCAATGCAGCCTCTATATGCATCTGCTCCGCTTCCTTCAAAGAGGGGAAACGAGATTCGGTAGCCCCAATCACCTGTTTTCGACCGGTCCTGCTGTCTGTCTCGTCGTTTCGCCGTGCTTTAATAAATTTGTGGAAGTACTTTGTCGAAAGCACTTTACCGGCCGGTTGACGCGCCACCGCATCGAAGATCATCGCCCGCAGTTCCCGCACATTGCCGGGAAAGTGGTGATTTGCCAGCAGGGTCAGCAATTCCGGTGGTGCCTTTGGTGTTTTTTTACCCAAATCCTCGGCGGCCTCCTCGATAAAGTGAGACACCAACAGCGGGATATCCTCTCTGCGCTCACGCAGCGGCGGAACCTCCACCTGATGCACCGACAGCCGGAAATAGAGATCGGAGCGGAACTCTTCCGCCGACATCAGGCCAGCCAGATTACTGTTCGTGGCACAGACGATGCGTACGTCGCTCATCTTTGCGACGTCCGAGCCTAGGGGGTAGTACTGCCGCTCCTGCAACAAGCGCAGCAGCTTCACCTGAGAGGTTGGTTTAAGATCGCCGATTTCATCCAGAAAGAGCGTGCCACCAGCCGCTCGCCCCACCATACCTTCGCGGGCGCTCTCGGCCCCGGAAAAGGCCCCTTTGCGGTGTCCAAACAGGGTATCGGAAAACAGCGCGTCGTCCAGGCCCGCCGTATTGAGGGATACGAATGCCCCCTTGCGGCCGCTCAAGCGGTGAACCGCTTCCGCCAGCAGCTCCTTGCCCACACCTGTCTCGCCGGTGATGAGTACTGGTTCGGAGGAACTGGCAACCGCATCGAGGTATTGAAACAGGGCCCGCATCTTGCGGCTTGCCGTCACGATGGAGGCAAATACCTCCCGGTGTTCGAGTTCATCTGATATGAGATAGCGTTTGAGCGCATCCACCTGGCGGCGCAGGGTACGCAGTTCCAGAGCCCGCTTGATGCTGGAGACGAAGCGGCTCTCCTCGACCGGTTTTACCAGATAATCGAAGGCGCCCTCCTTCATGCAGGCGACTGCGGTTTCCACCTCTTGATTCGCGGTCATCACAATGACCGGCAGATCGGGATATTCGCGGCGGATCTCCGGCAACAGCTGACTGCCGGAGAGATAGGGCATAAAGAGGTCCAGCACCACCACCGCCGCCTCCTGCCGCGCCAGCAGGGGCATCAATTCCCTGCTGTCCTGAACAGTCTCTATATCGCCGATGCCGGCGCTGCCAAGCACCATCCGCGAACTAAGAAGAACGGTAGATTCGTCGTCTACGAGTATGACCGGTAACTGTGAGGAAAGCGGCTGTTCCATTTTCATCGTTCTCATCCGGAAGAGATCGCGGGAATCTTTATGGTGACGGTGGTACCCTTGCCCAGCTCGGATTCGAACAGCAGGTTGCCCTGGTGTTTCTCCATAATCGAGCGGGAGATTGAAAGGCCCAGCCCGGTGCCGTCCGATTCGGTCCGTGTGGTAAAGAAAGGCTCGGTCAGGTGTCCCAGATCTCGCTTTGATATGCCACGCCCTTCATCCTGAATCTTGATCTCCAGGTTCTGTTCATCTTTACTCAATCCAGCGCTGATAAAGATGCCCTTGGTGCGTTCCGGCAGCGATTGCAGCGCATTCAGCAGGACATTGATGAACACCTGTTCGAGCTGTTGCGAGTTGCCTTTTACAGCGGGCAGTCCATCGGGCACATTCAAACTGCACACATCGGTGTATTTCTGAATCTGGTTGTGCAATATCATCAGAGTCGCTTCCAGTACCTGCTGGACATCCACATTTTCTGCCAGCCTACCCGTATCCTGCCTGGCCATGTGCTTGAGATTCTGAACGATCCGCGTGATCCGCTCTGAGTTTCTGGTGATCTCGGACAACAACCTGGGAAAGGTATCCCGTGTATCGGAGTAGGCCAGTCCCCCAAGGGCAAAATCTCCGTGGTCTTCGTAATACTCGCTGAGTATCGGCAGGATATCGTTCCAGGCCCGGGAGACCAAAGAGGCGTTGAATAGGATTGCATTGTTTGGATTGTTGATCTCGTGCGCAACACCGGCCGAGAGCACACCAATGGAGGCAAGGCGGGCATTGCGCAATGCCTGAAACTCCAGATTGCGCTTTTCCGTCACATCGGTGGCAATCACCATTGCAGCGGTTACCGGGCCATCCGCGCGAATGGGAACGATGCGCCCTTCCCAGTAGATACCATCATCTGCCGAGTATTCGAACTGTCGGGTTATGCCCTTGCGGAACACTTTTTTCAGCGCGCGACGGAACCATTTTCGAAATTCATGGGGCATCAGGGCAAGGGAATTACGACCGACCGCACGCTCCGCCGGCACCTCGGGGACGGAGCGGTTCATCAGCAGAATCTTACCCCTCTTGTCCACGGTCATGATGATATCCGGCGACTGCTGGAACATATCACGCAGCTTGGCTTCCGACTCTCTCAGCGCCTCTTCTGCCAGCTTCTTTTCGGTGATATCCTCGATGAAACCGACAATTCTGTGTATCTGACCATTCTCATCGTCGACGGGAAAACCCTGGGTCCTGACCCAGCGTGTGGTGCCATCGGTCCGGTTGACCCGATGCACGAGTTCTGTGGTCACGTGCTCCTGTCTTATCTTCCGCAAGGCGTCCATCAGACGTTCGTTGTCAGGCGGGGGTACGGCATCGAGAATGATCAATCCTTGCTGTTCGTTATGGCTGGATCGAGTACCGAACATCCTTTCGTAGGCGGGACTGAGATAGAGAAGCCTTTCCGCATCCGCAGTTGTCGCCCAGAAAACCTCGTCCACGGTCTCGGTCATCTGACGGAACAGCTCCTCGCGCTCCACTAGTTGCAGCTGCATTGCCAGACGTTCCTGCGCATTCTCCTTTATGCGCACCAAAGTGAATGACATCAGCATGGTGAAAAGTAACCCGGTGATCAAAACCACCCAGGGACTCTCCTGAAATGCCTCCGCCGTGCGAAAAATATCGGTTTGCCCACAGACGATCTGCCACTTGCGGTCTGCAATTCGAATCTCTTCCCAAACCTTCGACTCTTCGGGCCTGTTCAGCCAGTCCTGGTAGTTCACTGACTCCGTGCTGCGGGGGGCCAGTCTGCTGTTGTAGAAATAAAGATATCGCTGATCGGGCGCCGCGCTATCATCCAGCAAAAGTATTTCGACTCCCCGCGGTTCCAACAGGGATATTGATGCGTTAACCAGCTCACTGATCCTGAACAACCCAACGACAAAACCGAGCAGCTGGTCACGACTTTTGGCCTGCGTTTGGGTCGCGCTATCTCTTCGATAGACCGGCAGGCTCGCCATGAAACCGTATTCCGCCCCCTTTTCTTCACTGTGGAAGTCCACCCGTCCGCTTGCCGCCATCGCGCCGCTATCCAATGCCTGCTGCAGCATCGGTATAAATAACGGGTTGGAATCGAGGTGGAAGTCATCTGCTCCGTCAGATGCTATATTGGTCAAGGTAAAATAACCGGAATGCTCGCCTGCATTGTCCAGCCTGAAAGCGTGAGAAGGTTTTGCCGACTCCAGTTCCGATTTGAAACGGTTGGGTTCCCCCAGGACATTTTTGTGATCAGGCCCGGTTGTCCGGGAGACCCAGGCCAGCTTTTCAATTCCCTGGTAACGTCCCAATAGCGATCTGCTGAAGACGCGGAACTCCTCTGGCCCCACATCTTCTGATGCCGCGTAGAAATCGTGGACCATGGTCACTGCTAGAAGACCGTTGTCGATGCCGTGGTTGAGGGCACGGATGCGGTTATGGGCGACCCATTCGAAATCCAGTTGTTGCTTTGCCGCAAGTTGTTGTCTGATCAACCAGAGCGCGGCGAGAGAAAGGCTGAGGCCAATTATTGCGACCAGCCAGATTGCGCGGTGTTCGGTGGTGAAAAGGAGCCGCTGCGAGTCCTGCACCGTTAATTTTGAGTTCATTTTTATACCGGTATCTCGATCCAGCGGGTGATGGCTAGATACCGGAAGATTATCCAACACAATTGACTGCGGTGTAAGTCATCCATGCGTCTGGCTTAAGTAACGGTTTCCTATGGATGTGTTCAGTCTGACAGCTTTTTGGCAATTCGGCAACGGAAGGAACCTGGCAGGAACGGCGGGTCAATGCAACCTAAATTATCTTCAATTCAGCATAGCTCATAGTGGCATTTTTACGCTAACGAAAGCACAATTGAAAACTCATAAACTGACGGATGGGGACTCTGACTTTATTCATCATTCCGGACGAAGCGCAGTGTAGATGCGGAGCAGTGGTGCGTCCCTGCAGCACAAGGGCACCTCGAATTTTTCGAGGTGCCCTCTAAAGTAAACTATATGTTACTGGATCCCTGCCTGTGCCGGGATGACGGAATAGGAATTGATCGGAGGTTACTTTGAATCCAATCTCCTAAAACACTGGCTTACCCATCGTCGGACTGGGGTACTCGTCCCATTGCGATTCTGAGATGGTGGGGCGGTGCATGTACTATCTTCCCCTGAACATCCTGCTGTTGCGTTGCTGGGCCGATCAGATCTCTGCAACAAATGTCACCCACTACGCCGGCAATACGCCGCACGGCCATATCGGCAGCGTACCAGCACTCCTCGTGCAGTCCAGCGCCAATGCCCCATCCGCCGGAGAAATAGAGCTTTCCCCCTAACAGATCCAGCCCTTGGTATTGCTCACAAATCTCCAGCTGTACATCCCAGGTATCTTCAGATTCCGTGTTGTGTGAGAAGTGAGCAATCGCCTGGATAAGCTGCGTCGATCCGTCCGGCGCGGTATAAAGCGTCTGCAAAATCCGCTCTTCTGACGGTTGTTTGTCCGGTGGCGGATTGATGGTGACATAGAAGTTCGGAACTTCTTTGCAGGCGTAGTCGGGGTTTTCCGCGTCGTTTTGATGACTGTTGCAGCAGTAACTGATGGTGTAGGGGTTGGGCTGGTTGTAGTCTTCGTGAATCGTGATGTTATAGGTGCTCGGCTTCTGCGGATCGGGTAGGACGCTGATGTCGGTATGGGCCACCGCCAGCGTCTTTTTTCCATTCCCGGTGCTGCTTTGATACTCATGCGTCGTATAGTGAATACGCTGCAGCAAGGCTCGCACGTTTTCAGTGTCTGGCACATCGGCGAGCAACCTATTAGCTACATCGGCGTGCGCAGCGATCACTACTTTGCTGCAGTCCACGTAGGCAGCTGATTCCGCGGTCTGTGTTTTCCACCAGGGACACCATGCAGGGGCGAAATGGACACGGACCGAATCACTATTTTTCCCCGAAGAGGTAAAGGTGGAAACCTCACAGCGCGCTGCAACAACCCCGCCCATGCAGCGAATGGCATCCGCCAGTGCCTCCAGCCAGTAGGTGCTTCCCTGATCAAAATATCTACGATCAGCAGGTCCGGTGCCGAAGCCCTCCTGCAGGCCGTAGTAACGCATGATCGCTCCGAGCGGCATGGTGGGCACCGGCCTGGTCTGGTCTGCATAGTACATGCCGTTAACCCGGGGATACAGATTGAGTTGAAGAAAGGCAGTGCAGTAGCCTTTTTCTTTGGCATAATCCGCCAGGGAATGTTTGAAATAGGAGCCGTACATCGCATCGTTATAGGCTTCCGCTTTGAAACGATAGTAGTCCCGGGCCAAGTCACAATCGATTCCGCCTGAGACAATATCTTTTTCAACGTAAGAGACGCCCCTGCCATTGTTTGTTCCCGCCCAGGTCGTCGTATCGACCAGAGGTTTCCCTTCGACGCCCAGTTTCTTGAGCAATGATTGAATGTTCCGGTAAGTCGTGGCGTTGTAGTCGTTGACACCCAGATCCACCCAGCGCTCGAACTCCCCGACCTGCACCGGTACGGTGTATGCGTTTCCACCGATGCGGCTATGGCAGGTGTTGCCATCGAGAACCACGGGGATATAGCGGCGCCCGTATCGGTCTAGAAGTATATAGGCAGTCAACAGTCCGGATACCCCCCCGCCAACAATGACTACAATCTCTGCTTGAGGTGTTCGCGTGCGCAGGGCTGTGACCTGTGTCTGTACACTTGAAGAAAAATTCGAGTTCATTACTTCTCCTGATATACCTTATTAAGCATGGTGTTATTGGGGCTTTCTAAACAACCAACAACTTGATGCTTTGACAGACTAGTCTAAATTCATGTAATTGCCGAGGCGAAAATGGCTGGTGGTTGGTCTGGACTAAGGATCTCTCGCAGAGCGAATACTGGCTGGTCGATGTGTGTAATTCGCGAAAAGTGTAGGCTATGCAGTATCGAGTCGTAACCGGATACGTACGTGGATAGCAAACGTTGGCAAAAGATCCAATCTTTGTTTGAAAAGGCCGTTGATCTTAACGGTACTGACCGGGAATTATTTTTGCGCGCCGCTTGCGGCGGTGATATCGAGCTGTACCGAGAGGTCCAATCCTTACTCAAGGCCGATGCCGAAAACCACGATTTCCTCGACACCTTCACTCCCGCCACACACGTGGTGTTGACCCCGGAAGCGGAGCAGACCCGGGAACTGGGTCGCTACCGGATTCTCGATACCTTGGGTAGTGGCGGGATGGGCGTGGTGCTTAAGGCTCTGGACCCACGACTGGATCGTTTTGTCGCCCTGAAAATGCTGCCGTCGGAGTTCAGTTACGAAAATTTGAGCAGGGACAGGTTTATTACCGAAGCGAAGGCGGCATCCTCTCTGGATCACCCCAATATCTGCACCATCTACGAAATCGATCAGACTGACAAAGGTCAATGGTTTATTGCCATGGGATGCTATGAGGGTGGCACACTGGCGACAAAGCTCGTGCGCGGACCCTTACCGGCCACCGAGGCGCTGCACATCGCGGTTCAGGTGGCCAGTGGCCTGGAAAGCGCGCATGCGAACGGTATATATCATCGCGATATAAAACCAGCCAACGTACTTTTCGCAGCTGATTCAACAGTCAAGGTATGCGATTTCGGTATCGCGAAAATCGCTGGAAAATCACAGACCAGGACAGGCCTGAGGATGGGGACGGCCGCCTACATGGCGCCCGAGCAATATCGCGGGGAAACGGTCGACCATCGTGCCGATATCTGGGCCTTGGGTGTTGTGCTGTATGAGATGCTGGCGGGCCATACCCCGTTCGCCGGCAGACATCCACCCGACGTGATGCACGCGATCTTCAATCGGCAGCCTGCGGCTCTTTCTGTTCAGCGGATCGATCTTCCTGCAACCATTGATCGTTTGATCAAACGCGCACTGGCGCCGGAATTGGAGCATAGATATGCCTGTATGGGAGATTTTCTGTGTGATCTACAATCGCTTGTAAGCGCGCTGAGCGCGGCGAAGGCGGGTGATGCACCCAAGGCATCTCTGCATCGAACGCGCCACGTTGGCTCCGGGGCCTCGTTGAGCAGCGACGGCGACAAACGCCAGGTCACCGTGCTATGTGTCGGTATGCATACCCAGGTCGGTATGCTCCTAGACCCGGAAATCCTGCATCAGAAGAATGAACGATTGAAGCCTTCCCTACTCAAGCCTGTATCTCAGTACGGTGGCACGGTGGTAGGACAGATGGATGACGAGATTACGGCTGTGTTTGGCGCTCCGGTCGCACATGCCAACGATCAGGAACGCGCAGTGCGTTGTGCGCTTGAACTCCTGGAGACGATGGGGCAAATCGAATCGAAACCCTGTACTTTGTCTGTAGGGATCGCCAGCGGACAGGTACTGGTCAGCGGTATCGCAACCGGAGGGGAGAAAGACTGCAGAATCACTGGGTCGTCCTTGCAGTTTGCACGGCGCTTGAAGGCGCTGGCAGATTCAGACGAAATTTTGATTTCTGAAGTTGTAAAACTAGCCGTTGATGACTTCTGTCGATGTGCCAGCAGGGCAAACCTGCCGCTAAGCGATGCGGGCGCAGAGATACCGGTTTGGCGGCTTTCCGGCTATCGATCGAGGCTCGAACCTCCGCCGCAGTTGATGGTCGGTCGTGATCGCCAGCTTCGGCAATTCAGCGATCTGTTACAGGACTGCCAGGTTGATGGCCGAGGTCAAGTCGTTTACGTGCGCGGTGAGGCAGGAATCGGTAAAACTCGCTTGGTGGAAGCGTTTCGTAGCCTGGCGATGGAACAGGGTTTCCTGGTCTGCACAGGCCTGGTTCTGGATTTCGGCGTTGCCGAAGGTCAGGGTGCGATCGCCACGGTTGTGCGTTGTCTGGCCTCACCGGATTCAGGAGGAGATCCGGTCAAAGCGGCGTTGCAGGAAAACTTGATCGATCCCACCCAGCAGGTGTTTCTAAACGATTTGCTGGGCCAGCGACAACCCCAGGAACTGCACTCACTCTACGAAACCATGGATCATACCCTGCGTCGTGTGGGGCTGGCCGAGACCGCCGCCACGGTACCTCGCCGTGCGGCGGCGTTACGGCCGCTGATGATCGTTATAGAAGACCTGCACTGGGCAGACAGCCGCACTTTGGAACTCCTGGCGGCTATGTCTAAAGAAACCGCCGAGTGCCCGATTCTGATGGTGTTGACCTCGCGTCTCGAGCGCGACCCATTGGATGCCGTCTGGCGCGCCGGCGTGCGCGAAGCCCAGTTTGTAACCTTTGATCTTGCTCCATTGCGGGTTGATGAGGCACGCGCCATCGCGCATGCCATCAGCGACGAAAATGAAGGCTATGTCGCAGAATGTGTGGAGCGTGCTGCCGGCAATCCCCTGTTTCTGGTGCAGCTGCTGCGCAGTGCCGCAAATAATCGCGATGAGCGGGTGCCGGCATCGTTACAAAGTCTCGTCATCGCGCGTCTTGACCAACTGCCAGCCGAAGACAAGCAGGCCTTGCGCGCGGCGTCGGTAATCGGTCAGCGCTTAGCAGGCGACGCATTGCGCTTTTTGCTCGACGATCCTATCTATGACTGTCATCGCCTGATACGACAGGGTCTGCTGCGCATCGTTGGCGGTGATTACCTTTTTGCCCACGCCTTGATTCAGGATGCTATCTATTTGTCGCTGCTGAGTTCCGACAAACGGCTGCTGCATCGCCGTGCCGCGGACTGGTTTGCCGAACGGGACCAGATTTTGGTGGCAGAGCATCTGGATCGCGCCGAGGACCCCTCCGCCAGCGATGCCTATCTGCGCGCCGCGCAGGGCCAGATGCAGACCTATCGTTTCGACCGCGCACTGCAATTGGTCCAGCGCGCTTTACAGATAGATTTCACGGAACCCGACTATTACACCCTCTATCAACTCAGAGGTGAGATTCACGAACACATGGGAGAGGTTACAGCCTCTATCGCAAGCTATCGCCAAGCGCTGGATCTGGCTACGGATGCACTGCAACGCTGCCGCGCCTGGATGGGGATCGCAGCGGGCCAAGATGTCGCTGACCAACCAGATGCCGCCCTGGCCGCGCTGGATGAGGCACAAACAGCAATCGCCACGGAGCAACATCCGTTGGAACTGTCGAAAATTCACTACCAGCGCGGCAATCTGTTTTTTCCGCGGGGTGAGGTCGATGCATGTCGAGCGGAACATGTACAGGCCTTGGAGTATGCACGTCATGCGGGTTGTCCGGAGAGCGAGGCCCGCGCCTTGAGCGGGCTGGGCGATGCAGAGTATGCACGGGGCCGCATGGGAACGGCCCATGGCTATTTTGAACGTTGCCTTACCCTTTGCGAACAACACAATCTCGGGCGTGTAGAGGCGGCCAATCGTTTTATGCTGGGCACGGTTCGCATCTACCAGAATGAAACCGAAGAGGCGCTAGGTGATTCGCTCGCCGCGGCTGAGGCATCGGCTCAGGTTGGTCATATTCGCGCCGAAATTGTATCGCGCTTGACCGCCGGCTGGATATTGTTCGATCTGGACAGGCTCGAGGAAGCACAGGCTCAGGCAGAACGCGGCTTGCAACTGACGAAAGAGCTCGGTGCACTACGCTTCGAACCCTTTCTAAACGAAACCCTGGCTCGCGTCGAGTTCGCCAAAGGCGATCAATCCGAGGCCTATCGACGTATGCAAAACGCGGTCGCCGTGGCCAGGGAAACGGGCGAATCTTTCATCGGCCCATGGATGCTGGGAACCCTGGCCTTGACCAGTCCGGACGATAACAGCCGTGATCAGGCGCTGGCAAAAGGAGACGCACTGCTCGGGCGGGGTGCCGTTGGTCACAATTATTTTCGTTTTTATCGAGCGGCGATGGAACGCATGCTCAACGATCATGAGTGGAATCTGGCTGAAATCTATGCGGACCGCCTGGAAAAATACACCCAGCCAGAGCCGACGCCATGGTCGGACTATTTCATTGCATGGACTCGCGCACTGGCGCAGTTCGGCCGGGGAGACCGCAGTATGCAGCGCCAAAGCCAGCTGGCTGAGCTGCGACGGTCGGGCGAGGCGGCTGGTCTGACTCGTTCTTTGATTCCGATCGATGCAGCATCGCAGTCAGATAGCATGTGGCACCGAGTTGAATAACGCTCCGGTACCGACCTTTACCCGCATATAGCTGTATCGGCGGATGACATGGCCCCCGCAGGGCGAGTGAGTGGCAGGGCCATTCCGATGTGCCGCTCATCTACTCTGCCAGTGGATAAAAGGCCGCGATGCAGTATGACTGTTGCCAGGTCCGATACGGTCAGCAGTCGTCAATACCCCTTGTTGCTGCTCTTGTCCAGCTCACGATACAACCAGGCCTTGGCCAGGCGCAGTTCGCGATCTACCGTGGCTTCCGAGATATCGAGTGCTGCCGCTGTTTCTTCATAGGTCAGACCACCGAAATAGACCAGTTCCACTACTTGGCTCTTGCGCTCGTCGAAGCCCTGCAGTTGCGTCAACGCGTCGTCCAGATCCATCAGTTCCGCGTCGCTTGCGGCCGGAGCGAAATTCTCGTCCAAGGCAAAGTGCGTGATACCGCCACCGCGTTTGCTGCGCAGCCTGTTACGCGAATGGTCAACCAGGATGCGTCGCATCATTCGCGCAGCGACGGAATAAAAATGCCCGCGATCACGCCAATCGAGATCGACCTTCACCAAGCGCAGATAGGCCTCGCCCACGAGCGCCGTGGCCTGCAGGGTATGACCGGATCGCTCAGCGCTCATATGGCGACGCGCAATATCGCACAATGCATCGTAGACCAAAGGAGTCAGTTCCTCTAGCGCAGCAGACTCGCCGTCTCGCCAGTCTCGCAACAGTCGGGTGACCTGATCGGAATTCGGTATCATGGGCTCCATAACCTGATCGGGACGGAAAACTGGATCCAAGTATAGCGTTTGATGTCGAACTGAAACCATCATCCCCTGGCAGTGCTGTCCCATTAACCTCCAACCGTCATGCCGGACTTGATCCGGCATCCAGTGAACGCATTGAAAAACCTGGATTCCGGACAAGTGCTTCGCACTTTCCGGAATGACGAACATCAGTGTTCAAATTCATGTCTATGCCG
>Ga0316189_10001655_pt1 | contig 22068 bp, 22 predicted proteins | sample LowCovwburrow_MG_FD_204930 | JGI IMG/M metagenome (GOLD analysis project Ga0316189, IMG submission 204930) | Coastal sediment microbial communities from Maine, United States - Lowes Cove worm burrow | ecosystem: Environmental > Aquatic > Marine > Coastal > Sediment | place: USA: Maine... | reverse complement strand
ATTGTAAAAAGGTCAATAGGGTTCGCCATGGTGGCGCGCTCCCTGGTTTTGGCAGCAATTACACTTTTTACCCGGATTATGGCGTGGGTATTATGGCCTTTGGCAACTTGACCTATACCGGACCTTTACCTTTAAATAAAATTGAAAAACTACTTTTTGAAACGGCCCAAATAAAACCGCGTCGCCTCCCTGTTTCAGATATATTGGCAAAACGTCAGGAGCAGGTTCTTAAATTCATACAATCATGGGATGTTAATTTAGAAAAGGAAATAGTGGCTGGGAATTTATATATGGATGAGTCCCGTGAAAAACGAATGGCCCATGTGCAAGACATATTCAAGAAGGCAGGAAAAATACAAAAGGTTGATACAATTGAGCCCTGGAATCAATTGAGGGGCACTTTTAAAATACATGCGGAACAAGGTGTCATCGCAGTTTATTTTGCCCTAACTCCAGAACGCAACGCAACCGTACAGGACCTTTATATCACCTTTGAGCAGCATGAAAATGAGGACTAAGTATATTTGAATAATAGCCCACCTGAACCCATCCATAAGGGCAGTGGCGTTTTAATTAGGGGTATAAAGTTTTGTTTTACAGTTATAAAAACAGGTTGTAACACATTATGAGAAATGAAAATCGGAACTAAAATACTAATCCTCTTTTTGACTTTAAATTTGCTTTCCTGCAAAGGCTCTGCTCAAGAAACGGAAACTAAAAAGCCTACTACTGAATTTGATTTCTCAACTGTTGAGAAATTTAGAGATACTAAACTCAATGGTCATATTATTAATGATTATGACAGCATTTTCAATCCTTCTCAAAGAAAAGAAATATCAAATATCCTGTACGATTATAATATAAAAACTACGCGACAAATTGTGGTTGTAACAATCGATAGCATAAAACCCTATTCTGATATACAAAAATTCGCAACGGATTTAGGAAAGTATTGGGGAGTTGGGATCGCCGAAAAAGATAATGGACTTGTCATTCTATTCAGCAAACCCGAAGGGAAAATTGGAATTGCAACAGGTCACGGAACTGAACTGATATTAACTGATGAAATCTGTAAAAGTGTTATCAATAACATAATGATTCCCAAATTTAAAAACGGACAATATTATAACGGAATTAAAAACGGGGTGACGGAATTAATAGAAATGTGGAAATAAAAGTACTGTGAACAACACCCTATCTGATTTATTGCTAGTTCTAGCCTACTTACGAACCCTGAAGCGTCGGTGCATGTGGATTTTTCGCTTAGTCGTCCCATTTTTGTTAAATTAGTTGTATCAACCGTTAGCCCCAATGTTAGGGAACCGTTCAATCAAGAGCAATGGAGTGCGACTATAAAAACATGGCAACCTGATCGAGACTATTGAACAGACAGAAAAACTTGGGATTTAACATTAAATAAGAACCTATGGGCAACACAAGTCACCATGATGAGCGTATTGCAAAAATGATATTCGCCTCGGTATACCCACATTATGTCACAAAAGTCGAAAAGAAAGGCAGAACAAAAGAAGAATTGCACCAAGTAATTGAGTGGCTAACCAGCTACGATGAAAAAAAGCTGCAAGAACTTATTAAGGACAAAGTGACTTTTGAACAGTTTTTTAAGAGTGCTGCACTAAATACCAATGCGCATCTGATTACGGGCGTGATCTGTGGGTATCGCGTAGAGGAAATCGAAAATACCTTAACCCAACAAACACGGTATTTAGACAAATTGGTTGATGAACTGGCGAGAGGACGTAAGATGGAGAAAATTTTACGAGTTCCCAAAATCAACTAGTGCACTATTGGATTAATTTATGATACGAGGTAAAAGGGGCGCAACAGGCTAGAAAAAAACAGCTGCATTGCTTGCCGAACGAAAAGAATAAATGGAAAAACCCAATAGCACTTTAGACGAACAGCGAATAGCATTTTCAAATAGAAAGTTTCTTGCAACCCCGTACGCCGGAATTATTGTTTGGCTGCTTATTGGCATTGCAGGACTTACACTACCCGTTAGATCTACTGTTTGGGTATTGTTTATTGGCACTGGAAGTATTGTGTACTTGGCATTGTTTATTTCAAAGTTCACTGGGGAGAATTTCCTTGATAAAACAAAACCAAAAAATGAATTTGACCAACTCTTTATGTTTACCGTAGGGCAAGCAGTTTTAGTTTATGCCATCGCAATTCCATTTTTTATTATTGACTATTCTTCCTTGCCCATGACCATAGGAATTTTAACGGGATTAATGTGGTTGCCTTTTTCATGGATCATTAAACATTGGGTCGGTATTTTTCATTCGGTTGTCAGAACGGTAGTAGTGCTTTTTCTTTGGTATGCATTTCCCGAAAATAGATTTACTACGATACCCTTTGCAATTGTATTGATTTATTTAGTGACGATCTTCATACTAAGAAACCGAAAGCAACAGGAATAAAAAAAGTGTACCTTGTTTATTTAATTAATAGCAGGACATATGAAAATTGTTTGGATCGTGGTACGTGTCATTTTTGCCATATTTATGATATACGCCGGCATACAGCACTTGGTGAAACCAGATTTTTACATTCCATTTGTTCCTTCTTTTCTGCCATTCACCAAAACCATCATTTATTCCTCGGGTATCTTGGAAATACTTCTGGGCATAATGATGATCATTCCGAAATATGCCAAGCGAGGAGCCTTGGGGATATTACTGCTTATGCTGGTCTTTTTACCAATACATGTGTGGGATGTATTTTCCGCTACTCCTGCTATTGGTAGCCATAAAGCTGCTTTAATCAGGCTTCCAGTACAATTTCTGTTCATCGCTTTAGCCTGGAAAATAAAAAATACCCGAGCCAGCTAGCACTATATGATCAACATGCCTTGCATGTTCATTGTACTCAAGGTTAGCCTTTATTATGACCAAACAATAACCAATGATAAAATGATACAGTGGTCTTTGATTGTATCCTGATTTAGACCAATTTTTTGTTATATTTGTTTCTAATGCTAGGAAAGTTAAACAAAGTAATTCTCTGCCTTTGTTTGTGTGGCATCTCTTTACATATTTCTGCACAACAGTATAGCTATGTTCAATACAATTCTGGGTCTGGAGCCCCTTTTGACCAGGTCTCCACAGTACTCCAGGACCAGGAGGGCTTTATATGGATTGGCAGCCAAAACGGTTTGTATCGCTTTGATGGAATCCATTTTGACATTTACAGCATACATACCAAGAGTCAATTCATTCATCAGCTTCATGAACGTGAAGATCAGCTGTTGTTTGTAAATGATATGGGTATTTATCAAATTGACGATTTGCTTTCCCAGCCTCAAGTTATTCCACTCATGGAAGGCACAATTAATGAAACTGCCGGGCTTCCTTTTTATCCCAACGATTTTGCCCTAGGTAAAGATCAAGATATCTGGCTTTCCCAATCCAATCACAGCATTGGCAGGATACAGCAAGGAGATTTTAAAACCTATCCATTTTCCAAAACGAATAAAGCACAAAAGCTTGCGATACATGAAGACGCTAAGGGAGGAATTTGGGTGCTGAGTCCATTGGATGGATTATTCTACTTTGATAAAGCCACCAATACTTTTGAAAAAAAACTGAACATTAAAAATGGGAATGCCTTATTGATTCACAAAGATCAATTGTTGGTGGGAAACGATGCTCTGCATGTCTATTCCATTCAAGAAGATAAGCCTCAGTTAATAAAGACGATTGAGCTTGATGATGACCTGATTACTGCGATGTATGTGGGTCAAAATGATCAATACATCATAGGGACGAGGAAGGGAAAGCTATTTACTGTGTCTGATTTAAACGACCCTCCCCAAACTATATATGGGGCCAACGAAGCACATCGGGTAGAAGAATTGGATTTTGGACATATCTATGAAATTTATGTAACCACCGATAGTAAAAGTAATAATGAAAAGCTTTGGGTTGGTTCAGAAACCGGACTTTGGCTGCTTCAACAACGCTTTTTCAAAACCGTTAAAAATTTACCCTTGAATAATCCTATCGGTATTGCCATGGGCAATAATGGGAAAGCTTGGGTACCCATTAGTTATTTATACGAAATCTCTCCCCTTGAAGATGAATTCACTGCCAAGCCCATCTATAATAATTTACAGGCCAATGCAGTTGCCCAAGACAAAGCCGGATTCACCTGGGTATCTACGTCTACCCCAAAAGTTGAATTATTAAAATATGCCAATAACAAGATCGTCGAACGATATGATGATTTCCATGACCGAGGCGAGGCCATTTTCAATCTTTATCCAGACAGTAAAGGGAACCTTTGGTTTTGCCAAGCCCCTGTGAATAAACCCATTATTGGTATTGCCAAGATCAATGCAAAAGGGGAAATCAAGTATTACGATGAGACCAAAGGTTTTTCAAGTAGGGTTCTAACCCTCAAGGAAAGTGCCCAGGGTGAAATATATGCCGCAGGGATCGGTGAAGAAAGTTATTTGTATCGCTTTGATCCCGATAAAGATCGCTTTGTGAACCTTAGCCCCACGCTTCCTTTTACAGCTATGCTCAATTTTGAAGTCCATGATTTGACCATCGACGATCGTGGTGTCGTATGGCTCGCTACTACAGATGGCTTACTTCGTTACGATGCTGAAAAAATTACACTGATCCAAAATGATATTTTAGGTCAAGAAGAGGTAAGGGGGGTAACGCATTATTCCAATAATAATATTTGGATCTCTACGGCCACTAAAGGACTGGTTTTTCACCAACAAAATACTTCCACCGTTTTAGGCGAAATAGAAGGTTTGCCAGCAGTTATAAGTGCTTACCGATGTATTACTACAGATGCTGAAGGACGTCTTTGGGCAGGCACCGCAGAAGGCCTGGTATACTCACGCATGTCTGCGGCTACCCTACCCTATTCCAATACGCCAAGGATTAGACAGATCATAATCAATCGAAGGGAGTTTAATGAAGGCTTCGATGGGGTGTTGGCAGTAAAAAAAAGTCAACAACTGAAAGTACTGTTTACGAATTTGTCCTTTCCTGCTAAAAATGTTCAATACCAATACAGACTGCTTCCCAAAGAAGATACCCAGGTCATGTTGGAAGAACAGCTCTGGCAATCCAACGGAAATAAAAATGTGCTATCATTAAGCCAAACCGAACTCGGTGATTACTACCTGGAAGTACGAGCCAGACAACCTGGAGGCTACCAATGGAGTATGCCTTTGAAAATTCAGTTAAAAGTATTTCTGCCCTGGTATTTGCAAACTTGGTTTGTTTATGGTTCAATTGGTCTACTGGTTTTATTTATTGCTTATTATTTTCGTTTTTATGTTAAACGACGATTCAACAGATTACAACAAGTCTTAAAATACTCCAATGAAAAGTTAGCGATAAAGGAAGCGCAACTGCATCAAAAGATTCGGGATTTTGAAGAGCAACAAGAAGAATTGGAGAGTGCAAATTCAAATATCCATACCCTCGAATTATTTATCAAGGAAATCCCCAAAAAGGCATCCTGGAACGACATCATCGCCGCAATGGGCAAAGCCGTTAACCAATCTGCTGATATCAACGCCTTTGAAATTGCATTTAAGGAAAAAAATGAAGTGGTCCACAAGGGTTATTCCGACCAAGAACGAAGTGGTTTTACCTTTAGAAGCAAACCCTTCAATCCCAAAACCAGTTTATCATGCTGGGCTATGGCCAACAGTAAGGAAGTATTGATCAATGAATTCGATAAGGAGCATACCATGTATATTGAAGAGAAAGCTGCCTACCGTTTTAGTTCCCTATTGTTTATTCCTTTTACGTTAGAGAATGATCAGCCGGTCGTATTATGCGCTTACAGTATCCAGAAAAATCATTTCGACCCTAATGATTTGGTTATGTTTAGAATTTTGGCCCAATTTATCTGCTTTTCCATTCACGAGGAAATAACGAAAAAGTTATGAAGGACCTATCGTTTCACATATTGATCTTGTTATTGTTTGGGGGAAATAACCTGCAGGCCTTTGCCGAGAGGGATACGCTTACCGTTGGTATTTACCATAACCCACCCTTTGTGATAAAAACGGCGGATAATGATTTTGAAGGCTTGAGTATTGAGTTATGGGAGAACATAGCACAGTCCGCTAATCTGCCTTTTCGTTATGAACTATATTCAGATTTCATCGGTATTTTAAAAAGGCTTGAGTACCAAGATATCGATCTTACCATTAATCCAATGGATGTGAATGATTCACGGGTTGATAAATTTGACATGACGCAGCCCTTTTTCATTTCCAGTATTGGCGTAGCTATTCCTTACTTAAATCGCTCCCCCTTAGCCGTTTTCATCAGTAATATTTTCTCACTGGCTTTTTTAGAAATTATATTGTTACTCGTTTTTGTCATTTTTATCTTTGGTTTTTTTCTATGGCTAGTTGAACGAAGGCACAATAAATTTCAATTCCGTCCCGGTCTGTTAGGTCTTTTTGATGGGCTATGGTGGTCAGCCGTAACAATGACTACGGTGGGTTATGGCGATAAAGCTCCCAAGTCGAACCTGGGCAAAGCGATTGCCGTTATTTGGATGTTTACCGCAGTGATCATTATTTCGAGTTTTACTGCTGGCATCGCTTCCACGCTAACTATTACCGGATTACAAACCGACATAAAAAATGCCGAGGATATTCGATTGGCGGAAAATATTTCGGTAGTGGGCGCTACCAACAGTGAGTCCTATTTAGTGCAGGAAAATATCCCTATCAATAAGACGTATGCCTCACCAATTCTTGCCCTCAGGGCACTTGCCAAAAAAGAAAACGATGTGCTGCTATATGATCGTACTATTTTACAGTATTACATAAATCGGCTTTCTTTGGATGAAAAGGTGAAACTGCTGCCCTTCTCTTTGAAAGAGAACTATCAAAGTTTTATGTTACCGAAGAACCACCCGGCTTTTGACCTGATCAATGTTGGTTTAATGAAGGAGATTCATAAGGAACGCTGGGAAGATTTGCAAAGAAAATATGATGTTAAGGGGAATTAAAAAATAGGGTGTTTCGACTTTCATAAATAAATAACGAAGGGTTAACAACGTATAAAGCGTATTGAAACGCACCATACACAATACCGTTAACCTAAACCAAAATCAAGTAAATCATAAAATGAAATGGATTTGAAAAATAAAACTACTGAAAAATTAAACTCGGAATTAAAGGGACTTAAAATTATTACGGGAGCGTTAATAGGTGTGCTGACGGTACTATTTATTGTGACCATATACGGTTTATTGACTAAGGATGACACTAGTGTTTTTACAGCATTGATAGTTGTACCCATGGCTTTAATTGCGCTTATTCCAATTAATTATGGAAATATCAAAAAAATTAAAAAGGAATTGGCATTGAGAGAACAATCAATTACATGAAAAATGGTACGATGAATTTGATAAATAGGGCGAAAAGTCAACAATCCCTATAACCTGCCTGCCTGAAGGCGTACATACGCACAGGGACGGGTTAATTGCGGGGACAAAGCTGTATTTTACAGTAGTATAAATGAGTAGTACCCAATTATGAGAAAAACTATTGTAATAATTTTGACGATTTTAGCTTCAAGCCAAGTTAAGGCTCAATTAATAAAAGAAAAGGCTATTGATATCGCCATAGGTTATGGATTAAGCGCCCCTTATGATGATGTTGACATAACTGGTTCTGGATTTTATCTTCAGGGCGAATATGTGCTAAGGTTTGCCAAATGGATTGATGTTAGGCCTTACGCCGGCTTAATTTTGACTAAAACTGACGATAATGAACAGAATGAACCAGATTATAAATCAACTGCAAAGGCATTTCTGATTGGAGGAAAAACACGAATTACTGCACCCATACCTTGGGTAGCACCATATGTGGAATTTGGAATTGGAGCTTCTATTGGTTCCTTTGAAACTGTTACGCCTTTTACAAACATAAATGATAGTGGGTTAATTATGCATATTCCCTTTTCTCTTGGACTGCAATTAGGACGAAAACATAATTTTGATATTGCTTTTACTTACTATTTCCATAATAGTGTTGAACAGTACGCTGGAGCAGCGGCATTTGGAATTTCGATTCCATTGAACAATTAAATTTGGGACATGGGCAATAAACTTACTTTTTTTATCGGTATACTTGGCGTTGGCTTATTTGTTGTTGCTGCCATCCTTGGTGGCTTTCTAATGGAAAACTATAGTGTAACAAGTCAATATATAAGTGAATCCTATGCCATAGATACGGAATATGGCATGTTTTTAAGAACCTATGGGTATATCCCTAGTGGCATGCTATTGACCCTATTTGCTTTCGTAGCCTCTAAAAAGTTGCCACAAGCCAAGCTAACCAAAATCGGATTTTATGGCCTGGCCGTGTTTTATGGTTTAGCAACAGTAGTTGTTGGGTTCTTTCCCTGTGATAGTGGATGTAACAAACAGTTTATTGACCCAACTGTCTCTCAAATCATTCATAACCTAACAGGGTTCTTGACCTATATATTCGTTCCTGTGAGCATGATCCTGATTGGTATTGGCTTGCAAAAATTCCCGATGTATAAGCGGTTGTCTACACAGGGAATCACCTATGGGATACTAAGCGCGCTGTTTGTTTATGTGTTGTTCTCCAACCCCGATTCTGTATATATGGGTATATATCAGCGCATTGTGGAAACGGTTTTTGTTATATGGATAATTACCTGTGCCATTGCGATCAAAAACATAAAACCAGCGGGTGACAAGGTATAGCATATCATAGCTTTTAAACCTATTTCAAGAGCCCCATGTTTTTGGGGATATGTTGTTATACTGATTTGTGTCATGGCAATTATGGATAATCCGTCATAATTTTAAGCCCATAAGACATTCAAATGAAACAGCCGATTGCCTTGCGGGGAGATATTACTATTCTGGTGGAAACCCCGACTGATATTATTAAGATATAATGGAAACAGGTCAATATTTAAATGAACTGTCAGGGTCTTATATTTTGGGCGTGCTCATTAGTCTTGGCATTGGACTTATATTAGGATTGGAAAGGGAATATGACAAACTCAAGGAGGAACAAGGATTTGCCGGAATACGCACATTTCCCATTGTTACCATCTTAGGTTTTTCCTTGGGCAGCCTTACCCAAGCATTCACGCCTTGGCTGTTGATCATTAGCCTGGGTTCGTTTATTCTGTTTTTGGGAATTAACCAATTTTCGAAAGAGTTAACAGTATATTCAAAGGGATTGACCACCAATTTGGCATTGATTGCCACCTTTGTTTTAGGCATGTTGGTTTCTGCAGAATTCTATAGGGATGCGGTGGCAACGGCGGTCATCATCGTAACCTTGCTTTCCCTTAAAACCAGATTTCGTACGGTTATCAGTAATATAACCTCTGAGGAACTCTTTGCGTTTATAAAATTTTCAATAATCGCCCTTTTAATACTGCCCTTTTTGCCAAACCAAACCTATGGGCACAACGGTCTGTTGAATCCATTTGAGATTGGTTCCATTATTGTAATCGTATCCTTTTTGAATTTCATAGGCTATTTTCTTGTGAAATTTGTAGGATCAAAAAAGGGAATCTTACTTACCGCAATTTTAGGGGGACTAATTTCCAGTACTGCCGTTGCCTGGAGCTATGCATCAAAGAGCGTGGAATCTCCCGAGCTCTCCAAAAAATACGCTGCAGGTATAATTATTGCCTCGGCTATCATGTTTCCCAGATTGACCCTGCTGGCCTATATCTTTAACAACGCCCTACTTACTTATTTGGTTGTGCCATTTGGTATATTGACAATAATATGTTTGGTTACAGCACTACTATTGATAAAAAGGGATGTCAAGGAACCGGACACCATGATTAAATTGGGCAATCCCTTGAATCTGTTGAATGCCATTGGTTTTGGGTTTATTTATGTGCTTATTGGTTTTGCGGTTTTTTATGGAGATCGTTTTTTTGGGGAAAATGGCCTCTTTTATACGGCTTTGATTGCGGGTTTGGCCGATACCGATGCCATAACCATAAATATGGCAAAATTTTCTTTATCGGGCACGGATTTAAAACTTGCCTCCTCGGTCATTATTGCGGCTACCCTGAGCAATATGATGGTGAAGTTGGGAATTACCTTGGTCAAGGGCTCAAAAACTGCCGGAAAATTGGTGGGTTATACTTTTGGGAGTATTATCCTAATTGGGATAATCTACATTTTGATAAGCAAGGGTTAACTTTTTTTTGATATCAGTTCCCTATAAAAAATAGCCCCTTTTAATTTTTTCTATGTCAAATTACCTTTGGTGTGGAGTATATGTTTTAGATCTATATTTTCCAGAATTGTGATTTGCGAGCCAGATTGCTATACCCTCATGACAGACATGACATAGTATTTATCCAAATTTCCGCTATACCAAATAGAGGTATACGACATGCTGGAAAAACAAAAAGCAGATTCTTTTTGTATCTTAGAACTAAATCAAACTAAAATCAACTAAAAAACCAACGCCTTATGGATTACAAAAAGTCGATTCTCAATCTTTTGATCAGCCTGCTCTTATCGCCTGTTATTGTTTACGTCATACTAATGTTGGCCAAATTAGCAGGATCCACCTATGAAATGTCCCATGGGGAAACCTTTATTATTTGGCTCCTTATGGCCATTGTGATCAATCTCTCTCTGGTTAAAAAGGCATAGGCTAGAAGCAACATTCCAAAACTTGGGAAAGTGCGGAAAATAAAAAAGAGTTACCCATATAATAACCGCTAACGCTTTGATAATTGTCGTGGTCCCACTCTGCCATCGTATTACTACAAAGAACAGGTAGGTTCGTGCCTCGGAATGACAGGAGCGAGAGGGAATGACAGCATAAGAATAAAGATTTTAGGTTGTAACCCCCAAACGCTTTAACAACTGTGCAAGAACCAAAGAGCCCAAGGCAAACAATACGGTGAGTCCAAATTGATCAAAGGATAATGTCTGCAAGGAAAGTACCTCGGCAATAGGCGGAACAAGATAGGCTGCCAGCGTTATGAGCATTGACAATATAATAGCACCCCATACCCAGGGATTTGACGTCACCTCATTTTTAAAGAAGGGCGTATTGCGCCTTGGCATATTAAAAACATTTAACAGCTGGGCAAAGACAAGCGTATAGAAGGCCATATTGTTGATCGTATCTGACGCTAATTCCAACCCAAATCTCGCATAAACGGTTATGCCCAATACTCCAGCGGTCAAACACAGGCCATAAATCGATGTTGAAAACCATAGTTTACGGGTCATTATAGGTTCTTTGGGGTCTCTTGGTGGTTGTTCCATGATATCTTTTTCTCCTTTTCCAAGTCCCAAGGCCAAAGCGGGAAAGACATCGGTAACAAGGTTCAAAAACAGGATTTGCAGTGGTAGTAAGGGCGATGGCAGGTTTAACAAGGCAGCAAGACCAACAGAGATGATTTCGGCGAGATTACAGGATAACAAATACAGCACAAACTGGCGTATGTTCTGAAAGACGACCCTGCCCTGGCGAATAGCCAGTTCTATGGCCGTAAACTTATCATTCTTTAGAACCACATCCGCAGCTTCCCTGGCAGCTTCTGTGCCGCGGACCCCCATGGCAATACCGATATCCGCTTTTTTTAACGCAGGAACATCGTTGATGCCATCGCCAATCATCCCAACAATATGGTTATTTGCTTGGTAAAAGGTTATTAAATCCAATTTTTGTTCTGGGGTAACTCGGGCAAAAACAGATGCATTGAGTAGTTGCTTGATAGCACCTTCATTGGCATTCTTGATTTTCACAAGGTCCTTACCCTGTAAAACTTTTTCTGGTGGTGCATCCAAGGCCAATAGCCCGACTTCCTGTGCTATCTTTTTGGAAGTGCCGGGATGGTCTCCCGTTATCATGACTACCTTAATACCCGCTTTTTTATAGATATCGATAGTGGCTTTTACATCGTTCCGCGCGGGATCAAGAAACCCCATAATACCAATAAAGGTAAGTCGCTGTGTTATGGTTTTCCGAATGGGGCTTTTTTCGGTCTCTTTGTAGGCAAATGCTAAGGTGCGTAAACCCTGGGAGGCCAAATCATCTACTTGCTTAAACCATTTTTTCTTATTATCGAAACTTTTGATTTCCCCATCCTTTAAAATAGTATCGCAATTGACGACCAAACTTTCAAAAGCCCCTTTGACATACACATGAAAACCTTCCTTCTGCTGATGCGCCGTTGCCATGAGCTTTCTTTGTGCATCAAAAGGCAGTTCCAATTTTTCGGGATTGCTTTTTTGGACGGATATGGGGTCATAGCCCGCATGCCTTGCAAAATCCATTAAGGCCAATTCAATGGAATCACCATGCCTTTCCTCTCCTATAAGCTTTACATTGTTACACAAAATGCCGGCCATCATTATCTTATCAAAAGTTTTTCTTTTTTGTATTGAACCAAGAAAGCCGCTATCCTCACGATATACATTAGTTATTGATGCTTCTTCAAAAACCAAAGTGTGCACTTTCATTTTATCTTCGGTAAGTGTTCCTGTTTTGTCTGTACAAATAACATTGGTTGCTCCCAATGTCTCCACAGCTTCCATTTTTTTTATGATAACCTGCTTTCTGGACAATCGCAGCATCCCCTGCGCCAAGGCGATGGTTGCTACAATAGGCAAGCCTTCCGGTATGGCCGCAACTGCAAGTGCCACTCCAGTTTCTATCATCAATAGCAGATCCCTGCCACGTACATAGCCTGCAATAACTATCAATACAGCAAAAAATAAGGTCAACCAAATGAGCCATTTGCTCAACTGGTTCAATTTTTTTTCCAAGGGAGTACTTTCCTTATGGGCATCGAGACCCATTTGCTGTATTTTCCCCAATTGGGTGTTCTCTCCGGTTGCCACTATTATGGCTTTACACGTTCCCGTAGTAACAAGAGTGCCCTTAAAAACCATATTGTTCTGTTCGGTCATTAAAGTAAAGACCGGAAGGGTTGCCGTTTTTTTAAATATCGGAACGCTTTCCCCTGTTAAAGCGGATTCTTTTACGGAGAGGTTATCAACTTCGATCAAACGCGCATCGGCCGAAACCACATCGCCCCTTTCCAACAGTACCAGATCCCCAGGTACCAATTCAGAGGCTTTTAACCGTAAGGTTTTTCCTGATCGTATCACACGGGTCATTGCCTGTCCCATCTTGCGCAATGCTTCCAATGAGCGTATCGCCCGTAGTTCCATAAAAAACCCGATGGTGACCGAAATCAGGATAACGATAACTATGGCCACACCCTCTAACCATTCACTAAAGACAAAGGACAAGAGTGCAGCTGCCGTTAAGATATAAATGATGGGGTCCAATAACTGCTCGGCAAAAATGCGCCATCTTTTTTTAGGCCGCTGTTGGGGAATTTGGTTCTCTCCATAATCTTCGAGATGTTTTTGGGCATCCGCTTCCTGTAACCCCTTGTCCAAATCACTGTTCAGTTGTTTTGCAAGGAGTTGGGCAGTAAGTGAAAATGGTTTTTGGATCATTTTAGGGTTGAATTAAAGGGAAAAATAGAATGGGGGGAATCAAAATTACAAATGCCCCCAAACACAAACCTAGCTACATAAACGCATTTCAGTTTTGGCAAGAGGGCATTTGTAAATAATTTGATTTCCTAAGAAATCTCCACTGTTTTTGGGGTATGTTTCTTGACTTCCTTTTTCTTAGCAAGTTTGAATTTTAAAATACCATTCTTATAAGTTGCCTTTACTTCTTCGTCTTCCACACTTTCAGGCAAACGAAGTGATTTTTCAAAAGATGAATAACTAAATTCTTTACGACTGTAATTATCTTCCTCTTCCTCTTTTGAACTGGAATTTTCTGCTGAAATGTTCAAACGTCCATTATCGATGTAGACCTCAAAATCTTTCTTGTCGTAACCAGGTACTGCAATTTCAATTTCAAAATTGTCATCGTTTTCCTTAACGTTCATAGAAGGTTCATTCATTTTTCGCAATAAAGAACCCTCATTGAAAAAATCATCATTGCTAAAAAAATCTGGGGTAATAAGATTTCCCCAAGGTCTTCTTCTAAATTTTACCAGTGACATAATTTTATTGTTTTAAGATTATACAAATTTTATACTTCGAAGATACAATCAAGTATAGGTACATTACATGACCTAGGTCAGGATGGCAAAACTTTTAAGGGATAACAATAAAACCTATTTCGGAAGTCAAAGGTTTTGCAGTATAACAAAATAAATAGTAATATTGCAGTCCTAAAACCGGTCCTATAGCTCAGCTGGTTAGAGCACCTGACTCATAATCAGGGGGTCCCTGGTTCGAGCCCAGGTGGGACCACTAGTAAAATTAAGGCTTCAGAGAGTTTTAACTCCTGAAGCTTTTTTATTTGCACATAATTTGCACATAAATCGAATTCTTATCAACAAAATTTGATTTGCTTGTATTTGATATTAAATGTAGCCAACTCACTCCGAAATCCGGATTCGTGTCTCAACCACAGGTGAGACCACCCAGTAAAAAAGCTTGGATATCATACCCCAATATCGAATCTATCACCACTAAATTTCAAGGGGAAATCTTTAAGTATAATGTGCAAGAGGTTATATCAAGAAAAATTTACGGGACTATAAATTCCTCCCGGTAATTCGCGAATTGATTGGTAATAATTCACGAATCGTGTTGTTAACCATTTGAATTATAGTCTATTAAATTTTAATTTTGAGAATAGAAAAGTTAAATGAATATAAAATCATAAGTATATACTTGCCATAAAGTAACTCCCCAATCAATTTCAAAGGGCTGCCTGCATTATATAATCAAGTATAAAAGCCTAAGTCATGGAATTAAGACTATTAGTTCAAGCGCTTAGAGATGAACTAGAAAATAACGCGTCTGTTGAAACCGATATATTGGAAAGATGCAATATTGCAATTGTTCTGTGTCGAAATCTATTGATGGACTTTAAAAAGAAAGTAACAAAAAAAAGTTTTAATGACAGGAATACGGAAATAGAGTTTTTCAAGGATATTAAACAGGCCCCACTTTCAAACCTGATATACCACTTTGATCTAAAATCTTTTGAGTTGTTTTTCCCTAAAGGCAATGAGAGGGTACAGCAAAAATACATTGAAAAGAAGCTTGGCAAATTAAATAAGTTCTTTATCAATAATTTGGACTTCGTCCAATATATAAAATTGAGCAAGACATATTTAGATGACCGCTATTTTACAAGGGAATACTTCAATGAGTTTAATATTACACACTCCAAATATTATTTTAGAGACCCGGACTTTAGTACATCACATGATCTTTTATTGGCCAAATTGAATGCCAACCAGAGGCTTATCGTCTATTTGGAAAGAAGATTGTCGAATTTGGGAAAGGTATGTGCCAATAATGATACCTACCTAAACCCATTGGTATGGACCGCTTCCAGATCGGATATGACGGAATTGGGATATTCGCTTATTAAAAGTGGGGCCGTTAATCAGGGTAATGCAAGTATTAAAGAAATAATCCATGGCCTGGAACAGGTATTTAATTTCAATTCAGGTGATCCTTACAAAAATTTTTCAGAGATCCGTAGAAGAAAAAAAAGTAGGACTAAATTTTTGGATGAGCTCACAACTTGCCTAGTCGATAAAATGGATAGGGACGATGAATGACCTCCCCCAATGCTTCTTTCTTGAAAACTGTTAAAATAACACCCAAGTTGGGTAGACCTCCGGTCTTTTCATTGAGGGGGGACATTTCCATAAAATATATCGCAGATCGATAGTTGTTTCTTGATTCCAAGATGCCAAACACCATCAATACCCAACAAATTTCAAGATGTTAAAATTTCACCCAAGTTGGGTACAACAGGTGAGTTTATTCCAATAGACCATCCAATCTTTGTAATTCGATTACAAACAAATCCGTTTAATTTAAACCCGTCCATTATGCCAGTAAATATTGTCACCACAGAAGATCTGAAACATTTTAAAGAAGAACTGTTGTCGGAAATCAAAGAACTCTTGACCAAATACGAATGCATTACCATTGACAAATGGATCAAATCGGGCAAGGTCATGGACAAATTAGAAATCAGTCCGGGTACTTTACAAAATTTCAGAATCAACGAGACCATTCCCTTCACGAAGCTTGGGGGCATTATCTATTACGATGAGGAGAAAATCAATGAGATCTTGGAAAACAATGAAACGATCTTTAAAAGAAGAGTGGCATGAGAATAGCAACCTACAATATTCAGAACCTGTTCCATCGCCATATCGATTTGATGGAACGGAACCATAAGGAAAAGGCCGTGTTATGGAAAGATGAGTTCGAACAATTGATGTTCAATAATGACCATTCGGAAAAGAACTATACCAGGATGCGCGAACTTGCCGATCTGTTGGGATTCCATAACTTGCCATACGGATTCCACCTGTCCATGAAGAACCTCCAGGGGAATCTTTTTGTCAGGCCGGTCCTTCAAAAAAAAGATGTCAGGGCCTCCCCGATAACGGATTGGAACGGTTGGGCACAATTGAGATCCACTCCCATTGGAAAAGGGGCCATTATCAATAAGACCAAGGTAATCATGGATACCGACCCCGACATTCTTTTGTTACAGGAGGTTGAGGATAGGTCTGCCCTTTTTGAATTCAGAAGTACTTTTTTGGAGGGTAGTCCGGAAAAAGACTATGGGGAGATATTCCATTTGGAAGGAAACGATTTCAAAGGTCTGGGAATGGGCATTTTGTTAAAAAAAGGTTACCATATCAAATCCTTAAGGTCGTTCGCCAATGAAAGGGATATTGATGGTGGCAACCTATTTGAGACCAATTTTATCCAGCTCAAAATAAGAATCCCATATGGCAGGACTATATATGTGCTCAACTGCCATTTGATACCTGAGGCCAAAAACAATGAGAGAAATAATGCCAAAAGGAAAAGGCAGGCCAAACGAGTGGCTGAAATTTATGGTTCACTCCGCTCAAAGGGAAATGAAAATGTTCTCGTGGTCGGTACATTGAACGCCCCGTCCTACTCCGATTCACTCTCACCCTTGTTACAGGGGACCGATGTAAAGGACATTGTAAAACATACATCTTTTGAAGTTGAACATGATAACGGGGATGATGCCACTTATTACAGGATGGGGGCCTACCGAAAAGGGGTCAATATCAAACAGAAGGATTATATGTTGGCCTCTCCGGGCCTATTTGACCAGATCAACAAAAGTGGTTTGAACAGAAAAGCGGTATGGCCGCTTACCATACCCAAATGGCATACTTACGCCTCCATGCGGAATGAAAGGGATGCTGCCAGCGAACATCCACTGCAGTGGGCAGAGTTTACTTTTGGACAATTGAAGCTAACATTAAGAAAGAGTGTCTGAAATGTATTTATAAGTGGCCAAATCCATGGGTTATCATAGAGTTTTGGCTACTTATACATCAATGAAAAGATGATCCATAACAAGTTCATTTTGCACATACTGGTTGCTGTATTGATTGGGAACCAGACCATAAGTGGTAATAAAAGTAACAAAGACACTTTTCTTGGTCTTCGTACTATTGGAAAAGGCGTTCACTTTCTTGGCTATTTCGTTGGAATACTTTTTATCCAAAGAATATTCGGTACTATAAAATTTCATTTCACATAGATTGATCACATTGTCGTCCCTATCAATCAACAGATCGATCTGGGCGGCGTTGGCGGTATTTTTCTCGATCCAACTTCCGTAGGTCGAATTGACCCCTGCTATTTTCAGGCCCTCCTTGATTTGTTCCACGTGCTTCATGCAAATGGTCTCAAAACTATACCCAGACCATATTTTATAGGACTGTTTGCCCTGCATCTTCATCCAAACACCTGTGCTCGAAGGCCTCGTTTTCTCAATGTACTTTAAGTAGAACATGGAATACTCATCGCTTAACCGATAAATGGAATCCTTGATGCCCCGGTAGGGCATATAATTTTCTATGAACCCAGACTGCTCCAATTCCATCAAGGTTTTGGTCAAAGTTCCCCCCGAGCTCAATCTACTTTTTGAGAGCAGTTCATTTCTTGTAAGTCCTTTTCGGACATTCGCCAATGTCCTGACGACCACTTCATGGTTTTCATATTGGTCGAACAGGGAAGCGAACACATTCTCGAATTCCGTTCTTAAAAAGCCGTTTTTCTCAAAACACAATCTGTCCAATGCCTGTGGCACACTTTCTCCCGGAACCAGCTTTTCAAGATAATGGGGTACTCCTCCCATGGCCATGTAAATTTTAAGGATGTCATAGCGAGAAAGTCTGACCTTGTTGTGCTGTAAAAGTTTTTCTGTTTCAAATAGGTTAAAGGGGGATAACTGTATTCTTTGTGTCAATCGGTTGTGCAACCCTCCCTTGTTCTTGACAATGTTGTTTATCATATAGGAAGCTGCCGATCCGCAGACCACTACGACCAAATCGTTCCTTCTCGATACATAGCTGTTCCAGAAGTTGTCAAAGGCGGGCAGAAAGTTCGATCGTCGTGTATCCAACCACGGAAATTCGTCAATGAACAGGACTTTTTTCTTGTTTGACTTCAGCTTATCGAAATACTTTCCCAGTTGATGGAATGCGGCTATCCAGTCTTTCGGTTTTTTCAGCTTGGGCATTTTCGAGGACAGCGTGAGATGAAAATTGGTCAATTGATTCTTCAGGGAAGCCTTGTGCATACCTGAAAACTCAAATTGAATGCCATTTTTGTAAACTTGCCGAATTAAATAGGTCTTTCCGACACGCCTTCTCCCATATACCACGATAAGTTCCGGGCGATTGCTTTTTAAGGCATTCACAAGAATTGTTTTTTCCGATTTTCGCCCAATCAACACACTCATGATATTGTATTATATCTAGCCAAATATACTATAAAAAACAATGTTTTGGCTACTTATAAAATAATTATCCCTCCTTGTTTTTTATGAGATAAAGAATTTCTTTATATAAGTTGATAAGGATTTCCATTAAGTTATTCCCCAATTGAAGCATTAGCTGTTTCATATCATTCCAATTTAATTGCCATAAGAATCGCCAACGCCAAAGCCCTTCTTTTCTCCCTATCCATCAAATGACGGGATTCATCGCTATTGGACAGAAATCCCAATTCGATCAATAGAGCGGGGCACACGTTCATGGTCTCACGCAGCACTTGAAAGTCTCCTTGTTGGATATCCCTGTTTTCAAAACCAAGGTTGTTGTTAAGTCCTTCCAATAGTGTTTTTGAGATTATTCGAGACTTTCCGATCAATTTGGTTTGTGGTCCACTTTCCATGTGTATGAAGACCTCCACACCTTTGGCCTTGCCATTGTCCGAATGGTTGCAATGCAGTGAAATGAACAGATCCGGCTTCAAGTGTCCGGCAAGTCTTGTCCGATCGCCAAGAGAGATCAAGGTATCCCTACCACGAGTCAAATAGATATCATATGTATCCTCTAACAAGATTTTGTTCCAGACCAACATTTCCTGGGCAATTGCCAATACTACATCTTTCTCTTTCAATCCTTGTACGGATACAGCACCCGAATCCATTCCTCCATGACCGGGGTCAATGATGAGCACCTTTCTATTTTCCTGACTTGAAATAATCTGAAATAAGCATAAAAGCAAGGTCAAAAACAACCAATTATTCCTTCTCATAATACATAGATTTTAAAGTTTCCTGTTGAGCAATATTCAAAGAATCTTTCAAAACCATGGATTTTCTCTAAAAATTAACGCAGAATCCAGTTAATTTTTAGGATTCCTTCTACAAAAATCACCTTCCCATTCTACATTTCACAATAAGTCCTAGCGGACGACAAATTATTCAATCAGGTATCGGTAAAACGTTGCCACAAAAATTATCACTTATGAGAAAAGCCAAAAGTCTTACGCTGGCAATGCTTTTTATGGGCCTAGCCAGTTACGCACAAATCGGTGGAATCGAGGATTCCGTCAACGACGTGTCTGATACTATCCGTACCATCTTCCCCATTCTCCTTGGGGTCATCTTCCTTATCGGTTTCCTGTTCAACGCAGGGCACTTTTTTGGGGAAAACGCAGACCTTAAAAAAGGGATTACCCGAGTTTTGGTCTTCGTACTTATCGCAGGTGCCGTGGTGGGCATCTTTACCTATCTCATTTCAATAGTCGTGTAATGAGAAAATACGAGGTATACCGGAACATCCGTAAAGGGGCATTGATATGGGGGCTTCCCTTATCGCTCTTTTCCCTTTTGATAGTGTCTGTAGTGGCATCATTGCTAGTCATCATCTTTTCCTTGAGCCTGATGGTGGTAGCATCCCTATTCCTTTGGAACGCCGGCCTTTTTATCGGCCTGGCCCGAATGAACGGCAATTCGAAATCTTTCCATTTAAAAAAGGTATTCCCGAAAAGCATCAGTAACAAAAAAGAAAATATCGCGGACCATGTCGAAAATCAATATCTCTAAACATCATCCCATAACGGACATCAAAGACCATTTGATATTTTCCAATAATGGGAACGTGGTCGCGTGCTATAAGGTAGGCTTGCCGGAAATCTATTCCCTATCCGAAAAGGACTTTGAAGACCTACATGGAACCTGGTTCCAGGCCTTGAAGTCATTACCTGTTGGAATGGTTATCCACAAACAGGATATCTATCTCAAAAAAGCGTTTGCTGCAAGAAATTTGCCGAACGATACTTTTTTGTCCAAGGCCACCCATGACCATTTCAAGGGCAGGGAATATATGGAACATACTTGTTATCTGTTTTTTATCCTGACCAAGAACAAACAACTCAACAACCCCAAGTTTGTCAACCCCTTTCGAAGGGCCAATGCAAAAGTTCCTATGGTCATGGAAGATGAAGTTCACAGGTTCAAAACGGCCGTTAACGATTCGGTCTCCTTTATCAATAATAGTAGAAAGATGAAATTGCTGCCAATGGCACCCCATGAAATATTGGCCATGACCAATACCTATTTCAATGGGTTTAATGAGGGGTTCGATACGGCCATGGAACTTGGGAAAAAGGATATCCAGATAGGCGAGAACCATTTTGATGTACTCACGGTGAACAGTGAGGGCTGTTTTGGGGAAAACGTGCATACCAGTACCATCAACGATCGGTTCACCTCGGACGACTTCGTTTTCCATCAGGGATTTATCGATGGATTTGGTCTTTCCCTGAACGAGAACCATATGGTCAACCAGGTCATCTATCTGGACGACAAACAAAAATGGCGCAAGCTATTGGACAAGAAAATCGAGGAACTCAACAAGAGCTCCAATTTTGGTTCACAGAACAAGGTCGTGCTCAAGAAGATCCAATATATCCAGGACCAAATAAACAATGATGATAGTTCTAGGGTTGTTCGTGGGCACCTGAATGTGTTGTATTGGAACAAGGACGCTGCCAAATTAGAGCAGATCCGTTCCAAGATAAAGACCGAATTCAAGGAACTGGACATTGTACCCTACTATCCTGGTAGTGAGGAGCGGAAGAACTATATATTGAACAGTTATGCCTGTTTCTCTTCCAACTTTTCCAATGAGGATCTGTACGTGACCGACCTGAAACATGGGCTTTGCTTGCTTATCAACAATACCAATTATAAATCGGATAGGACGGGCATCATCTTTAACGATAGGGAACATAATACTCCTGTACTCAAAGATGTCTGGGACGGGAAAAAGAAACGGATCAAGGCGCGGAACTTTGCCATTTTCGCTCCTACCGGGGAAGGTAAGTCCTTCTTGGCCAATAATATCCTTAGACAGTATTTTGAGATGGGGGTACGTCTGGTCATTATCGACCTTGGCGGTTCTTATACAAAGTTTGCGCAGCTCTACCCGGATCAATTTACCATACTCCGGTACGAGAGCGGAAAGAGTTTGGGCATCAATCCATTTTTTATAACAAATCCCCATGATTTGGAGCCGGAACGATTGGAAGACCTTTCGGTGTTCCTCTTTGAATTGTTGGCCTCCGATATCAGGGTCACCAAGGCACAGTCCGTGTCCCTTAAAAAGATACTCCAACATTATTACCGGACCGTATCGAACAACCATTCATTGGAAAACT
>Ga0316189_10001654_pt1 | contig 22069 bp, 18 predicted proteins | sample LowCovwburrow_MG_FD_204930 | JGI IMG/M metagenome (GOLD analysis project Ga0316189, IMG submission 204930) | Coastal sediment microbial communities from Maine, United States - Lowes Cove worm burrow | ecosystem: Environmental > Aquatic > Marine > Coastal > Sediment | place: USA: Maine... | reverse complement strand
ACAGAGGCTCTTAATGTCCTGCGAAGCGTTGTATAACTCCTCAGCCGGTATATTATTACTGCTCGCGAATTTTGTACTAGGGAAAAGTATCCGATATGTCTGCAAATCCAGTGCTGGTTAATGTTTATCGGGGAGAAAAAATAGAGAGTATGCACCGTGGTGCCGTGGCGGTGGTTGATGCCAAGGGGGAGTTGAAGGCCTCTTGGGGTGATGTTGAGGCCCTAGTTTATGTGCGCTCCGCGATGAAGCCCTTCCAGGCCATGACCATGGTAATGTCTGGTGCGGTAGAGCATTTTAAGTTGACTGACGAACATATTGCCCTGCATTGCGCTTCTCACAACGGCGAGCAAGGCCACACCTCCAGGGTAGGGGGCTGGTTGGATCAAATTGGTTTGTCCGAGAGCGATTTGGAATGCGGCCCGCAAACCCCCTATTGGGCTATGCATGATATGCAGCGTGCTTTTGAGGCACCCAAACCGAGTCCCATCTGTAATAATTGCTCCGGCAAACATACCGGATTTTTAACCACGGCACGTCAACTGGGAGCCAAAACCAGCGGTTATATTCACCACGAACACCCGGTACAACAAAAGGTAAGGCAGTTGTTGTCGACGATGACAGATGTGGACGAACAGCAATTTATACGTGGTTCAGATGGTTGCAGCGCACCTGTGTATGCGCTGCCATTAAAAAGCTGGGCCCTTGGTTTTGCCCGTCTGGCTGATCCTTCTAATTTACCCGACGCTGAGGCCAGTGCTGCTCGTCGCATTGTGGCGGCCATGCGGGCACACCCCTGGTTGGTGGCCGGTAGCAAGCGGGTTGATACCCAGTTGATGCAGGACCCGGCTTTTAACGGTATAGCCAAGGTTGGCGCCGAGGCAGTTTATGGCATGGCATTGCCCGATTGTGGTCTGGGTGTTGTGGTGAAAATTGACGATGGCGCGGAGCGCGCGGCCGGTGTGGCGGCGGCGGCAGTCTTACATAAAATGGGCCTGTTAGGAGACGCTGATCTCGAGCGCCTGCAGGCAGTGGCCCGGCCAATAATTAGCAACTGGGCAGGTGTCGATATTGGTGTGATAGAAGCCGCTGATTTGAACTGCTGAAGTCGGGAGTCTTCTAGCTCACTCTCCTCCATAAACGGCTAGGGACTGGGGGTTCCCCCCTGCAAAACCGCAGCAAACTTGTCAGCGTCGATATTGCCACCGGTAAGAATGATGCCAACACGCCCGCCAGTGCAGCGCTGTGGATCAGCTTTAAGTGCAGCGAGTGCGCTAGCCCCGGCGCCTTCGGATACATTGTGTGTATCGCTATAAATATCACGCATAGCCTGGGCTATTTGATCATCTGTGACCTCAACAATACGGGATGCCCCCTGGCGGATAATCGCAACTGCCTGAGGGATGGGTACCCGGCAGGCGACGCCGTCGGCAAATGTGTGTGCGGTCTCGGTGATGGTGATGTCATTGTTTTCTACGGATCGAGCATAAGCGGGGGCTTCGGTAGATACTACGCCAACGATCTCGGTATTAAGCCCCAACAAATCTCGGGTACCAATCAAAGCGCAGATTCCCGAGCCCATACCAATGGGGACGTATACGGTGTCCAGGTCCTTGACCGCCAGAAAAAATTCGAGGGCATAGCTTGCAACCCCGGTGACCAGGGCAGGGTGAAACGAGGGAACAAATTCCAGTTGTCGCTCGTTGGCTAGTCGCTCGGCTTCTAGTCTGGCGTCATCAAAATCACTGCCATGCACAATGAGCTCAGCTCCCCAGGCTTGCATGGCGAGGTTTTTCTCCATGCTATTGCCCTCGGGAACCAGAACGGTAACGGGCAGATTATACCGGCTGGCGGCATAGGGAATGCTCTGGCCATGGTTGCCGCGTGTGGCAGTGATTAGCCCGGCTGGCATTTTGTCTCGTTGCGCCAATGCATGAAGATAATTAATGCCGCCGCGCACCTTAAAAGCACCGGTCGGTGTGTGGTTCTCGTGTTTGACCCAGACTTCACAGCCTGCGCGTTGGCTGAGCAAAGGCCAGGCATATTGTGGTGTGGGCGGCATGAAGCTGTGCACCAGCTGTCGGGCCGACTCCAGTTCAGGCAGGGTGAACAGCGGCGTTTGATTAACGCCTTGTCGGTTTGTCATGCATTTTCTCCAGCATTAGCGTTCCAATCACCTGATCCTGAATTACCGGGTGGTAGGTGCGCCAGTATTTAACATGAAATACCGGTGATAAGCAGTTTTATCTGTCGGTCCATGTCAGCCGCCATGCTATCAAACGCATGGTTGTCGTGCATGACATAGTCGATGAAATGTTGGTTGAAAATGCAAAATACAATCATTGCTGCATCGTCAGCATCGATGCTGGATAGGATCTGCCCTCGCTCTTGGTAACCTAATAGAAGCTCTCTGAGCTGTGCCTTTAGTTGGGATTCAGCCTCTTCGCTCAATTGGTCAAGAATGGGCTCAGCCGAAAGCCCCGGACCAATGATGGCTGATAGCAACTTGCGGCTCGCCCAGTCATTTTGAAAGTGGCGGTATATATTAACCAGCGCCTGTACGCTTGTTACACTGTCAGTACCGGGCTCGGCGAGCAACCTCGCTCCTTGTTCTTTAAGTGAGGTGAACTCGGGTCTTAGTATGGCAGCGAGCAAGCCACCTTTGGTGCCAAAATAGTTATAGACTGTAGCCACACCGACCTCGGCGATCTCGGCAATGGCCTCCATACTGGTTCCCTGGTAACCCAGGCTTGGAAACAGCTCGCGGGCGGCATTGAGGATAGCGGCCTGGCGTTTTACTTTCTGGCGCTCCCGCAAGCCTACCGGCACACCCGTCTGTGCTGTGTTACGGGTTGAGATACTCATCAGCTGTAGCGGATATCACCTTTGTTAGCCTTGTCGCCCAGTTTTATAGCTGACTCAGTGGCGGCTTTCAAGTCCGCAAGAAACAACTGTGCATGCTCGTCGCTAAGAGAGGGATCAGCACAAATGGTAATGGCCTCGGGCTCAACCAGGCCGAGCATTGCCCAACCCTTGTCCATTAGGCCCTGATAGACGGCAGAGGTGGCTGCCACTTCTGAATGGAAGTGCAATGGCATCACGTCCACATCCCACATCCGCAGTCCTTCAATAGCGTTGACACCCTCGGTAAAGCGCTGCTTGAGATCCAGCAGCCTGCGGGTGAGGCGTAAATAGCCTTCCTCACCCAGGTAATTCATGACCGCCCAAGCTGAAAAAATGGGGCCGGCAGATCGTGACCCGGAGAATCCAGCCAGTTTATAAGGGCCAAGAAAAGGGTCGTCGATGCTAACGTAGTGGTAGTCTTGAAACTGTGCTTCTCGCCAGTAGATGGTTGAGGCAGGTTTTTGGCAATAGCCAAACTTGTGCAGATCCGCTGAAATCGATTTAACCCCTGGCACACGAAAATCCCACGGTGTTAACTCCACGCCCAGCTTTTCAAGGAAAGGTGAAATATAGCTACCAATACAACCGTCTACATGCATCCACAGGCCGGCATCTTCGGCTACCTTGGCTATCTCAGGGATAGGATCAATGTTGGCGTAGTGCCAGGAGGGGGCCGAAGCGGCAACCATCACGGTGTTTTCGTTAATAGCGGCGGCAATATTGTCTGCAATACCACGACCATTTTCATCGAGGTCGGTGGTGATAACCTCCATGTCCAGGTAGCGGGCGCCTTTTTGGAATGAGGGATGAATGGTATAGGGTGCAACGACATTGGGTTTTGTAACATGTGGTAAATGCTCCCTGGCCCAATTTTTGGCGGCGTGCATCGCTGAAAAGTTGCTTTCAGTGCCGCCGCTGGTGAAGTTACCGGTTGATGTTTCCTCGGGGTGCAAAAGACTGACACCCATACCCAGGACCTCCTGTTCGATAGTCTGCATATAGGGCATGTACAAGGAGAAAAAGCCGTTATCTGACATAAAGCGCTCAAAGGCATATTTTCCTACAGCTTGCACATCTTCAGGGCCGCGAAAGGCGCGCGCAAAGCTGGCATAGGGGTCCGGCATCTCCAGCTTGGCAAGCTGGGACTTGATGTCTTCAAAGGGGGTACCGGTTTTGGGAAGGGGTTTGTTACTGCGTTGTGCACTGGGTTCCACAGCCGTCTCCTTATATAGGTAAAACTACATAACTATAATATTGTAGGATATAGAAGATGTCTACAGCTATTTTGGGGGGCTCAGCTCGCTACCGCTACCAAATTGATGCCAGTAAGCCAAAACCTGCTCATAGCGGCCCCTTTACGCAATCTATTTGACTTTGTAACTGTCCAGAATCTTCCTGTAGTAGCCGCGTTCGAAGGATGCTGGATCGGAACAGTTTGTGTGATTTAGCATGCCCTTGATCTGCGTTAACGATTCGTAGCCGCGTTCTGCTAACCAACGGGTCGTGTTCTGGCGAATACTCACTAGATGTTTGGGCCCATTGGCCAGCAGGGCACTGCCAAGATAGGTTACATCGGCGCCACACAGCAGTGCTTTTAGTGCGTCTTCGGCAAAATGGATACCACCGGTGGCCGCCAGGGACAAGTTTACCTGACCGTGGAGTATAGCAATCCAGCGCATTACCAATAGCGCATCATCAGACGTTGACAACTGTAATGTGGCCGACATCTCCAGAGTTTCCAGATCAATATTAGGTTGATAAAAGCGATTGAACAGGATAACGCCTCCAGCGCCGTCTGCTTCGAGGGCCTTAACCACGTGACCGGGGGAACTGAAATAAGGTGATAGTTTCACACCAATTGGGATGCTGACCTTTTCCTTAAGGGCGTGAAAAATATCCAGCACACGGTGCTCAACCGATTCGGCGGTCTCGGAGATGTCGGCGGCCACGTAGTAAATATTGAGTTCCAGAGCCGGAGCGCCGGCAGCCTCGAGGTCCCTGGCGTAACCAACCCAGTTACCGGGTGTGGAGCCGTTTAATGACGGTATAACGGGAATATCCAAGGAGTTTTTCAGCAACTGATATTGTTCAAGATACTGATCGCGACCGGAAAGTTCGCGCCCGCTACCCAGTAAATTGCCACTGATGTCGGCGCTGTCGCCAGCGGTGCGCGTTTCCTCGATCTGTTCTTGAAACAGGGAATACATGACAAGCGCGCTAGCGCCGTAGTCTTCCAGCTGCCTGGCCGAATCAAGGTTCTTGGATAATGGTGACGATGACGCCACAAAGGGGCTGTCGAGCTTGAGGCCCAGGTATTGTGTGCTGAGATCCATGCTTCGGCGCCTCTGGCGGTGGTTTCCTGCATTCTGCCAAGGCCACACTCACTAGTCCAGAATCAATTTAATGTCTTGCGAAGGTATAGTTTTTTACCAACATTGCGTTAGCATGACCCCATGAGTGAATTTTTTACCAAATTGACACGCCAGCCATGACAGAAGAGACACTGCTGCGTACGCGCGGGGAAAAATGGCTCAGTCTCTTGGCCCAATTACGCCCTGGTGAAGGTAAAGCTGTGCTGATGTTCTTCAGCTACGGCTTTCTGGTCATGTTTTCCTATTACATGCTCAAGACACTACGTGAGCCACTGCTTTTGACAAAAGCAACTGCGGAAACCAAGAGTTATGCTTATGCACTCGTTGCCTCGCTGTTATTAATAATCGTGCCGCTGTACGGCATGCTTTTTCGGAACGTGCCTAAAAAATAACTGGGAGTCTGGGTAAACGGCTCGCTGATTGCAGTTTTGTTTTTTTTCTACCTGTTGACGTTCACTGGCGCTGACATTGGTTTTGCCTATTACGTCTGGATAGGTATATTCGGTGTGCTGGTTACGGCGCAGTTTTGGGCATTCGCCACCGATACCTTTAATCTGAAGACCGGTCAGCGCGTCTTCCCGCTGATTATGGTCGGTTTATCGATCGGTGCGTTGGTGGGGCCGGCATTGGCGGGTGAGCTGTTCAAAATGTTCGGTCCACAGGTGCTGATGTTAATTGCTGTACTGGTGCTCAGCCTGACTCTGCCACTTATTGTGTGGTCGCGCGATGCGGTGCCCGCGAGTTCTCGTAGCCGTTACACTCGGCCAGAATCAACGCGACACGATCTGCTGGGCGGTTTCTCCCTGATCATGAAAAACCGTTACTTACTGCTTATTGCTGCGCTGGTTGTGCTATTGAACTGGGTGAATTCCACGGGAGAGTTTATTCTGGCAGATGTTGTGGTTCGCCATGCCGATTCTCTGGTTGCAAATGATCCCTCTTTGAAAAAGGGCGACATCATTGCCGGTTTCTACGGTGGTTTTTTCTCTATTGTTAACGCTTTATCGTTATTGCTACAGATATTCCTTGTCTCCCGTATATTTCGTTGGATCGGTGTGCATGGGGCCATTTTGATATTGCCGGTAATTGCGTTGGTTGGCTATGGGATGATGGCCTTTGTGCCGATCTTCAGTATGATCCGCATTGTTAAAATAATGGAAAATGGTACCGACTATTCCCTGATGAACACGGCCCGGCAGGCCTTGTTTCTGCCGCTCAGTGCCTCTGAAAAATACGAGGCAAAAATCGCCATCGATGCATTTTTCTGGCGTTTTGGTGATGTTATTCAGGCGGGTGTTATCTATGTCGGGTTGAATGTCCTCGAATTTCAGGTTAAACAGTTTGCGATGTTGAATATGGCACTTGCGCTGGTCTGGATCGGGCTGGCCCTGCAGATCGGCAGAATGTACGTCCGACACAAAAAGCTGGTGACGGTTGACGAGCCTCCCCAGCTGGTGTGCGCGCTGGAGGTGCAAGTGGCGCCACCAGGTCTGCCACTGGATTTTCAGCTGCCCAATAGTCTGTTTGTAAGCAGTGATCCCGGGGATGTGCTCACCATCAGCGCCCGTCCTGTCGACGGCGGTTCTCTGCCTGGATGGCTGAAATTCGATGCCGAGTTGTTGCGATTTCAAGGTGTTCCACCGGGAGATCTGGATGGAATGACCTGGCTCACGATACGGGCCACCAATATGGAAGGTGGCTGGAGCGAGACTAGATTGGGGTTCAATCACTGATGTGTACAGGGTTCAAGAGCAAGCTGCTTGTTGTGTTGCTGGTCTTTAGCCTGCCAGGCCTCTCGACGACAGCGCCGGCGAGTGATGCCGGCCTGTTTGACGAAAACGGGGTGTTGGATTTATCGCTGGAGGTTGATTTTGATGCACTGTGTCGGCCCCGTGAGGTTGAAGACTGTCAATACTGGCCGACCAAGCTGGGGTATCGCGATGCCGAAGGCGTAGAGCGCAAAATTTCGGTCGAAATCAGAATTCGCGGCGGTTGGCGTTCACGCAAGGCGCATTGTAAAGTTCCCCCGTTATTCGTGCGCTTTTTGGCGACCGACACCCAGGGAACGCCGTTTGCCGGACAGGACCTGTTGCCTCTGACAACCCACTGCAAAAGCCGAGGACCGGCGGGTTCTTCAGCTGCGGTGAGCAAGGAATACCAACAATATGTCATCAAGGAATACCTTGGTTATCGCTTGTTCAACATCTTGAGCGACATGAGCTTGCGTGTGCGACTGGTACGAATTAAATACAGCGCCGCTGAGGGTTCCTTTGGGTCAGCCACGCGTTATGCTTTTTTCTCTGAGCATTTCGATTCATTGGCGACTCGCCACCAGGCGACAAGAATGCCGGAAAGGAGCTTTGATCCTGAGAAAATTGAGCCAATGGCGTTTGACACAGTCGCCCTGTATCAATTCATGATAGCCAATACCGACTGGTCGGTGGTCAGGGAACGGAATGTTGTTCTTATTCATACGCCGGATGGCAGGCAGTTTCCCGCACCCTTTGACCTGGATATGTCGGGTCTGGTCGATGCCGAGTACTCGGGTGTCTCGCTGCGCTTGAAGGAGATTATTTCCGATGTCAATGAACGTTTGTACCTCGGACATTGCCAACCTGATACCGATTGGCAGACGTTGTTCACGCAGTTTCAGCAGCACAAGGTGGCAATGTTCGAACTGCTTGATGAAACGCCTGGACTGACCAGAAAAACTAAGAGGCGAAGCATGTCGTTCCTCAAGAAATTCTTTGCTATTTTGGACTCACCGAAGCTGCGCCAGGCGAAGATTGTTGAGGCTTGTCTGCCCTGGCCGCCGTCTCCCGACGATCATACGACACCACCTGAGTTACCCGAGTCAGGGTGACACCGATTATCGGGATGAGTCGTACTTGGCCAGAAACGCATCCCGACGCCCCAGCAAGGCATCAATCTGGTCCTGGTCAAGCCACTGTCCGAGCGTTGCACTCAAGGCCGATTTATCCAGTGACGCCAACGGTTTTCTCAGCGCCACTATCATTGCAGTGCTAAATTCAGAACGGGATTTGAAGAGTTTGTGTCGATCACTGAATGCTTTACGATGTCCCGTTGCGTACAGGTCCCAGCGGCGGGTTTCGTAAAGCACGTCCCTTTTGCTGCGGGCGCTGTTGTCTAACAATAGATCAAAAACATACATCAAGTTCCGCTGCGATTGCAGCGGGCACCAGTTGGCTGTCTCAATACCTTTCCTTAGACGCTCCAACTCACTTACTCTATTTGGATATGACAGCTGCAACGCCCCACTGATGTTGTCGATTGTTCGTGGCACGGTAATGGGCACCATGTTGAATCCGAGTAACTGATCAAATTCATAGGCAGCTAATTCAAGATGGCTGCTGCGGCGTTTGTCATCCGGAAAAAATTTTGCGCTGATCGACATGTCGTCAAAGGTAACTTCAACCATGTGCGGCTTGCGTTTCAAGCGTGTTATTACCTTAGTGATCTCGCCGTTTTTAAGCGCTTCCTTCAACTGAGCGTTATTCAAGCGATAATAGCCGTTGCCTCCTTCGGTAAGTGGTGCGGCTCTTTGTATCGGGTTGAGGTACTGAACTTCAGATTTACCTGCTTGTGAAATTAACGCGGCTGGTCTGCCCTTGTAGTGACTGGCAAGCATGCCGGTATCCAGCATAGTGAGCTTACCGTTGCGGATGCTGTGTACTCGTCTGTCGGTAGTTGGCGTGTGCCCCACAACAACCCGCTTGGCATGCAGGTTTTCAAGGGCTGCTGTCAGTATTGGCATCTCGAGGATCTCCTTACAACGAACTGAACCTCGATACCACAGAGGCCCGTTGACGCCCAGACTCGACTCCTCGCTGAGTGTGATGAACTCCTCCAGGGTTGCTTTTAGCTGTGGTGTAAAAGTTCGTGCCCGGTTTCGCTTTAGAAGCCGCTCCTTACGGCAATCCCGCCGAGCGTCAAGTGCGCAGGGTCGAGCATTGGCGGCGTCAAGTGCCTGAGCGGCAAGTTGGTAGGCAGTTTCAGGACTGTTTTCGGGCAAAATATTTGCGTCGATCAGTTCATTCCACAGTAGCAGGTATCGCCTGATATTGGCCTGGAACTGTCGATTGAGCTGATCCAGACTGGCGGTGGCAGTTATTTCTGGCAGGCCCCCATGGGTATAGGCCGTTTGATTAATGACGATAATTGCTGGTCGTGACTGCAGCCAGTTACCGTAGAGCCCCTTCGACGAAAAGGCACGGCGGTGTCCAAAATAGCCTGATGGAAAGAGCTTATCGAACAGCTTTTTCGCGCCGGTATCGCGCTCGGCATTCAGCACGCCGCCCCTGAAAAAACTCTGCGCAATGGGTTCACTGTGGGTGGTAAGAAACTCCGCAAAGGCCTGCTCGCGTTTGTCGGCAGGCTCTTCCCTGGAAAACGCCGCGTACTCGCCCTTGGAGATGTAGCGAAAATCCCCCATCAAATTCATGATCTCGTGATTGCCTGCGAGTACGTGAACACGCCCGCCCTGGGTTGGGGCCTCTTGCTGCAGTCGTATCAACAGGTCCATCACTTTGCGCGACTCAGTGCCCCGATCCAGTATATCTCCAAGGCTGACAAGGTGGGTGTCGCCACCGATCCACTGCAGTTCTCGGCCGGTAAGCCCAGTTGCCTGCAGCAGGGCGATAAACTCGGAAAAAGCACCGTGGATATCGCCAACCGCGACTACCCGTTCAACACCGCTCCAGCGCCATTGTTTGGAGACCTCTTCGCTGTGAGTCAGCGTGGAGCAGGCAAGTGAGCTTGCTAAAGCGATGTATGCAATCAGTGTTGCAATACGAGCTGGGAATATTCCGGTGTTCATTCCAGTGTCAATGCCGTATAGGCTGGTCCAAAACCTCACTATATACAGCCCATGAAAAAGGGCAATACCCATCAGGCCCGGTCCTTTTCCTGCTCGACTCCACGGGAGGCCAATGCCATTGAGCACTATTTTTATATAGGCATTCGTGCTAGGTTTTAATCGGTAAATTATGCAAGGATTGTGGCTAGCGAGGCGAATTTGAGCTGGCCCTATGGCCCACTGTTGGATCCCGAGGAGCGATACATGTTTGTGGCAACACTGTGCAGTTGGCAACGCAGGTTTTATTTTTTATTAGTGTGTTTTCTTGCCATGAGCGGCTGTACCGACCGCCACTTTGAAGATCTTGAGGCAGTAGTTCACGGTGATGATCGCCCCAATATCCTGCTGATAGTTGCAGATGATCTCGGTCGCTCAGACATTGGTATATATGGCGGAGAAATCCCTACACCCAACCTCAATGCGCTGGCTGCATCGGGTGTTCAGTTTACCGATTTTTACGCTGCGCCCACGTGCTCGCCAACCCGCGCCATGCTGCTCACCGGTGTGGATAGCCACCTGGCCGGCCTTGGCAATATGGGAGAACTGACGGCACCTAATCAAGAGGGGCAGCCTGGCTATGAAGGCTATCTCAATGAGCGTGTAGTGTCACTGCCCGAATTATTGGCGGATGCGGGTTATAACACTTATATGTCGGGGAAATGGCATCTCGGCTTTTCCGCTGACAAAGGGCCCCATCAGCGAGGTTTTAGCAGATCCTATGCAGTAGTGCCTGGATGGGCCCATCACCTTGAGCATAAAGGCCCCCAGTATCAAGATGATGATCCACTCTATATGGAAGATGGGAAGGTGGTAGAGGAGTTACCGGAGTCCTTCTTCTCTTCGGCGTATTTCACCGACAAGATGATTGAGTATATAGACGAAGGTGAAGAAGATCGTAAGCCTTTTTTCGCCTACTTGACCTATACCGCACCCCATTGGCCATTGCAGGCACCCGAGGTGTATCTAAAGAAATACCGGGGTTATTACGCTCAAGGCTATGATTACTGGCGAGAACAGCGTTTTTCTCGTATGCAGCAACTGGGGTTGGTACCAGCGGATATGAAGCCGCCTTCGAGAAATTCCCTGGTAACACCTTGGGTCGATTTGTCGGCACAAGAGCAGGCGGCTGAAGCGGCTGTTATGGAAGTGTATGCGGCAATGGTAGACAGCCTCGATCACAATATAGGACGCATGCTTCAGTTCCTTGAAAATGAGGGTTATATGGACAATACCATTGTTGTCTTTATCTCAGACAATGGTGCGGAAGGTAATCCACTGGAACACTATAAAAACTCGCCCGATTATGATAATTCCCTGGCCAATATAGGGCGCCAGGGTTCTTTTGTTTACCAGGGCCCGGGGTGGGGGCAGGTGAGCGCCGCTCCGTGGGATTGGTGGAAAGCTTATACTGCTGAGGGGGGTATTCACGTGCCGGCCATGATGCGATTGCCTGGCGCAGTGCAAGTTACTAGATCAATCGATACCCTTGCCACGGTAAAAGACATCACCCCCACCTTGCTTTCCTATGCGGGAGTTGAGCACCCCGGCTCCCGTTACCGAGATCGTGACGTATTGCCGATGTCTGGCCAGTCTCTACAACCGCTGCTAGAGGGTGATGAAACGGCCATGGAACATGCAACGATGGGCTGGGAACTGTTTGGGCGCCGCGCTTTGCGCCAGGGTAAGTGGAAAATCCGCTGGATCGAGCAGGCCAGGGGCAGCGGTGAGTGGGAGCTGTTTAACCTGGCTGTAGACCCCTTGGAACGCAGCGATGTGGCAGCCCAAAACCCCAAGAAGCTGGAATCCATGCTGGCGCACTGGGACCAGTATATGCAGGAAAACGGTATCATTATTCCCGATGGCCCCGTGGCGTATTGATTGGCCTTTATCCCAGCTGAAGGTTCAGCCATCGCTCCGCCCGGCGTAGTAGATCGGGGCTGGATTTCTTGTCGCCATAACTTTACTATATCGCGTGGCAAAAATGTGATCACGAAATCTACTTATTGATAGTTCTCGTGGTTGCCAGCGACAGTGACTGATCCATATATTTCTAATTAGAGGCAGGCTACCTATGTCAGAAAAATTTGTGCACCACCAGCGTGAAACGCTGGAGAAAAGTATACCGTTTCGCAATTTTATTGCACTTGGGCTGGGCATTATTGTTGGTGTTGGCTGGGTTGTGTATTCAGGGCAGTGGTTGCAGGACGGCGGTCCACTGGGGGCAATGATTGCATTCTTGATTGGCGGATTGCTACTACTGCCAGTGGGTATGTGCTATGCGGAAATGACCGCTGCATTGCCTTTGGCCGGTGGTGAGGTGTCTTTTGCCTACAAAGCCTTTGGTACCACACCGGCGTTTGCTGCCGGCTGGGCACTGGCGCTGAGTTACACCATTGTCACTCCTTTTGAAACCATTGCCATTGGCTCTTTGCTAGAGACACTGATTCCGGCGATAGAAACCGAAGCGCTCTATCATGTGGGTATTGGTGATGTGCAGGAGCGGGTCTCACTGTCGACTATTATTCCAGGATTGGCTGTTGGCTTGTACTTGCTGTGGTTGAATTACCAAGGGGCAAAAAATTCTGCCCAGTTTCAACTGTGGGTGGTGTACGCGCTTGTTACCTGTGCGGTGATCTTCACCACTGTGGCATTGATCAATGGTGATGTTGAAAACCTGAAGCCGCTGTTTGCGGTACGAGAGGGTAGCCCCCACGGTATCGCGGCTATTGCTGCCCCCATTATTTCGGTACTGGTGGTGGTGCCCTTTTTTATGTCGGGTTTTGATGCTATCCCGCAAGCTGCGGAGGAGGCGGGGGAGCATGTGCCACCGCGGCAGCTAGGCATGGCAATTCTTGCCAGTATTATTGCGGGCGCTATTTTTTATACGCTTATCATTTTGGCGGTCTCAATGAGCATGCCTTGGACTGTCTCTTCCACGCTGCCCATGACCAGCGCGGCTGTGTTTGAGGCCGCCTTTGGCTATGTTTGGGCATCCAAGTTGGTGATATTCACCGCTTTGTTGGGTCTGGTGACAACCCTTAACGGGATGTATGTTGCCGCGTCGCGGCTTTTGTTTTCCCTGGGGCGGGGAGGGATGTTGCCACATTGGTTTGCCGGTGTTCACCCCACCCATCACACACCAAAAAATGCACTGATATTTGTTGGCGTGATTTCACTGCTGGGGCCTTTTGTCGGTAAGTTTGCACTCAGCCCTATTGTTAACTCCAGCTCGCTGATGTTCACCGTAGCACTGTTTATTACGTCCCTGGCGACGGTAAGTCTTCGAAAATCACACCCGGATATGGATCGGCCCTATCGGGCCATGCCTTTGGCTTTGTATCTGGGGCCGGTGATATCCATAACTCTTATTTTGTTGATGACACTTCCTCAAAGTCCCGGACAATTGGGTCAGGTGGAGTTTATGGTTGTGGGTGTGTGGGTGCTGCTGGGGCTGATAGCCTATACCTTAAGGCGTTGGCGCCACCCGGTGCCCAAGGAAGAGCGAGATTATCTTATTTTGGGAGACTATCGATAGGCGGGCGGCGGGCTTGCCGCGATCAGCCTAGCAATAGCAAAAGACTATATGAGGAGTGGTAGATGAGTTTAAGAATTGGCGTTATCGGTTTAGGTGGTGTCGGTGAAGTGCACCTGGATGCCTACCAGGGCAATGAGCGGTTTGACGTGGTGGCAGGGGTTGAGCTTCACCCCGATAGACTGGCAGTCATGGCAGGCCGCTATGGGTTTACACCCTACAGCGATTACCGGGAAATGCTGGAAAAGGAGAAACTGGATGCAGTGTGTGTGACAACGCCGGCGTTGAGCCACGAGGAAATCACCGTGGCCTGTGCCGAGAACGGGCTGCATGTGCTGTGTGAAAAGCCTTTTACCTTGTCACTGGATAGCGCTGATCGGATGATTAAAGCCTGCGATACCGCTGGGGTTAAGTTGCACTATGGCTCAACCTACCGCTACCTGACGCCGGTGATAAAGGCGCGTGAGATCATTGCCAGCGGTGAAATTGGCGAGGTCATGCTGATCCGGGAGAACTATGTCAGCGGCACCGGGCCTGAAGGATTCCTGCATATGGGGTTTCATCACTACCCAGAAGGTGGTCCTGGTGGCTCGGGTATGGGCATGGTTGATCACGGTATCCATATGATTGATATTTTTCCCTGGTTAGCAGGGGATGAGATTGTGTCGATATCAGGCCGGGGAAATATTTCTGGTGAACAGCCCGTAACAGAATATGCCATGATGCAGATGTCGCGCGGGGCAACGGGTGTTGTCATTTACAACGATGCCACCTGGAGTACAAGTCTGCCCGATGAAGGTGCTTTCAGTTGGGGTGGCGCCTGGGATAAAGACGGCTACCACGAACCGGGTAGCTGGCACCCGGAGCCCGGCTCTATTCATGTGCACGGTACTAAAGGGGCGTTACGCATCTACCACTATGCTCACCGGCTGTACAAATTTACCGCAGCGGGGCCAGAGCAGGTGCCGCTATCATCCGAAACAGCGCCAATTCATTTTGCCAGGCAAATGGAGGCATTTGCGGATGCGATTGAAAATGATCAGGCTGTCAGTGTCTCGGGTGGAGACGGTAAAAATGCGCTGTATTGGTTACTGAAAATTTACCAGGGCCAGCAGTAGTCTGTAGCGTCGGGACGCTGTTTTTTGGTAGGGCCGAAACAATTTGGCCCTACCACCCATTCTTTCCATCAATTGTCTGTTGCAATAGCAGGTTTTGCTCCCTCAAGGGTCATAAGAAGAATTATACGCCTTAACCCCAGCTTCTTTGGGGGCTTACGACAGGAAACCACGCTATGACACACTGCAAATACAGCTTGCCAGGTATAACGATGAAAGAAGCTGCCCTTGATCGGTTCCGGTTCTTGCTGGTCCTGACTGGACTACTGTCGTTATTGTTGATGGCACCGGTTTACGCTGCCCAGCCCAGTCAGAAAACCATTGATGAGGTAGAGGCCTATCTGGAGCAGGTGATGAAGCTCGGAGAAATCCCGGGTTTGTCTGTATCCATTTACCATCAGGGCAAACCACTGTTGGAGCGCGGTTTTGGCTATGCCAATCTCGAGTGGCAGCAGAAAGTGACCCCCGATACGGTGTTTGAATTAGCCTCAATCTCTAAAACGTTTACCGCCATGGCCATTGCCAAGCTGATCGATGCAGGCAAATTGTCCCTGGATGATACCCTGGGACAGCATGTGCCGGGAGTTCCCGAGCAGGTTCACGGCATCACCCTGAGACAAATGCTAACCCACACCTCCGGTTTGGGCAGCTTTAACGGCCTACCCGAGTTCGATGCGCTGTCCTTTGACATGACCGCGACCACAGCGGACGTGTTGCCGTCTATGCTGACATTTGCCGAACCTCTGTTTGCCGCCGGTGAGTCAATCTATTATTCCAACACCGCGGTGTGGTTTCTTGGTCATATAATTGAGAAAGCCAGCGGGCAATCCTACGGAGAGTTCCTGAAAGAGAATATTTTTGAACCCTTTGGCATGACCGACTCGTATTTTAATAATTACGAAACCATTATCCCCAGGCGGGCAAGCGGTTATACAGTAGGCCCAAACAGCCAGAAAAATGCAGTGAACATTGATCCGCCGGCGGTACCATTCAGCGCAGGCAGCATAGCCACCAGCGCCCGAGATTTACAGCGTTATGTATTTGAGCTGCACGCAGGGACTCAACTGAGTGCTGCGATCAGGGATATGATGTATGGTGGCAGCTTATTGAACGACGGTCGCTCGACGTTATATACCACCGGCTTGTTAATTCAGGGTGATTATCACGGCCACCGCAAGTACGAACATGCCGGCACTATTACAGGGTTTACTGCACAGCATGGGTATTACCCGGATGATGAGATTGGTATCGTGGTGTTATCAAACGCCAATGCCACCAATAACCCGGTCACGATGATAGAAAACACTATTGCCAACATGCTGTTTGAGGTGGAGATTCCCGCCGCACAACCCCTGAACGAGGAAGACTTTGACCAGTACATTGGCAACTATCGTTTCAGTGAGTCTCATGACTACTTTGGTGATTTTAAAATTTATGCACAGGAGGGCAAGCTGCTACTGAAGTTGGGCGGGCTGATGATGACTGAAATTGTGCCTGCGATGCAACTTCACGCCGCTGGTGGCGATAGCCTGATAGCCAGCTTATATGATGGAATCCTCGTCTATATCGTCAATTTTGCTGTTGACGGCAGTGGTGAGAGTTTTGTGGTGAACGGGCTTCACTATGCATTTGAGCGGGTAGCGCCATAAGCGTCCTTGTGGGGATATTACTAAGGCAGGAGTATCAGGTTGCGACTAACTGACGACGAGCAACGCATGCTCAACGGGGAGCAGGGTGAGGTGCAGCGTAAGCTCATGCAGACCCTGGTTCGCTATGGTGAAACCATGGATGCCGGGTGTCTGGTTGAGGTTGAGGGGCCGGGTCATCTGGTGGTGCTTGATTCCCGCCGTGGCTGGGGAGCGCGCCTGGAGTTTTTGGAAGAGGTTGCCGCTGCCGGTCTGAAGACCCGTTTTCCGTTTACCATGGATCCGCCGGGGCCATACAGAGTTGATGTGCTGGACCTCAGCCCTTCTCAGGAGCAGGCAGTCAATAAGCGCTATGCAGGTGAAGAGCGCTACCGCGAGCTGATGCTTAAACTTGGTCTTCGGGATCGCCAGGGAACCACTTGCACGCCCTGGTTCGAGCAGGTTGGCAATCGTCCGCAGTATGGCCAGATACTCGCCTGGGCCGAGTCTTCTGCGGTGGTATTTATCAATTCGGTACTGGGGGCCAGAACACACCGCAATGCGGGGGTAATCGAATTAATTTCCAATCTGGTTGGCAAGACTCCCCTTGCCGGCCTATTGACAGATGATGGCCGTAAGGCTGATTGGCTGATTGAGGTGGATGTGTCGACGCGGCCGGACCCGCAGCTGTTGGGTTTTATTGTGGGTGATGCTGTGCTTGATGAGGTCCCCTATGTGACGGGCATGCAGCCATACCTGTCTTCGTCTTTGGACCAAACCACGCTGCAGTATCTCCATGATTTTGGCACGAATTGTGCGGTGGGTGGCGGTGTTGGTTTGTTCCATATAGACGGGGTGACACCGGAGGCCCGGCAATCGGGCCAGTCTCTGCTAAGAGACTACTATAAAACCCTGCGTATTGACGATGATATGATTGCGGCGAGGCAGTCGGTAATGATTGCCAGCTTGCCCACCGAGAAAATAACCCCGGACAAATGCCTGGTAGGCTGCCCACACCTGACCCTGACTCAACTGTTGGCCTGGTCACAAAGAATTGATGATAGCTTGTCAAAACACCACAGCAGCCGGTTGGCAGTGGAGACCATTATGGTCGCCGCACCGGAGGTGGTCGCCGCTTTTGAGGCCAGTGGTGAGCCCTATCAGCATTTTATAGATGCCGGGGCACGACTGAGCTCCTTCTGCCTTGAGGGGCTGATGCAAGACCGGGCCATCTCTCCCGCCACCGTGATTACCAACTCCAATAAACTGCGGCATTATAATACCGGGGTGTATTATTTTGATGATGAGCTGCTGGCCGAGGCCATGGTAACTGGCGTGGCCACCAGGAGCACCAGCCCATGACAGCGGTATTTCAAGGCAGGGTTGTGCAGGGTGGTCCGGTGGATGGCAGAGCACTGGTTTCCAGAATGGGTTTTAACGCCCTGGCCGCCTTCAGTGACGCGATTTTGGACGGCACTCCAGGTGCCTTGTGCAGTGATAAGCAAAATGCAGCGCTTTACGGCAAAGACCTAAAAGACGCTGTCCTGTGTGTATCCAAATGTGTGGGTTCCACTACCGCCGGGCCGGTGTGGGAGTATGTGGCCGAAAACGGCCTGGCGCCTCAGGCGATTTTATTAGCGGGCTCGGTTGATACGCTCACCGCCGGTGGGCTTGTGCTGACCGATATATGGATTAACCGGCCTGTTACGCTGATCGATCGCCTGGGTGACAACTTCCTGGATAACGTTGCTGAAGGTTGTCGGGTAATGGCAGGCACCAACGGCAGGGTAACGGTAGAGCCTGCCGTCGCTATCAACGGCTAGCTCGCTATCATCAGCTCAAGTTGTTGGATTTGTTGTTCCAGCGCCTGATTGGCGGGGGTTTTCTTTAGCGTGACCAGTTGTATTTTGGCCTGTTCAATATGAGCCTTGGCTTCTTCGCTACGCTTTGCGCTTATCAGCAAACGTGCCATTGTTAATTGCCATCCAGGGCTGACTCTTGCGCTTGGGGCAAGCAGCTGATGTCGCTCAATTGCCGCATCAGTTCGGTTGGCTTTGAGTTCCAGCGAAATGGCATAGTTCTGCAGTTGGGGTGTTACGCCAAGCCTTTCCATTCCCTGATCGATTATTAACAGCGCAGCTTCAATGTTAGATTCTTCCTGGATGATCATCTTGGCGACGCTCAGGAACTGGCCCGGATTGCTATAAGGACTAAGCGCCAAAAAGGCGGTGAAATCCTGCAGCGCCGAGGCATAATTTCCTGTATCTCGATGTACTTTCGCGCGGTATTCCAACGCGGGTAGATAGTTGGGAAAGTGCTGTAATGAGCGGTCAAAACTGGATTTCGCCTGGACTAACTGTTGGGTCCGGTAATAATGGACACCCAGTTCAAACATTACCCGTTCAGGAGTCCCCAGAGATTGTGCACGCGCAAAATCGGCTTGTGCTTTATTGTATTGGCCCAGCCGTGATAACAGTGCACCGCGTTTGATAAACAGCTTTTGCTGGTTGGGGTGTTGGGTGATCTGCTGATTGAGGTGATGTAGCTGATCCTCCGCACCGGGGTGGGCAAGAACGGGTGCCGCGATAAGCGGCACCAAAGCGGCTAATGCCAACCACGTTATAGCAATCGCCTTAGCGGACAATAGTGACCGTATCAAGTACCTGCCCCTTTTCGTTGATAAACCGGGCGGTCAGCTCAGTTGCCCCAGCATCTACCACCACGGAGCCCATTTCTTCGAGGCCGTGACGTCCTTGGGGATCGTTTTTTTGCACCGAGTGGGCCGGGTGATCGAGTTTACCCTCGCCAAGATTTACAAAACCTGAGCTGCCGGCAACACTGTAAACCACTTTGTCGTCACGCTGGCTGCCAACACTGACCTGGGAGTATGCTTCATCGCCATAACCAATGGCCGGTTCGCCGGCCGGGTTCAGTTCAGCGTGTTTGGCTGCATCGAAGGTTATGGCGTCGCCGCGGTGTCCGTTTAGGTAGTAGGAGCGCTCATAGGCGTGGCTGTGGCCGCTATACACCAGATCCACACCGTAATCTTCAAACACCGGGGTGAACTCCTGGCGCATACTGATAATGGGTTGGTCAATGCCCATTTCCATTGACGGCTCGGTATCGGAATCATGGCTGCTTTTGCTGTAGGGTGGGTGGTGAAAAATGACCAGAGTCCAATGTTGGTTGTTGCTGCTTAAATCGGCAATCAGCCACTCTTTCATGGCTGCACGTTGCCCTTCGTCGCGGGCCGACAGCTGAGAATCCAGGCTGACAATATGTACGTTGCCGTAATTAAAGGAGTAATACTGCTCCGTGCCACTGGGTACACCTCCCAATTCCGCTTTGGTGGGAAGGGTGAATATGTCGAGATAAGGCACCCGGCTAGGGACGCGGTTATCCATGGACATATAGGAATTGGGGTCTGCCGAGGTGCTGCCACCACTGCCGAAGATTATTCCTTGCTCTGGGATATCAAAATCAACGCCGCCCATTTCGTGGTTGCCAATGGTGGGCCACAGTGGTGCCTGGCTTAGTAGCCCGGTGTAGATCTCAAATACTGCTTTTTGCCACTGATCATCCGTGCCATCCACATAGGCGTTATCGCCCAGCATCAGAAATAGATCCAAAGGCTCATTGTTGTGTGTGCTGTTGTAGTGTAGATAGCCATCCATCACTGCTTTAGATTTACCGGCAAATGGAAAGGTGTCTTTTGGATGTTCATAGGAAGTGGAGCCGGAATCGCCAATAATCCAGATATGGGTGTTGCCATCTGCAGGCAATTGCCCAGATTCGGGAGCGGTATGAAAACGCGTGGTGCGATCAGTAAACCCCCCCACGGAGTAATGGTATTGGGTGTCTGGGGTCAGTTTGGCAAAGCGAACCTCCCGGTGGTTGCTTTCTGTGTCGTGAGCGGGAAGGCATTGGGCTTGAGAACTTAAATTGTCACTGGCTTTGGCAATACAAGCCTGATCCGCACTGCCTCGCCACTTTATAATGGCACTGTTGCTGGAGATCTGTTGCAAAAACAGCCGCGCCGGTCGTTCGGCGTCGGCAATGACCGCCGCCTGTGTTGGCGCGGTGGCTGCGGCCTCCTGTTGTTCGCCATCTTTTTCACAGCCACTGACCGTGAGAAGTATAACGGCGCCTAAGGTTGCCGGGATTTTATTGCGCACTAATGTTTCCCCTATATAGATAATGGTATCGAATTTGAAATGGATAAAGTGACTAGGATGTGAATATAAACAACAACTGCGATGAAACCAAGGTGTTTGAGCTTATTGTCTCAGCTGGTTTCTCAGTTCCAGGGGACGCACACCAAAATACTTCTTTATCGCATGGGTGAAACTAGCCGGGTGTTTGAAACCGATTTGTCTCCCAATGTCAGCCACCTGTAGTTCTGTTTCCTTTAACAGGCGGGAAGCTTGTTGCATCCTGATGTCTGTTTGATACTGGTGAATGCTCTTGCCAAGATAATCACGAAAGCGATTTTTAAGTTTGGTCTTGCTGATGCCCACCAGCCGTGCCAGTTCATCAATGGTGACAGGATGCTCAAGATCGTTGGCGAGAATTTCACTGGCTTCATGTAACCAGGGAATAGACCGTTTCTGCGCAGCGCTGCCGGTTCCCTGGGCACTTCGCAGCTTGGAGCCGGAGAACACTTCACAGATAAGCTCCATGGTTTTTCCGCGCACAAACATCAGGCGCAGTCCGTGTTCCAGATGTTGGCGAGAAGCAATTATTTCGTTGGCAAGATGCAAAAGTTTTTCATTGGCGCTAATCATGAAATAGGGGTTAAGCGGTGTTTCCTGCTCCACCCGGGGCCCAAAACATTCAGGTAGCATGTCGGTGTTGATGCCCAGTCCCGGTAACGCTTCTACCCTGATATCGATCACAATAGCCCGCAGCGGCCTGCTGTGGTCGATCACGTATTTCAAGCTGCTGTGGCCGCCCAGCAGTTGTACCCAGGTGCTTCCCTGTGTCAGTGCCAGATGATGCTCAGGGAAAGCCATGGACCCGCTACAGACGATGCGCAGCTGTAGTAATTGTTCCGCTGGAACTTCAATATGGGTGGTTTTTTTGTAGTGGGCATCACCCACTGCCAGGTAAACGCCTTGCCAGATTTCAATGAAGTCCCAGTAGCCCTGACCTTCATCTTGTGACAGATAAGTGCGCAGGCCGCCGGTAACCGCTGAGTCCAGTACGTCAATGGGTAATACCCGGCCTGCGCCCTCGCCGGTGTTGCCCCGTACAATGTCAGCTTTTGCCGTTATGCGAGCGGTGGCGAGACGCAATCTGTTGAGCACATCCGGGGTTCGAAGGCCAAACAGCGTCTCGGAACTTACCGGCAGATCCAGGGTGTCCAAGTCGGGTTTTTTTGTCATCTCAGGGTCACATAGTACACAGAAACTAGTGAATATAGCCTTATTATGTCCATAAAAACAATAAATATGCCTATTTTGCTAATTATAAGTAGTATGCCTTGTTGTAGCATAGACAGTAATTATGGCTGGGCATTAACAAGCGAACACGGTAACAATGGATAAAGTACTGAATATTGGCAAACACCTTGCGGAAGCGGCTCTGCGCTACCCGGATAACATTGGCCTGGTACAGGGTGAGCAGAGTTGGACCTGGAGGGACCTCAA
>Ga0316189_10001653_pt1 | contig 22069 bp, 21 predicted proteins | sample LowCovwburrow_MG_FD_204930 | JGI IMG/M metagenome (GOLD analysis project Ga0316189, IMG submission 204930) | Coastal sediment microbial communities from Maine, United States - Lowes Cove worm burrow | ecosystem: Environmental > Aquatic > Marine > Coastal > Sediment | place: USA: Maine... | reverse complement strand
CGTTCTTCACCGATAACGATGCCAAACTCATTTTGCAAAACCATCTGCAGGGACTGGTAAGCGCCCCGCTCTTCTAGAGAAATTGATGACATTTATATACCTGCATTGTGTTATTTGTACTGAACGGGCTGAAATCAACCGATTCACACTATGAGCATAGGATGAATTTGCCATAGATCAAGAGCATGGCAGCAAGATTTAGCGGCCAATGATGAATCAGGCAGTTTTGAGCGGCGATCTGAACAATTCCCGGCTTTTCAGCTTTCTGCCGCCCAGATGGCTGTTGATGGCATAGCGCATCAGCTTTTTGATTTCGGCGATACTGCCGGGTGTTTCCAGCTTGCCTGCGTTGAAAGCCAGCAGGCTACTGCCTGATATCACCGGATTCTGCCTGCATGGACCCGGCTGGCAGCACACAGGCCCATGCTCGAAATGATAGGCATAATGCCGGTCAGACAGCACCGGCTCGCCAGAATCGGCGTCGTGCACGAGATTCAGGCCAAAACCCGTCTGCTCAAGCAGATTTTTCTCGAAATTGCGCAGGATAACTTCCAGCCTCGTTGTCTGCTGCAATGTGTAGAGTGTTTCATGATAATCAGTAAACAAGGTCTCGTGTACATCGTTGCGATGCAGCAGTATCACCAGTAATTCATTCAGATACATCGCCGACATCAGCGATCTGCCTCTCAACGCAGGTGGTCTGGCATCTGCCGTGTCAACACCCCTCAGACTGGGCATTTCACCCCGTCCATACCAGCTGAGCAGTAGTGGTCTGAATGACTGCAATATGCCACTGGTCCTCGAACGCGGGCTACGGCTGCCTTTGGACATCAACGACAGGCGGCCATGATTTCGACTGAACACTTCCAGGATCTGGCTGGTTTCCCGGTAGGGGCGCTTGTGCAGGATGTAAGCGGGTTCAGCGTTGATTTGCATGACTAAACGAAACACCAACTGCAAGCATGTGACCTGATAAAAGCGGGTTCTCTCGCAGAGACGCCGTGCACGCAGAGAATATTTATTATGTTTATTTGTGCTAACAACAACTTCATGGTTTCTCTGCGCTCTCTGCGCCTCTGCGAGAGTAACAAATATTAGATACCAGCTACTCGTTACTGTATCCAAGACTCGCCAGGGCACGTTCGTCGTTTGACCAGCCCTCGCGAATTTTCACCCACAGCTCCAGGTACACCTTGCCATCGAGCATTTTTTCTATATCGACCCGCGCCTTGGTACCGATACTTTTCAACCTGGCCCCCTTGCGTCCTATGATAATGGCCTTTTGCCCCTTGGTTTCGACATAGATGGTGGCGTATATTTTGCTGATGGACTCCCCTTCTTCAAAGCGCTCGATTTCTACAGTCGTGGTATAGGGCAGTTCCTGCCCCAGCTCGCGTATGAGTTTTTCACGTATGATTTCTGCCGACAGGAACCGAACATTTCTGTCTGTAATCTGGTCAGCAGGGTAAAAGGCTTCATTCTCAGGCAAGCGCTCATAGACATCGGCTTCCAGCTGTGCAATGTTTTCTGCATGCAGGGCGCTCACCGGTATAACAGCGTCGAACTGGCGCATTGCAGTCAGCTTTTCGATGAAGGGCAGCAGCTCGTTTTTGTCAGCAAGTTTGTCGATTTTATTCACTACCAGCAGGACCGGCGCTTTTATATCCTGCAAACGGCTCAATACGACTTCATCTTCTTCGGTCCACCGCAACGCCTGAACCACAAACAAAACCAGGTCAACATCATTGAGTACGGAATTTGCCGCACGGTTCATGTAACGGTTAATCGCCGTACTGCGCCTGTTGTGAATGCCGGGTGTGTCGACGTAAATAACCTGGGACGTTGAAGATGTTTTTACGCCGAGAATTTGATGGCGTGTCGTCTGTGGCTTACGCGAGGTAATGCTGATCTTCTGTCCGAGGATATGGTTGAGTAATGTAGATTTACCAACATTGGGCCTACCGATGATGGCAACAAAGCCACAATAGAATGTGCTGTCGTTCATTTGCTTATCGTAACAGAGACGGCCTTCTCAAGAAGCAATTTTCTTGCTTACTTTCTCGATTGCCAGCTTTGCAGCTGCCTGCTCTGCCTTGCGTCTGCTTCTGCCCTGCGCGGTCGTAATACAATCCAGACCCTCGATACTGCACTCGACCTCGAACATCTGGTTATGCGCCTTGCCGGTGACTTCCAGCACCGTGTAAGCAGGTATCGGGTAGCGCCGGGACTGCAACAATTCCTGCAGGCTTGTTTTCGGATCTTTCAGTGTTTGCACATCAGGTAAGTTTTGCAGCTTTTCTGCATATAAACGAAGAATCAGATTACGGCATGCGCCAAAACCGCTATCGATGTATACGGCGCCGAAAATGGCTTCCACGGCATCAGCCAGAATCGAATCACGCCGACGCCCGCCACTTTTCAGTTCTCCGGAGCCCAGCTTTATATATTGACCAAGCTCCAGCATTTTGGCGATATCAGCAAGGCTGTCCTTGTTAACCAGGCTTGCTCGCAGCCGGCTCAAGTCACCCTCATTCATATCGGTGTACTGCTCGAACAGGCAGGCTGCAATAACAAAATTAAGGATGCCATCGCCAAGAAATTCAAGGCGCTCGTTGTTTACAGAAGCAGCGCTTCTATGGGTGAGCGCTTCTGCGAGCAAGGCTTCATTCTCGAATGTATATTCAAGCAGAAGAGAAAGCGGCGTCAGCGCATTGTTTTGCGCCATCAATCAATCAATCCGGATTTATCTGATCGGAACTCTGGCTTCATGCTTGAAACTAACGATGTAATCAAGGCTTCCTACAAGTCTGCCGCGAGGTTCATATTCAATGGTAATAACGTAGTCGTTTTTAGATGCCTTGATCGTTATATGATCTTTATTAACACTGTAAATATTATTAATACGCAACCTTTTTGTAATAATCTCCTTTAACTTTTTCGGTGTTGCGCCTTTGACTGCGGCATCCGTTTCAAGGCTCTGCATCAGCGACTTCACACTGTGATCATTCAGATACACGGGCACGACATTCATAGCGATAATTGCATTAAATAAAACAACTGCAATAATTGCCAGCCAGCTAATTAACGTTAAACCTTTCTGTTTTTTCATAAAGCCAACCTCATTCATCAATCATGTCGCCTATGCGGTCCCATTTCACACCACCATTCCAGTGCATCCATATCATGAACGCCTTACCTACCAGATTCCTTTCAGGCACTGCCCCCCAAACACGGCTATCGTTACTGTTGTCGCGGTTATCGCCCATTACGAAATACATTTCATCCGGAACGATATATTCACCTTCCAGGCTGCTCGGCCTTCCCGGCTGCAGTAGAATCGAGTGCTTGACACCGATCAGGTCTTCCTTGTATTCATTCGCGTGAGCCTGGCCCGGCCCTTCATACTCGCCTGCAAAGTCCCGACTTACCGGCTTACCATTTACATAGAGCACCTTGTTGTAATAAGCAATATGATCGCCCGGAAGACCTACAACTCTTTTAATGTAATCCAGTGACGGATTGCGTGGATATCTGAATACTACGACGTCGCCCCGTCCCGGATCACCCGTTTCGATTACTTTCCTGTTCCACACCGGCAGTCGAATACCATAAGCAAATTTATTCACCAGGATAAAATCGCCAATATACAATGATGGCAGCATCGAACCTGATGGTATACGGAAAGGTTCGACGATAAATCCCCGTAATAAAAAAACAATCAGCAGCACCGGGAAGAACGATTTTGAGTATTCAACGATAACCGGCTCTTTGCCGCCCCGTTTGATCTCGACACCCTGATGTATATCGGTATTCGCGTGGAACACCTTGCTTCGCCTCGGCGCCAGCACCCACACATCGAGCGCCCAGATAAACCCCGTTATTACCGTGCCCAGAAATAAATAAAAAGAAAAATCAAATACCATCATGAGATATCACTTACTGTCCACTTTGAGTACGGCGAGGAAGGCTTCCTGGGGAATTTCCACTTTGCCAAATTGTTTCATTCGTTTCTTGCCCGCCTTTTGTTTTTCCAGCAGCTTGCGTTTGCGTGTCGCATCGCCACCATAACATTTGGCCGTTACATTTTTACGTAAAGCTTTTACGTTTGTGCGTGCAATTATATGACGTCCGATCGCCGCCTGTATCGCTACATCAAACATCTGCCGCGGAATCAGTTCCTTCATCTTTTCTGCGACCTCTCGGCCGCGGCGCTGACTGACGTCCTGATGTGCAATTATAGACAATGCATCAACTCTTTCATTATTGATTAGAATATCAACCTTGACCAGCTTGTCTGCCTGAAAGCGCACAAAATCGTAATCGAATGAGGCATAACCACGACTGACTGACTTGAGCCGGTCAAAGAAATCCATCACGACTTCGCTCAGGGGCATCTCGTATACCAGTGAAACCTGCCTGCCGAGGTACTGCATGTTTTTCTGTACACCGCGTTTCTCAATGCACAGCGATATCACGTTGCCGACATACTCCTGCGGAACCAGGATATTCGTGCGTATGATGGGCTCACGGATTTCCTCAATATAGTTAACCTCAGGCAGATCGGCGGGATTATGAATCTCTATGAGTTCACCCTTGGTATCCAGCACCTGGTAGACCACCGTTGGCGCTGTAGTGATCAGGTCCAGGTCGTATTCACGCTCCAGTCTTTCCTGGATGATTTCCATATGCAGCATACCCAGAAAGCCGATACGAAAACCAAAGCCCAGCGCGGTTGAGTTTTCCGGCTCATAGCTCAGGGAAGCATCGTTCAGCGTGAGCTTTTCCAGTGAATCTCGGAAATCATCATAATCATCCGCATCAACCGGGAACATGCCGGCGAATACACGGGGCTGTACCTGCTTGAAACCTTCCAGCGGTTTATCGGCAGGACGGTCAGCCAGGGTGATGGTGTCACCGACACGTGCAGAGTCAATTTCCTTGATACCGGCGATAATGTAGCCGACCTGTCCGGCATTCAATACCTGCTGGCTTTCACGCTTGGGTGTAAATACACCCACTTCATCGACACCGAAATGCCGCTTGTTCGACATGATCAGCATTTTCTGGCGCGGCTTGATGCTGCCCTGCTTGACACGCACCAGCACAATGACGCCAACATACGGGTCGAACCATGAATCGATAATCAGGGCCTGCAAAGGCGCATCAGGATCACCTTCGGGTGGCGGCACCTCTCTGACCAGCTGCTCCAGCAGTTCATCAATACCTTCGCCTGTCTTGGCACTGACGTGGCAGGCGTGTGAGGCTTCGAGCCCGATGACATCCTCAATCTCGTGAATGACGCGCTCGGGGTCCGCTGCCGGCAGGTCGATCTTGTTCAGCACCGGAATAACTTCGAGCCCCTGTTCTATCGCGGTATAGCAGTTGGCCACGCTCTGGGCCTCAACACCCTGGGAAGCATCCACAACCAGCAGTGCACCCTCGCAGGCGGCTAATGAGCGAGAAACTTCGTATGAGAAATCGACGTGCCCGGGGGTATCGATGAAATTCAGCTGGTAGGTTTCACCATCGTTGGCCTTGTAATTCAGGGTAACGCTCTGCGCCTTGATGGTAATGCCGCGTTCGCGCTCCAGGTCCATGGTATCGAGTACCTGTTCCTGCATTTCGCGGCTGGTGAGGCCCTCGCACGTCTGGATCAGGCGGTCTGCCAGCGTGGATTTGCCGTGATCGATATGCGCAATAATCGAAAAATTTCGAATCTTCTGCAGTGCCATATCAGCTCAGTACCCGCTTCAAGGCGTGCATGTCGAGAAAATAATGACAAATCTCTTCATCACCACAGACCAGCACCGGCACCTTTGTACCGTAAGCTTCTTCTAATTCCTTATTGTTGTTTATTGGCACGCGCCGTGTCTCAAAATCAAGTTCGGATTTGCATTCCTGCAATGCCAGTTCCATGTCGTCACAAAGATGACAGCCTTCGCGGATATATATGGTTAATTCAACAGGCATAACTCTGGCAGAAAAAAAACCGGCAAGCGCCGGGTCACATACGGGCGGGATTTTAGCAGATTACGCTCAGGCTATGTTTTTTCTGAGCACGACAGGCGTCAGCTTGCTTCTGTAGCTGTTTGTGGACAGAAACCAGCGCGAAATAAATAACATCAAGACGAAGCCGGCGACCGCCGAAACCAGCACCAGCAGATCACGCGAGGCGGTATCAGTCGAAATCAGCCCGTCGGCCAGCAGTGCAGACCCAATCATAACCAGCAGCGGCAACAGGTACACGAGCACCGAACCCTTGAGCATAGCCTCTTCGGCAAGCCCGACGACCACTTCGTCACCTACCCGGGCATTGACTGTATTCGGCACCTGAAAACGGGTAAATTTCCGGCCGACCCATTTGGAGAGTACGGAAGTACCACAGCCCTGTTTGGCGGCACAGGCATTGCAGGCCGCCCTGGTTTCGGCCTCGAGCAGCAGCTGATTATTTTCAATTGCGATAACACGCGCCTTCTCTTCGATCATTGCGTGCGCTCCATGGACTCAGCAATAGTGGCAACCGTTGCTTCCGGCACTTCGCCCATGACGGTAATTTGAGCACCGTTCAGCTGTTTACCAAAAGCATTCAGGGCGCCCATCCTGGATGCACCTACCAGGCGATGCGGGCTGTCTTCACCGGTCTCAATGAACACTGAAACAGACGCAAGCCCATCAGAATACATCAGATGAAGCGATTCATTATCTTCACCGCTGCGAATGGTGCTCTGTGTCAGCATAAATCCCTGCGGCATGTTCGTGGCGCGCCATCCTATGTTCGCCTGCTTTCCTCTGTTCCTGTCAAGCGACTGACTGGTAAAGCCACTGAGGTCAGGTATATTGAATGCTGATTGCGGCACTTCAGACTGATTGTTGAACGACGTATACATCATCTGCTCAACGATTTCGCCATTTTCATCAAGCAGGTCGCATTTGAGCAATACATGGGTCTCATTATCCAGCCAGTATTTGTAACCGTAGCGATAGGCATCTTTTGGCTGCACGTTTAATACAGATGTTTCACGGCCGGCAATACGGTCGTCACCCAGCTGATTAATCGTGTAATAGTTGGCCAGCTTTTCCAGGTTCTCGGGAAGTGTCGGGTGCAAGCCAGGCTTGCCCCCCATCTTGCTCACGGTTACCAGATTGCGGTCCGGGTAAATTGATATGACTTCATTATTGTGGCGGACTATCTTGCGCGCCTCGCCGTTGAGCGACTCCATGCTTTCCCAAACACCCCGGTCATCAACACCGTGAACAACATGCATGGTCATCATTTTGTCTGACTTGCGCAGCACGAATGTGCCTATGTAATTCGAGTGCTTGTCTGCGGCTGACATGCCGCTAACGATCTCAGAGACATTGCCTGCATAAGCAGGCAGATGACTCAGAATTGCAAATGTTAAAAAGGCTGTAACTCCTATTCTCATTTGCCGGGCAATTTTCATTTACCGAGATTTTTCTCAGTTTGGCTGTCTTTAGTGGTGTTTTTCAAGGCAGTATTTTTTTCAGACCCGTAACTCACTGAACGTGCGTAAGGCATCATCCCCTGAATGGTGTCCTGTGCGGCATATTCTGAATGCTCGGTGACATAACTGTTGAGATTTACCGCGGGCATTGCAACACCCGGCCTGGCATAGACAGGCGCCGTGTTGTTTACCGGTAGTGCCTGTACAGGCTGTTGCCCAACATTAGCGACCACTGCATTATCCGTTGCCGTTTGCTTATCTGTGAGGGTGACGACCATGACCATTGCTACCGTTGCAGCCACCGCCAGGCCACCAACAGGTCTCAGCCATGATCCGAAATCGAATAATGGTTTTGCCTCACGCTGGATCGGGCGTGCCGGCCTTGTAACTGGAACAATTTCAGGTTCGCGACTAATGGCCTCACGCACACTCGCGCTGATGTCAATCATCGATGCCTCTGTCACTTTGCCCCGTAACGCATCACCAATCATCTGGTAGCGTGTTGTTGTAGCGAAAGCCCGTTCGTCCTGCTCTGACTCAAGTGAGCCCGCTTCATTGTATTCAATGGCATCATCAAGCCAGGCAGAAATTTTTTCTTTGTCTTCGTTCATTACACACACCTGAATATCTTTCAAGGTTAATTATTTACATTATGACTGCCACTATCCACGATAGGCTGCAGTTTCTCATCTATAGCTTCACGCGCCCTGAAAATGCGCGAACGCACTGTTCCAATCGGGCAATCCATGACCTGGGCGATATCCTCATAACTCAATCCTTCGATTTCCCGTAGAGTTATCGCTTCTCTTAAATCCGGCGGCAGCACTTCCAGCGCAGTGTTTACCGTCGCCTGTATTTCATCGGCAAGCAATTCCCGTTCCGGTGTGGCATATTCCTTGAGCCACTCGCTTGCGTCATATTTTTCAACTTCCTGCACATCTACCGTATAGGATGGGGTCTTTCTCCCCATCGCAACCAGGTGATTCTTTGCGGTATTGATCGCAATCCGGTAGAGCCATGTATAAAAGGCACTTTCACCCCTGAAGTTGGGCAAGGCCCGGTAAGCCTTGATAAAAGCCTCCTGGGCAACATCCTGCACGTCGGCCTGGTTACGTACAAAACGTGCAATTAACTTGGAAATTCGATTCTGGTACTTCAATACCAGCAAATCGAACGCCTTGCTGTCGCCTTTTTGTACGCGCTCAACCAGCGCCTGATCAACATTCTTTTCAGTGCCCATCCAGGCCTTTCCTCCAGAGACAATCCATTGTCTGGTTGGTGTGACAAAATAATCCAGTTATAGTTCAGGCGCATGAAGTGTATTTGCGCCCTGATGCAATCCACCGATTATACAAGTACAATCAAGGTATTACACTCAAGCGCGCCGAAAAACATACGATTTTTCTCAAGGGGACCCCACATGTCCATCTCGAACATGCATGATGTGCTGATTATTGGCAGCGGTGCTGCCGGTTTGAGCCTTGCACTCAGGCTGGCATCCAATGGCCCGGTCGCAGTCATCAGCAAAGGCCCGATCAACGAGGGCTGTACTTATTATGCCCAGGGAGGCATTTCCGCAGTTCTTGCCGATGAAGACTCCTTTCAGTCACACGTTGACGACACCATGAACGCGGGTGCCGGACTGTGCGATCCTGACTCAGTCCGTTTCACCGTTGAGCATGGTCCGGAGAACATTCGCTGGCTGCAACAGCTTGGTGTGCCATTCACCAAGGAAACGACACCCGACGGAAGCCGTGTCCTGCATTTAACACGGGAAGGCGGCCACAGCTTTCGACGCATCGTTCATGCCGCCGATGCAACCGGTGTAGCCGTATCGAACACACTGGTGAATCATGTCCGCCAGCATGCTTCTATCGATATTTATGAAAATCATATAGCCGTCGACCTGATCACCGGCAGCAAGCAGGGGCTGAAGCATAATCGCTGTATAGGCGCCTACGTACTGAATAAAAATACAGGGCACGTGAAAAGATTCCTTGCCAAAACAGTTGTGCTGGCAACCGGCGGCGCCAGCAAGGTCTACCTGTACACGACCAATCCTGACTGCTCTACCGGTGACGGTATCGCCATGGCATGGCGCGCAGGCTGCAAGGTCGGCAATATGGAGTTCAATCAATTCCACCCCACCTGTTTATATCATCCTGAAGCCAAATCGTTCCTGATCAGCGAAGCGGTGCGTGGTGAAGGCGGTAAACTGCTACTCCCGGATGGCGAGCAATTTATGCATCGCTTTGATCAACGCGCCGAGCTCGCACCGCGTGACATCGTCGCGAGAGCAATCGACCACGAAATGAAGCGGCTTGGCGCTGAATGCGTCTATCTAGATATCAGTCATCGATCAGAGGCATTTATAAAGTCCCACTTCCCGACCATATACAAGCGTTGCCTCGAGCTTGGTTTTAATATAACAAAAGAGCCAATACCGGTTGTACCCGCCGCTCACTATACCTGCGGTGGCGTAATGACAGATATGAACGGCCGCACTGAAATTGAAGGGCTGTATGCGATTGGTGAAACCGCCTTTACACGATTGCATGGCGCCAACCGCATGGCCAGCAACTCATTGCTTGAGTGCCTGGTGTTTGCTGAATCCGCCTGCCAGGACATCATTGAAAACATCGCGAATATAAAACTGGAAAAGAAGGTTGCCCCATGGGATGAAAGCCGTGTCACAGATTCTGATGAAGAAGTTGTGGTCACACATAACTGGGACGAATTACGCCGCTTCATGTGGGACTACGTTGGCATTGTACGCACCAACAAGCGACTCGAGCGCGCGATGCGCCGTGTTCAGTTACTGCAGCACGAAATCTACGAGTATTACAGTAATTTCCGAATCAGCAGCGACCTGATCGAATTGCGCAACCTGGCACAGGTGTCTGAACTGATAATCCGCTCTGCCATGGAACGCAAGGAAAGCCGTGGACTGCATTTTTCACTCGACTACCCTGACGCACTTGCAGAAAAAGCAGCCAAAGACACTATACTGACACCCGGCAAAAGTAACAAACCACCTACGAATATCCAGGTTGTAAAATGACAGACATCAAATTAATCATCGAACCTGAAGAGCTCGAATCACTTACGCACGACCCTGCTGTTGTCATCGTAGATTTATGCAAAGCGAAACAATACAGAAAAGCACACATACCCGGCGCGCATTTCATCAATTACCCCGACATCATACATATTAAAAAGCCCGTTATGGGCTTATTGCCGTCAGCAGAGCAGATTTCAAGACTGGTCTCGAGTCTCGGCATCACTGCAGACTCGCATGTCATTGCTTATGATGATGAAGGCGGCGGCTGCGCCTCTCGCTTCATCTGGACATTACACGTGTTCGGCCACACAAAAACATCATTGCTAAATGGCGGGCTGTTCAGCTGGGCGAATGAAGGCCATCCACTGACGAAAGATGTACCCGAAAAGATCGCAAGCAATTACACCCTTGTAAACACGGGTAATCATACCGTTGACAGCGCATACATCATGCAACATCTCGATGATGAACACATGACTTTGCTGGATGCGCGTAGCCTGCCCGAATACAACGGTAAAAAGAAATACGCCAACAAGGGCGGTCATATACCGGGTGCAAAGCATTATGAATGGACCGAAGCCATGGACCGCGCGCATAACCTGCGTCTGCTCCCGTCTGAATCCATCCAGCAAAAACTGGATCAGCTCGGGCTGCCAAAAGACAGGGAGGTTATCGTGTACTGCCAGTCACATCACCGCTCGGCGTTCTCCTACGTCATGCTGCGCGCGCTCGGATATGAGGATGTTAAGGGTTATCCGGGATCGTGGTCGGATTGGGGAAATAGAGACGACACGCCGGTTGAGTAGTGAATAATTAATAGTGACAGCCCAAGACCAGGTTGCATATTATTCAGAACACTGCGCTTACTTTAAATACTTTTTTGCCACAGAGGGCAGAGAAAACACAGAGGTTCTTGTTGTTTCGTAGGAGCGACTTTAGTCGCGAATTTTAGTTAATCGCATTTATTAACATTTGGTCTAACCTTGGTGTGAGCCATACCGCCTTATCTTTTATTATTATCATGTGTACCTAAGCATTAGTTTCGCTCCTGCTGGAGCGAGTTACCTTTTTTGTTCGTGCAAAAAAGGTAACCCATGTCCTTGGACTCTTTTGTTACCTATGTCCTTGAGTTGTACATCCCGGGCGCTCGTGCTACGCATACCCGTAGCCCGGATGTAACGAAGTGACTAAATTCAAGGGGATCGAATTTGAACAGCCTGTGGCTGGCCCGAAGGGCAGAACACAGGGAAGTGTTATGTAAATCCGGGGCTGTTCAATGCTGCTGGAAATCCCCGGATTACGCTGCGCTTCATCCAGGCTACGGTCTAACGGGTCGTCTTGACTCGCATCCATGCTCGACAAGACTCGATTGACCGTCCCTGGTCAATCGACCCTATCAGTGAAGCTGTCCGCTTCGGCAGGCTCAGGACAGGCTTCGGCGAGCTTGACGGGAGTAGACAGTCTCCCCGTGAAGTTTGCCGAGGTATTCAGCTTTGGTAGGGCCAAAAAATGAAAAAGATGGTCGACAGGGATGTCGAATTTAGTCCTGTCGAGCCCGGACGGCGAGTCAGGACGGCCCGTAGGCAAAGGTGAATGCCTCGGGAACCCGAAGGGCAAACTGGTCAGGGTGTCTTTTCTTTTGGTTACTTTTCTTTGGACAAGCAAAGAAAAGTAACTCGCCATCAAGGCGAAACCAAAAGTTTGTAAATACATTTAGCTAATTTTCGCGAATAAAGTCACTACCTACGAAATACCAATAAAAAACCTCTGCGTACTCTGCGCCTCTGCGGTGAACAAAAACATTCACGACAACAGCGATAGCTATTCCATTTGCATTATCTTATCCATACGTTTCTGCATGACCGCATAATAAACCACCGGTATCACGACCAGTGTCAGTACAGTCGAAACCAGTATCCCCGAGATCAACGACACTGCCAGTCCGGAGAAGATAGGATCATCAAGGATAAAGAACGCACCTGCCATCGCGGCGACACCGGTGAGGACAATTGGCTTGGCGCGCACTGCGGCTGAACGTATCACCGCATCTTCAAATGAAACACCAGCACGCAGTTCCTGGTTGATGAAATCAACCAGCAGAATGGAATTGCGCACGATGATGCCTGCAAGTGCAATCATCCCTATCATGGATGTTGCGGTAAACTGTTTGTCTGCAATCGCATGGCCGGGCAGTATGCCGATAATCGTAAGAGGGATAGGCGCCATTATTACCAGCGGCACAATATACGACCTGAACTGCGCCACTACCAGCAGATAAATCAGCAACAGGCCAACAGAGTAGGCAATTCCCATATCACGGAATGTTTCGTATGTTATCTGCCATTCACCATCCCACTTATAATTGTATTCATAGGGGTCTTGTGGTGTGTTTACAAACCATTGCGACATATCCGTGGCACGTTCACCCTGTGCTGCTATCTCGAACAATCCATACAGTGGACTGTCGGTTTCACCTGCCATATCACCGGTAACGTAAACAACAGGCATTAAATCCTTGTGGTAGATGTTGTGGTTACGCTCGGATTGATGCAATGCAACGACTTCGGACAATGGCACCAACGAGCCATTGCGCGACATTAGCACCAGTGATAGCACCTGCTCGATGTCAGCCTTGTCACCTTCAGCATATTCCACACGAACGGGTACAGCATACTTGGCTTTATCGAGATGCATGTAGGTCATATCTTCACCTTCGAGCACAGTTGCCAATGCATCGGTGACCTGTTGCTGTGACAAGCCAAGCAAGGCCGCACGGCTGCGGTCAATTTCAACAATAATCTTCTCGGATGCAATTTCGACGGAATCATCGATATCTACAATATCCGCTGTTCGCTCAAACACTTCACGTAATCTTTTTGCCGCGCTTATCTGGCCGTTATAATCGATGCCATAAACTTCCGCCACCAGAGGTGACATCACCGGCGGACCCGGCGGAACTTCCACGATCTTGGCATTACCCTGGTATCGACGTGCTATTGCCTGGATATCTTCACGCACTGCCAGGGCAATGGCATGGCTCTTGCGGTCGCGTTCATGCTTGTCAACGAGGTTGACCTGGATATCACCAAGATGAGCATCCTCGCGCAGGTAGTACTGACGAACGAGGCCGTTAAAACTGATCGGGGCAGACGAACCTGCATAGACCTGGTAATCCTTGACCTCCGGCAATGTCGACAGGTACTGGCCGATATCCTGTAACACTCTCGCAGTCTGCTCAAGACTCGTACCTTCAGGCATATCGAGCACAACCTGGAACTCGGATTTGTTATCGAATGGCAGCATTTTTAAAATCACCAGGCGTCCGGCGACCAGCGTCAATGAAAGCAGTATCAGTAATAGAATACCCGCAAGCAGCCAGCGACGATTTACCAGGCCGCGGCGCCCTTCAAGAAAGGGCTTGAAGATACGCCTGGCGAATCGATGCGAGCGCGTTTCTTCAGCTTGACCCGCCTCATGATTTGCACTTCCGTGCCCACCCACATGAGCTGTAAGCATTTTCTGTGTTAACCAGGGCGTAAACACAAAAGCGACCGCGAGTGAAATCAACATGCCCAGTGAAGCATTGATAGGAATCGGGCTCATGTAAGGGCCCATGAGTCCTGAAACAAACGCCATTGGCAGCAAGGCGGCAATGACCGTGAAAGTCGCAAGTATTGTCGGACCGCCAACCTCGTCAACCGCTCGGGGAATTGCCTCAACCAGGTTTTTCGCACCCATGGAGAGATGACGATGAATGTTCTCGACTACGACAATTGCGTCATCCACCAGTATGCCGATTGAAAAAATCAAGGCAAACAATGATACCCGGTTGAGCGTAAACCCCCATGCCCATGATGCAAACAGGGTCATCGCCAATGTAACAATGACAGCGGTGCCGACAATAATTGCTTCACGCCAGCCAAGTGCAATCAAAACCAGAAATACAACCGATGCCGTGGCGAATGCCAGCTTGCTGATCAGTTTTTTCGCTTTTGCGTCAGCAGTTGCGCCATAATTTCGCGTGATCGTTACGTTGACATTATCAGGAATGTAACTGCCCCTGAGCTGATTGAAACGTTCTATCACACGACGGGAGATGTCTACCGCATTCGTGCCCCCCTGTTTCGCAATCACCAGCGTAACCGCAGGCCTTTCAACTGCTTTCGTTTTGGAGGCTGATGCAGCACCGTGGCTGAAATGCACATATTGATCCGGCTGCGACGGGCCATCTTCAACCGTCGCCACGTCACGAAGATAAACCGGGCTGCCCTCATGAACGGCAACGACCAGTTCGGATATATCCTCGATCGTTGAGAAGAATGTTCCGGCTTTGACCAGCAGTTCATTATTGTCAGCTGTAACACGGAGCGGTTCATGCACGCGGTTGCCCGCCTGCAATGCATTGCGCAGACTATCTATATCTGTGCGGTAGGCAGACAGGGCCTGGGGGTCAAGCAATACACGCACGACTCTGGGTGAGTCCCCTATTGTGTAAATCTCGCGCGTACCCTGAACGCGTTTCAGTTCCGCTTCTATGGAATGGGCAATCTGGCCAAGCTCATATGCGCCTATGTTGTCATCATGTGACCACAGGGTTGCAGTCACGATTGGCACGTCATCGATACCCTTGGGCTTGACAACAGGCTGCGCAACACCAAGATTTTGCGGCAGCCAGTCACTATGCAGGTATATCTTATTATACAGGCGAACAATGGCTGCAGTACGGTCTTCGCCCACCTTGAACTGCACGGTTAATACAGCCATTCCCGGCATAGACGTGGAATAGACATGCTTGATACCTTCGATTTCCGAAAGCACCTGTTCTGCCGGCCCGGCAATAAGGCTTTCTACTTCGGCAGGACTCGCACCCGGGAACGCTATAAACACGTTAGCGAAAGTGACGTTGATCTGGGGTTCTTCTTCACGCGGCGTAACCATGACGGCAAACACACCCAGCAGAAAACCCACCAACGCCAGTAAAGGTGTGATCTCCGTGGTGAGAAAACGTTTGGCTACGTTGCCAGAAACACCCATCGAACCAGCATTATCAGACATGGTTCAGCGAAGCGGTTTTGTAGCGTACTGCTGTTTTAACCGTGCACCCGCAGCTATCGGGTCGACAAGGACAACTTCACCTTGCTGCAAGCCGGCAAGAATGATCGTATTTCCGTTATTCAGCTGACGCCCCATGCGAATAGCACGCAGACTGATGTTGCCTTCGGATGAACGAACATACACCGCCGTCACCTCGGAGCGCCTTACGATTGAATTTGTGGGTACGACCAGAACCGGCTGCTGTCCGATTGTAAAACTCGCTTTTACAAACATGCCCGGAAACAATGATAAATCATCACCTGACAGATCAAGACGCACCCGGAAGGTGTGACTGGATCGCTCCGCGTATGGAAAAACCGTTTTATTTGTGACCGGGATTAATTTTCCCTGAGGCGTTTCAATGAAAACATCATCAGATTCGCGCACCGCATTGATCATACTTTGCGGCACATCAACATTGACCCTCAGCTCCTCGAGTGACAATCCACTCATCAGCTTTTTGCCGGGTTGTGCCATCTCGCCGACTTCGATATGACGTTCTGTAACGATGCCTGAATAAGGTGCGCGTACACGCGTGTAATCGAACTGTTCCTGGGCCTGCTCCAGTCCTGCGCGCGCCGCTTTCAGCTTCGCCTGTGCCGCTTTCATCGATGCCTCTGCCGCATCCAGCGCTTTCTTTGAAACGGCTTTTTTCTCATATACGCCTTTTACACGCAGGTACTCGTCTTCTGCTTCTTTCAAGCGCGCACTGGCTTCCTCTATTTCAGCTTTTGCCTGTTTCAGCCTGGACACTGGTTGCTTGTCATTCAAACGAATGATGACCTCATCTTTTTCGACGTAGTCATCAACATCGAAAGTAATGGCTTCGATCTGACCACTAATCTGCGCAGAAACCGTTGTCTTGTTTACAGCCTCGATAACACCATCAAGACGGTAAACGCGCGGCACCTCGGTATACGACACCGAGACCGTTTCGAGTTCCGCAGCTAGTGACTGAGCACTGGTAAATATCGTTAACACCGCAAAACAGGCGGGTATGTATGTTCGCAACTGCAACATGCCAGGCATCACCTTTGTCCTGTTATATCGACAATATCGTTTTACGGTAATACTGCAGCTCGGCGATTGAATCCTTGATGTCATTCATTGCCAGGTGGCTCGACTCCTTGGTGAAGCCTTCACAGACATCGGGCGACCACCTGCGAACCAGTTCTTTCAGGCTGCTTACATCAAGGTTGCGGTAGTGAAAAAATTCTTCCAGTTCAGGCATCCAGCGTGCAAGAAAGCGGCGGTCCTGGCAGATGCTGTTACCGCACATCGGTGACCTGCCCAGTGGTACATATTTCTCGAGAAAGGCGAGCGTGACCGCTTCGGCCGTCGATTCACTGATCGAGCTGTTTTTTACCCGGTCAGTCAGGCCTGATTTACCGTGTTGTGTGGTGCACCACTCGTCCATGCCATTGAGCATTTCATCACTCTGCTTGATCACAAGTGACGGACCTTCTTCCAGTATCTTGAGGTTCTTGTCAGTGACGAGTGTCGCGATTTCGATGATCCTGTCTTCCAGTGGATCCAGCCCCGTCATTTCCAGGTCGATCCAAATCAGGTTCTCTGCGTTCTGCTGTGGCATATTTCCTCAATCCCGAAGGGTTTTATGATGTGATTTCAACGGCTAGCCTTATACGGCCATAAAATACATAATACAGTTATTGTATTCCATTCTCAAAAGGTAGTTATGCACAGCTTCACAATCCTGTTTGTTGCCATGCTGGCGTTATCGCTGGTTATAAGGTTCTGGCTCTCGCACCGGCAAATCTCTCATATCACGGCCCATCGCACCAGTGTGCCCGAAGCATTTGAAGGCAAGATCAATCTCGATGAGCACCAGAAAGCAGCCGATTACACCGTCACAAAAACCCGCTTCGGCCGTCTGCCGATGTTTTACGATGCAGGACTGCTGCTGTTCTGGACCCTGGGCGGAGGGCTGGAATGGCTGAACCAGACTACAGTCGTTTTTGGACTAAACCCGATCATGACGGGTATCGCGGTGATACTGGCTTTTATGCTGGTGTCATCAATACTGGAACTGCCCTTCTCGATTTACAGCACCTTCGTGATCGAAGAGCGTTTCGGTTTCAACCGTACCACGGTTAAAACATTCATCATCGATATCATAAAAGGCAGTGCCCTGGGATTGATCATTGGCGTCCCCCTGCTGTGGACCATTCTCTGGCTGATGGAAAAATCCGGCGAGCTGTGGTGGGTATATGCCTGGATAGTGTGGACCTCATTCAGCCTGTTCATCATGTGGGTATACCCGACAGTGATTGCACCGATCTTCAACAAGTTTGAACCCTTAAAGGAAGGCGACACCCTGGAGCGCATCAAGCAATTACTGCAGCGCTGCGGGTTCAGCAGTAACGGCATCTTCGTTATCGATGGCTCAAAACGCTCATCCCACGGTAATGCTTATTTCTCCGGCTTTGGCCGCAATAAACGTATCGTGTTTTTCGACACCCTGCTAAAGATGTTGAACGACGACGAACTTGAAGCTGTGCTTGCACACGAACTGGGTCACTTCAAGAAAAAGCACATTGTCAAAGGCATGCTGATATCCATCGCCACATCATTTGCCGGCCTGGCGATCCTTGCATGGTTAATGAAAAACGAATGGTTCTATACTGCACTTGGAATCGGCACACCAGCCACCTACATGGCGCTGCTGCTGTTTGTCCTGGTGCTGCCGGTATTTACCTTTGTACTGCACCCCTTATTGAGCCTGTTCTCCAGAAAGAACGAGTTTGAAGCAGACGAATATGCTGCACAGCAGACCAAGGCAGCTCATTTGATACAGGCACTGGTTGGCCTGTACAAAGAGAATGCGAGCACCTTAACCCCTGACCCACTGTATTCAGCATTCTACGATTCGCACCCCCCCGCTCCGGTTCGCATAGCGCACCTGAACGCACAGACATAGCAACGGAGATCGATCATGAAGAAAACAGTCATTCAAGTCATATCCCTGGCAAGCCTGGCTTGCTGTAGCTGCCTTGTTAACGCAGATAAAGGCACGGGCACGGACGAGCAATTTAAAACCGGCGACAAGATGCATAAAGAGCATTGTTATAAATGCCACACGGAAACAGTGTATACAAGGGACGACCACTTCGTTAAATCCCTCGATGCCCTGAGTAAACAGGTCGTACGCTGCAAGGACAACACGGGCGCGCCCTGGTTTGACGAAGACACTGATGCTGTTGTGCATTTTCTCAACGAGAAGTACTATAAATTTTAAGCTTCTCTATTGGGATCAAACATGAGTATTTTTGCGGACAAACATTGTGAAGCAAAAACATCACGGCTAACTGACGACGACATAAATAATCACTTACAAGAGATTTCATCAGAGTGGAAGCTTGCAGAAGATAACAAGTCCATTAGCCGCACCTTCAAGTTCAAAAACTATTACGACACCATGGCCTTCGTCAATGTCATCGCCATGGTAGCGCACCAGCAAGACCATCATCCAGAGATGACCGTTACATATAATACCTGTCGCATTGAGTTCAGCACACACAGTGTCGATGGTCTGTCTTTGAATGATTTCATCTGTGCCGCCAAAGTTGACGGCACACTTAACATTTAACATCTCAAGCATGGCAAAAAGACGCTTAACAAAGCAACAGCAGCGCCAGATATCCGCCAATAAAAATCAGAAAGCCGTCCGGGAAAATACCGATACTCATAACGGAACTGTTATCACACACCACGGTAAAGAGCTCATTGTAAGGAACGAAATCGGCGAGACCATAAACTGCCAGCTACGGCAGAATCTCGGCACCATCGTCTGTGGTGACCGTGTCGTTTTCGAGTACACCGATAAACAAAGCGAGCCAAAATCCGCCATCGTCATCGCCTGTTCCGAGCGCGATAACATCCTGCAAAAATCGGGGTTTGGCAGCAAGGCAAAAGCGGTTGCCGCCAACATCGACCAGGTCATTATTGTGTGCTCACTGGTACCCAAACCCAATAGCTATCTGATCGATCGCTACCTTGTGGCAGCAGAGAATCTTCCTGCAAGACCCATCATCGTTATTAACAAGATCGATATGCTGGACGAAGAAAACGAGCATGTGGTAAATGACATCAACGCCATCTACGACACCATTGGCTACCGCGTAGTGGAGACCAGCGCCATTAAAAGTACCGGTCTGGATGAGCTTCAATCCATGCTGGCAGATGCAACCAGCATACTGGTCGGCCTCTCGGGCGTTGGAAAATCTTCACTGGTCAAAGATCTGCTGCCTGATATCGATATTCGCATCGGTGAAATTTCAGAAGCATCAAAGGAAGGCAAACACACCACTACGGTTTCAACCCTGTACGCGCTGCCCACAGGCGGCCACCTGATCGATTCGCCAGGCGTCAGGGATTTCTCACCAATCAACCTCGATAAAGAGCAGATACTGAATGGCTTCATCGAACTCAAGCCATATCGCGGCAAATGCAAATTCGCCAATTGCAGTCACACCCACGAACCCGGTTGCGCGATAACGGAAGCAGTTGAAGAAGGCAAAGTTAGTCAGCAGAGGGTGAACAGTTTCAGGAAAATGCTGGCTGATGCGGAAGCATGATCCAGATAAAATTATTTTCACCGCAGAGACGCAAAGGCGCAGAGATCATTTATGAGTTTAGTAATAACAATTAAATAACGGGCCACAAAGAGCTGTTTAAATGAGCAACCGCTGTAACATGACAACCAGTTGTTCTCCGCGTCTCTGCGCCTCTGCGGTAATAGAATACTTTCCGCACTTTAACGTCTGTTTCTGAAAAATGCCTGCAGCAAATCACGGCTCTGCTCGGCGAGTACGCCATTTGTCACTTCGAATGAATGATTGTGGCTGACGCTGTTGAGCAAATCGTAGGCGCCGCCGAGCGCACCTGTTTTTGGATCCGTTGCAGCGTAGATGACGCGCTTGATCCGGGCATGCAGCATGGCACCGACGCACATCGGGCATGGCTCCAGCGTTACATACAGCTCTGCATCAAGCATTCGGTAATTATCAAGCTTTTTGCCGGCAGCGCGTAGCGCCATGATTTCGGCATGCGCGGTGGGATCGGAGGAACTGATCGGCTGGTTCCAGCCTTCTGCAATCAGCTCGCCATCGAGAACGATGACCGCACCCACCGGTACCTCGCCGGCGGCTTCGGCCTTGTGTGCAAGCTCAAGCGCACGCTGCATCCATTCTTCGTCATCCACAATATTGTTAACCGCAGAGGCGCAGAGGCGCAGAGAAAGATTTATGTTTGTACTGTGTTAATAACATCATTGTGAAAGCGATATCTGGATCACATATATACGATGCAACCATCGAAGTTTAATACCACATTAACAAAATCTGACATCGCACTCTCCCTGATAATACCGTGCTTATTTATTTAAGAATATGGAGACAGAATAACGTATTGATGTGTTTCTTCTTGTAATAATTCAGCCCTTTCTTCTCTCGCGTTCGCGCCTCCCATTACGGCATCAACATCCGCAGGCAACGACTATAACTATATGCTGGCGTATGTTTGCGAAAGAGGAAAATTACGAATGCGTTGATAACGTGAATCCTGTATTCCCCTCTTCACATTAACCCTGCACAATTTGATATCAATAATGTAATACCACCCGCTCATAAAATGCAATCAGCGATCCATAGCAGAATGACATATATTACAATCGACCTGAACCACAAATAAACGTTACATTTTGCTACATTCCGGCGACAGTATACATATTTATCGAGGTATGAATAAGCATACCGTCCCTGGATAGACTATCTTGATCGTGTGCAATACCGTCCATTAAAAATTATCTGGGATAGCAGTGGGCCTGCCCCCGATTTCCCGGCAGAAGTGGAATCCGTAAATAACAGCGATGGGACATTTACGCAAACCCTGCGTTTCTGGACAAGGAAAATCTCTCGACCGATGCATCACTCGCCACAACGCTGCCCAGGGCGTACAATACCTGCAGAAACGAACAGGAACACGCGATCCATGTACGAGTATAAGAAGAATAAAAGCCCTGTTACCCGAAAATCAACCGTTTTTACCCAGCCAGTCATAGCCACTGACCCGACACCAAAGACGAATTCCTTCCGAATTCCACCTTCATCTCAACACAAACCGTGCTCGCCAATCGCTGATTCAACCTTGTCCAGGCAAATTCCAGCCCACGGGCCAAACGCTATCCTGCCGCGTCTGTCCGGGTCGCGGCTATCTGTGTTTTGAGTGACCGGCTTGCGTATCTCTGCTGAACAAGTCATCCTGCGGTGGCGCCCTGCTCCTGGGCAAACCGGCGGCATCGAGACAGTTAGTATCCGGGTAAAAATAATTTAGAGTTCGCAGCAGGGCTTTCAATTTTAGGTTCTTCATTTAATAATAAAAAGTTTACTGGGATTGTTTTGATTGTTTTGATTGTTTTGATTGTTTTGCA
>Ga0316189_10001652_pt1 | contig 22106 bp, 16 predicted proteins | sample LowCovwburrow_MG_FD_204930 | JGI IMG/M metagenome (GOLD analysis project Ga0316189, IMG submission 204930) | Coastal sediment microbial communities from Maine, United States - Lowes Cove worm burrow | ecosystem: Environmental > Aquatic > Marine > Coastal > Sediment | place: USA: Maine... | reverse complement strand
GGAATAATGTTTTCCAGAATGCCGCGACCGCCGCGCCAGTCTTTCATCGATGGCCCATCGACAGTCTTCTGCGTTGCCGTGGCAGCGTGAACCGTGGTCATCAAACCACGCTTAAGACCGAATTTGTCGTTGATGACTTTAGCCACAGGTGCCAGACAGTTTGTCGTACAGGAAGCATTAGATATGATGGCTTCGCCAGCATATTTGTCGTTATTAACACCGAACACGAACATGGGGGTATCGTCTTTGGAAGGTGCCGACATGATGACTTTGCGCGCACCCGCATCGATATGCTTTTGCGCGGTTTCCTTGGTGAGGAATAAACCAGTCGCTTCGACCACGACATCGACGTTTAAATCGCCCCATTTCAATTCAGCCGGATCGCGCTCTGCGGTCAAACGGATGTTTTTGCCATTAACCACCAGCGTCGTGCCATCAATCGAAATATCGCCTTTGAATTTACCATGCACCGAATCATGCTTGAGCATGTAGGCCAGATATTCTGGGTCGAGTAAATCGTTGATACCAACGACTTCGACGTCGTCAAAATCCTGCGCAGCACGGAACACCATGCGTCCGATACGGCCGAAACCGTTAATGCCGACACGAATTGTCATACTTTATCTCCTGAAATAATTGAATAAATAATTAATAATAAAAGGCTATTCAGCTTCAACGCCTATCACCTGTTTTACCGCATCAACCACCTTGTCAACGGTAAAACCAAAATAGGAAAACAGCTCTTTGGCAGGCGCTGATTCACCAAAGGTATCGATACCAATCACCGCGCCATGCAGACCGACGTATTTATACCAGCCTTGTGTGACCGCCGCTTCCACGGCGACACGGGCGGTGACTTTAGCAGGCAATACCGACTCACGGTAGTCCTTCGACTGGGCATCAAAGACGCTGGTGCTGGGCATAGAAACCACTCGAATATTACGTTCGGCGAGTCCTTCTGACTGCACCGCATTCATGGCCAGTTCAACTTCTGATCCAGTCGCGATGACAATCGCCTCAGGCGTACCGTCGCTATCTTTGAGAATATAACCACCGCGCGCAATCGCTTCGATTTGCTCGGCACTGCGACGCTGATGCGGCAAGCCCTGACGCGAGAAGATTAAACAGCTCGGACCATCGCGATATTCGATAGCCGCTTTCCAGCTCACAGCCGATTCGACGGTATCACAGGGACGCCAGACCTGCATATTCGGAATCATGCGCAGGGTTGGAATTTGTTCGACAGCCTGATGCGTCGGCCCGTCTTCGCCCAGACCAATGGAATCGTGCGTATAAACAAAAATACTCTGGACTTTCATTAATGCGGCCATACGCAGGGCATTACGAGCGTATTCCGAAAACATCAGGAAGGTGGCACCGAACGGAATAAATCCACCGTGCAGGACTATGCCATTCATCATCGCCGACATGCCGAATTCGCGCACACCGTAATTGATATAATTGCTTTCCGGCGTCTCTGCTCTCATGGGTTTATGACCCGACCATTCCGTCAAATTGGAACCACCCAGATCAGCCGAACCGCCAAATAACTCAGGCAGCAACGGCGCATAAGCTTCAATCGCCGCGAGCGAGGCCTGACGGGTAGCTTTAGTTTCTGCGGCTTCATCAGTTTGCTGAATAAAAGCCTGCGACGCTTCTTGCCAGTTGGCCGGTAATTCGCCACTCATGCGCCGTTCAAACTCGGCAGCAAGCGCTGGATATTCAGCCTTATAAGCGGTAAAGCGTGCCTGCCAGTCATCTTCTGCGGCCTGCCCGGCGACTTTGTTATCCCAGCCACTATAGACTTCTTCGGGTATGACAAAAGGTTCGTGATCCCAACCAAGCTCGGCACGGGTCAAGGCGATTTCTTCGTCACCCAGTGGCGCGCCGTGGCAGCTATGGCTACCTGCTTTATTGGGTGAGCCAAAACCAATCACGGTTTTACAGCAGATCAGGGATGGCTTGGCGCGAACTGCGCGTGCGGCTTCTGTGGCGATGTAAATCGCGTCGGCATCGTGACCATCGACTTCGAGCACATGCCAGCCATAGGCTTCGAAACGTTTGGCGGTGTCGTCCTTAAACCAGCCTTCGACGTTGCCATCGATGGAAATGCCATTGTCATCCCAGAAAGCCACGAGCTTGCCAAGACCCAGAGTACCGGCCAGCGAGCAGGCTTCGTGAGAAATACCTTCCATCATGCAGCCGTCGCCGAGGAATACGTAGGTATTGTGATCGACAACCTTATGTTTATCGCGATTAAATTCCGCCGCCAGCGCGCGTTCGGCAATTGCCATACCCACCGCATTGGTGATGCCCTGGCCGAGCGGGCCGGTGGTTGTTTCGATGCCCGGTGCATAACCATATTCCGGATGACCCGGCGTTTTTGAGTGCAGCTGGCGAAAATTCTTCAGGTCGTCGATAGAAACATCGTAACCCGTCAAATGCAGCAGCGAGTAAGGCAGCATCGAGCCATGACCATTTGACATAACAAATCGATCACGATCCGGCCACTGCGGATTGCTCGGGTTATGCCGCATAAAATCGTTGTAAAGCACTTCGGCGATATCTGCCATGCCCATCGGTGCGCCTGGATGGCCCGAATTGGCTTTTTGCACGGCATCCATACTCAACGCTCTAATCGCATTGGCAAGCGTTCTGCGTGATGACATAGTTTGCTCCTGGGAAATCTGGTTTTACCGGCAATCCGCGATTGCCAGAGGATGAAGGCGCGATATTCTCTCGTAAATGCCCATACACGGCAACTCAAAAAAAGTTTTATGCATATTAAAAAATCCTTTTAAAGACAGCAACCCGATTTGATCTGAGGCCGATTTTTCAATAGACTTGCCGTCCAGTACATTGCCTGTAGTTCCCAGGCACTGTTTTACGAGGGGCGCTGCGACAGATTCTCTGCCAGGCTCGTAACACAGTCATGTTGAACGGCGCTCATAAATAGATAGAAATATCGCCTTATCAAACAAGGTTTATTTATGAACGCTAGTGCACCAAAATCTTATATTTTCACGTCTGAATCCGTATCTGAAGGGCATCCTGATAAGGTTGCCGATCAAATTTCCGATGCCGTGCTCGATGCCTTGCTTGAGCAGGACATCCGCTCGCGTGTCGCCTGCGAAACACTGGTTAAGACCGGCATGGTTCTGCTCGCCGGTGAAATCACCACCGACGCCTGGGTCGATATGGAAGCGCTCGTGCGCCAGACCGTCAATGACATCGGCTACGACAATCCCGAATGTGGTTTCGATGGTAACACCTGTGCTGTTTTGACAGGTATCGGCAAACAATCCAGCGATATCGCCATGGGTGTGGACGAATCCTCCGACCACGAACAGGGCGCAGGCGATCAGGGCCTGATGTTTGGTTACGCCACGAATGAGACTAACGTGCTCATGCCTGCCCCGATTAACTATGCGCATCAGCTGGTTAAGCGTCAGGCCGAAGTGCGCAAATCGGGCGAATTACCCTGGTTGCAGCCCGACGCCAAAAGCCAGATCACTTTTCGCTACGAAGATCACAAACCGGTTGGCATCGAAGCAGTCGTGCTGTCAACCCAACATAGCGAAGACATCACGCTGGAATCCCTGCGCGATGCCGTCATCGACGTCATTCTAAAGCCGGTATTGCCCGCAGCCTGGTTCGACCAGTGCAAGAGCGAGCATATCCACGTTAACCCGACTGGCCGCTTTGTTATCGGTGGCCCGGTAGGCGATGCTGGCCTGACTGGTCGCAAGATTATTGTTGATACCTACGGCGGCATGGCTCGTCACGGTGGCGGTGCTTTCTCCGGTAAGGACCCATCTAAAGTCGATCGCTCGGCCGCTTACGCAGCCCGTTATGTTGCCAAGAATATCGTCGCCGCTGGCATTGCTGATCGTTGCGAAATTCAGGTTTCCTACGCCATCGGTGTCGCCGAGCCAACTTCGATTAGCATCGAAACATTTGGTACTGGCCGCATCGACGATGACAAGATCATTGCGCTGGTACGTCAGCACTTCGATTTACGTCCAAAAGGCCTGGTTGCGATGCTCGACCTGCTACGCCCAATTTATCAGCAAACTGCGGCCTACGGCCACTTTGGTCGCGAAGATATCGATCTGAGCTGGGAAAAAACCGACAAGGCTGAATTATTAAAATCCGATGCGGGTTTGTAACCGTATAAAACAAATCCACTTCACAACATTAAGGTTTATTTATGAATGCTAACGCAGAAAATGCAGTAACACAGGACTACCTGGTCGCCGATATTTCGCTGGCCGCCTGGGGTCGTAAGGAAATGAATATCGCCGAAACCGAAATGCCCGGTCTGGTTTCGCTTCGCGGTAAATACGGCAAAGATGCACCGCTAAAAGGCGCGCGCATTGCCGGCTCATTACACATGACTATCCAGACCGCCGTACTCATCGAAACACTGGTCGCGCTCGGCGCCGAAGTCCGCTGGGCCTCGTGTAACATCTTTTCAACCCAGGATCACGCCGCTGCCGCTATTGCCGAATCGGGCGTTCCGGTATTTGCCGTTAAAGGCGAAACCCTCGAAGAATACTGGCAGTACACCCATCGCATCATGGAATGGCAGGATGGCAGCACAGCGAACATGATTCTCGACGACGGCGGCGATGCTACTGGTTTGATCACGCTGGGCACGAAAGCTGAGTCTGATATTTCCGTGCTCGACAACCCCGGTAGCGAAGAAGAAATCATCATGTATGCTTCGATTAAAGCCAAACTGGCGGAGTCGCCAAACTGGTATTCCAATGTCCTGAAGAACATCAAAGGTGTTACCGAAGAGACGACTACGGGTGTACACCGTCTTTATCAAATGCAGGCAAGAGGCGAACTGGTTTTCCCGGCATTTAATGTGAACGATTCTGTCACCAAGTCTAAATTTGATAATTTGTATGGCTGTCGCGAATCTTTAGTCGACGGCATCAAACGCGCTACTGACGTTATGATTGCGGGTAAAGTCGCGTTGGTTCTGGGTTATGGTGATGTCGGTAAAGGCAGCGCGCAATCACTGAAAGGCCTGGGTGCGACTGTTATGGTGACCGAAATCGACCCGATCTGCGCATTGCAGGCGGCGATGGAAGGTTTTCGAGTCGTCACCATGGAAGAAGCCTGCTCGATAGCCGATATCTTCGTCACCACCACCGGTAATTTTAACGTCATCCGCCATGAGCATATGGTGAAAATGAAAGATCAGGCGATCGTCTGTAATATCGGCCATTTCGACAACGAAATTCAGGTTGCAGAGCTTAAGGAACACGAGTGGGAGAATATCAAGCCACAGGTTGATCACGTTATCTTCCCAGACGGCAAACGCATCATCCTGCTCGCCGAAGGCCGCCTGGTAAATCTTGGCTGTGGTACTGGCCACCCGAGTTTTGTTATGTCGAATTCGTTCACCAATCAAACTCTGGCGCAGATGGAAATCTTCTGTAACCCCGGCAAATATGGCAACGAAGTTTACACACTGCCTAAACACCTGGACGAAGAAGTCGCGCGTTTGCACCTGGAAAAAATTGGCGCCCATCTGACTCGCCTGACTGACGAGCAAGCCGATTATATCGGCGTCAGTGTCGATGGCCCTTACAAGCCAGAACATTACCGTTATTAAACTGATATAACCTGGCGAGCGATTTTCCAGTATGCGTTTATCACGCATTTTTGTTGGGGAATCGCTCGCTGTTGGTTCACGCACACCCTTAGATACCGCAGCCAGCCATTACATTCGAAATGTGCTGCGCTTAAAAGAAGGTGCAATCGTCGCGCTTTTTAACGGCGAGGATGAAGCCGACTACCTTTGTCAGCTTGAATTTGCTGCAAAAAAAACCATCGCGATTATTCAATCGCGACAGCCTTCACAAATGGAATCTACGCTCGATAGCGAAATTATCCTGGGTTTAAGCCGCAATGATCATCTAGATCTGGCCATTCAAAAATGCACCGAACTTGGTGTTAATCGATTGAGCATTTTCAATGCCCAACATAGCCAGATTCCGCTCAAGCCTGCGCAGCGGGAAAAGCGTTTCGTACATTGGCGGGCAATTGCGATAAAAGCCTGTGAGCAATGCGGTCGGCATCGTTTGCCGGTTATTGAATTTTTCAACAAATTGGAAGATGCGCTCGAGTCAGGCAATAAAAGGCAAAATAAATTCTTACTTGATTTCGACGGTGTCAGTTTCGAAACACTATCCAGCTCAGCGAATCGTGATCAGGTATCCCTGTTAATTGGCCCGGAAGGCGGTCTTTCTGAGGCAGAAATTAAGCTCGCTCGAACACTGGGGTTCACCGGAATCCGACTCGGCCCGCGTATCTTACGAACCGAAACGGCGGCAATAACATCGCTGGCAATTTTACAGTCTGTCTGGGGCGACTACTGATCCAGCCGCGCAATAACTTCCTCGCTAAACTGCGGCTTTAATTCGGCAAACATGGCGTCCAGATTTGGAATTGCGCGCTGGAATTGATCATTATCTACTCTCGATAGTAGATAGGGACTAAGACCGTCGTCACTACCCGATTCCATGCTATCCGACTCGGCCAGATAAGCGCGGGGAATATCCTGCATGTGCAGGCCGATATAGGGTAAATCTTCGTCTTTTTCTGGATTATAAATAACCCCGATTCGAGATCGATTGCCCAAATGCACTGTATCCAGTGAACACAGTTCTTCCACTGAGATAACTGGCACGTAAGCACCACGCCACAAAACCACGCCGAGAAACCAGTCACTGGTATCGTTAAGTTTTTGCGGTTTTGAATACCCGATAATTTCTGCCACCGCCGAGCTGGGAATAACCAGGCTAATCGACGACATCGGCAACAACATGCAACGTACCTGACTAGTCAATTGCACCACCTCCAGATTTATCTCTATTCAACATTAATCAGGTTCCGAGTGCGCTTTGTATATTACTGATGAGTTCATCCTCCAGGTAAGGTTTACCCATATAGTTGGTAACACCAATTTCTAGCGCCCTGTCACGGTGTTTTTCACCGGTTCTTGAAGTGATCATAATGATCGGGATATTCGCGTATTCCTTTTCATTTTGCATGTGCGAAGCCAGCTCAAAACCATCCATTCGCGGCATTTCAATATCCAGTAGCATGACATCAGGCTGTACATCTTCCAGTTGTGCCAGCGCATCGACACCATCTTTTGCGGTGACCACCAGATAGTTATGTCTTTCCAGCAATTTACTGGCAACACGCCGCATGGTTATGGAATCATCAACCACCATGACGGTTCTGCGCGGTGCTTCAAGCGAGGCTACGGCTGCGTCCATCTGTTCGGTTTTATAGACCACCCGAACCGCACCTGTCGTGCTATGACGAACCAGACCATTAACATCCAGGATGAGCACCACGCTACCATCGGCAAGAATGCTCGCACCTGCCAGACCTTTGACCTGGCTCAATTGTTTACCCAGCGACTTCACCACAATTTCGCGATTACCGATTATTTCATCGACATGCAAAGCGACACGCACATCACCCGATCGAATGAGTATGACCGGTTGTTTCAACTGCTCGTCTTCGGCGTTAAATTGCGTACCTGCACTGACCAGATGAGATAGATAATGTAAGGCAAATTTCTGTCCCGAAAAATCAAGTTCGGGATTGTCACTCTGGTAGTATTCGCCGAGTCTATAGGTTTCCAGACGGGTAATACCTTCGATATTAATCAGGGGTATTGCATAGGTTTCTTCGCCGGTTTTCACCAGGATAGCCTGATTGATCGATAGCGTGAAAGGCAGGCGCGCAATGAAGGCGGAACCCTGTGAATCGGTTTCAACCTGTAACGTACCGCCGAGCTGTTTTATCTCGATATCGACCACGTCCATGCCGACGCCACGACCCGAGGTTTGCGTGACATGATCGGCCGTACTGAAACCAGGCTCACGTATATATTGCACCAGATCGCTATCGGGTACAGATTGATCATGTTCGATCAGGCCAAGCTGTAAGGCTCTACTGCGAACTTTGTCGAGGTTAACCCCGGCACCATCGTCGCTCACCTTGATGACAATATCAGAACCGTCGCGACTGATATCGATCTGGATCGTGCCGCTTTCCGGCTTGCCTTTTTTAACGCGTTCTACCGGGGATTCAATACCATGTGATATGGCGTTTCGAATAATGTGTTCGAGCGGTGCGACCATGCGATCGAGCACCTTGTTATCGACTTCATTATCTTCACCGCTGATGACCAGTTCTGCTTTCTTTGCCAGTTCCTGACTAGTTTGGCGAACCAGCCGTCGCAATCTGGAAAATAGACCGGAAAATTTAACCATGCGGCTTTTGATCAAACCATCCTGCAAATCGGTGTTGACTCGGGATTGCTGTAATAACAGGGTTTCAGAATCCTTGACCTGTTCACCGAGCATTCCCTGCAAACTCGAAAGGTCGTTGACACTTTCGCTGAGCGAACGTGACAGCTCCTGAATCAGGGTATAACGATCCATTTCCAGTGGATCAAAATCATCATTTTCTTTGGCATGTGCTTTATGGCTAAAATGGATTTGCGCGTCAGTTTCTGCCTCAAGGTTGCGCAACTGGTTCTTCAGGCGCGCAATAGTTTGGCCGAGTTCACCCAGATACGACCCCAGTCCCGCGACGTTTTGTTCCATGCGCGCCCGATAAATACTCACTTCACCGGCGGAATTTACCAGATTATCAAGCAGGTCGGAGCGCACCCGAATGACGTCCTGCGCTCTGCCTCCGAAATTCGCGCCAGTATCGGCATTATCGGTGACGATATCGATAACTTCACTGTCGGCCTTGTTACTGGCCTCTTCTACAATTTCTTCGATAGAACCGACTTTGCCATGACGACGCAAATTCTTTAACTGCACTACTTTTTCCGCAGAATCACTTAGCGGCTTGTTTTGCTGGGCTTCCATGACTTGCTTTTGCAGTAAATCAAAACTGTCTTCTAGCAGATCAATTAAGTCTTCATTTTTGGTGACGCGATTATCAATGACGGCGATAAACATGGATTCAAGTTCGTGACTAAGATCACTTATTGGCTCCAACTCTGCCATTTTGGCACCACCTTTGAGGGTGTGCAGGTAACGCTGTAATTCCATGACTGCGGTATAGTCATGATTACCGCTTTCGTCGCTTTTCTGCTCCGACCAGCTATGCAGGGTTTGATCGCTCATTTCGAGCAATTCATTGGCTTCGTCGATGAATATGGCCATAAGCTCGTTATCGGGCTCATGCTCTGTTTCGTTCATCATCGACAAGGTATCGATAAACTCGGTAGAAGCCTGTTCCTGATCTTCCGGCATTTCAACCGTGTGTTCTTCGATATCTTCTGCTAGCGCGACAAAGCTGCTTTTTAAGTCTTGCGGAATCTCTGGCATGACTCTGGTTTCAACCAGCTCACGCGTCATATCCTGCAAGCCATGATAACCGGCTCGATACAGCGATATGATTTGCCGATCAAATGCCAGAGCTTGCGCTAACGCGGCTTTGAACGGCTTTTCCATAATCGAGGCAAGCTCACCGATGCTACTGATATCAGCAGTTCGAGAGGCACCGTTTATGGTGTGTAAGGCCCGGTAAACATCCTCTGTGGGTTTTAGCTCATTGCTTTTTTCGGCTTTTTCAAGGGCGGAATTTACTGTGCTTAGGTGCTGTTCGACCTCTTGCTGGTAAATGGTCAGCAGTTCGGGATCGATCGACAGGGCGGTTGCTTCGTCCGGCTCTTGATGGGTAGGCTCGCTCTTCCCTACCCCCTCGCCAGGCATAACGCTGTTTGTCATCTCTACGAAAGGGTCCGGGGGGGTCTCCTCGGTCGCCTCAGGTATTTCTGCTTCGGGTTCGTCAACAACCAGTTGTTCGAAATCCTCATCCAGCGAATCGGCTTCGAGTGCTTCTGGCTCTTCAAAATCAACCGGCGCTTCGATATTTATTTCTTCTGGCTCATCCTCTTCATCGCTATCCAGAGAGGATAACTCTTCGAATTCCAGGCTATCGATATCAGAGTCTAAGACCTGGGTATCGCCTAAATCGGTTTCGAAATTCTCATTAACAGAAGAGTCAAATACAGAATAGTCTTCAATATCAGCTTCAGGTTCATCATCGAGTTCCAACTCAACAACGCCTGATTGGTCGGCCGCGTAATCCACCGCGGAAACCGGTGACATCAGCGTTTCTTCCAATATGCCATCGTCAATATCGACCGGGTCGATAGCATCGTCTTGCAGGTCGGCTATATTCTCGACAGGCATATCCGGGTCGTATGGAATGACAACCGTTTCTGACAGGGGTTCGGGTTCTGCTAGCTCGTCGTCAAGCAGCGACACCGGGGTTAAATCGTCTTCAGTCAAATCGGTAATACGATCATGCGGCGATTCGATAACCTGCATAATACCGGTACGTTCAATCATCACCTGATCGGCATCAAAAGTGGCCAGGGCTCTGGCAAGGCCACGCAAATAGGCGATATCCGACGTTGGTGGTTCATGCGTTTGCAGTTCGTTGACCAGTTCCATCGAGGCTACTGCGGCCTGACCAACGGCATCTATAATGGCATCACTCGGTGCTATTGTTTTGTCGATGACACGATTGAGTAACTGTTCATAGTCCCAGGCAAACTCACCAATTTTCATCGCACCAACTAGCCGACCACTGCCCTTGATGGTGTGAAAAGCGCGCCGGATATTTTTTAAGGCGTTCTGATCTTCGGGATGAAGCAACCAGTCCTGTTGCAAGCGTGCGATATTTTCCGATTCTTCTTCAGCCTCTTCGAGATATATTTCGAGGATTTCGGGATCGCTACCGGGTTTTAGCACAATCAGCTCTTCGACTACCGGCTGAACTTCGACGGACCCCGCAGTTCGCTGCGGTTCGACGGCTTCGGTTACCTCTTCGTTCTCGGCACCAAAATCGGGCTCTTCTTCGTCGAGTTCAAACGACTCGCCAACGGGCGTAAGGATTTGTGTCGGTTCATCGACGTCGAGTACAGCGTGGATATGTTCCAGTTCGCCACTTAGCTCACTGACGATGTGCTCGTCGGTTTCAGGCTCAAGCGAATATTCGGCAGCAACAACGGGTTCTTCCGCTGGGGTTTCCTCTAAACTGGACTCTAAAACCTCTTCTTCAACATCGATATCTTCAGCGGCTTCATCGATAATCACCAGTTCGCGCTCATCTTCCGGTTCGACAAGGCTTCGCTGTTCCGCGCTTTTTAACAATTCCTGCAATTGTATATCGGCAAAATCGAGAATATTATCCGCATCGCTTCGGTGTTCGCCGAGCGCTTCCAGATAATATTCAATGCTCACGATGACCTGTGAAAGCGCGTCAAGACGTCCCGAATCCATAAACTCGGCGACATCATGATCGTTTAGGTATTGCAGCAAACCATCGACAACCGCGACAGCTCGCTGCTTATTGAGTAGTTCGAGTGCGCCCCGCGATTCTTCCATGAGCTGGATGCATAGATCGATATTTTCACCGCGAGTGGTGTCTTTTACAAACTCCAGTATCGCACTTTTAGTTTTCTGAATATCATCAAGCGCCGCAGTAACTACGGCGGAGACGACATTGTCGAGTTCGTAGTCGTGAGAAATAGTTGAGTCAGATCGATCATCTTCATCCGTACTGATACTGCGATGTTGCATCGCTTCCAGCGCATGTTCGACCTGGATCAATTCACTCGCCATCGACAGCAATTCTTCTTCGCTGGATAGCTGATTACCGTTAACGACTTCCTTGATTATCGAGATTTGGGATTCGATCATCTGCCGTTGCTGACCCAGGCCAATCATCGCCAGCGTATCTGAAATAACGTGTAAATCCCGGGGCAGTTCCTTTAGCTGATCGGTGTCGCCAAGGTCGCCGTTGACATAAACTTCGAGCGTTGATTTGACTGCCTCGATATCAGCTTTCATGGCTTCGCTGACTGTTTTCAACAAGGCTTGATTGGGGCCTGCGATATTATCGAGCACCTGATTGCGAACGGCCTCGCTGGGCAGGAACTGTTCGAGCCGATAAGCAATTTTAATGGCCTGTGATTTAGGTCCGGTGCATTCGGGTTGAGCGATATAATAAAGAAAGTTTTTGATCAGATCGATCGGCTGACGCTTGAGCAAACCCTGTTCGCCGATGAGCAAAATCACACGGAATAAGGCATCCACTTTTCCGAGCAGATTTTTAATCGATGCGCCAAGGCCGAGGTGCTGGCGCGAAACAGATTCGACCAAAGCACCAATAATCCACCAGATTCGCGCGGCCTGTTCGGTGTGGGACTTTTCTTCGAAGGTTTCGCAGACTTTTTCCAGCCGCCTCAGGTTGCTTTCAACATCATTTTCTTTAATAACATTGAGCAGTGCGTACTGGTAAATTGGGCGCAGCTTCTTGGCCAGTTGTTTCGAAGCCTGATTGCTACCCGGATCAAAGGCATCATTATCAACCTCGCCCTGATGCATGGTCAGATCGGGCAAAAACAATAACTTTTCGGAAAACATATCCTGGTTTTTAACTGCACGTAAATCGTTAAGCAGTGGCAGGATAGCGATCGGGATATCTCTATTACCGGATTGAATATGTTCCAGATAGTCGGGCAGGTGCAGCACAGCTCGTAACATGACTTCCAGCGAGTGATCACCCTGTTCCTGTTTGTTGGCGATGATGTAGTCACACAGCGAAACCATTTCTTCGGTCAACATGGCTGCACCATATTGCTCGATCATCATCAACACGCCTTCGATAACACTGAGACGCTCTTTGATTTTTTCCAGCAGGCTGTCGTCCGCTTCTTCGATGTATAGCTTCAGGTCGACATTTATTTCGGCCAAATTGTCGTCAATGGATTTTTTCACCCAACCCAGTGCACTATGTTTAATGGAAGTCTGCTGACGGCTCATAGCTTAGACCTGATTCCGTTATCTCATGAAATCTTGCGGAGAAGGATCATCACTATGACCACTATCAGACCTCATACCCGGCAGCTTGAAGCCCGCTACTGAGTCTTGCATAGCCTGTACCATTTGCGTTAATTCACCGATGGAATTTGATGCCTGCATCGAACCTTCAGAGGTCTTTTGCGTGATGCCCTGAATCGAATCCATGGTCTGCGTGATCTTTACACTTTCGGCGGCCTGGTTCTTGGTGGCATCGGATATTTCGAGGATACGCTGTGCGAGGTTCATCGATACCTGCTCGATTCGATCGAGTGCGCTACCCGCGTTCTCGGTTAACTTGGCACCCTTTACCACGTTGGCGGTACTCTGTTCCATCGACACCGTGGCTTCGTTGGTATCGGCCTGGATCGTTTTCACCAGCGCTTCGATCTGCTTGGTCGCATCACCGGTTCTTTCTGCGAGTCGTTGTACTTCGTCGGCAACGACCGCGAAGCCCCGACCGGCTTCACCCGCCATCGAGGCCTGAATCGCGGCATTCAAAGCGAGGATGTTGGTTTGATCCGAGATTTCTGTGATCAGGTTGACGATATCGCCGATTTCCTGCGAGCTTTCACCGAGGCGTTTGATGCGTTTTGAGGTTTCCTGTATTTGCTCACGTATGGTTTCCATACCGGCAATGGTCTGGCGTACTGTTTCGCCACCTTTGTGCGCGATGCTAACCGACTTTCTGGCTACTTCGGCAGAGTCGGCGGCCTTTTCGGATACGTCTGACATCGATCGGGAAATGCTCGTAATTGTTTCACTGGCGCCGACAATTTCCCGTGTTTGCTCGACACTCGCTTCGGCCAGCTGACCCGTGGTGTTCTGGGTTTTCTGCACCGCGCTACTGACCTGTACAGAGGTTTTATTGATCGTACCAACCAGATCACGCAGGGCGTCGATCGAGTAGTTGACCGAATCGGCGATAGCGCCTGTAATATCTTCGGTTACTGTCGTATGAGTTGACAGGTCGCCATCCGCAAGATTGGTCATTTCATCCAGCAGGCGCAAAATTGCACGCTGATTCTTTTCGTTCTGATCCTGCGATTCGGTCAGTCGGGTACGAGATTCGTTGACCACCATCCAGACCAGTATAATCAACAGGACTAACGACAATGCGCCAAATCCGTAACCCGCTATCGAGAATATCTGTAACTGCGCATCCTGCCGAGAAATCCGCGCATTTAAATTGCGCGCGGCATCCAATAAGGCGGGACTGGCCGACTGAATAGCCCGCGCAGACTCATGCGCTTTTAGAAATTTGGCCGAAAAGTTCAGTATTTCATCGATGCTATCTTTGGCGACATCGAAATTATCGTTCGATTCGACTAAATCAATAACAACCTTATTATCGATAACCCGGCTAATATTCAACTTCGCATTGCCTTTCAACAGGGCATCTATCTGACTTTTGATGAGTTTGGTATTCGCTGCCAGATTGTCGGCAGCAAAAAGTAGCCTGGGTCCACCCGAGACAATCTGGCTGAGATCGCCTTCAATGCCCTGTAGCAGCGCCAACTGCTGGCCTGCAAGCGCAACATTATTATGCGGCGCTTTTGCATTCACCAATGCGCTAACAATTGAATTGGTTAAGGTAATAAGTCGCGGTAACGATTCACGAACCAGCCTGGCCTGCTCATAAATATTTTTCACCGTAGTCTCTTCACTGAGCACCAGGTCTATATTTCGATTAACCCCGTTCCAGACATTTTTTAAGTTTGAATATTCAACCGAGTAAGTATCGGGCAGCGGCGGTACGCCCTGCGCTGAATCACCCGCATCGAGCAGACGCAGAATTTCGAGGTAACGATTCTGGTTCGCATCGAGACTTTTGAATTTTTTCTGATCACCGCTTAAAACCGAATCAATGGCGTTCACCGTTATTTGCTGTGAAATAATCTGCTGTTCACTAACAACATTGTTATAACCGGCATTGGGCCGAGACAAAAATATATCCACACTAAACAGCACCGCCATCATTACTATCGAGAGCACCAGCAAGATGCCGAACAAAACAACTCGTTTGTTGACGGTTTTCCCAGCTTGCGCTCCACTTACAGAGCCTGCTTTTTTCCCGCCAGGAAGCAGGTTTTTAATACTATCTAAGAACGCCATTGGCCCCTCATTGACTACGTAGATCCGTTAAACTACTCGAATAAACTGATCAGTTTTGATCAATTTTTCGACACTAAACACATTCCACTTTCTAACCTGATCAACGAATATTCCGTTGAGGTACTCCCTGACAGCTGACATTTCGGTGCCGGCTTCCTTCAGGTGATCTTCCGGTTTAAAACGTCTTAACCCATAAACTTCTTCCACCAGCAATCCTGCGGCTACACCCATGAGATTAATAATGAGCACCCGGTTTTCTTTCTTTGTCGGCGTCGCTTCACCAAACAAATAGGCATTCATATCCAGCACAGGCATCAAACTGCCACGTACATTGGCCAAACCTTTAACCCAATGTTTGACACCGGGCACACGAATGGTTTGTGGCGGCGGCAATATCTCGCTGACCTCGTCCATTTTGGCTATTAAAGAAATATCGCCTAGACGAAAACCGATGCCAACCCAGTCGTCGGATATTTTCCGGTTGACCGGCAAGCCGCTGGCATTTTGCCGACATCGCTCATCGAGCAACTGCAACATTTCAAATGGCGAGGTAATAGACACGAAATACTAGTCTCTCAGCGCCCGATGGATGCGATCAATCAAATCCTTCTCGTTCGCCGGTTTGACGATATAATCGCGCGCACCCTGTCGCATCCCCCATATTTTGTCTGTTTCCTGATCCTTGGTGGTGATGATAATAACCGGTATCGACGATGTTTTAGGATTACGACTTAAGTCCCGTGTTGCCTGAAAACCATTTTTACCGGGCATAACAACATCCATCAGGATCAGATCTGGTTCCAGCTCCATGGCACGTTCAATACCCTCCTCACCATTAACAGCGACTGATACCTTAATGTCATTTCTCTCCAGTATCGACTTGAAGACATGCACCTCGGTAGGTGAATCATCAATAATCAGGATATGCAGCATTTCTTTTCTTACCTCAACTTTTCTGGGTAGGGAACTTCTTTAAGTCCGGCCCACATGTGCGGTGATGGCCTTGATTAAATCCTCTTTGGAAAAAGGCTTGGTTAAATATTCTTCAGAACCAACGATACGTCCCCGGGCTCGATCAAAGATGCTATCTTTACTCGAAAGCATAATGACGGGTGTCGACTTAAAGGTTTGATTATTTTTGATTAATGCGCAGGTCTGATATCCATCCAGTCTCGGCATCATGATATCGACAAATATGATATCGGGTTTATGCACAGTAATTTTGGCAAGGGCTTCGAAGCCATCTATCGCGGTAACCACCTCGCAGCCCACTTTTTTCAACAAAGTTTCAGCACTTCGTCGAATAGTTTTGCTGTCATCAATCACCATCACCTTGACATTCATGGCGCTCAGGTCTGTGGTGCCTGTTGCTTGCAAAGACTCGTCGTTCACATATCCCCCAACGGATTGCTGGTTGGTTCTGACCAACTCGGTAAGCGACAGATTATATTGATTTTCTCATGTAAAACCAGTGATTTATTATAACTTGGTAATGTAGTTTCTATCATATAATCATGCACAAAATGAGTATTTTTCGGCTTCTCACGCATGTTTAACCGAGCAAATGAATGGCTATATATAGCATATTATCAGTGCGCCCACACAAACGATTTTAGAAATGCCTGCAATTCAAGAATTTGATGTGCCAAAGGTTCAAATTTCAGTAAAATCCAGCTCTCAGCAATCGGTCATCAATCCATGAACTTACAAAATCTATTCGTTGCCCTGCAACTCAAAGACGTCAGCCATTGCAGTCGAACTCAACCGTGAGCAATCGCAAACTCGGTATCGTCATGGACCCCATCGGCGCCATAAAACCCTGGAAAGATTCGAGCTTCGCGATGATGCTGGAGGCGCAAAAACGCGGTTGGGATATCTACTATTTGCGTATCAATGATATTTACATGGACAGCAGCGTCAGCTTTGGCCGCTATCAACGCATTACTGTTACTGACGATAATGAGCACTGGTTTGACGTCATCGATTCCGGTCATTGTCGGCTCGATAGTCTCGATGCCATCCTCATGCGCAAGGATCCACCATTTGATCTGGAGTATATTTATTGCACTTATATGCTCGAACAGGCAGAAGAGAACGGCGTTTTGATCGTCAACAAACCAGCCAGCCTGCGCGACTGCAACGAAAAACTATTTACTCGCTCGTTTCCGCAATGCTGTGTCGAAACCCGGATTAGTCGCGATGCCAAATTACTCATCGACTTTATCGACCAGCATCAGGACTGCATTGTTAAGCCGCTAGACGGCATGGGCGGCCAATCAATCTTTCGCGTTAAAGCTGGCGATAGCAACACCAACGTTATTCTCGAAACCGTCACCAAACTGGGCACTTCGCAAACTATGGTGCAGAAATTCATCCCGGAAATTACCGAAGGCGACAAGCGCATTTTGTTAATCGACGGTGTCGCCGTACCTTACGCGCTGGCACGATTACCCGCCGCCGGCGAAAACCGGGGCAACATCGCCGCCGGTGCCAGCACTCGCGGCCAGCCACTTAGCGAGCGCGATCATTGGCTCTGCGAGCAGGTTGGCCCCGAACTACGCAGACGGGGACTGATATTTGTCGGCATCGATGTGATTGGCGATTACATCACCGAAATCAATGTCACCAGCCCGACCTGCATCCGCGAACTCGATGCCGAGTTTGACCTCAACATCAGCGCTGATCTTTTCAATTGCATAGAACAACACCTCGCTGGCTAAGCACAACGCTATTCTGTAGCGTTGTTCTGCTGATCGGCTGTAATCGGCAACCACAGCTGGTCGAGCAACGCCTGCTTGAGTTCGGCACTATTATAGATATCTCAATCATCCATGAAGATGTCGATAAAGCCGAAAAGGCACTGCTGCAGGCCGAACAACAGTTAAAACGTTACCGGACATACTGGCATGCCTGGGAAGATAGTGACCTGTATCGCTTTAATCAGGCGCTGGATAAATCGCAACCAGCCCTGGTCACCGAACCACTGATCGAGCTTATCCAGCTCAGCCAGCAGTATTATCAGTCGTCACAACATTTGTTTAACCCGGCGCTCGGCAAACTAATCGCCGCTTACGGATTTCACGGCGAGGCAAATCCTGATCTGGCATTAATTAGTACGATCCAGAAAGACTTACCCGGCATGCCTGATCTTAAGATCAAAAATGGTATGGCAATTAGCGACAACCCGCATCTACAGCTCGATTTCGGCGGTATCGCTAAAGGTTATGCTATCGCTCTGGTCGCTGATGAATTAAAGCGTTCCGGCTTTAAACATTTTCTGATTAACGCCGGTGGCGATGTACTCATATACGGAAATCGCTTCGGCAAGCCCTGGCGAATCGGCGTGCAAAACCCTTTTGCACCGGGTGCAATCGCCAGCATCGAATTATCCGGTAATCAGAATTTATTCACTTCCGGCAATTATCAGCGTTTTTACCGCAAAGATGGCGGAATCGTGCATCACATTATCGATCCCCGCACCGGCAAACCTTCCACACAGGTCACTTCCGCGACGGTGCTGGCCGACGATGCGGTGCTGGCTGATGTTGGTGCAACCACGCTGATGATCGATGGCTGGCAGGATCATGCCTCACTCGCCGAATCGCTGGGTATTAGCGACTACCTGTTGATTGATGCCAATCTCAATGTCATTGTTTCTCGCAATCTGGCGGCGAAACTCGAATTCACCAGTGACGTGTCTGTCACAATCGCTGGTGATACGCCATCAAACTTGGCAAAATAGCGCTCAAATGGCTCAATCTCAATCATCAGCAGACAAACCCCGCATCAAGGCTGGCGATCGCCTGGGCTTCACGCTGTTTCTGGCGCTGAGCATTCACGCCATGATCGTACTCGGTATCGGCTTTACCAACACTAAACAACCCAAGTCGAATGCGCTGCCGAGCCTCGAGATCATTCTTGCCAATTCGCGCAGCCTTGAGCCAGTCGAAAAACCCGACTATCTGGCGCAGGTCGATCAGGCTGGCGGCGGCCTTGCCGATGAAAAAGCCCGACCCAGTGCGCCAGTTTCGGCGAATACACCACTCGATCAGCGCGGCCTGACCGACCAGGCCCGCGCCGAGCTACAAAAAAGCCAGCTGGCTATAAACAAGCTATATTTTATTAGCCAGCAAAATTCACCACAAAAGATTGAGCAGCAAGTCCAGCAACAGGAGAAAAAAGCCGTATCGAAGCAATCTGATCAAAAGGAACAGCGCCAGAGCCAAATTGCTAAACTTCAGGCAGAAATTCGCCAGATGACCATCGACTACGCGAAAAGACCAAAAGTCATCACCCTGACGGCGAGCACCAAAAAGGCCGTCGAAGCAGGATACCTGGCCGCCTGGGTACAAAAAATAGAAAGCACCGGCAATTTAAACTATCCCGCCGAAGCACGTCTGAAAAAGCTCGACGGACAACTGCGTATGAGCGTGCGTATGAATGCCGCCGGCGAGATACTCGAATATAAAATAACCAGCTCATCGGGCAGCAGTTTACTCGATGAAGGCGCGAAACGAATTTTACGCCTGGCTGAACCTTTTCCAGTCTTTCCGGACGAAATGAGAGAACATGCCGACCAGGTCGTCATCATCAGAACCTGGGATTTTAAGAGCAATAGTTTCAGCACCGACAGTGGAGCAAGCTTATGATCACCGAGGAAAATACCAGTCTGGTCAATAAATGCCTGATCGCGACACCGGCGGTTAAAGACCCGCTGTTTGCTTCGAGCCTGATTTACATGTGTGAACATAATGAAAATGGCAGCATGGGGCTGGTGGTCAATCACGAGACCACGCAAAATCTTGAAGATATTTTTGAACAACTCAAAATCGAATGCAGCGACAAAAAAATCCTCAATCAACCTGTTTATATCGGCGGGCCGGTACATCTGCAACAGGGTTTTATTTTGCATACCGATGCAGGCGACTGGCAACGCAGCACCGAGGTTTCATCCGGCATTTATGTCACCAGTTCGCTGGACATCCTCGAAGCCATCGCCATCAATCAGGGGCCTGAGGAATATCTGGTTATTCTCGGCTGCGCTGGCTGGGATTCGGGGCAGCTCGAATCGGAAATGCAACAAAATTCATGGTTAACTTCTGCCGCCAGTATCGATTTATTATTTCATCAAAACCCTGACGACAAATGGCAAATGGCATTCGACACCCTCGGTTTCGATATCAGCATGCTCTCGCCCGTCAGCGGCAATGCCTGACGACAAAGTCAAAAGCGTTATCGGTTTCGACTTCGGCACGCGCTGGACCGGTATCGCTGTCGGCCAGACGGTAACCGCACAGGCACGACCGCTGAATGCCATCAAATCGATCAACTCAAAACCGAACTGGCAGGCGATCGAAAAAATACTACAGGAATGGCAGCCCGAAAAACTCATCGTCGGCCTGCCAACCGGCTTCGATGGCAAACCCCAGGAAATGACCGAGCCGATTAAAAAATTCAGCCGTCAGCTACACGGCAGATTTCATATCGATACCGAACTGGTCGATGAACGCCTGACCACACGGGAAGCCTATTTGATCGCCATCGACAGTGGCGAGCATAAAAGCAAACCTCAAATCGATAGCATCGCGGCGGTTTTAATCACCGAATCCTGGCTGCGCGAACATGCCTCAAAACAAAAAAAATCCGGCTAATTTCAGGACTCGGAGTCGAATGGCGTTTGAGTTTATGGTATAAAGCGTCACCGGAATCAATCGTGGAAATTTTGTGTCGCTACCCTCAGTCGAAAGTTTAATCGATAAGCTCACCCAGGCACTTAAACCCTATTTCCCGACCGACCAGCCAGCGGATCAACAAGCCATTATCGTCGGCATAGAAACCGGCGGTTATTGGGTCGCCAACGCCATTCATGAGGCTATTAACCCGGAAACCGATCTGGGTCGATTAAACATCTCTTTTTACCGCGACGATTTCACCCAGAGCGGCCTGCACCCGACGGTCAAACCATCGAGCCTGCCGACCGACATTGATGGCAAAACCATTATCCTGGTCGATGACGTACTTTATTCCGGCCGCACCATTCGCGCCGCCATGAATGAAATTTTCGACTATGGACGACCGAAGCGAATCATTCTCGCCATTTTGATTGATCGCGGCGAACGTCAAATACCCATCCAGGCCGATATCGTCGCCGAGCGTTTCGAGTTAAAGCCGGGTGAACACATCAAACTCGAAGGACCAGAACCGCTAGTGCTTAGCATAAAATCGATTACCGACCATGTCAGCTAGTAATCTACAGCTCGACGAAAACGGCAGGCTGCGACACTTTCTCAGTATCGAAGGCCTCGACCAATCAATACTCACAGAAATTTTAGATACTGCCGAATCTTTCACCTCGGTGGCCGAGCGCCAGGTCAAGAAGGTGCCGATTTTACGCGGCAAAACAGTGGCCAATTTATTCTTCGAGCCAAGCACCAGAACACGTTCAACTTTCGAGCTGGCTGCACAGCGTTTGTCGGCGGATATCCTCAGCCTGAATGTCAGCACTTCGGCGACCACCAAAGGTGAATCCTTACTCGATACCCTGCAAAATCTCGAAGCCATGCAAATCGATATGTTTGTTATCCGCCATCAGGATAGTGGTAGCGCACACTTTTTCGCTCAGCATGTTAGACCCGGTGTCAGTGTCCTGAACGCTGGCGACGGTCAACACGCGCACCCGACCCAGGCCATGCTCGACATGTTCACTATTCGCCGCCACAAAAAAGACTTCACCGGACTTCGTGTGGCAATCGTCGGCGATATACTGCATTCGCGGGTCGCGCGCTCACAGATTCATGCATTGAATATTTTGAATACTGCCGAGGTACGCGTCATCGCACCGCGCACCCTGTTACCGGTAGATTGTGAATCGCTCGGCGTACAGGTTTTTAATAACCTTGAGCAAGGGCTCAAGGATGTCGATGTGGTAATCATGTTGCGCCTGCAAAAAGAACGCATGCGCGGTGCTTTGTTACCCAGTGAAAAAGAGTATTTCCGCCTTTATGGCCTGTCGCAGGATCGTCTTAAACTCGCCAAACCCGATGCTATCGTCATGCACCCTGG
>Ga0316189_10001651_pt1 | contig 22114 bp, 16 predicted proteins | sample LowCovwburrow_MG_FD_204930 | JGI IMG/M metagenome (GOLD analysis project Ga0316189, IMG submission 204930) | Coastal sediment microbial communities from Maine, United States - Lowes Cove worm burrow | ecosystem: Environmental > Aquatic > Marine > Coastal > Sediment | place: USA: Maine... | reverse complement strand
TTTCCCTGACGTAGGCCATCTCGATTGCGTCCGCGTCCGAAGGGGCGAAGTCAGTGAACTTCACGTTGCTCTCGGGGACTTTGGTCTCCTTGGGCGCGGCGAAGGAGAGCAACGAGAGGCTGGTCACAATGGGAACGATGAGTGTGTACATGGGTCGATTCGTTTGGTTCGGGGGGTCAGCCATCGACTCTCGATGGCCTTCATTCCCCTAGACGAACCTGCCTTCGCCCCGGATCACGGCAATGCGATTTCCACGGCATGGCCGCCGTCGGAACCGAGGCGGATCTCGCACGCCGTGAGACCACCACAACCGTCCCCGGACCCGCGGAGCCCCCTCGTGACCGATTGCCCTGGCTAGAGCCCGCTACATGCCAGCGAACGCGGCGGCGTGGCCGTACTGCGTCAGCTCAGCGATCTTGGCATCGGTCATGCCCGGAATGGCACGCACGTTCCTCAGTTCCTGGCTCTGCACCACATCGGAGAGCAGCGTGTTGTCGGTGCAGACACAGGCCTGGAGGCCGCGGTCGAGCCAGGTGGCGAGTGGGTGTTCGCTGACGCTGGCGATGATGCCCGTGTGAACGTTGGAGGTCGGGCAGGCTTCGATGGTGATGCGCCCTTCGATGAGTCGATCGACGACGGCGGGATCGTCGAGCACTGTGGTGCCGTGACCGATGCGGTTGGCTCGAAGGACGTCGACGGCGATGCGAATCTCCTCGGGCGGACGACCTTCCCCGGCATGGACCGTGCGGCCAACACCCTGCGCCTCGGCGTGGCGAAATGCGGGGGCGTAGTCGGCCATGTCCCAGGTTTGCGTCGGCTGCGGCCCGCCGGCCAGGTCGATGCCGACCACACCCGTGCGTGTCGCTGCAGTCTCGACCAGCTGCATGACCAGCTCGGGCGCATCGCCATACAGGGCGCACAGGATCAAACCGGCGCGTCCGTCGATCCCTTCGAGCGCCGCCTCGACCACCGCTTCGATCGGGTTGCCGTGCAGCTGGGGGGCGAAGCGGATTTCCAAGGTGGTGACACCGTCGTTTGCGGCGTCCTCACACATCTCGCGGGCGACACGGCGCACGGCGTCGGTGCTCTGCAGCAACGACAGCGTGAACGCGAAGCGCGACAGCGCAGCGTTCAGGCCCATGTTCGGCGAAAAGAGCAGATCGTCGGGCACGCGCACGCCCAACGCCGCTGCGAACTCGGCGACGGTGGCGGCGCGGAGGGAACCGTCGAGGTGACGGTGCAAGTCTGCAAGTCCCGGCATTGACACCCCGTGCAATTAGCACGGGTGCAGCCGCGTCAAGCTACGGGTGACCCGGACTCTCGTGGGCGGCCAACAAGCCCCCACTCCCGCGAACTAGCGCCGTCGGCGACGCCCGATGGCACCGATACCGAATAAGGCAAAGAGGCCCCACGGGGTGTTCTGGCTTGCGTCGCTGCGACAGCTACACCCGTCGTCCTCGCCACCCCTGGCGCCTCCGTCTGCACCGGTCTCGCCACCGGTCTCAGCGCCAGTGTCGCCCGCCGTCGTCGGCGTCACCGTCGTGACCGGGCCATCGTCACCGCCGCCACCCGTGCCGCCGCCGCCTCCCGTACTGCCGTCGGCACCGCCGCTCTCCGCACCGCCGCTCTCCGCACCACCGCTCTCAGAACCGCCGCTCTCAGCACCACCGGTCGAGCCCACTTCCTCCGTGCAGTCGGCCGCGCATCCGTCTCCGTCGTCGGTACCGCCGTCGTCGCACTCCTCGACCCCCGCCTGGACGACCCCGTCGCCGCAAATCGCGTTCGAACACGAGACGCAAGCGTCGGTGTCGTCCTTGTTCGCGTCGTCGCACTGCTCGAGACCCGTTTGCACGAAACCGTCCCCGCAAAAAGCAGCCAGGCAGTCGATGCAGGCATCGGTGTCCTCTTTGTTCCCGTCGTCACATTCCTCGCCAGCGGTCATGTTGAGGACCCCGTCACCGCAGCTCACGAGGGTGCAGTCGTCGTTGCAAGTCGCCGTACGCGCACCGTCATCACACGTCTCGCCCGCTGTCGCGTTGATGATCAGGTCGCCACATACGGCGAGCGTGCAGTCGTCGTTGCACGTGGCGGATTCGCCGGCGTCGTCGCAAGCCTCGCCCATATCGACTGCACCGTTTCCACACCCTTGCGCTCCCTCTGCGATGTACACCAGGATGTTGGCGCGGAGGTTGAGCGATTCGGGCGCTGGGTCCCAGAAGTTGGAGGTTGTGAGCCCACCAAACATCACTCGACCGCCCACCCCCGTCAGCTCAGCAAGGTTGACGTTGCCGTCGTTGTCCTCGATATGCGGGATCAGCCCCGGGCCTGCGACCGAAGCGTGCGCGTAGGATCCTCCTGTCCACATGAGCGCGATCGGGAGGTTGGGCCCATTCCAGATCGCATGCATCGCATCGACCGGGGTACCGGGATTCGCTGAAAGGTTTGGGTAGTCCAGGGCCACGCCGCCAAATCCCCAGTTCTGCGCGGCGCCCTCGTTGGGGGCCGCGTTGAGAAACAGCCCCCCGCCAGCCGCGACCCAGCCCTCGAGTTGGCCCTGATTGGCCGCCAAAAACGCCTCGAGTTCCAGCGCGTTGGAGTCGCTGCCTTCGAGGTACAGGAAGGTGTACGTGTCGCTAAACAGCAGCGCGGGGTTGACCGTTTCGTAGCGGAGATCGTCCCAGCCGCCCGCGCCGAACGCCAGGTCCATCGCCTGTTCATTCGCGTTCGACCCCCAGGGCGCCGCAATCGTAGACCGCACGTAGCCCACAGCGGCGTCCGCGTCGCTTGGGATGAGCACAGCGAAAAGCGCGCTGAGGGCAATCAGGGGAGCGGGGCTCAATCGCAAGGCCATGCTGTCAGGCTACAGCGCTCTGGCAGCCGAAACAACGCATTCGTACGAGGTCGAGTCCCCACGCATCGTCACATCAGTGCACAACATCGGTGGCTTCGTGGGCTCATCTAACCGGTGACCTGGCAGTGCGCAACTGCGTTAGGATCCGCAGCTGCATGCAGGGCCCACTGAGCGTCGAGCAGCTCCGCGAGAACCTTCGAACATGGAAGCGGGGGGAATACGCGCTCGAGTCACTGTTGGAGGACATCGTGCGCGCCTCGTGGTGGGTCCCGCATGACGAGACGGAAGCGCAGGCGAACTTCGATGCGCAGGGGCGCGGCTTCATCCTCGCCTACACGGACGCGTACATGGACAGCGACTACACTGCCGACCAGTGGCGACAGCTGACGGGGGCGGAGCTCACAGCCGTCCTCGTCGCGGACCCCGACTTCGGCGTCGTGTTCGACTACAGCTATCCGTGGGCCGTCAATCTCACCGCCGAGCAGACAGGGGTCCTGCAGCAGACGGTCGTTCGCCTGGGCACGGGTGGTCCGGCCAAGCCAAACGCTACGCAGCCGAAGGCCAAGCAGAGCACGCCCCGCTAGAGCGCTGATCGGTTTTGAATTCGCCGCGGAAGGTGCGTCACAGGGCCCGATCGGCTAGGCGATGGGCCGAAGATGCACCGGGCGTACTTCGAGCGCCCATCAACGACGCCGAACGGGTCCTGGGGCGTGCATTACGTGGTGGATTCAAACCGGTCAGTGCTCTAGGGGACCAGGCACATGCCGACGTTGGCCAAGCCTGGGGGCGCCTGGCCGGGCCGTTCGTACAACGGATGACACTCGGATGATTCGGGACAGTCGGGCGCGAGCGTGTCGCAGTAGGGCGTGCAACAGCTGCTGCCTTCGTCACAGTTCGGCACCGCCGCCGCATTAGCGCAGAACAACCCTGCATCGCATTGGTTGACGAACTCGCAGGGGTCACCCGCGGCTCCGGCGTCACCCGAGGCGTCCGCAACACACGTCGCGATCTGCCCGGTCACGACACAGACTTGGCCCTCGCCGCACTCGTTTAGCAGCGGGTCGCACGGGGCCTCGCACACGCAAAAGCAGCTCTGGCACCCGACGTAGGGCACGGTACCCGGCTGCTCACACACGGGCGCCCCCTCGTCGCAAAGACCCTTGCAGATGCCCGGCCCCTCTTCGTCGAAGTCCCAACACAGGGCTCCGAGCCCGCAGTTGTCGTGGCCTGACCAACCGCTGCCCGAAAGCTCGTGCTCGCAGTCCTCGCCCAAACCCACCGGGTCGGCGTCGATCGGGAAGCAGCCCGTCGCATCGAACCAGGCGCCGCCGTTGCTCGAGAATGGCATGCACTTTTCTCCTGGCGGACAGTCTTGAGCGCCCAACGAGCAGTGGGGGCCGGTCGAGACATCAGGGCTGGGAAGAAACACCCCTTCGGTCTCGTCGCCCCCGTCGGCCTCATCGCTCGAGGCCGCACCTGTGTCGGCTGCGGTCGGGGGCGCGGTGGGTCCAGGGGGAACGCCGCCCGACGCACTGGCCGTCTGCACGGGCATCGGTGCCCCCGTAGAGCCGGCTGAACCGGCCGCTCCCTCCGGCTGCGGTCCACAAGCGGCGAAGCAGACAGCCGTGGCTCCGAATAATCTCACAAAGAGCACACATTTAGCTACCAAAACAAACACCGCGGGTCAAACTCGTAGGTTTCAGATCAACGCATATCCACGGACTCCGCGCCAACGTACAGACGGGCCACCTCGATCGGCCAGTGTGCCGCTCGGGCGTTGAGGCTGGGGCGCTGCCTAGTGCGGGTGCCTCGCGAAGATTCGCGAGCCATCTCCACCGTACCTCCTGGCCAGGAGTGTCCGATGTTCACGTAGGCTGCTCGCGTGCCCGACCTGCCTGTCGTCGCTCAGGTGTCAGACCTCGCAGTCGGACTTGGCTGCCCCGAGCACGGATGGCTCCCCGTCAAGCTGGGTTTTGGGGGGTTCAGTTGGACAAACTCAGCATCCAACGTCCTCAACGATCCGCTGGAAGAGCTTGTGGATCTTGCAGTGTTCCTGGCCCGAGGAGGAAGTGGCATGCGGAGGGTCTGCTTTTGGTTGGAGCCTGCTGGGATCGCAATGGACGCTTGGAACCTAGGGAAATCCGCCCAGGTTCGGATCGGTCGGAGCGCGGACTTCGTACCCCCAATGGCCAGCAGAACGCTCGACGAGGTCTACTCTTGCTGCCTCGATCGGAGGGCCCTCGCTCTGACAATCGCGCGTGGGGTCCGCATGCTGGTAACGGAGCACGAAGCAGCCGTCGCCGCATGGGCCGATGCGAACTCCCCCACATCCTCATCTTGGTGGCTGGGTCGGTGGAGTTCGCGACAGGGTGCTCAACCCGTTCCGACAACTCCGGCTGGTACGACGGAAACTCCGAGCCCATTCCGGTCACCGCGAGCGGCGGAAACGCAAACGGAAGCAGCGACACGAGTACCCGCTCCGACACGAGTACCGACACCGACTCCGACACGAGTACCGACACCGGCTCCGACACCAGCACCGACACCAGCACCGGCTCCGACGCGAGCACGGGCGCTCCTCAAGTCGAGGTCATGCGCCTCGGACCCGCGGACTCGGCGGTCGGCATCGACTGGTCTCGGCTGGGCTGGGCGGCCCCCGACCACGTCCGCCGCTCTGGGCGTTGGCGCGACACGGCGAGCCCGGTCGAGGTCATGCCAGACGAGGAGTAGCGAAGCCCGCCCGCGGGCCTCGGTCCCAACGCACAGAGCCGCGTGAACCAACGGATGGTGTACACAGGAACCGTGGTGCTCGCATCCGAACCGCTCGCCCGCCTGCTGCTTGTCTGCCTCACGGGTGTCGCGTGCGCCCCAGCCGTGAGCGCGGTTCCACCTGATCCGAGCCGCCCGCCGTCCGATCCTGACGAGACGGCCACGCCACCCGCGGAGCCGAACGCCGATGTGCCGGAGCTGGCGCCAGACACAGCGCCCGAATCGGACCCATCAGCCAGTCCATCCGCCGAGCCCGAGCCGGCCACGCCACCCGACGTTCCGACCGCTCCGCGGGAGCCTGAGGCGGGCACCCCCACGCTGCCGCTGACGAGCCCGATTCCCGCCTTTGCGGAGCTCGATTACAACGCCGACAAAGCCAGTCGGCTCCGCGCGCACGTCGTCGACGTCACCTCCGCCTACGCGCCCCAATCGTTGTCGCCCCTGGATGCCGGAGGTTCGCGCTACAGCGTGTTCATGACGGTCCCCGTGCTCGATGCCGACGCCGACGGAGATCCGCGGCGACTGCGGGTGGTCTGCGAGGGCCGCACGGAGCGGGTCGGGCTGGCGTTGGACGCGGCCTCGTTCACCGAGGCGCTCGTGGCCCAGACATTCGTGGCCCCAACGTCCAAGATCCCCAAGCGGGTCAAGCGGACCACACCCGGCCTCCGTCTCGCGGCGGGCACGACCTTTGGGCAGGCATCCGAGCCGGAAGACGGCAAGGTCAAGATCGGCTACCAAGGCCTGTTGCTCGACGCCGACGGCTTCGTCCGCACCAGCGCCTACGACTTGGTGTTCGTGCCCAAGGACATCGACGATGATCGTGTGCGCAACGGCGAGTTGCTCGACAACGTCGAGTTCCTGGATGCGCCGAACGGCACCGTCATCGGCCGTACCAACCGAGAGCCGCGCGTGGCCAACGAGATGCACGTGCGCACCCTGGGCAAGCCCAAGGGCGACCACATCCTGGTGCGCTACCACGACAGCGACGCCTTCATCGTGGGTTGGATCCCGCTGGACCAAGTTCGGCGATATCCAAAGCGGACGCTCGGGAACGGCGGTGGTGGCGGTGGCTACGGCCGCGGCACCGCCAAGAATATGGTTGAGCTACCCCGCGGCACGTTGTTGGTCGCCCCCGACTCGGCGGAGATCGTCGGCGTGGTCACGCAAGCCGACCGCTACTGGTGTGGCGCCACCTGCAAGGACGAGATCCCAAAGGTGCAGCTAAGACCCTGCGCGCACAACGTCGCGGTATTCGCCGTGCTGCCAACGCTGTGACTCGCGATGGGCGCCCAGTCCCACTCGCACGTTCAACTCGAGCAGGCGCCGATTCGCTGTCTTGGCGGAGAGCGCATCGGCGCCGGATACTTGTGCCGATGATGGATCCCCCGTGTAGCGTTGTCGGCGCTGCGCAGCCCCCGTATCCCCAAATTCCGTCTACCATGCGGCCGCCATGACCCCCGACCTGCTCGGTCCCCCCTTCGAAGCCCAGACGCTGGAGCTGCCCGCCGACGACGAGGGCCAGGTTGTGGCCACGCTCGTGCGCCACCGAGGCCCGGACACGAGCCGCCGCGCCGTCCTGTACGTGCACGGGTACACCGACTACTTCTTCCAGCGCGAGCTTGCGGAGTTCTGGGTCGAGGCGGGCTACCACTTCTACGCGCTCGACCTGCGCAAGTGCGGTCGCTCCCTGCGACCGCACCAGACGCAGAACATGTGTGCCGATCTCCACGAGTACTTTGCGGAGCTCGACATGGCCTTGGACATCATCGCCGAGGACGGCGCGGAGGCACTCGTACTCAACGGGCACTCGACGGGCGGTCTGCTGCTCTCACTGTATGCACACGAGCGTCGCCCGAAGCGCTTGCAAGCCGTGGTGCTCAACAGCCCCTTCTTCGAGCTGGCGGGCCCGTGGTTCACGCGAGAGGTTCTGACCGAGGCGGTCAGTCTCCTGGCAAACATTAAGCCCTACGCGCTCGTGCCGATCCGTGCTTCGAGCGCCTACGGCAAGAGCCTGCACGCCGACCATTCGGGAGAGTGGCCGTACGACCTCGCATGGAAGCCCCTCAAAGGGGTACCCGTCCGTGCCGGGTGGCTGGCCGCCGTCCACCGCGGACACGAGCAGGTCCAGGCCGGGCTTGATATCTCGGCTCCCGTGCTCGTGCTCCACTCGGCGCGCAGCGTGTATCCCGATGGCGGGCGCGCACAGGTCCCGCACGCGGATGCAATCCTCGACGTCCGTGACATGCGGCGTTTCGGGGTCGGCCTCGGGCCGAGCGTGACGTTGGCCGCGATCGACGGCGGCCTGCACGACCTGGTGCTGTCGGCTCCAGCGGTTCGTGCTGAGGTGTACGCGGCGATGTCTCGCTGGCTTGGCGCCTACGGGCCGAGGCCACTGGAGCGTAGTTTGAGCGGCACGGGCTGAACTCAGCCCGAGGTCGAGGTCGGACTCTGCACGTCGGGAGCGCGAGTCGCTGCCGTCGGTATCGGGGTTGCGCCGCACTGCTTCGCATCACGCTGTCCGTCGGCGAGTGCGCGCTGCAGCCATCGTTCACGGAGCTTGGGCGTACTCGAGTGAACAAGCGGAAACACGCGGCTCCGAATCGGAGAAAAGCCCGTGTACCAAAGCGTGGCGCGTCCCATCGCCCGACGTGCACTCCGGCCGTAGACGATCCGGTCAAACCAGCCGGGCGCGTCCATCGTCACCAACATGGTCGCGCTCCGGCCGGCAAGCAACCCTTCCGGCATGCCCGACGGCCTCACGTTGAACGCCCACCCGGGCAAGAACGTACGGTCCACAAACCCCTTGAGCACGGCGGGGGTGCTCCCCCACCAAACGGGGAACACCCAGGTCACATGGTCGGCCCGTTCGATGGAGGCACGCGCCGCAAGGAGGTCGGGCTCCAGTGGCTGACCGCCAGGCTTGCCTCCCCGCAAGACAGGATCGAAGTCGAGGTCCCCCAGCGCCAGGAGCTCGGCCTCGCCCCCGGCTTGGCGGACGCCCTCCATGTAAGCGCTCGCCAAGGCCGCCCCCAGGCTCTCGGCGCTAGGGTTCCCGACAATCACCAAACAACGACCGGTTCTGGACACAAGCGCAACTTGGTGCGCTCGCGTTCTTGGGACAACATCGACCTGCGCATGGGGGCATGCGCGGATCGATGAACGAGACGCAAGACCTACAGTGGGACGACATCCGCTACTTCCTTGCGGCCTGTGCGGCAGGAAGCATGTCAGCGGGGGCTCGGAGCATGGGCGTCGAGCAGTCGACGATCAGCCGGCGGGTCAAGCGTCTCGAAGAGGCGCTGGGGGTACGGCTGTTTGAGCGCCACCCTGATGGACTGAGACCGACCGCGATGGCCGAGACGCTGCAGGTCCCCGCGCTGGCTGCGGCGCAGCAGATCAAGGCCATGCAAGATGCCGCTCGCCAAGCCGACACACGCGGCGGGCTGGTTCGCGTAGCGCTTACGGAGACGATGGCAGAGCTGCTCGTGGTTCCCGCGATGGGGGCGTTCTTGGTGGCCAACCCCGACGTTCGTCTCGAGCTTCTTACGGCCCTGCCCCTGGTCGACCTGTCGCGCAACGAAGCAGACATCGCGATCCGCAATGTTCGGCCGCAGGGCAGCGGCCTCGTGTCCCGCAAGGTCGCGACACTGGAGTTCGCTCCGTTTGCACACCGCGACTACTGGGCCAAGACCGCGTCACGCTCGCCCGAGCGGCTCGACTGGATCGTGGTCGCCGAGCCACCGCAGATCAAGCTCCCCGAGCAGGACTGGTATGCCGAGCACGTGGATGCGGCGCCACGGATCACAACCTCGACGTTCAAGGCGCAGATCGAGGCGGTCCAGCGAGGGCTCGGCGTCGGACTCCTGACGCATGCCGTCGCGAAGTCGTTCGATGCTCTGGAGTATGACGACCTGGGACTGCCCGCGGCGCCTGCGTTCGAGCTGTGGCTTGTCGTGCCGGGTGACCTCCGCACCCTCCCGCACGTGCGCGCCGTCATCGATTGGCTGGTGTCGCTTTGCGACGGGCTGGGCGACCGAAGAGGACGACGCCGTAGCGGGACGACTCCGTGAGCGCGTGACGGCGCCTCGCGGCTACAGGTTCTGGGGCTCGGCTACCGCGCGGCGCACGTGCGCTCCACCCGTCCGCGCAATGGCGAGGCAGGGTGCTTTGTGACAAACGCTTTGACCAACGCTGGGCCCGCCGAGAGCCCAAGCCCACAGGCCGCGATCGCCTCGACCGCCTGAGCCTCAGGGCCAACCTGCAAGTCCGGCTGACGCAAGAGCATGCGAGCGCTTCGCAGGGCTTTGCGATCGTTGCCCGTGTCGAGTTGGCGGCGCGCCGCCCCGAGAGCGCGAACCTGCTCAGCGAGCGACATCACGCGTTTGGGCTTGGGCTTTGCCACCGAGTTCGAGACGACGGGCGTGGCCGTCACCGACTCCACAGGCTGTACCTGTGGCGGCTCCGTCGCGGTGGGCGTGGGTTGGGGTTCGTCGCGCGTCTCGACAACCGCGGGAACAACCGCCGGTTCCGACTCCACGGCGACGACCGCTGGCGGCTCCTCGACAAGGGCGGGAGGCTCCTCGGAGGGCCCACTCACCGCGACCGCGCCCCCAACCCCGATCGCCAGCACCGCGATGAAGCCGAGGATCTTCGTGCTCGTGCCCGTCGCCGCGGTTGTCGATGCTACGGCTGCGAACTCTGGGGCAGCGACGGCCGCTGAGAGACGCGCCCAGCCGCCCTCAATCTGTTCCGCGTTCGGATCGGTGCGCAAGGCATCGGCTTCGGCGAGGGTTTGAAGCTGAGTCGTGAGTCGTTTCATCGGACCGCCCCTCCGGCAGCGAGCTCGGGTGCATGCTGGGCCTGGGTGTCGAGGGCTCGCTCAAGGATGATGCGAGCTTTGCGAAGCCGACGGTAGACACCGTGTAGCGAGAGGCCAAGGGCATCCGCGGCCTCTTGCCCGGTCATGCCCTCGAGTTCGACGAGCACCACAACCGCGCGCTGCTGCGGGTCGAGCGTCATCAGAAGGTCCATGAGGGCCAAACGCGCATCGGCATCCGGCTCCCCCGACCCGCCCTCGTCACGGGACGCCTGCACATGCGCGATGGCTCGCATTCTCCGATCGCGACGGCCGCGGGCGCGTTGCTCATTGCGGGAGACACCCATCGCCACCGCAAACAGCCACGTTTTGGGTGAGCTTCGCCCCTCGAACTCGCTGAGGCGGCGGGCCGCGACGAGGAACACTTCTTGCGCCGCGTCCTCCAACCCGTCGTGGGGCACGCCCATCCGCCGCAACGAACGCCACACGAACCGATGGTGCTCGCGGTAGAGCGTCTCGACCTCCATCATGACGCCTCCGCGGTCGTGGCACGCTCACGGGCGGCCCTTCGCCAGCGCCGCCCAAAACGTCCTTCGGCTCCGAGGAGGGCGGTGACCCCGGCAGGTGCGGCACGCACAATCTCCTGCCCTTCCTGGGTATCGAAAGCTGGGCGCCGAAACGCCACGAAGCCAACCACCTCGCCGCCGAGCGCAAGCCCAGGCACAACGGGCCACCATGCGCCGACACCAAGGCCGCCCGTCGCCCAGAATGACTGCGAGCCGCGTGGGTCGTCCAGGGCATACGGGCGTGCACGCAGCTGGCCCAACATGACCTCGGCGCAAACCGGGAGCTCCACGGGCCCTACGTGCGGGGTCGCGCAACCACGCGGTCCGAGCGTCCACGCCGAGACACGCACGCCGCCATCGCTGCCTTGGAGCGGTGCTCGACGCTCGGGTCGGTAGTGCGCTTGCAGACCGCCGCGAAAACGCGGGCTGAGGATCGACACGCGCGCCCGCAATGCGCCCGCCACCTGCGGCGTTTCGCCAAACCCAACCCCGCCGAGCACCGTCGCTCCCAGACCGATCGTGCGAGCGGGGGGCGATACAGGACTCGGCGTCGGCGGTAGCGGAGCAGGCGGACTCGGCGCGGGCGGTGGACACGTTGGTTCGACCACGGGGGCGGCGACGACCGGCTTGGGCGGGGCGTCCAATGCGGGCGTTGCAGCCAACGCAACGATCTCTGCCGCGAGTTCGGACACGGTCGCACAGTCCCCACCGACCAGGGCGCGGGTCTCGATAGGCTCGCCTGCAACCACCCACCAGATCCTTACCGCGTAGCTGCCCTCGGTGCCGTCGACCACCATGATCAACCGCACGTGATCCTCCTGCGACCACAGTGGACGACCCAACTTCGCCTCCAACAAAACCGCGATATCTTGTTCGCTGGGGCAGCCTTCGGGTGCATCCCAAACGAACACCCCGGACACCTCAGGCTCTTTGACTGAGCGGGCGGGCGGCTCAGCGACGATCGGGCTCTCCTCCCGCGGGGATGGCGCAAACAACGAAGCTCCGAGCAACAGCGTCGATGGCCAAGCGTAGGGCACGGAGCCAGCGGACCTTACGGTCGGCCTCCGGTCGGAGCAAGCGATCGGGCAGGCCGTTCATTTTTTTTGCCGCGCGCCGCCACTGCGAGGACGAGGTGGACACTAAGGTCAACATGCACTTATCGCGTCCCCTCATCGCTTTGATCCTGGTTGGAGCCGGACCCGTCGGCTGTGCCCCCGATGGTGATGTCGTGGGTGCCGCAAGCGGCACTGGAGACTCGGGGGACTCGGGCGTAGGCAGCGGCGGCGACGCGAGTTCCGCGGATGGCGGTGTGCCTCCGGCGTCTGCGGGGGAATTCTCGGGCAACTACGACTTCGAGTTGTTCACGTTGGACTGCTCGGGAGACTGCAGCGCGCCAACGCTCCTGGGGCCAATTAGCTTCTGCGACATCGGGGATACGGACAACGACAACGTTCGGGTCGACCAAGACGGCATGGCCATCGCGATGGACCTCTCGCAGGGCCGCATGAACGGCACCGTCGATGACACGGGCGCCTTCTCACTGTCGGGAACGGCAACCCAGGGCGGCGGGACCATTCGCATCGACGCGAGCATTGCGGGCGGATTCACCAGTGGGCGTCACGGAGGCCTGACGGCGACCATCGAGTACGAAGCCGTGGGCGACTACGAAGGGGACGCCATCGACTGCCAAGGACGTCTCGAGGTCACGGGCCAGTGGACCGATGACGACTGCACATTCGGCGCTGAGTGCCCCGCCGAATACCCGATCTGCCACGACGACGCATGCAACGCAGGCGTCGTCGCGGACCCGTGCGACGACCCGGAGCACTGTGCGGACGGGCTGGTCTGCGTGGATGACCTCTGCGCGCCGCCCAGCGGAGCGGGCGAGCCTTGCCAAGACCAAGAGCACTGCGCAACCGACCTGTGGTGCGTGCAGCAAGTCTGCAGCGCGGGAGAACCTGGGGATGCGTGTTCACAAGACGAACACTGCGTGAGTGAAATCTGCGTCGACGATGTCTGCTCAACCGGCGCCAACGGCCAGGCCTGCGGCAATGACGACGATTGCGTGAGTGAAATCTGCGTCGACGACATCTGCTCCGCGGGAGCCCCAGGGGATGCGTGCACCTGGGATGACGAGTGCGTGAGCGACAACTGCACGAGCGACGTGTGCGCTTGAGTTCTTGAGCCGACGCTCCCAGGCGCGCCGCGAATCACAGCACCTGCGCGAACCAAATCCCGGTGCGCTCGCCCGCAGGATCCCGGACTTGGTACAGGATGCTATCGGTCGGGTCGTGCGGGTCGACGCCCTGCCCTGCGAATAGGCTCAGATACGGATAGACGTCGGTGTCGATCCGGCCGAGGGAGCCGCCGTCGGGGTCGAGCATAAGCAGGTCTCCTACACCGTCGTTGGCGTAGCCTTGCACGGCCGCCCATCGATCGTTGGTGAGCGCGAGCGGGATGAAGACATCACGAACGAGCGTCGTTGGCGGGGAGCCGTCCAGAGGCACCAGCAGGTAGTCGATCAACGAGTCGGATAGCGGTGGACTCGCATCGGCGCCGTACAAGAGCGGCGGATCTTTGGGAACGATCAGCGCGTCGGGACGAAGCCAAACCTCCTTGCCGACGTCAACAATGAGCGGGCGCGGTTCCTGGCCGGGACCGTCAACGACATAGTAGCTGTGTCGGCTACCCGACTCCCGACCCAGGACGACGCCCCTGCCCTCGGTTCGGCCTACGTAGGCCCAGCCGCTCGTATCCAACGACTGCGACTGCATCGTCTCTAGCCAGACCAGGACGCTACTGCTGGTGGTGTTGAGCGCCCAGACGCCATCACCGCGCCAGGTCACCAAGAAGTCGGGCGAGCCGTCGGGCGCTTGAGCACGAGGTGGATCCGCGACTTCGATCTGCTCCCCGGTCTCGCGGTCGACAATGACGGTCTCGTTCGCACCCGATGCGGGTCGCCAAGTGACGTAGCGCCCATCCTCGACAGTCGGGTCACTGACCCCAGGCTCGGCCAGTACCTCGGACTCGCCAGTGTCCGTGTCGACAGCGAGCAACCCCAGCGCCTCGTCCATCACAAAGACCTCGGGCGTCCCCCCGTCCCAATATGCGTCGACGAACGTCCCATTGGCCAAGCGCTCGGCGCCGAGCCCCTCGTCCAGATCAATGCGTTCGATCCATGGGCCAGCGCCTTGGTCCGGTCGCTGCACAACGACGCTGTCGTCGATGATGAGCACCGAGTCGCAGCGGTGGAAGGACTCGAAGCTGCCGGGACCATTCTCTTGCAGGACACGAGTCCCGCCGGTCAGTCCGAGTGAAATCGCGGGGCTCTCCCCCGTAGGGTCAAACCACCACAGCTCGCCTGTGTGCATTGAGCACGCCAGCCACACCGCTGGCGATTCGTCGTCCTCGGTCACCTCGCTGTGGCGGATCGGCCACGCCGCGCCCTCGACGACGGTGCGTGGGTCCTCGCCGCACGAATCGACGGACACGGTACGCATATCAACAATGGCATGCTCGAGCCCCGCGGCCGGTGGGTACGAAGGGTCGCCCGCATATTCGAGCACGCTGAACAGCCACCGATCGCCAACCCGCTCAGGATGGGCCAGCACCGTCTCGTTCGATGCCAATGGCATGACGAGGACTGGTTCCTCCGACCCGCAAGTTGCGGCGAGCGGTGCGTCCGTGGGCTCTGGTGCCTCGGGTCCACAGCCGGAGGCCACCACAGCGAACACAAGACCACTCAAGAACCCAACTTTCCACATCGACCCATCACCCATCGCTCGCCACGCTAGCAGTCTCGGGCAAGCCCTCAGTCACGCTGGTTCACCGAGGCAACCGCGTCCTTCCGCGCAAAAACGGGGGTTTCCCCGGACGACGCATCGTGACAGCTCGTCACTGGAGTCAATGGAGCCGCGTCACGGTCAGTCGTGATGACTGCGATGCGCACGGGATAACCCTCGGCCCGTACGAGACGTCGGTCGGCGTCTAGGGGGATACCCGCGCTCGAAAAACTGCGGCAAGCACGGGCGTTGGACTCGACCCCCGCGCTGCGCAGCGTGCACCCCCGCCTGGCTGCGACCTCAACGTCAAGGAGCCGTCACCCAGCCGCGCGGGCGACTTCAACGAGCGCTTCCCACACATCAGCACAGGTCGCGGGCGGCCCCTGCCATCGGACGATCCCACCGCGATCCACCGCGAACAACACGGGCACGCCGAACACCCCGACGGCGTCACCCACCTTGCCCTGTCGATCCGACAGCAGCTCCCATGGCGTATTGCTAAAGGCGGCGTCGCCATCGAGCGCGGTCTCCCTGCCCTGAGCCTGAGCGTGGTCGGTGATGACGTGCATCCCCGCAACAAACGGGAAGAACGAGTCGTAGTACCGGCAGTAGCGATCCATCCAATCCACGTAGAGGCTGGATGTCCGCTCGTGCCCCATCAAGCAGACCAGCATCATCTGCCCGGGCCGCATCTGCCCGATGCTGCCACGCAGCGACGTCATGCCCGCCTTACCACACCGAGGCAGCTCGTACTGCAGCGGGAACTCTCGACCGAGCAACCGGTGATTGGATTTGGGCGGCCACTGCCCGGTGACCCGCTGGATCTCTGCAGCGATTCGCGGGAGCGGCATCGCAGCGTACGCGCGCACCAGATTCTCGAGGCCGTCTTGGCCTTGGGCGTATTGGTGCAGCGCGACGTACAGCAGCGCAACGGCGCCGTACTCGGGGCCCCACAGACTCGCTTGCTCCTGCAGGTACTCGGTGACGATCGCAATCCCCTCGTCGCGGTAGCCCAGCTCATACAGCGCCGCGCCGTGCATGACCACGGCTGGGGTCTTCTTGCTCTTGAACAGCCCCTTGACCTTGGTCCCGCACAGCTGCCGGACAAGCTCAAACTCGTGCTGCGCCCACAGCTCAATCCACGCCTCGGGCTCGCCCTTGTATTCGCGCATGATCGCGGTGGCTGGGCGCCGCACCCGGACGCCGAGGCCTATCTGATTGGGCGCACTGATCTCCAGATCACCTCGGGCCTTTGAGTGAATGGTGCACTGGGTAACCCCGGCCAGCGCGACTCGGCTACCCGACGACGCTGGCCGATCGTTGATGCGCGACACCAAGTCGCCTGGGCGGATTCCAAACCCTGCGGCCGGAGAGAACGGGGCGATGCTCATCACCGTCACGCAGTCGGGAATCTTCGGCGAGGCCTTCGACCGCTGTGCCGTGCAGGTCACCCGCTCGCTGATGTGCGCCTTGAGCAACTCGATCGGAGACTTTGACGGGTCCGGCGCGCCCCCAGAGCGACCGACAGCAAGCGAAGGCGCCTCCTCCCCGAAGCCGCCAGAGCGAACGGGGGCCGCGTTGGGTTGAACCGGCTTGGCGGCCTGCCCCGCAAACGGAACGGGTACCTCGGGTGTGAGGTCGGCATCGGCAGGGGGTGCTGGCGGCCCCGCAAATGGGTCTCGCGAGCCGCCGGACGACGGCTGCCCCGCGGGCGCGGCGGGAGGCGGCCCGAACAGATCGACCGGGCCTGACTCTGCCAACGGGGGCCCGAACTGGTCTGCAGGCTCGGCGGCGGGTGGGCCGAACGGATCGCCGACGGCTGAGCCCGCGGGCTGTTCGGGCGCAGGAGCAGGCTGACCAGGCCCGCCAAACTGACCCTGCTCGGGCGCGTTGAGGCCGAATGGGTCGCTCACAGCAGGTGCCCCTGGGGGGCCCGGCGGCGGGGCGCCCGGCGGTGGACCGAAATTCTGGCTGGAGGGAGGAGCCGCAGGCGACCGCGTTCCGGGTGGGGGAGTGTCCGGCGGCGAACCGAAATTCGGCCCGAGCGCCAGGCCGGCGTTGTGCCCGGACGCGGGCGCGGCTTCGGGCCGAGTGCCCGGTGGCGGGGTGTCTGGCGGCGAGCGGAAGGTTGGCTCAGGAGGTGGAGTCCCCCTTGGAGGGCCAAAGTTCTGGGGAGTGGACGGAGCACTCGGCGGCGGCCCAAAGTTCGTCTCGAGCGGCGCGCCAAAATTCGGCTCGAGCGGAGGGCCGCCGACTGGCGCAAACGGCTCGCCCGAGACGCCACCGGCGGGGCCTGGCGAGTCGAATCCGTCTTGCAGCGAGGGAACGTCCAGTGTGGCAAACGGGTCGGCAGCCGCAGCCGCATCCATCGACGGAAGTGCGGGGACGGGGGTATCGGACAGCGCGATCGTCACCTCGGCAACACGGTCGTCGAAGGGTGCAAACGCAGGCGCGGGGCTGGGCGCGGGCGTATCCATCGACGCGCCCGAGGGCGTTGCAGGTTCGGCGAACGAGGGTGCCGCGGCCGGAGCGGGCTCGCGAGGCGGTGCGGGCTGGGCCGGAGCCGGAGCCGCCCCCTTGGAGCGCCATGCCGTGGGATGCATGCCCTCGAACTCCAGCATCGCGTACGCGACCTGGTGCATGAGGTCGACATTGGCCCCAGAACCCGAAGGCTGACGGGACAGCACCACGTCGATGACGGCTGGAGTCAATTTCCCAGCGCCCGTCTCCGCAAGAAACGCTGCGACGTGCGCGCGTATCTGCGGCTGCTGCGAGGGTTTTGTTCGGCGAGCGATCCACGCAAGGAACGCGGCTTCCCCCTCTGCCGTCGTCGTAGGGGCGGGTTGCTTGCCACCCTCCTTCGCGCGTGCCGCAGGGCCCTGGCCGCGAGGCACCAAGCGGCAGACCACGCCCGCCGCAGTGAAGACCTGCTCGTAGCGTTTTGCCCCTTTGGCGTCGAGGTTGCGCTTGACGACGACCTCGCCCTTGGCCAGCAGCCTCTCGATCGCCTCCAGCGAAGACCGCGTCGCCTTGGCGAGGATCCGCACCACATCCGCCAGCTCGCGGTCGGGCTGCAGCTGGCCGCTGAGCACGAGATCGTAGCGAGCATCCGACCCTTCTCCCGTCATGCTCCGCCTCCGCGCACCTACACCGTACGAGAGCACTTCCGCGCGGCAGCGTCAATTGGCGGCGGGCACCAAAACGCTCCCCATCAGCGAGGAACAGAGCACGTCGGGGACGAAGGAGACGCCCAGAATCGCCAGCATCCGGCAGGAGCCAAACTCAGTCGGAAAAACGCCCTGCTCGGGGGTTGCAAAGCGTGGTGCTTTCGGATCAGCTGTTTTCATGATCGTGGGGAACCCTGATGACTTGTGCGTGTCTCCCACCGCGATGGATCCGCGTGAGCCAAAGCCGCATCTGTTCAAGTCGACCCCAGATCTGCGCCCGCGCCCCCGGCTGACCCGCCGTTGTTCCTATGCCGCGATCCTCTTGCTGGCCGGGCTGGGCTGCACACCCAAGCCCGCCAAGGTGGGGCCTGAGCCCGAACCCGAGCCCGAGCAAAAGCGTGTGACGGGCGTCCCGCTTCACCGCCAGCCCGAGCAGCTCCCCCCGCGCAGCCTCCCCACCGAGAACGCCGCCGTGACTGCAGTTCCGCTCAGTCTCACCGCCTCGGACGGCACCGGGCTCAAGCTCGTTTCGCTCCAGGCGAGAGCCGTCGTGCAAGGCCCCCTGGCCTTCACCGAGCTGCACCTCACCTTCGACAACCCCGAAAACCGCAGGATCGAAGGTCGCTTTACGATCGACCTTCCGCCCGACTCGGCGATCTCGCGGTTCGCGATGAAGATCGACTCGCGCTGGCAAGAGGGTGAGGTTGTCGAGCGCCAGGCGGCCCGCGTCGCCTACGAAGACTTCCTCCATCGCAAGCAGGACCCAGCCCTCCTCGAAAACGAAACCGGCAATCGCTTCAGCGCGCGCGTGTTCCCAATTCCTGCGCGCGGCCGCAAGGAGCTGATCTTGTCGTACTCGCAGGAGCTGAGCGACTCGGCCGTTCCCTACAAGCTCATGCTCGCCGGACTGCCCAAGCTCGAGCAGCTCGACGTCGAGGTTCTTGTCGATACCCCCAAATCCGAGAGCGGTGCCGCAACCTCGATCGGCGGCACGGCCGAGACCCGCAAGGTCATTCGGCTCAACAAAGAGAACTACGTGCCCGACCGCGACCTCGAGGTCTCGGCCGACAAGGCAGATGCGGCGATAGGCCTTCGCAACGGGAGGATCGCCGTCGCACGCATCCCGGTCACGGGGTCGATGCCCCCCGACCCCATCAAGGACCTCACGATTCTCTTCGACACGAGCGCCTCTCGTGCGCTGGACTTCGACGGACAGATTCGCAGGCTGCACGCGTTGATCGCCGATCTGTCACGCGACGCCAACTTTCGACTCCGGGTCGTCGCATTTGATCAAGACGTTTCGCTGGTGTTCGAGGGCGACGCCACCGACTTTGGAACCGAGCAGGCCGACGCGCTGTATGCCCGCCAGGCACTCGGGGCCTCGGATCTCACCGGGGCTCTGCGGGCGCTGGCCCAGGGCGAGCCGACCCAACGCGTGCTCGTGATGAGCGACGGTATCGCCACCGCTGGGCTCTCTGAGGTCGCGGCACTCACCCAAGGCGTCGAGGCACTCGAAGCCGTGGGTGTGGAGCGCCTGGACGCGATCATCGACGGCGGGCTGCAAGACGGCGACGCGCTGGCTGCCATGACTACGGCCGGCCTGGCCCGTGATGGCATCGTGGTCGACGCCACGCTCCCTCCCAGCGAGATCACCGACAAGCTGTCGCGCGCCACCCTGTCGGACATCAAGGTCTCGGTCCCGGACAGCACGTTTTCGTGGCCGACGACGCTCAACGGAGTCCAGCCGGGCGATGAGGTGCTCGTCTACGCGCAGGTCCCCGAGACGGCGGCAATGAGCGTCATCCTCGAGGGCGAGCAGCGGGCCGAAACCAAAATCCCCCTGCTCCCGGTCAGTCGCCCGCTCGTCCACCGCGCGCTCATCGGCGCGCAGATCGAGTCGATGACACTACGACGATCGGAGCTCGGCACGGAATTGGTCGAACCGCGCAAGGAGCTCGCCAAGAGCATCGTCAAGCTCTCGGTCGACAATCGTGTGCTCTCCAACTTCACGGCGCTCCTGGTGCTCGAGACCGAGGCCGACTACGCGCGGTTCAACATCGACCGAAAAGCGCTGACCGACATCTTGGCCTTCGACGCATCCGGGCTGAAGCTGCTCCACCGCAAATACGAGCCGTGGGGCTTGGCGGCCACGACGGTCCCACGCCCGCGGCCCACTCGGGAGCCTCAGTCGGGTATTGATGCTCCGCCGAGCCCCGACAGTGCCAGACGCGACTCGCCGGCCGACAGCAACGACGACGAAGATGGAGATGGAGATGTCTGGGGCGGCCTCACCGGGACTGAGGTCGGCGAAGCGTACGGCGTGGGTGGACTCGGATTGGTCGGCACCGGGCGCGGAGGTGGCGGTACTGGCGAGGGCACCATCGGTTTGGGCAACGTGGGTCTCATTGGCAAAGGCGGCGGCGGCGGTACCGGGTCGGGCTACGGCCGCGGCTCAGGGGCGGGTTTTGGTGGACGAGGCAAGCGTGTTCCCCGGGTTCGCCAGGGCAAGGCATCGGTTCGCGGGTCGCTCGACAAGGACATCGTGCGGCGCATTGTCCGGAGGCACATCAACGAGGTCCGGCATTGCTACAACCAAGGTCTGGTCCGTGACCCTTCGTTGGCTGGGCGCGTGACGATCGACTTTGATGTCGACACCGCGGGCGCCGTGGGCGCTTCCAAAGTTCGAGAGACCACGCTGCCCGACCGCAAAGTCGCCGCGTGTATCAACAAGGCCGTCAAGCGCTGGCGGTTCCCGCGACCCAGCGGCAGCGTGCACATTAGCTATCCGTTTGTGCTGGGTACCGGCGGCTCCGCAACTCCGCTCCCGCCCCCGCCGCCGCCAACCCCCGAGGAGCTCGAGGCCGAGCGTATCGCTGAAGAGGAGCGACGCGTCGCCGCCAAGCTCGCAGCCGAACGCGCAGACAGCCCCTACGAAGGGCGGATGTACGAGGTCATGAAGCTCGTGGAGAACGGCTCCCCGAAAGAGGCACTGGCCGCCGCACTTCTTTGGCGGAGCGAAGCGCCCGGCGATGTGCTCGCCCTCATCGCGCTGGGCGAAGCTCTGGAGAAATCGGGCAAGCAGCTCAGCGCCGCGCGGGCATACGGATCGATCATCGACCTGTTTCCATCCCGCGCTGATCTCCGGCGTTTCGCGGGCTCCCGGCTCGATCGACTCGGCACAAGCGGGCGACGGCTCGCGATCGACACCTACCGGAACGCCGTCGAGCAGCGGCCTGACCACCCCAACAGTCATCGGCAGTATGCCTATGCCCTACTGCGCGGCGGACAACCCAGCGAGGCACTCGACGCCATCCTGCTCGGCGCCCAACGAACGTACCCGGGCGGGCGATTCCGAGGCATCGACACGATTCTGCGTGAGGATGCGGGCCTCATCGCCGCCGCGCTCATCAAGGGCTCCCCTGGGAAGGACGGTGAGATCCGAGAGCGCATGAAGACGGCAGGGATCAGCATCCCGAGTGAACAATCCACGCGCTTTGTGATCAGCTGGGAAACAGACGCCAACGACGTCGACTTCCACGTCCACGACAAGGACGGCGGCCATGCGTTCTTCTCGCAGCGCGACTTGGACTCCGGCGGCAAGCTCTACGCCGATGTCACCACGGGCTACGGGCCGGAGTGCTTCAACATCCCAGGCAAGCCAACGGCGTTTCCATATCGGTTCGAGGCCCACTACTACTCGCGCGGGCCCATGGGGTACGGCATGGGCACCCTGCAGATCGTGCAGCACGACGGCAGCGGCGGGCTCTCCTTTGATGATCGCCCGTTCGTCATCATGAAGGACCGCGCGTACGTGAAGCTCGGCGAGATGACCAAGCCCCTGCCGTAACCCCACCGCCTGAGCCTCATCCGGGGCTCAGGTTGAACGGATACGACACGGTCACGACCCCACCGCCGCGCGGCCGCGGAAACTTCCAGCGTTTCACCGCCTTGGCGATGCACCGCTCGACGGAGGGGTTTGCGAGCGTCGTCGACCCCACCTTGGACTTGGTGACCTTGCCCGTGGAGCCGATCGTGAAGTCGATCTCAATGCGCCCCTCGAGCTTTGCATCCTTGGCGAGGCCAGCGCTGTAGCAAGAGCGCACCTCGTTGATGTGTGCCCGGACGATGCGTCGGATGATGTCTCTGTCGAGCGCACCTTTGAC